>Ga0070741_10005809_pt1 | contig 26978 bp, 32 predicted proteins | sample Coa_R1_4_FD_66440 | JGI IMG/M metagenome (GOLD analysis project Ga0070741, IMG submission 66440) | Surface soil microbial communities from Centralia Pennsylvania, which are recovering from an underground coalmine fire - Coalmine... | ecosystem: Environmental > Terrestrial > Soil > Unclassified ...
GACAGTCTTTCTGACGAGGCTGAACCTCAAGGAGCACAACGTCGACCTCGACTTCTACATGCAGTTTAGGAAATTCATTCTCGGTCGTCAACCGGGAACAACTCTACTATACAAGGAGCAGCAGCATGTTACGCACCGATTCTTTCGGTCGCAATACGACCGCTAAACCGTTACTGCGCGTCGGCGCAGGCACCCGTTCCAGTCGCAGCGGCGCGTTCCTCAAGCGCGATGCGCGTGCCGCGCGCACCGACGCGGTCGAGATTCAAGAAAAGCGTTTTGGGTATTTCCCGCAGCGATTTCGTTGGCGCGGCAAAACGCGCGAGGTTCAGGCAGTCGAACGCTGTTGGACCAGATCGGGAAGTAAGGCGCGCTTGTGTTTTCGCGTGCGTTGTGATGACGGAGTATTTGACCTGACGCAGCATGTCAAAACAAACGTCTGGACGTTGGCAGTCGTGCAATTCAATTCGCAGTAACCGCAAAACCGAGTTTCCAATGCTGAAACTCGGTTTCTTGCCCCAGACAGATTTCCGGTGGTTCCGCAACAAAAAACAAAACACAGGGAGGTTCAAATGAAATCCGGTTTGTTGTGGTATGACGCTTCGACCAAGGACATTACCGCCAAGATCATGCAAGCGGCGCTGCGTTATCAACAAAAGTTTGGCATCCAGCCCGACACCTGTTTCGTCAATCCAAACGATGCGCCCCCAGTCGTTCAGGTGCAGGGCATCCAAATCAAGTCCAAAGCAACAATCATGCCAAATCACATTTGGTTGGGTGTGAGCAAATGAAAAAAAAGTGCGTCCCTTTTTGCGGGACGCACTTTTTTTACGCGGATAGAAATCATCCGCGTTGTCTGGGCAGCAGCCACGCGCATTCAATGATGCGGCGTCTCTTCCGGTTCATGGGTCGCGGTTGGCTGTTTGGTCTTGGTCGGTTGTTTCGTCTCGGTTGGTTCTTTGGTCTCGGTTGGCTCGCGCGTCTCGGTCGGCTGCGGTAGTTCAGTCGGCTCTTTGGTCTTGGTCGGTTGACGCGTTTCCGTCGGCTCGCGCGTCTCGGTCGGCTCACGCGTCTCGGTTGGTTGACGCGTTTCCGTCGGCTCGCGCGTCTCGGTTGGTTGGCGCGTCTCGGTCGGTTCACGCGTTTCGGTCGGTTCACGCGTCTCCGTTGGCGCGCGCGTTTCGGTTGGCTCTGGCTGTCGCGTGTCGTCCGAAGTCGCGGTAGCATTGGGGGGCGGTGTGGCGGACGGGTTGACCACGCGCGGCGTTTCCGATGGCGTGCCGTCGTCGTTTGACGCGGGCGGTGTGGGCGACGCGAATGTCTCGTGCGCATTCGCGTCGGTCGGACTTGGATTCGGCGTCGCGCTTGGCGTTGGTGTTGGCGTTGGCGTCGGCGTCGGTGTCGGCGTGAAACTTGGCGACGCGCCGGGGAACGCGCCCGGCGTCAAAATTTTCGAGGGGTCCAATTCAGGACCTGCCGCCGCGTCCGATGACGCGTAATTGGCAACGCCTTGTAGGAATTTTGCCGTTTGTTCAAAACGCGCGCGCTGTTCGGGCGAAGCGCTCTGCGCCAGCGTATCCACAATTTTTTGTTGGCGCACTGCCAACTGCGTCAATTGTTTCAAAAGTTCCACGCGTTCGTCGCCGCGCGTGCCCGCAATTTCCGACAGCGCGCGCAAAATGCTTTCGTCCACCGCATCGAGCATCGTCGGGTCCACGCGCGTTCCGTTTGCCAACAAACGCTGAATTTCATCCAAGCGCGTATTCGCCAGATTCATCCACAGTTTCGCGCGCTGTCCGTTTGTGTTTTGCAAAAAGAGCTGTCCGCCTTCGGTGATGCGCTTGAACGGGTACAAGAGTGAACCGGGCAAGCTGTCTGCCGCCGCCGAAGTCACACCGTTCGCGATGACGACGACGACGATGACGACCGCGACCATCTGTGCCCAACGCGGCACGCGCGCCAAGAATGCGAGCGGGTTGGGACGCGGCGCCGGGCGTTTGCGCGCGGCTTGGGCGCGCAGGGCGTTCAGTCCTTGCGTGCGCGCGGCGGTGGACAGGCGCGGCGATTCTTCCGCCGCCAAACGCGCAAATTCACGCGCAACGCGTTCTTCTGCCGCTTTGTCCTCCGCCGCGTCGCTTTTGCCGCGCAGCAATTGTTCGATGCGCGCATCCAATTCGTCGTCCTGCGCGCGTGCCTGGTCCCGGTTATCCATCATCCGTCGTCTCGAGGCGATTCGCCAAATTCTTGCCGCTCATAAAGCGCGCCATCGTCGCCAAACCGCGCCGCTGGAGTGCCTTGATTGCCATTTCGGTTTTGCCCATCATTTTTGCAATCTGCGCGCTCGTGAACCCTTCTTCAAAACGCAGCAGCAAAACAGTCTGCTGCTCTTCGGTCAATTTTGCCAAAGCCGTCTGCAAATCCGCGCGCGTCAGGTGCAGTTCAAAATCAAAATTCGTATCGGCGACTTCCTCTTCCATTTCGGGCAGCGGCTCGACTGCCCGCGTCTTTTGCCGCCGATAATCGTCAATCAGGATATTCCGCGCAATCGTAAAAATCCAACCCGTCAGTGATAGCGTCGCGTCTGCGCCGCGGAGATGAAAGCGGTCCATATTTTCCAACAAGCGCAAAAAAACTTCGTTGGTCAAATCTTCCGCGCGCGGACGGTCTTGAATCCGATAATAAATAAAACGAAAAACGCGGTCGGCAAATAAATTGTAGATACGCGTCAACGCTCGCTCATCATACGCCTGCGCGCGGCGGATTAACTCGCGCGCTTCGTCTTGAGCGAGTAGATTGTGCAAAGAGTCGTCAAGTACGTCGGGCGCTGCTGCCGGCGACGAAGTGAACACGTTTTTCATCAATAGAAACGTTCAGCGATAGGAAAAAGATACTACAGCGGCAATAGAATGAGATTGCGGAAGAACGCCCACGCCGTTGAGGATTTTGGCGCAGGAGTGAAAAATCTTTCGCTCTCTATGATACCCATTCTTCAAGTTATGCCAAGATATCGCTGCTCATTCCTCATTGCTCGTTGCTCATCACGCATTGCGCATTCCTCGTTACTCACGCTGCCTGTCTGCCTGTCGGGTGTGTGTCAAATTCTTGGATTCGACGCTTTAGCGGGTTTTGCGTGCATGTCAACAAACCGCCTAAAGGCTAAAATCCAGATATTCCATTCGTTCGCCCAAAATTGTGACGCACACCCCTGCCTGTCATCGCGAGACGGGTAAAGCGGTGAGTTGTGCTACAATAAATGCTATGCAGCGAAATGCGTTGAACGGGACGATATTGTATCAATCGGAGAGATTACTGCAATTTTCAAACCTCGCGCACGGCGTGACGACGCGGCACGGCGGCGTAAGCCCTGCGCCCTTTGATACGCTGAATCTCAGCGCGCATGTCGGCGACGACGCGGCGCGCGTGCAGGAAAATTTGCGGCGGGTCCACGCCGCGCTGGGGCTCGAATTTGGCGCGACCGTTGATGCAAGTCAGGCGCAAGCGGACCGTGTGGCGCGCGTCGGCGCGACCGAACGCGGCACGCGTGCGCAAGGCGTTGACGGACTGATTACGAATGCGCGCGGCGTTCCGCTGATGCTGCGCTTTGCCGATTGTGTGCCGATTTTGTTGTACGACCCCGCGCATCAAGCCATCGGCATCGCGCACGCCGGATGGCGCGGCACGGTCAGCCAAGTCTTGACCAACACGGTCAGGGCGATGCAAGAAAATTTTGGCACGGCGCCCCACGCGTTGATTGCGTGCATCGGTCCGTCCATCGGTCCGTGCTGTTATGAAATTGGCGCGGATGTTCGTGCGCGCGTCGAGATAGCATTCCCCGGCGAGAGCGATTTGTTGTTGCACCAAAATGGAACGACGCATTTGGATTTGTGGCAAGCCAACGCGGTGCAGCTGCGCGCGTTGGGCGTGACCGAAATCGAAATTGCAGGCATTTGCACGGCGGAGCATACACAGGACTTTTATTCGTGGCGGCGCGAGAATGCTGTGACCGGGCGTTTTGCCGCACTGATTGCTTTACGCTAAACCCACACCGCGAAACGAACGCCAATGTCTATTGCCGAAAATCTTGGACGCGTGCGCGCACAAATCGAAACGGCAGCGCGCCGCGCGGGTCGTTCACCCGACGAAATTACACTGGTCGCCGTCAGCAAAACATTTCCGGTCGAAGCGATTTTGGAGGCTTGGCGCGCTGGCGCGCGCGAGATTGGCGAAAATCGCGTTGAAGAAGCGAGCGAAAAAATTCCCGCCGTGAATCGCCAACTTCCAGATGGCAAAATTCGCTGGCACTTGATTGGACATTTACAGCGGCGCAAAGCGCGCAATGCAATTGCGTTATTTGATCTGGTTCAATCTGTAGATACGCTGCGGTTGGCGGAAACGATGAATCGCCACGCGGCGGCGGCGGGCAAACAGGTACCCATTCTCTTGCAAGTCAATATCGGCAACGACCCGCAAAAATTTGGTTTTGTGCCAGAGCCGCGCGCCGCGTTTCTGCGCGAGGTCGAAAAAATTACTGCCTTGCCCAATTTGCGTGTGCGAGGTCTGATGACGATTGGTCCGCTGGTCGCTGCGGCGGAACAGGCGCGACCGTTTTTTCGTGCGCTGCGCCTTTTGCGCGACGAATTGGCGCGGCAATTTCCAAATGCGGAATGGCAGGAACTTTCGATGGGCATGACCGACGATTACGCCGTCGCCATCGAAGAAGGCGCGACGATTGTACGCATCGGGCGCGCAATTTTTGGTCAACGGGGTTGAACATGGACATCGGACAGGTGCTGTATACGACCGTAGATATTTTTTTCAATATCGTATTACTGTTGATTCTCGTGCGCATCATTCTTTCGTGGCTGCCGCAGTTCCGTTATCATCCGATTGCGGAATTTATTTTTGGGTTGACGGAACCGATTCTCGGTCCCTTTCAACGCATCATTCCGCCGCTGGGCATGATTGACATCAGTCCGATGGTCGCTATCATCGCGCTATCGGTCATTCAACAAATCTTGTTGTGGGCGATTGCGAACGCCTTTCAACTTCCCGGATAATGCATACCTCTCTCTCCAATCTCCATGCGCTTTTGATTGATCTGGACGGCGTGCTGTGGGTCGGGCAGCAAGCACTGCCCGGCGTCCGCGAATTTTTTGCGTTTTTGCAGGAACGCCGTCTGCGTTACGTCCTCATCACCAACAACGCGACACGCCGCGCCGATTATACGGTAGACCGGATGCGCGGCATGGGCGTCAGCATTGCGCCCGAAAATGTTTTGACAAGCGCGGACGCGACACCGCGTTGGCTTGCCGCGAAAATGCCGGACATCCGACGCGTGTTTGTCATCGGCGAGACCGCGTTGTGCGACGCGCTGCGCGAGAGGCGTTTTGAAATTGTCGAGCGCGACGCGGACGCGGTAGTGGTCGGTTTGGACCGCCAGATTACGTACGAAAAATTGAAACGCGCGACGCTCGAAATCCGACGTGGCGCGAAATTCATTGCCACCAACGGCGACCGCACGCTGCCGACCGAAGAAGGTCTCGCGCCGGGCGCCGGTTCGCTGCTGGCGGCATTGACGGCAGCCACCGACGTTGAACCATTCGTCATCGGCAAGCCCGAACGCCCGCTGTTCGAACTCGCGCTCGAGATAGTCGGTACACCCGCGCAAGAGACCGCGATGGTGGGCGACCGACTCGACACCGACATTGACGGCGCCGCCGCGCTTGGCTTGAGGACAATTTTGCTTTTGACCGGCGTTTCGACCCGCGCCCAAGCCGAACAAAATCATCCCAAGCCCGATTTTATTTTTGACGATTTGGTTGCGCTCCGCCGCGCGTGGGCGCAATCCGATTGACTATTCAGGGCGCGTGAATATACTCGGAGCTGCCGCTCCGCGAAATCCGAGAGTCTATGTTTTATTTTGACCCAATGTACTTTATCATCGCGCTGCCGGGGCTGCTGCTGACGCTCTGGGCGCAATGGAAAGTCAATTCCACATACAATAATTTTTCGCGCGTTCGCAACGCGCGCGGCGTAACCGGCGTCCAAGCCGCCGACATTTTGATTCGGCAGGTTGGTCTGCAAGGGCAAGTGCAGGTGCAAGGCACGCCGGGCAAATTGTCCGACCACTATGACCCGCGCACCCGCACGTTGTATCTCTCGCCCGAAGTGGCGCGTTCGCCGTCGGTCGCGTCGGTGGGCATCACCGCGCACGAGTTGGGTCACGCGCTCCAGCACGCGCAAAATTACGCGCCGCTGAATTTTCGCATGGCAATCGTGCCGATGGTGAATATTGGTTCATCGCTCGGCTACGTCGTTTTCTTTTTGGGTTTTTGTCTCGCCACGCAAGCGCAGGGTTCATCGCTCTTGATGTGGCTTGGCATTCTGCTCCTATCCGGCACTGCGCTGTTTTCGCTCGTGACTTTGCCGGTGGAATTTGATGCAAGCAATCGCGCGCTGAAAATGCTGCAAGCGAGCGGCTTGATGCAACCGCAGGAATTGCAGGGTGCGCGTTCCGTTTTGAGCGCCGCCGCATGGACGTATGTCGCGGCAGCGGCGAGCACGCTGTTGAATTTGTTGTACTATATCTCGCTGGCGAATCGCGCGTCGCGGCGTTAAACTTTTGTGAACGACAAACGCATTGACCTGTTGAATCTGGACTCTCACGAATTAACCGGCTTGGTCGAACGTTGGGGCGAGCCGGTTTATCGTGTTAAACAAATTCAACGCTGGATTTATCACGAACTGGTGGACGATTTCGACGCGATGTCGAATCTGCCGCACCCATTCCGCGCGCGGTTGAAAGCGGAAACGACACTCGGCGCGCTCGCACTCGTCGCCACCCAAGATTCTGCCGATGGGTTGACGCAAAAGGCGCTGTTCAAAATGGCGGACGGACAAACCGTTGAAACGGTGTTGATGCGTTATCTCGACGCGCCCGGTTCGCCCGAAGATTCCGCCGACCCGCCGCATGTCGCGCGGCGGACGGTGTGCATTTCGACGCAGGTAGGCTGTCCCGTCGGCTGTCCGTTTTGCGAAACGGGGCAAGCCGGTTTTATTCGCAATCTCACGTTTGGTGAAATTGTCGCGCAAGTCTTGTATTTCGCGCGCGCCCAAAAACGCGCGGGCTTGGAAATTCCCTTGACCAACATCGTCATCATGGGCATGGGTGAGCCGTTCATGAAATTCAATGTGACGTGGCGCGCCATCGAAGCGTTGACCGACGCGGCGCGTTTTGGCATGGGCGCGCGGCGTATCACCGTGTCCACATCGGGTTATATTGACGGCATTCGCCAGCTCATCGAAAAACATTCGCAAGTGAATTTGGCGGTCTCGCTTCACGCGCCCGACGACGCGCTGCGCGATATTTTGGTGCCCGTGAATCGCAAATTCCCGCTGCGCGAGTTGATGCAGGCGTGCCGCGATTACGTGCGTGCGACGCGGCGCCGCATTACGTTTGAATACGCGTTGATGGACGGCATCAACGACAGCGCCGCGCAAGCCCAAGCCGTCGCGGAATTGCTTGGCGGTTTGCTGTGCCATGTGAATCTCATTCCATTGAATCCGACAAGCGAATCGCCGTACAAACGCTCGCCGTACGCGCGCGTCAAGCAGTTCGAGCAAGTGCTGCGCGCGGCAGGCATCCCGACGACACTGCGCGTCGAAAAAGGCATCGAGATTGCGGCGGGCTGCGGACAGCTGCGTCAACAAGTGGGCAAGCAGTTAGCAGTAGGCAGTCAGCAGTGAATAGCGCTCGGTGAACTGTCAGCAGTTATCAATACGTCAAATATGAACTTTTTTCACCATCCACGACCAAAATCTCCCCTCGCCGTTTGGGAGAGGGGCTGGGGGTGAGAGATTCTTTTCGAATCAGCAGTAATGGCATTCATGCGACCAATCAAAATTGCGCCTTCGATTTTAGCCTCTGATTTCGCGCGGCTTGGCGAACAGGTGCGCGCGGCAAGCGACGCGGGCGCGGACTATATTCACATTGATATTATGGATGGGCACTTTGTCCCCAATATCACGATGGGACCTGTCGTCGTGCAAAGCATCCGGTCGTACACGCCATTGCCCTTTGACGTGCATTTGATGATTGAAACGCCCGAAGCTTTTATTCCACAATTCGCGCAAGCTGGCGCGAACTTGATTACGGTGCACGTCGAAGCATGCGTCCATTTGCATCGCGTGGTAGAACAAATTGTGGCGCTGGGATTGAAAGCAGGCGTCGCCATCAATCCGCACACGCCGCTCGTCATGCTGGAAGAAATTTTGCCGTATGTGGCAGAAGTGAATGTGATGACGGTGAATCCGGGTTTTGGCGGTCAAACGTTTATTGCTTCGATGCTGCCCAAAATCGCGCGTCTGCGGAAAATGATTGTGGCGCAAAATGTGGATGTGGATATTGAAGTAGACGGCGGCGTGGATGTGGACACCGCGCCGCGTTGTGTGGATGCGGGAGCGAATGTGTTGATTGCGGGCACGTCGGTGTTCGGTCCCGGCGCGACGATTGCGGAACATATCGCCGCGCTGCGCGCAAGGACGAACAAATTTCTGACTTGACGCTTTGGTTGACCGACTGCGCCGCAATCGGGAATAAAAAAACTGCGTAAGCGCTACGCAGTTTTCACAAGACTCTTGGCAAATTTTCCCTTTTCGGTTTTGTTCAAAGTTCGCACGCAGTTGGCGCAAATCCGCAAACGCTGCTGCTTGCCGTTCACGGTCACTTTGCGATAACTCAGATTCGGCAGAAAGCGACGCGGCGTCGCCTTTTTAGAGAAACTGACGGCACGACCATATTGAGGACCTTTGCCACACAGCTCACATCGCATGGACATGATGATATACTCCTTCTGATTTCAAATACAGGCGCCGGAATCAAGGCTTGCGCGGGCAACAAAAAAGCGCCAAAAATCGGCGGACGCTATATTAGCACAAGCCAAAACGGGATGCAAATTTTATGACTGAACCTTATTTGGGACGAATCGAAGTTTCGCCGCGTGCCATCGAAAGCATTGCGGGACTTGCCGTACTCGAAAGTTACGGCGTTGTGGGGCTGGCACCCAAAGACTCGTGGACCCGCGAGCGCGTCCATGAATACGTCGCCGCCCTCTTGCCGCGCGCGAGTTTTCGACGCGGAGTAGATGTAAAATATCAAGATAACCAAGTGGTGATTGATTTATACGTCATTATCGAGTATGGTACACGCATTAGCGAAGTCGCGGTCGGCATCAAGAATCGCGTAAAATACACCGTCGAACGCGACACAGGCTTGACCGTTGCCCAAGTCAATGTGCATGTGCAGGGCTTGCGCGTCAGCAACGGCGCCTAATGTGAGCAAAAAACAAGAATCGGATAGGAACGCCTTGAACGATTTAGCAACGAATCGTCCACCACTAACACACCTCGATGGCAATCAAATAAAAAAATTGTTCGGCGCGGGAACCGTTTGGCTCGAACGTAACGCGCACTTTGTCAATTCGCTCAATGTCTTTCCGGTGCCCGACGGTGATACCGGCACCAACATGCTGCTGACGATGCAGTCGGCGATGCGCGAAGCGAACGGGAATTCGTCATCCAATGCCGGAGAAATCTGCGCGGCGATTTCGCACGGCGCGTTGTTGGGCGCGCGCGGCAATTCGGGCGTCATTCTATCGCAAATCATGCGCGGCTTTGCGCGCGCCGTAGACAAGCGCGAACAAATCAACGCGACCTTGTTCGCCGACGCGTTGGTCGAAGCATCCCGCACCGCTTACAAAGGCGTCGTGAAACCCGTCGAAGGCACCATCTTGACGGTCATCCGCGAAGCGGCGGACGGCGCGGTGCTCCGCGCGGCGCAGACCGATGACATTGTGGATGTTTTGGCAAGGACTGTCACTGCCGCCCAAAACGCGGTGGCGCGCACACCGCAGCTGCTGCCGGTGCTCAAAGAAGCGGGCGTCGTGGACGCCGGCGGCGACGGACTGGCAATTTTTTTGGAAGGCGCGTTGAAATATCTGAATGGTGAGGAATTGGAGCGTGAAGCGATTTACGGCGGCGCGCAGCATCTGGAAAAATTGGCGCGCGCAGAGGGTTGGGGTTACGACATCCAATTCCACATTCGCGGAAAAAATTTGGATGTAGATGCGATTCGGGAAACGATTTCCGCGATGGGCGAGTCGGCGCTCATTGTCGGCGACGAACAACTCGTCAAAGTTCACATTCACGCACCCAATCCGGGTGACATTATCAAATACGGCGCCGAGCAGGGCGCGTTGGTCAACATTCTCATCGAGAACATGCAGGAGCAATATGTTGACTTTGTCGCGGGCAACACCGCCGACCAACGCATCGGCGCGGAAAATCTCGGCGCGATTCTGCCGCATGAAAAAACGCATGTCCCTGCCGCCACCGAAGAACACACCGGCATCGCGACGATTGCCGTCGCCCCCGGACCGGGGCTGCGGCGCATTTTTGAATCCATTGGCGTCAGCGCGATGGTGAATGGCGGACCGACGATGAACCCGAGCGCGCAAGATTTGTTGGACGCCATCAATCAAGTCAACGCCGAGCAGGTGATTTTGCTGCCCAACGACAAGAATATCATTTTGGCAGCTCAGCAAGCCAAAGAACTCTCGCCCAAACTCGTGCACGTCATTCCTTCGCGCACCGTGCCGCAGGGACTCGCCGCGCTGCTCGCGTTCAATTATCAAGCGGATGTGGAAACCAATCTCCAAATCATGACCTCTGCGCTCGCGCGCATTCGCACCATCGAATTGACGCACGCGGTGCGCGCGGCTCAGGTCAACGGCTTGCGCGTGGAGGCAGGGCAGCCGATTGCGTTGTTGGATGGGGAATTGATTGCCGCCGGAGAGGATTTGAACGCGCTGCTGCTGCGCGTTCTGCACGACGCGGGCGCAGAGAACAATGAAATTGTTACGCTGTATTATGGCAGCGATGTGAACACCGCCGCGGCGGAACAAGTCCGTTCTTTGGTGCAGCACGAATTTCCCGAACAGGAAATTGAATTGCATTCCGGCGGACAACCGCTGTATCCGTATATCATCTCTCTGGAATAAGGTTCGCGCGTTCCGCGCATCGCATATCGCGCCGCGATAAGTGATGCGCGTCAAGCTCCATGCCTCAAGTCAAAATCATTACTGACAGCACCGCCGAAATCTCACCCGAACTCGCGGCGTCGCTCGGCATTACCGTGCTGCCCTTGACGATTCAGTTGGGCAACAAAAGTTACCGCGAGGGGATTGACATCACCCCCAAAGAATTTTTCTCCAAAATCGCGCGCGCGCCGGTGACGCCGGTTTTGAACGCGCCGCCGGTCGCGTTGTTTGAACAAACGTTGGAAGAATTGATGAAAGAGACCGACGAAATCGTCGCGATTTTGAATTCGTCGAAATTGTCCAAGACGTATCAGCACGCGCAGCGCGCCGCCTCGCCGCTGATGGGGCGCGCGAAAATTCGCATCATTGATTCGCAGCTCATCTCTACCGGTTTAGGCATGGTGGTCATCAACGCCGCGCGCGCGGCACAAGAAGGCGCAGACGTGGAGCAGGTCGTGCGCCTGGCACGCGGTCTGATTCCCCGCACCTACATTGCCGCCTTTGCCGACACGCTCGAATATCTGGAACGCAGCGGACGCATTCGCAAAGCACAGTCTATTCTCGGCACAATGCTGAATATCAAACCGCTGCTGATTTTGGAAGAGGGCGAAATCGTCGTGCTGGAAAAAGTGCGCACGCGCGCCAAAGCCGTCGAAAAACTTGTCGAGTTCATTATCGAATTCACGCACATTGAAAAAATGGACATTTTGCACTCGACCACGCCGGAAGATGTGGCGCTCTTGATTGAACAAGTGAATTTGCAGTTGCCCAATTTGGATATGAAAGTCGAAGTGTACGGACCATCGCTCGGCGCCTTTCTCGGTCCCGGCGCGTTGGGCGTCGTTGTGTACGAAGGAATGTAAAGAATGCAGAATGGACAATGCGCAATGGACAATGTGGAATGCAAAATGGCAAATTTCATTCGGCATTCTGCATGAGGCATTAAGCATTGCATTGAACATTCGGCATGATCCATTGACCTATGGCTCAAGTTCGCATCGTAACCGATAGTTTGTCGGATATTCCGGACGACATTGCGCAAGATTTGGACATTCTCCGCGTGCCCTGTTATGTCCATTTCGGGGAAGAGAGCTACCGCGATCGCGTGGACCTGACGCCATCCGAGTTTTATCAAAAATTGACGACCAGCAATGTTGTGCCGACCACGTCTCAAGCGTCGCCGGGCACCTTCACCGAGATATTCAGCCACCTGTCCGATTCGACCAATCAAGTGTATTCCATTCATTCCGTCAGAACGTTGACCGGCATGTACAATTCCGCGCGCCTCGCCGCCGACGCCTTGCGCGCCACCGACCCGCTCGGCATGCAAATCGAAGTGGTGGATTCACGCGCGACTTCGATGGGTTTGGGCTGGCTCGCCATTTATGCCGCGCGCGCCGCGCGCTACGGCTACGCCTTGGATGAAATCAAAGAATTGATTGACGACGTTATCCCACGCACACACTGCATCGCCATGCTCGATACGTTGGATTACGCGGTGCGCGGCGGACGTTTGGGCAAAGGCGCGGCGGTGGTTGGCAGTCTGCTCAACGTGAAACCCATCATTTCGCTAGTAAGCGGCGAAGTCTTGTTGGTGGAAAAAATTCGCACTCAAAAACGCGCGGTCGAACGCATCGCCGACATTGTGTTGGGTTCGGGACCGATTCAAGAGCTAGCAATCATTCATGCCGCCGCGCCCGAAATGGCAGAAGCGCTGCGCCAACATTTCGCGGAAACCTGGTTTGAAGAACAAATCATGGTGTGCGAAACCGGTCCGGTGATTGGCGCGCACACCGGTCCCGGCGCGGTCGGCGTCGCCTGGATTAACGGCAAGTTTTAACGCCCAGATTTACACAGCGCTTCATTCGCATCTCATTTTTCGATTTCGACCGGACGGCAAACGCATGTCCAACTTTAATGAATTGGCAAAAGTTCTCACCCTCGAACAAAACAAGGGATATACCAACAAAAGCGCTGTTGGCGGGATAGAAACGTATGTCATCAAATGGGCAGACCGCGTGCGCACCCCGACAAACGCGGACCTTGTCGCCCAAATCGTCCAAACCTTTGACGGCTATAGCCAAGCTGAGCCAACGCACCGCAAGGCAATCATCGAACGCGCGCTGAGTTTGTCGCGTCAACTCGAGCCAACACCGGCGCAAACGCCGCCGCGTCACCCCAAAGCGCCGCCGCCGCAAAATGATGCGCGCGGCAAACACGCGCATGGGAATGCGGCTGCGCCGCCCCCCCCCCCACCCGCTCGCGCGCGCGACGACGCGCAGCCGCCATCCTCCGCGCCGATACCCGACGAAGAAGAAGCGGAAGAGGAACTGCCGCGCGGTGCGCCGCCCGCGCGCATGGATTACGGGCTCGACTCGCCCGTGATCCGCATCAGCGGCATCGGCGGCGCGAAAAAGGGACAGTTGGAGCGTTTGGGGATTGCGACCGTTCGCGATTTGCTGTACCACTTTCCGCGCGCCTATCGTCCGTTGAAAAAAATCAGCGAATTGATGTACGGCGATGAAGCCACCGTCATCGCCCAAGTGACGCATATCAACGAATACAAAACGCGCAGCGGTTATCACATCGTAGATGTTGTGCTGATGGACATGACCGGCGGCATCACGGCAAAATTCTTTAACCAGACGTGGATCGCGCGACAGTTACATGTGCGGCAATACTATGTCATCAGCGGCAAAGTGGACCGCGACCTGAACAAGCTTTCGTTCAAATCGCCCGAGTTTGAACCTCTCACCAAAGAAGTACAACGACTGCTCGAAACCGCGCGCGTGTATCCGGTCTATCCGCTGACCGAAGGAATCAAAGCGGGTTGGCTGCGCAAGATGGAACGTCAGGTCGTCGGCTATTGGGCGGACAAAGTGACAGACCCGCTGCCTGACGCGGTGCGCGTGGACGCGCAGCTGATGCCGCTGCCGAATGCGCTGCGCGAAATCCATTTCCCGAGCTCGATGCCAAGCATGGCGGCAGCGCGGCATCGGTTCGCCTTTGAAGAGCTGCTGTATATCCAACTCGGCGTGTTGCGTCAGCGTCAACGCTGGCTTCAGGACCCCGGCAGACCACTGACGATTCCGCCGGACTTTATGGAGCGCTTTGAAAGCGGGCTGCCATACGCGCTGACCAGCGCGCAGCGCCGCGCTATCGGCGAAATTTTTCAGGACATCCAAAAGCCCGTGCCGATGAGTCGGCTGCTGCAAGGCGATGTGGGCGCGGGCAAAACGGTCGTGGCGACGGCGGCGCTGCTTGTCGCAATTTTGAATCAGTCGCAAGCGGTGTTGATGGCGCCCACCGAAGTTTTGGCGGAACAGCATTACCGGACGATTCAAAAAATCTTGCCCGCGCTGGCAGAAAAATTTGGCGTCGCGCCGCGCGTCGGTTTATTGATGGGCAGTCTCAAGCCGCGCGAAAAATTGGAGGTGACGCAAAACCTTGCGGCGGGCAGCATTGACCTCGCGATCGGCACGCACGCGTTGATTCAAGAGTCGGTCAGTTTTGCCAATCTCACGCTCGCGGTGATTGACGAACAGCACCGCTTTGGCGTGAACCAACGTTCCGCGCTGCGGCAAAAAGGTTTCAACCCGCACGTGTTCGTCATGTCAGCGACGCCGATTCCGCGCACGCTCGCGCTCACGGTCTACGGCGACCTCGACCTTTCGATTCTCGACGAGCTGCCGCCGGGGCGTACGCCCATCACGACGAAATGGCTCGCGCCCAAAGAACGCGAGCGCGCGTATTCGTTTATTCACAAACAAATCCGCGAAGGTCGGCAAGCGTTCGTCATTTGCCCGTTGATCGAAGAGTCCGAGACGATTGATGCCAAAGCGGCGGTCGAAGAGTACGAAAATTTACGCACGCAAGTTTTCCCCGACCTGCGCGTTGGACTGGTTCATGGTAAACTGCGTCCGGCGGAAAAAGACGCGGTGATGAAGGCGTTCCGCGATCACGAAATTGATATTCTGGTCGCAACGTCCGTCGTCGAAGTGGGGATTGACGTGCCCAACGCGACGGTGATGTTGATTGAAGGCGCGGACCGTTTCGGACTGGCGCAGCTGCATCAATTTCGCGGACGCGTCGGGCGCGGCGCGCATCAGTCGTACTGTATGCTGCTCGCCGAAAAAACCGGCTCGACGAGCGACGAACGCTTAAAAGTCATCGAAAGCACGCAAGACGGATTCAAATTGGCAGAAGCCGATCTACTGATGCGCGGTCCCGGCGAATTTTTTGGCACCAAACAATCGGGTTTGCCCGACTTGAAAGTGGCGCAGCTAACAGATGTAAAATTATTGGAGCAAGCGCGGCGTGTGGCGGAAACCATTTTCGCGCGCGACCCGAATTTGCAAGCGCCCGAGCATCAACTGCTGAAAAAAGGCATGAATGAATTTTGGAAAAGCGAGGGCGATTTGAGCTGAGAGCTCAGGAGGTGTGAGGATGAAGACGGAATCGGAACGCGAGAATTCGTCTGCGCCGCAGCCCGCCTCTGCGTCCGAAATGACATCGAACGTCCAAGCCCCTGTGCCGCCTACGACGGAAAGCATTGACACAGTTGAGGAAGCAGCAGAAGAATCATTTCCCGCGAGCGATGCCCCAGCACATTCGACGGAGGACGCGGCACACCCTCCGATGGAACAAGAAGCGGAACCCGCGCTGGATGTTGTGACAGAGGCATCGGAAGAATCGTTTCCTGCCAGTGATGCGCCCGGTTGGATTTCCGTCGAGAGTACGTAAAAATCTATCCGAATGGGACACCATGACTACTGTCATTTACCCCGGCTCGTTTGACCCGATCCATAACGGACATATTGAAATTGTGCGACGCGCGGCGAACCTGTTTGAACGCGTGATTTGGGCAGCCTACGACCGCCCGCTCAAACATTTGTTGTTTGACGAACAGGAACGCCTCGACTTTATGCTCCAAGCGGCGCGCGATCTTGCCAACGTCGAAGTGCGTTCGTATCACGGCTTGACGGTCGCCTTTGCGCGGCAATTGGGCGCGTCGGCGATTGTGCGCGGTTTGCGCGCGACGCACGATTTTGAAATTGAATACCAGTTGGCGCTCACCAACGCGCAGCAAGCGCCGGAAATTGATACGGTGTGCCTGATGACAGGCGCATCGTACGCGTTTTTGAGTTCCAGTATTTTAAAAGAAGTCGCCGAGGCGGGCGGAGACATTTCAGAAATGGTGCCGCCGTATGTGGCGACGAAATTGAAACAGCGCATCGCGCAGCTGGGCGACGACCGTAAGGAAAAAGTAAAACTGATTTCTTTGCAAGAATAAACGCAGCGGGCGATTCAAAAGCGCGGCGACAACTCCGTCCAGGGTGCCCCCGCGCGTGGAAAAACCAACCGGCGCCGGCAGGTGGCGCGATTTTGCCGCGAGCGCATTCGTTCGCCCAAACTGATTCGAAAATAGCCCCTCACCCCCAGCCCCTCTCCCAAGGGGCGAGGGGAGATTTTCATCCTTGGTGGTGAACGGAGTTCATGTTGACTTAGGACGCACACACCGCCGCGCGAAACGACGATTGTCATTGCGCGCATTTTGTAGTAGTATCATCGCGCCGCGCAGGTACGGCGCGCCCTCTGCAGCACAGCCCCACCTTTGCGGTGGACCGAAAGGGGTTGATCACCATAGATATTCTCTACTTGGTAGATCGGCTTGAAGCCGCCATCAACAAAGGCACCGCAGTGCCCTTTAGCAACAAGCGGATGATTGACGAAGACGAATGTCTCGACATCATTGACCAGCTGCGCATTGCCGTGCCCGAAGAAATCAAACAATCGCGTCGCGTCACGCAAGAAAAAGACCGCATTCTCGCGCAAGCCAAAGAAGAAGCGGACCGCATTGTGCAAATGGCAAAAGAAGAATCCCTGCGCCTGGCGGACATGAGCGAAGTGGTCAAAGCCGCGCAAGCGCGCGCCCAAGCCATCATGGCTCAGGCGGAAGCGGATTCCAAGAGTACGCGCGCCGGCGCGGATGAGTACGCGCAGCAAGTCTTGACGGATTTGCAGCAGCGGTTGGACGAATTGACGGCACGCGTCGCCACCTTGCAAGGCACCGTGCATAACGGCTTGCGGATTTTGAATGACAAGCGCGCCGCCGCCGGCAATCTTACGCCGCCGCCACCGCCAACAGGACCTGTTTCCGGTTAACGGGTGGATGCTTACACATGGTCAACTGCGACCGGCGCGCAGACAACGCGTCAGCACAGGTCACGCTTTCAGATTAACGTGGACAAGATGGGGCAGCGCAGTTTGCGTCTGCCTCGCTTTTTTCAAATGGGTTTGGACTCTTGGTTTGTGCGCGCAAAAATTGACGAGAACGCTCAATCGGCTATAATGGCGGACGTTTTCGACAGCGTCCCGCCCAAGCCAGCGCGTTCTGCGCTGGCTTTCGTCTGCGCCTAACCGCCGGGTGCGATGTGTGGGACTCTGTGGGAAATGATGTGTCATGCGTTACAATGTTTCACAACTTTTAAAAGGTCATATCGGGGAAACGCGCCATTATGTACTGCAGGATGAGATTTCAAATCTCGACGCGGCAATCAAACCATTGTCCGATTTGAATGGCGCGGTAGATTTGATTCGGACGAATGAAGGCATTCTGGTCCGCGCGCACCTGCGCACGACGGTGGAATTGATATGCAGTCGCTGTCTCACCGAATTCGGGTATCCCGTACGTTTCCAAATTGACGAAGAATTTCTGCCGACGATTGATATTGTGACAGGGGAACACTTGCCGCTGCCCGACGATGCGGACGAAGCGACGTTAATTGACGGACATCACATTTTGGATTTGACCGAAATCGTACGCCAAGATTTGACGCTTACCCTGCCCATGGTTCCGGTCTGCCGCAACAATTGTCAGGGGCTGTGCCCCATCTGCGGCAAGAATCGAAACACGGAACCGTGCGACTGCAAATCGGACGAACTGGACCCGCGCTTTGCCGCATTGAAAAATCTATTGGACGAAACCGAATAAAACAGCAGATGCAAATTCCAAAACGCATGCGAGCCAGTAGAATGGCGCCTTGTGCGCATTGCATCGAGGAATGTAAGGAGTAAACATGCCGCCTCTTCCAAAACGAAAACTTTCCAAAGGACGCCGCGACCGCCGCCGCAGTCATCTCGCGCTCAAACCGCAGAATCTGACCGAATGTCCGAACTGCCACAATTTGTACATTCCGCATCGCGTTTGCCCGAACTGCGGCTATTACAACGGAAGCCAAGTCTTTGAGGTCAAGCAAGAGAAAAAATCAAAATGATTCTCTGTGCGCAGAAAACAAGGTCTGGGTCATGCGTGCGCCCCGCGCGCTCACCAGACCTTTTCTTTTGTACGCGCACGTTCTTGGGCGCAGCGCCATTTGGGATACAATATAAAAGATTCGCATCATGACAAGCGCATGGATTTTTCCCGGACAAGGTTCGCAGTTCGTCGGCATGGCGCGCGATTTGTACGAAAAATATTCTGCGGCGCGCGCCGTGATAGATGCCGCCGATGCCGCGCTCGGTTTTTCGCTGTCCAAATTGATGTTTGAAGGACCGGAAGCCGAATTGACTGAGACGATCAACGCGCAGCCCGCGTTGTTAACCCATAGCATTGCCGCGCTCGCCGCGTTGCAACAAGCCGCCGCGTACGGCGTGAGCGAAGCGGTTTTGTGCGCCGGGCACAGTTTGGGCGAATATTCCGCGCTCGTCGCCGCCGGCGCGCTCGATTTTGCCGACGGCGTAAAATTGGTCCGCGCGCGCGGCGTGGCAATGCAGCGCGCGGGCGCCGCACGCCCCGGCGCGATGGCGGCGATTCTCGGTTTGGACGATGCCCAACTCGCGCAAATCTGCCGCGACGCGGGCGCCGTTCAGGTCGCCAATTTTAACGCGCCCGGGCAAATTGTTTTGTCCGGCGAACGGGATGCGTTGGAACGCGCGGTCGAACTCGCGAAACAAGCGGGCGCGAAACGCGCGATTGTGCTCGCCGTCAGCATTGCCGCGCATTCGGAATTGATGCGTCCGGCGGTTAAAGAATATCGCGCCGCCGTCATGAACACACCGCTGCGCGCGCCGCGCGTGCCCGTCATTTCCAACGTGACCGCGCAGCCGATGACGGATCCGGATACGATGCGTCAAGAAATGTTGGCGCAGCTGACCTCGTCAGTGCAGTGGGTCAAGAGCGTGGAATACATGGAAGCGCAAGGCGTGACGCGATTTTTGGAATTGGGCGCAAAAGATGTGTTGACGGGTTTGAACAAGCGGATTGCGAAAGCGGCGACGACGCGTCCCATCGGCACAGTGGAAAACATCGAAAAATTTCTGGAGGAAACGGCGCAATGATTGATTTGAGCGGAAAGGTCGCGCTGGTCACGGGCGCGTCGCGCGGCATCGGACGCGCGGTGGCATTACGTCTGGCGAGTTTGGGCGCGAAAGTGGTGGTGAATTTCAACCAGAGCGCGGACGCGGCGAATCAGGTCGTCGAAACGATTAAACAGAACGGCGGCGACGCCATCGCCATTCAAGGCGACGTGAGCAAATTCGACCAGGCGCAAAGCGTGGTCAAAGCGACCATCGAGGCGTTTGGTCGTCTCGATATTTTGGTGAATAATGCGGGTACGACGCGCGACAATTTGCTGGCATTGATGAAAGAAGAAGATTTCGATTACATCATTGCGAATGATTTAAAGAGCGTATTCAATTGTTCCAAAGCCGCGCTGCGTCAGATGATGAAACAAAAATACGGGCGCATCGTCAACATGACCTCCGTGGCAGGCATCATCGGCAATCCGGGGCAAACGAATTATTCCGCTGCCAAAGCGGGCATCATCGGCTTTACCAAAGCGATGGCAAAAGAGTACGCGTCGAAAGGCATCGCCGTCAACGCCGTCGCGCCCGGCTATATTCCAACGGATTTGACCGATGTGCTGCCCCAAGACATCAAAGACAACATCGTCAAATTCGTCGCGCTCCAACGTTTTGGCACGGTGGACGAAGTCGCCGATGCGGTCGCGTTTCTCGCGTCCGACCGCGCGAGTTATATCACCGGTCAAACCTTGGCAGTGGATGGAGGAATCGTGTAATGGCAGATTTCAGATTTTGGATTTCCGATTGGATGCAGCGCGGTAGGGTATAGCAATCTGAAATCTGCCATCTGAAATTTGAAATCAAATCATGGACGAAACAACCGGCGCGGTCATTATCGCCCCGCAAGTAATCACTACCCTAGTCCGACAAGTTGCCGAAGCCACTCCGGGCGTCGCGCGTCTGGAGACGGGTTTATCGGGACGCATGAGCCGCGTGTTTCGCGGGCAGCGCTCGACCGGCGGGATTGAGGTGATGGTCGAGGACGGCGCAGTCGCGATTGATGTTTATGTCGTCGCGATGCCGAATACGGCGCTGCTGCCATTGGGACAAACACTACAGCACGAAATTCAGCGCGCGATTTCGGACGTGATTGGAATGCCGGTGCGCGCCGTGAACATTCATTTCGCCGATGTGCAAGACCCGTTCGCCGTGACGGGACCAACTGCCTAAGCAGGCATGGCTGTGATTTAGATACGAGTGGTTGTGTTATGAAGGTTCGTCGTCGAGCACGCGCCTTGGCGCTGCAAATTTTGTTTGAAATTGATTCCGTAGGGCATCCGGTCGAGCTTGCCCTGCAACATCGGCTCGAGGCAGAGCGCGAAGAAGAGCTTGCGACAGAGCGCGAGCCGTTGCCGGCAGAGGGCGAAGCGTTTGTCAAAGAGTTGGTACGCGGCGTGATGAAAAATCAAGCCGAGCTCGACAATCTCATCGGAAAATACGCGCCCGAATATCCGGTGGACCAGCTTGCCATTATTGACCGCAACGTGCTGCGGCTTGCGTTTTTTGAACTGCGTGAGTTGGGCGATGTGCCCGTCAAAGTCGCCATCAACGAAGCCGTCGAATTGGCAAAATTGTACGGCAGTGACAGCGCACCGCGTTTTGTGAACGGCGTCTTGGGCGCGTTTATTGCAGGGCATCCTGTGTTGGCAAAGCGAGGCGCTTGATGAACGTGTTTGGTGTGGGACCGACAGAAATTTTCGTTATCCTGATTGTCATTTTGGTCTTGTTCGGTCCCGACAAACTTCCGGAGATTGCCAAAAAAATCGGCGGCGCATCGCGCGAAATTCGCGAGAACCTCAACACCATCAACGAGCAGATGAATTCGGCGCTGGAACAATCTATGGAGTTGGAAAAATCGCAAATGCTCAAGCCGCCCGAACCCTCCGCCGTTGATTCGACCGCGCAGACCACCACGCCGCCGACGGAAAACGCCGACGCTAACGCGGAACCATCCGAGACAATTTTGCCGCCGACAACGAACGTCGTCCCTAACGCAGAAGCGCCCGGCACAAATGACGAATCACCACCGGGCACCGCCTAAGTCATTCCCCCATGTCCGAGATTTTTTCGATTATCCTTTTGGCGTTTGTCGCGCTCCTTGCAATCGGACCGCGCCGCCTGCCTGAAAGTCTGGAAGCGCTTTGGCTGGCGCTGACTGACTTTCGCCGCGCCCAAAACGGGCAGCCCCCGCTTGGCAGTTTATACAACGCGCGCCGCTATTGGATTAGCACCAAGAATAATATTTACGCGGGCATCCAAATTCTGTACCAAGTCACAGTGCATTTGGAAGAACTGCGGCGGCGCATTTTGTACGTCCTCGCCGCGTTCGCGCTGGGGTTCGGCATCGCGTTCTTTTTCGCGCAGCCGCTGTTGGGATTCATCATTCGTCCGGTACGCATCATTGCGCCGACGACGGAAAGTCAGGTGCCGGTCAGCAATTATGTTTTGTCGCAAGATGTGCAGCTCCAGACCAACATCGTCACCGCGACGGGCGCCATCAGCGGAACGGTGACTATCCCGCGCGGGACGCTGCTGCCGCTTTCGCTGACGAATACAACACCCATTGTCCTGAAACCGACGGAATTGTTTTCGACGTACATCGAAATCGCGCTCATTTGTGGGTTCGCGTTCGCGCTGCCGATGATTTTGCTGCAACTCCTTCTCTTTTTGCGCGGTCCCAAATATGAAGTGGCGGCGATGAGCGAAAAGGAATGGAATGCCTACAAAGCCGCGCTGTCCGCCGAAGAGTTGGCAGAAAAAGAACGACAGCGCGCCGATGTGTACGAAGGTTTGACGGCATATGAAATCCGTCCGATGTACATTCTCTTGCCGGTCGCGCTCTTTTTGTTTGTCGGCGGGGTCTTGTTTACCTATTTTCTGCTTTTGCCGAACGCGTTGGACTTTTTGTTTTCGTTGGGCGGCTCTTTGGTGCAGCCGCTGCCGTCGTTGGAGGAATATATCAACTTTGCGTTGGCGTTGATTTTTTGGGTCGGGCTCACGTTTGAACTCCCATTGGTCATGTTCTTTTTGGCGCGCTTTAATATCGTGACCGCGCGTCAATTCGCGCAGCAGTGGCGTTATGCGGTCGTCATCATTGCCATCGTCGCGGCGGTCATTACGCCCACCGTGGATGTCTTTAATATGTCGCTGGTCGCGCTGCCCATGCTGGGCTTGTATGTGCTGGGCATTGCCTTTGCCTGGATTGCGCGCCCGAATGCCAAAGCCGCGCCCAAACAAATCCCCGCCAACACCAAGTCCTGAATCCCCGCGACGATTTCACTCCCAAGGAGGTCAATGATGACCCGTGAACGTATCCTCATCATGGGCGCCGCCGGGCGCGATTTTCACAATTTCAATACGTACCTGCGCGCGCGTCCGGAATATCAAGTCGTCGCGTTTACTGCGACGCAAATCCCCAATATTGAAGGGCGCGTCTATCCCGCCGCCCTCGCCGGAGAGCTTTATCCCGACGGCATTCCGATTTTTCCCGAAAGTGAACTTGTCAATCTCATTCGTCAGCATCAAATCAATCAAGTGCTTTTTTCGTACAGCGATGTGTCGCACGAATATGTGATGCATCGCGCGTCGCTCGTGCAAGCGGCAGGCGCGGATTTTCGCTTGCTCGGTCCGGCGGCGACGATGGTGCAATCGTCGAAACCGGTGATTGCCGTATGCGCGGTGCGCACCGGTTCGGGCAAATCGCAAACCACGCGCGCGGTGGTCGCCGCGCTCAAAGACATGGGCATGCGCGTCGTCGTCGTGCGTCATCCGATGCCCTACGGCGATTTGGTGAAACAAGCCGTACAGCGCTTTGAAACGTACGACGATTTGGCAAAGCATGACGTCACGATCGAGGAACGCGAAGAATACGAGCCGCATCTCGCGCGCGGGACAGTTGTGTACGCGGGTGTGGACTATGAAAAAATTCTGCGCGCGGCGGAGCAAGAAGCGGATGTTGTTTTATGGGACGGCGGCAATAACGATTATGCGTTTTACAAACCCGATTTGTATATCACCGTGGTGGACCCGCATCGCCCCGGACACGAATTGGCGTATTATCCGGGCGAAACGAACTTGCGGCTCGCCGATGTGATTGTGATTAACAAGATTGATACCGCGCGTCCTGAAAATGTAGAACAGGTGCGTCAGAATATTCGCGCCGTCAATCCGCGCGCGCGGGTGGTGGATGCCGCGTCGCCAATTTACGTCGAGAACCCGGAGGCGATTTACGGCAAACGCGTACTGGTCGTCGAAGACGGTCCGACGCTGACGCACGGCGAAATGGCGTACGGCGCGGGCGTGGTCGCCGCGCGGCGTTTCGGCGCGGCAGAAATTGTGGACCCGCGTCCGTTTGCCGTACGCAGTATCGCCGCCACATACAAAAAATATCCCACCACCGGCGCGGTTTTGCCTGCAATGGGATATGGGCAGGAACAGACGCGCGATTTGGAAGAAACGATCAATCGCGCCGACGTAGACCTTGTGTTGATTGCGACGCCGATTGATTTACGACGACTCATTCACATCAGACATCCATCGGACCGCGTGCGCTACGAATTGCAAGAAATCGGTCAGCCCACCCTTGGCGAAATCTTGCGGCAGAAATTTGGCTAAATTGCCGCAGAAAATATTTTTTATAAGGAGGACCTATGCGTTCGCATCTCGTGCGTTGGCTCATGCTTTGGAATATCGGTTTGACCGTCCTGCTGTTACTCACAATCGGCATGTACGCTTCTGCCGCGCAAGCATCCGCTGACCCGCCCGTGCGCGCGTTTGCGGCAAGCACCGCGCACAGCGCCGCCGCGCGCGGTAACGGCACCACCACGCCGATTCAAGTGACGCGCCGCGATCAATGGACCAAGCTGCTTCAAGTCAAAGCCGATCTTTCGGGGACGCACAACCATGAATGCGCGGTCATGGTGAGTTCCAACGCGTTCAATTCCCCGGGCAACTCGGAAGACAACAAATACGAATTTGTTTTGACGTTGGATGACCCGAACCCGACATCCGCGTTGGCGACCACGCGCGCGATTGATTTTGACAATGGACGCATTCTTTCCGACCACAATGATATAGAAGTCTCGTCCACTGCCGTGTATCACGCGACCAACGAGCCGCACACGTTTTATTGGATGGCGCGCAAACTTTCCGAAAACGCGAATCCGCCGTCGGCGATGACCATCTCGGCTTCGACGATGAGTGTGATTTGCGTCAAAAATATAATGCAATAGGAAAAGCAAAAAAGATGCGCCGAAAGTTTCGGCGCATCTTTTTTTTTCAAAACACCAAACAATCTGTCACGCAGGACGCTTGACCAACGTCACTTGCAACTGCAGCGTCCGCCCATTGCGTTCCACAGTCAGCGTCACTGTGTCGCCCACGTGATATTTGAACAAAATAGAGCGGAGTGAATGGTTTTCATCAATCTTGTCATTGTTAATCGCCGTGACTACATCTTGCGGCTGCAAGCCCGCGTTTTCTGCCGGACTGCCCGGCGTAACTTGCGTGACAATTACGCCGGATTTGGAAGTCAGATTCATCTCTGCCGCAAGCTGCGGAGTCACTTCGGTGTACGAAATGCCGATGAACGGATATTCAATACTGCCGCGCGCGATCAATTGTTCCGCCACCGAACGCACCGTATTCGACGGCACCGCAAAACCCAAACCTTCCGCCGGATCACCGCCCGGTGTATTGCGCACGACGAGCGTGTTGATGCCGATAATTTGTCCCGCAAGATTAATCAAGGGACCGCCGGAATTGCCGTGATTGATTGCCGCGTCGGTTTGAATCAAATTTTCTTGCGCGGTTCCCTGCACCGTTCGGTTCAATCCACTAACCACGCCGACCGTCACCGAACCGCGATAATTCCCAAGTGGACTGCCAATTGCAATTACGGTCTCGCCCAACTGAAGCGCGCTCGAATCGCCGAACGGCAGATACGCCGGTACCGGACCATTCACTTTTAGCACCGCAATATCGGTCACAGGGTCCGCGCCCACAATCGAAGCTTCCACGCGAGTGCCGTCATTGTAAATCACAAAGACACTGTTCGCGCCGTCAATGACATGATTGTTCGTGATGATGTGTCCTTGCTCGGAAATGATGACACCCGAACCCGACGCTTCCGCCTGACCGCCGCGTGGTCCAAATGTCGAGCCGCCCAAATTAGAGACGACTGTGACGACAGCCGGTTCTACCTTACGCACCGTGTCAATGATTTCGGACGAAGCATTGACGGTCATGTTTTGAATGACTGGCGTTTGTCCGGGCGAAACCGAGCGGACTTCTTGCGGCACGGGCGCCGACACCGGCGGGACCGCGTTGCGCGCGACATACATCCCGACCAAACCACCCATGATGCCGCCGCCGACGATGCCGAGCAAAATTCCCAAGACTACAATAAAAACGATTAAACCGGATGAACGTGACATAGATCCTATCCTCCTGCGATAATTACACTGCCATTATGTCGTTGTGACGTTAAGCCATGCTTAAGACGACCTAAATCTATGGAGTGACTTGCTGCGTAAAATCAGGGCAAACGTTTTGCAAAATCATTTATGGTGTCGCCGTACGAGATGCGAATACGCGGCAGCGTCAACAGCTGCTCAGATTTGATTTTGAAGCCGCAGCACAAAATGACCGCCGCTTTGTACCCGGCGGCTTGCGTCTCGGCGACGATGCGCGCATTGTATGCGCCGAATGGATACGAGAAAGCCGCAATCGGATGTCCCAATTTCTCTTCGAGCTCTGCTTTGCTTTCGACCAACTCACGCCGCGCGTCTTGCAGATTCGCTTTGGTCAAATCTTCGTGACTAATCGTGTGCCCCCCAAATTCCATCCCCGCGCGGTCCATCTCCAATACCTGTTCCCAATTCATTAGTAGCGCGCCGCCCGCATTCACATACCTCGTCGGCACAAAAAAGACGCCGACCATGCCGCGTTTGCGTAGTTCGGGAAACGCCACCGTATATCCGTCAATCCACGCGTCGTCGAACGTGAGAATAACGGGCTGTGTCGGCAGCGGCGCGCCGTTTTCAAAAAAAGCGAGCAGCTGCTGGAACGTGATGGTGTGGAATCCGCGTGCCTGCAAATAATCCAATTGCGCGGCGAATTGTTCCGGCGCAACTGTCCACGTCCGCAGTGTTTCGCTCGCATTGGGCGGCAGCATTTCCAAATGATGATACATCAAAATCGGAATGGCGACGGACTCGCCGTTGGCGGGCGGCGTGATAAAAGGCGTCGCCGTTGGGACGAGCGTCGCGGTGGCTAGGGGCGGCGGCGCCAGCGTCGGCGGGACGGGCGTGTGCGAGGGCGTCGCAGTAATTTCGACAACGCGGACGCGCACGGTTGGCGCGACCGTCGCAGGAGTCGTTTCCGCCATTCCCACGGCGGCGCAGCCCGCGACGAGGAAAAGCAGGCAAAAACCGAATCCGGACAGGTACGAAATGGATTTCCACATAATTCGCTTGACGAAGATGGGGTATCATGGGACAATCGGCGCCGAACACATATGAC
>Ga0070741_10005810_pt1 | contig 26978 bp, 26 predicted proteins | sample Coa_R1_4_FD_66440 | JGI IMG/M metagenome (GOLD analysis project Ga0070741, IMG submission 66440) | Surface soil microbial communities from Centralia Pennsylvania, which are recovering from an underground coalmine fire - Coalmine... | ecosystem: Environmental > Terrestrial > Soil > Unclassified ...
CAGCCATTGGCCGAACTCGCTGATCATCAGCTGCCGCAGATCCTCAGGCGAGCAGACGGCCAGTGATCCGGGATCGGGCGGCAGTACAGGCCGCCGGTCGATCACGGGCGCGGGCTCGGCCGCCAGCCGCAGCGGGCTCTTGCGCGGGTCCCCGAAGCGCGTCCTGGCCTTGGTCGTCGTCATTCTGTTTCTCCTCCGGTTCCGGGGGAGCTAGGCACTGTTCCAAGCCGCGAAGCTATGTGCCTAGCGCCGAGATGCTTGACGACAGCACCCCGGCCGGAGGAGCCGGTGCCCGCGAAACCGCAGGTCAGGGGCATAAAAAAGCGCCCCCAGCAGGATTCGAACCTGCGCACTCGGCTCCGGAGGCCGATGCTCTATCCCCTGAGCTATGGGGGCCAGGTGACCAGGAAAGGCTACCAGTCCGCGAGCGCGCGCGGACACGCGGCGGCACAGCGCGCAATCACTCGCTCGCAGGCGCTACCCTCACGGTCGTGACGCAGGTACTGGGACGCGTACTCGTCGTAGACGACGACGAGGTGATTAGGCAGTTGATCGCCGTCAACCTCCAGCTTGAGGGCTTCGAGGTGTCGACGGCCGTGGATGGGCAGGATTGCCTGGACCGGGTGGCGGAAATCGACCCGGACGTCATCACGCTGGACGTGATGATGCCGCGGCTGGACGGCTGGGAGACCGCCATCCAGCTGCGCCGGCAGCCCGGCACCGAGCACATCAAGGTCGTGCTGATCACGGCCCGCGCCCAAGAGGATGACAAGGTGCACGGCGCGCAGGTCGGTGCCGACGCGTACCTCACCAAGCCGTTCGACCCCAACGAGATGATCCGCATCGTCCGCGAGCTGGCGGGCGCGGCCGCCAGCTGACGCTGTCGATCATGATCATGAAGCCTTTTACGCCCTATAGCACGTATAACCCTTCGTGATCATGGAAACCCTCCTGCGTCACAGCGGGAAGTGGGTCCCGGGCGGTGCTCCTGGGGTTTATGTGGCCAGAGTGATGGGGGAGGGGGCGGCGGGGGAGGGAGCGGCGGGAGCCGCCGCAGTCGAACTCGGCCGCGACCCTCGTATCGAATCGGTAACTATAAGTAACGAATACGTCACCGTCTCGCTGACGCACGATGCGCTCGCGCGCGTGGCGGTCGACGTCGCCACGAACGGAATCACGAGCGACGCGCTGCACGGCATGACTGTGCCGGACGCGCAACCGGCCGACCTGAACAACGCCCCGGACTGGGAGACCGCCCGCGCCGCCCTCGCTAGGGAACTGACAAGAAACCTGGCCCGGGCGGCCGGCGCGACGCTCGGCCCGCAACCGCGAGAAGAGACGGCAAAAACTGAAACCACCGATCGTTCGGTAGAAAAGGCACTTGAATTTGCCGGGGTTGACGCGGTCCGGTTCGCGCTCGCGAGCATGCGCCCGGGCGCGAAGCCGCCGGACCCGCGGCGGACGGCGCGGCACGTGCTGGGCAATCCCGCCTATGCTGTTCGGTACGCGCATGCCGCCGCCGCTGCCGTGCTGCGCTGGGCGGGGACCGAACCCGGAGCGACAAGTGCCGCAGGATTCCGCCCGAGCCGGCTCACCGAACCGGGGGAGCTGGTTCTCCTCGACGCGCTGTCGTGGCTCCCGGAACGGGTCGCCGTGGCCGCGCGCCGCGGGCGACCCGACGAGTTCGCCCGGTACGTTGACACGCTGGCGACGAAGACAATTGACACCATGAGCACGACTGGTTTCACCACCGGCCCGGCCGTAAGCCCCGAAAGGCTGTGGCTTGCCCGAGCGGCCCGCACCGGGCTCGCGGCGAGCCTTGGGCTGCTCGGGATCACCGCGCCAGATCGCATCTAGACCGAGGATCGCATCTAGACCGAGAGGGATCGCTCCATGAGCCGTGTCGCCCACCCGGCTGGGCCGCGCCATGGCGACGTGCTGCCTGCCGACCATCCGCCGGCGGCGCCCGCCAGCCTGAACACGCTTGACGCGGCGATCTGGCCGCGCGGGACGTGGCGGCAGGCCGAGACGGGCGCGCTGACGATAGGTGGCATGGACGTGCGCGGGCTGGCAGCCAGGCACGGCACCCCGCTGTACGTCTGCGACGAGGCCGATGTGCGGTCCAGGTGCCGGGAGTACGTGGCGGCGTTCGGGCCGGACGCGCAGGTGTGCTATGCCGCGAAGGCCTTCTGCTCCCGCGCCGTTCTCCGCTGGGTCAGCGCCGAAGGCCTGGGGGTCGACGTCTGCACCGGCGGCGAACTCGAGACCGCACTGTCGGCCGGGGTCCCGCCAAACGAGATCACGCTGCACGGCAACAACAAGTCGCTGGAGGAACTGACCCGTGCCGTGGCCGCCGGGGTAGGGCACATCGTGCTTGACTCATTCGAGGAACTGGCCAGGCTGGCGTTCGTCGCGGGGGGAGCGGCAAACAGGCCGCGGGTCCTGGTAAGGGTCACCACCGGGGTCGAGGCGCACACGCACGAGTTCATGGCCACCGCGCACGACGACCAGAAGTTCGGCTTCTCGCTGGCCAGCGGCGCCGCCGACGAGGCGGTGCGGCGCGTGCTGGCCTGCCCCGACCTGAACTTCGCCGGCCTGCACTCGCACATCGGCTCGCAGATCTTCGACGCGGCCGGCTTCGAGGTCGCCGCGCATCGGGTGCTGGAGCTGGCGGTCCGGGTTCGCAACGAGCATGGCGTGGACATCGAGGAACTCGATCTGGGCGGCGGGTTCGGCATCGCCTACACCGACGAAGACGACCCGCCCGAGGTCAAGAAGCTGGCGCAGAGCCTGCTCGACATCGTCGACTCGCAATGCCGGACCGCCGGGCTGACCAGGCCGCGGCTCACCGTCGAGCCCGGACGGGCGATCATCGGGCCGTCGACGGTCACGCTTTATACGGTCGGGACGATCAAGGATGTGGACGGACTGCGCACGTACGTGAGCGTGGACGGCGGGATGAGCGACAATATCCGCACCGCACTGTACGACGCCTCGTACGTCTGCGCGCTGGCGTCGCGGTCCAGCGACGCGCCGCCGATGCTGTCCCGCGTGGTCGGCAAGCACTGCGAGAGCGGTGACATCGTGGTGCGCCACGCGTGGCTGCCCGCCGACCTGGCGCCCGGCGACCTGATCGCTGTCGCCGCCACCGGGGCGTACTGCCGGTCGCTGGCCAGCAACTACAACCACGTGATGCGGCCCGCCGTGGTCGCGGTGCGCGACGGGACGGACCAGGTGATCGTCCGCCGCGAGACGCTGGACGACCTGCTGGGTTTGGACGTCGGATGACTGTGCGACAGAAACCGGCGGTACTGAAGGTCGCTCTGCTCGGCTGCGGATCGGTCGGGTCGCAGGTGGCGCGGCTGCTCGACGAGCAGGCCGACGAACTCGCCAACCGGGTCGGGGCGCGCATCGAACTGGCCGGCATCGCGGTCCGGCGGGTGAACCACCCCCGGCCAGGTATCGACCGCGACCTGCTCACCACCGACGCCAGCGGCCTGGTGACCAGGCCCGACGTGGATATCGTGGTAGAGGTCATCGGCGGCATCGAGCCCGCCAGGTCGCTGCTGCTCGCCGCCATGAAAAACGGCAAGTCCGTGGTCACCGCGAACAAGGCCCTGCTCGCGGAGAACGGTGCGGACATCTACGGGGCCGCACGGGAGTTCGGCGCGGACGTGTACTACGAGGCCTCCGTGGCCGGCGCGATCCCGCTGCTGCGGCCGCTGCGTGAGTCGCTGGCCGGGGACACCGTCCGGAAGGTCCTCGGCATCGTCAACGGGACGACCAACTACATCCTGGACCGCATGGACACCTCGGGCGCCGGCTTCGCCGAGTCGCTGGAGGAGGCCCAGTCGCTCGGCTACGCCGAGGCCGACCCGACCGCGGACGTGGAGGGCTTCGACGCCGCGGCTAAGGCGGCGATCCTGGCCGGCCTGGCGTTCCACAGCCCGGTCACCGCCGCCGACGTGCACCGCGAAGGCATCGCCGAAGTCAGCGCCGCCGACATCGCCAGCGCCCGGACGCTGGGCCGGGTGGTCAAGCTGCTCGCGATCTGCGAGCGGGTCGGCGTTTCTGGCGTCTCGGTGAGGGTGCACCCGGCGATGATCCCGCGCAGCCACCCGCTCGCCGCGGTCGGCGGGGCGTACAACGCGGTGTTCGTCGAGGCCTCGTCGGCCGGGCAGCTCATGTTCTACGGGGCCGGCGCGGGCGGCACGCCGACCGCGAGCGCCGTGCTCGGCGACATCGTCGCGGTCGCCAGGAACCGGCTGGCCGGCACCCGCGGGCCGGACGCGTCGACCTACGCGGGCCTGCCCGTGCTGCCGATGGGGGAGACCCTGACCAGGTACCACGTGTCCCTGGACGTGGACGACCGGCCGGGCGTGCTCGCGCCGGTTGCCGAGGCGTACGCCAGGCACAACGTGTCGATCCAGGCGGTCCGCCAGACCAGCCGGGGCGACGAGGCGCAGCTGATGATCGTGACGCACACCGCGCGGGACGCGGCGTTGAGCGCGACGATCCGTGACTTGGAGGCGCTGCCCATGGTGCGCGCGGTGGCCAGCGTGATGCGAGTGGAAGGGGAAGAGGAGTGACCGTCATCTCCTCCGCAGCCAAGGCCCGTGCGTGGCGTGGCGTGATCAACGAGTACCGGGACCGGCTGCCGGTCACCGCGTCGACTCCGGTGGTGACGCTGCATGAGGGCGGCACGCCGCTGCTGCCCGCGCCGTCTTTGTCCGCCCGGACCGGGTGCGATGTGTACCTCAAGGTCGAGGGCGGCAACCCGACCGGCTCGTTCAAGGACCGCGGCATGACGGTCGCGTTGAGCAAGGCCGTTGAGGCGGGCGCCAAGGCGGTGATCTGCGCGTCCACCGGCAACACCAGCGCCAGCGCCGCGGCGTACGCCGCCCGGGCGGGCATCACCTGCGCCGTGCTCGTGCCGCGCGGCAAGATCGCGATCGGCAAGCTCGCCCAGGCGCTGGTGCACGGCGCCCGGCTGTTGCAGGTCGACGGGTCGTTCGACGACTGCCTCGAGTTGGCCCGCAAGCTCGCGATCGAGTACCCGGTGGCCCTGGTCAACTCCGTCAACCCGGACCGGATCCAGGGCCAGAAGACCGCCGCCTTCGAGATCGTGGACGAGCTCGCCGACGCGCCCGACGTGCACTGCCTGCCGGTTGGCAACGCGGGGAACATCACCGCGTACTGGATGGGCTACAAAGAGTATTCCGCCGCGGGTGTGTCGTCCCGGCGGCCCCGGATGTTCGGCTTCCAGGCGAGCGGGGCGGCGCCGATCGTTTCCGGCGCCCCGGTGCTCCGGCCCCAGACGATCGCGACCGCGATCCGGATCGGCAATCCGGCGTCGTGGACCTCCGCCGAAGCGGCGCGCGACGAGTCCGGGGGCGTCATCGACAAGGTGACCGACCGGGAGATCCTGGCGGCGTACCGGATCCTGGCTCGGGACGAGGCGGTTTTCGGCGAGCTCGGTTCGTCGGCGAGCGTGGCCGGGTTGCTGTCGTGCACCGCCGACGGCCGGATCCCGGCCGGATCGCGCGTCGTGTGCACGGTCACCGGCAACGGCCTGAAGGACCCCGACTGGGCGCTGTCCGGCGCGCCCGCCCCCGCCACGATCGCCGCCGACTCCGCCGCCGCCGCGGCCGCCCTCGGACTCGCCTAGATGCCGTCAACAAGCACGCCCCGCGCGTCCCGCCACCCCCGCGCGTCCCGCTGCCCCCGCGCGTCCCGCTGCCCCCGCGCGTCCCGCTGCCCCCGCGGGCTTCCCCCGTCCCGCGCGCAGCGCCGCCTCCGCGCCCGAAATGCCCCCTTTGCCCGCCACTTTCCGCTGTCCGCCCGGCCGCGCCAAAGATTGCGGACACTTACCCCCCCGATCTGGGGGGGTAAGTGTCCGCAATCTTCGAGCCCCCCGCTGGCGTCGAGCGTTTTGGGAGGGTTTGCCGTAAGTGTCCGTTGGCCGCGCCGACCGGGCGCGGCGGGCGCGGCGGGCGCGGCGGGCGCGGCAGGCGCGGCAGGCGCGGCAGGCGCGGCGCGGCCGGACATGATCGTGTGCGAAAAGCGCCGGGTAGCCGGACCATTTCGCACACGATCCGCGCGCGGAGCGCGTCGGTGAGCCGCGGCGACGCCGACGGCGCACCGCAAGCAAGGGTGCACGTGCGGGTGCCGGCCACGAGCGCCAACCTCGGGCCGGGGTTCGACGCGCTCGGCCTGGCGCTGAGCCTCTACGACGACGTCGAGGCGCGCGTCACCGCCGGCGGTCTGGACATCGAGGTCGACGGCGAGGGGGCGGATCAGCACCTGGCCGACGCGGGGGAGCAGCACCTGGTGGTGCGCGCCATGCGCGCCGCCTTCGACACCATCGGCAGCGGCAAGCAGCCGCCCGGCCTCGCCCTGCGCTGCACGAACCGCATCCCGCATGGCCGCGGCCTCGGCTCGAGCGCCGCGGCGATCGTGGCCGGCGTCCTCGCGGCCGCCGCGCTCGCCGAGCCCGACGCGGACCCGGACGAACCCGACGCGCACCTGGACGAACCCGACGCGCTCGCCCTGGCGACCCGGATCGAGGGCCACCCGGACAACGTCGCCGCCTGCCTGGCCGGCGGCCTGACGATCGCGTGGACCACCGACGACGGCACCCCGCACCGAGCCAAGCTGCAACCAAACCCCGCCATCAGGCCTGTGGCCATCATCGCCCCGCCCGAGATCGCGGTCCGCACCGAAATCGCCCGCCAGGCTCTCCCAGCAACGGTCCCGCACCGCGACGCCGCGGCCAATGCCGGCCGGGCCGCACTCCTGATCGCGGCCCTCACCCAGGACGAAGCGGCAAAAAACCTCCACGACGCCACCGAAGACTGGCTGCACCAGAACTACCGCGCCACGGCGATGCCCCATACCTATGCCCTCGTCCAGGCCCTCAGGCAGGCCGGCATCGCCGCCGTCGTGTCGGGCGCAGGCCCGTCCGTCCTGGCCATATTTGCGCAGGATTCAAGACGTGACCTGGACAGCCTGGGTTCAATCGTGAGAGAAACGGGTAAGGCATGGCGTATAAGCCCGCTGGCTGTCGAGCCGCAAGGCGCGCGACTCCTGCGTCCGGACATCGGCGGGTTTCACGGGACCGATACCCCCTCTCTCCGCGACACGGATGGCTGCGAAGGAATGCCGTGAGCCGACTTGGTGTTAGGCTTGATGGCGCACCGGGTGCCCCGCACGGGGGCCCGTTTGAACCGGGTGCCATTCTGCGAACCCCAGCGGGACGGTATTGTTGCCGTACCCAGGGACTTTTGCCCAGGATGCGACCCGGGGACACGGGCGAGAGGCGGCGTACGCCCGGGCACCCTCCGATTCATCTCCCGAGCTGCGGATGGACAGCTAGACACGGAGGGCACAGGATGCACCGCGTTGCGGCAAGCTCTGAGCGGTACCGGGTCGACAGGTCCCAGGCGACCAGAGAATCATGGAAGGACCATTAGTGAGCGACACAGCCGAACTCCTCGACGCGCCTAGCGCGCCGGAGGGCTCCCCCGTCGGTAGGGTTGAAGGGTCCAAGTCGCGCGGTCGCCGCGGCGCCGGCCTTTCCTCGCTGCTCATGCCTGAGTTGCAGAAGATCGCGCAGGAAATGGGCATCCCGGGTACCGGCAGGATGCGGAAGAGCCAGCTTGTCGAGGCCATCGAGGCGCGGCAGGGGTCCGGTACCGCCAAGCAGGATTCAGATCAGCGGGGCACGTCCGCGGGAGCTGGCGCGACCCGCCCCCTGAAGCAGGACGCGATGCAAGATCAAAATAATTCTGGCAGAACGGGCTTGGGTGCTACCTCCGAGCCAGGCCTCGGGAGCACCGAGGCCAGCGGTGTGGGTAGCGGTACGACCCGGACACGATCCCGGCGCTCGGCCGCCCAGGCCGATGCTGGCCAGCTGACGCTTCCCGCCGACGGTGCCGAGGGCGCGGCGCGCGCGGACGGCGAATCCGCCTCGGCCGAGGGCCAGGCCGACGGTCAGCGTAGCGACCGGCGCCGGCGCAGCAGCCGCCGCGACGAGCGTGGCGCTGGCCGCGACGCGACCGCGGCGGCCTCGGCCGGCGTGGTCAGCGATGGGGCCGCGGTGGGCGGCGGGCGCGAGCAGGCCCATGCGGCGGCCGCGGAGCAGGTCCAGGGTGGCACCGACCAGGCGCAGGCCGGGCGGGACCAGGGCAGCCGCGAGCGCGGCGCCCGGGACCAGGCCGAGCGCGGCAGCCGGGATCAGGCCGAGCGCGGCGGCCGGGACCAGGCCGACCGCGGCGGCCGCAGCGGGCGGGACCAGGGCGACGGCCGGCGCGAGCCGGCGGCGGCACAGGGCGGCCGTACCGGCCGCGACCAGGGCCAGCGGGGCGGCGACCAGGGCCAGCGCGGCGGCGGCAGCGACTTCGACGACGACGACAACGGGCGGCGGCGCGGCCGGGACCGGTTCCGCAACCGGAACCGGCGGCGGGGTGAGCGGCAGTCCGACCCGGAGCCCGTGCTCGCCGAAGACGACGTGCTGATCCCGATCGCGGGCATCCTGGACGTGCTGGACAACTACGCGTTCGTCCGCACCACCGGCTACCTGCCCGGGCCGAACGACGTGTACGTCTCCCTGTCGCAGGTCCGCAGGCACGGCCTGCGCAAGGGTGACGTGATCGAGGGCGCGGTGCGCCAGCCACGCGAGGGCGAGCGCAAGGAGAAGTTCAACGCGCTGGTCCGGCTGGACAAGGTCAACGGGCTCGACGCGGAGCAGTCACCGGCCCGGCCGGAGTTCTCCAAGCTGACTCCGCTGTACCCGCAGGACCGGCTCCGGCTGGAGACCGACGCGGGCAATATGATCACCCGGATCATCGACCTGATCTGCCCGATCGGCAAGGGCCAGCGTGGCCTGATCGTGTCGCCGCCGAAGGCGGGCAAGACGATCATCCTGCAGGCCATCGCGAACGCGATCACCAAGAACAACCCGGAGTGCCACCTCATGGTCGTCCTCGTGGACGAGCGGCCTGAGGAAGTCACCGACATGCAGCGGACGGTCAAGGGCGAGGTCATCCACTCGACCTTCGACCACCCGGCCGACGACCACACCACGGTGGCCGAGCTCGCCATCGAGCGGGCCAAGCGGCTGGTCGAGATGGGGCACGACGTGGTCGTGCTGCTCGACTCGATCACCCGGCTGGGCCGCGCCTACAACAACTCGGCACCGGCCAGCGGCCGCATCCTGTCCGGTGGTGTCGACTCCACCGCGCTGTACCCGCCGAAGCGGTTCTTCGGCGCGGCGCGGAACATCGAGCACGGTGGCTCGCTGACCATCCTGGCCACGGCGCTGATCGAGACCGGCTCCCGGATGGACGAGGTCATCTTCGAGGAGTTCAAGGGCACCGGCAACATGGAGCTCCGGCTCCGCCGCGAGCTGGCCGACAAGCGCCTGTTCCCGGCCGTCGACGTGGACGCCTCCAGCACCCGTAAGGAAGAGATCCTGCTCTCTCCCGAGGAGCTGAAGATCGTCTGGCAGCTGCGCCGCGTGCTGCACGCACTCGAGCCGCAGCAGGCACTCGAACTGCTGATGGAGCAGATGCGCAAGACCCGCAGCAACGCGGAGTTCCTGCTCCAGGTGCAGAAGACCACGCTCGGGTCCTAGCGGAATTCCTAGCGCACCCACGCCGTTGAGGCACTATCCACTGCGGTACCGGTTCCCGCCGCCAGGCGACCCGGCGACTGCCTAAGGTAGGAGAGACAGTGAAGGCTGACATCCACCCGCAGTACAACGTCACGACCGTGACCTGTGGCTGCGGAAACACGTTCACCACGCGGAGCACGGCCCCGAGCGGGGAGATCCACGTCGAGGTGTGCTCGAACTGCCACCCGTTCTACACGGGCAAGCAGAAGATCCTCGACACCGGTGGCCGGGTGGCCCGTTTCGAGAAGCGATTCGGCAAGAACCCCGGAAAGAAGTAGCCCCCGCACGTCAACGCACCGCCAAACGTGCCGATGGTGCCGCTGGCACCATCGGCATAATGGTGCCGGGGGAAGCAGCGGCGCGGGAGAAGCACCGATGTCGTTCTGAAATAGAGGGGTTTTTAACGTGTTTGACCGGGTTAATGACCTGGTGAGCGAGCATGCCGAGCTTGAGCACGCGCTCGCCGACCCGGCGGTGCACGCGGACCAGGACAGGGCGCGGGCGCTGGGGCGGCGGTACGCCGAGTTGACCCCGATCGTCGCGGCGTACCGGGAGTGGCAGCAGGCCGGTGACGACCTGGAGGCCGCCAGGGAGCTTGCGCGCGAGGACGCCTCGTTCGCCGCCGAGGCAGATCAGCTGGCGGCGCGCCGCGAGGAGCTGGAGGACCAGCTGCGCAAACTGCTGGTTCCCAAGGATCCGAACGACAGTCGTGACATCATCCTCGAAGTCAAGGCGGGCGAGGGGGGCGAGGAGTCCGCGCTATTCGCGGGCGACCTGCTGCGGATGTACTTGCGGTACGCGGAGCGGCGCGGCTGGAAGACCGAGGTCCTGGACGAGACGCAGACCGGGCTCGGCGGCATCAAGGACGCCACCGTGGCGGTCAAGGGCAAGGCCAGCGAAGGGGTCTGGTCCCGGCTGAAGTACGAGGGCGGCGTGCACCGCGTCCAGCGGGTGCCGGTCACCGAGTCGCAGGGCCGGATCCATACGTCCGCGGCCGGCGTGCTCGTCGTGCCGGAAGCCGATCCGGTCGAGGTGCAGATCAACGAACACGAGCTGCGGGTGGACGTGTACCGGTCGTCGGGACCGGGCGGGCAGAGCGTCAACACGACGGACTCGGCGGTGCGGATCACCCACCTGCCGACCGGAATCGTGGTGTCCTGCCAGAACGAGAAGAGCCAGCTGCAAAACAAAGAGGCCGCGCTCCGGGTGCTGCGGGCGCGGCTGCTGGCCGCCGCGGAGGCCGAGGCGGAGGCAAAGGCCAGCGCCGAGCGGCGCAGCCAGGTGCGCACCGTGGACCGTTCGGAGCGGGTGCGCACGTACAACTTCCCGGAGAACCGCATCGCCGACCACCGGGTCGGCTACAAGGCCTACAACCTGGACCAGGTCATCGACGGCGACCTGGACGCGGTGATCGACGCGCTGTCTGAAGCGGACCTGGCGGAGAAGCTAACGTCTGGGACCGATGAGCCTGCTGCTTGATGAGGTCGCGCTCGCCGTCTCGCGGCTTGCGGAGGCGGGCGTGGAATCACCGCGGACTGACGCGGAGCTGATCGCGGCGGCGGTGCACAACGTCAAGCGGACCGAGCTGCACACGGTTGCGGACGCGTCGTTCGACGCCCGCTTCTGGGTGGACATCGCCCGGCGGGAGGCGCGCGAGCCGCTCCAGCACATCACCGGCCGGGCGGCGTTCCGGTTCCTGGACCTGGAGGTCGGGCCGGGTGTGTTCGTGCCGCGGCCAGAGACCGAGGTGATGACCGGGTGGGCCATCGACCGGCTCCGGGAGATGGACGTGGACGCGCCGGTCGTGGTGGACCTGGGCACCGGCTCGGGGGCGATCTCGCTGTCGATCGCGCAGGAGGTGCCGCGGGCCAGGGTGCACGCGGTCGAGGCCGACCCGCTCGCACGTGCCTGGGCGGAGCGCAACGTGTCCCGGTACGTGGAGACCGCGACGTACACGGCGGGGCGGGTGATGGTGCACGCGGGTGACTTCTGCTCGGCAACGGTGTTGCCCGAGCTCGACGGTACGGTGGACCTTGTGGTGACTAACCCGCCTTACATTCCGGTGGGCGCCGTGGTGCCGCCGGAGGTGGGGGAGTACGACCCGCCCGCCGCGCTGTGGAGCGGAGCGGACGGGCTCGACGCCATCCGTGCCGTGGAGCGCACGGCGCGGCGGCTGCTGCGTCCGGGCGGCCTGCTCGCCGTGGAGCACGGTTCGGTGCAGGGCGCGGCCGTGTACTGGGTTTTCGCCGAGGAGCTGGGCTGGCGGGATACCCGCAACAACAAGGACCTGGCTGGCCGGGATCGGTTCGTCACGACTGCCTGGCCCGGTACTGAGGGGTTGTAGATGGGCAAGCTCTTTGACTGCGCGAACCCCGAGACGCGCACGTTTGCCATCACCGAGGCCGTAACGGCGGCGCGGGAAGGCGACCTGATCGTGCTGCCGACCGACACCGTGTACGGGATCGGCGCGGATGCGTTCACCCCGGCCGCGGTGCGGGCCATGCTGGCGGCCAAGGGACGCGGCCGGAACATGCCGTCGCCCGTGCTCGTCGGCACCGCTCGCGCCGCGGCGGCGCTGGTCGACGACATGGGCGCGTTCGGCCAGGACCTGATCGACGAGTTCTGGCCGGGGGCGCTGACGCTGGTGTTCCGTGCCTCACCGACGCTGATGTGGGATCTCGGGGACACCAAGGGCACCGTGGCGCTGCGGATGCCGCTGCACCCCATCGCCCTGGAGGTGCTGAAGCAGACCGGGCCGCTGGCGGTGTCGTCGGCGAACCGGACCGGGCAGCCGTCCGCGATGACCGCGCTGGAGGCCCAGCAGCAGCTGGGGGACGCGGTGGCGGTGTACCTGGATGCCGGGCCGTCGCTGGACAATGTGCCGTCGACCATCCTCGACCTGACCGGCACGATCCCGCGGGTGCTGCGGGAGGGCGCGATCCCGGTGGACCGGTTGCGGTCCGTGGCATCGATCATCACCGATGGCGAGCCGTACGTGGCGCCTGATTCGACCGCGCCGGCTGGGGAAGGTATTGCTGAGGACGCCGGGACGGACGTGGGCGAAAAGCCCGCAATGCCGCATCCGCTGGAGCGTTCGGGCGAGCCGCCTTCGGCAGGCAAGCCAGTACCGTAGGGTGGTTTCGATGAGATCACGGGCCGGAGCAGACTGAGGCTGCCATGCGCGACTATGCCTTGGTGCTGCTCGTCACGGCGGCGGTGACGTATCTGCTGGTCCCGCTCGTCCGGCGGATCGCGATCGGCACCCGCGCCATGCACGAGCCACGGGCACGTGACGTGCACACCGCGCCCACTCCGCTGCTCGGCGGGCTGGCCATGTACGGCGGCATGGTTGTCGGGCTGATCATCGCCAGCCGGCTCAGCTATCTCAAGGACCCGTTCTCCGCCGCGGGCTCGCGCACCGAGGCCGGGCTGCTGCTGGCCGGCGGGCTGATCGTGCTGATCGGCTTCATCGACGACCGCTGGGGGCTCTCCGCGATCAGCAAGCTGGCCGGGCAGGTGGCCGCGGCCGGCATCGTCGTGTGGAGCGGACAGTCGCTGCCCTGGCTGCCGGAGCCGAACGGTCACGTGTTCTCGCTTGAGCCGGACCTGAGCGTGGTGCTGACCATCCTGCTCATCGTGGTCACCATCAACGCGATCAACTTCATCGACGGGCTGGACGGGCTGGCGGCCGGCATCACCGGGATCGCCGCGATGTCCTTCCTCGTCTACTCGTACACGCTGGTCCGGACGCTGAACGACACGTCCCAGTCGCTGCCTGCGGTGTCCTCCGCGCTGCTGGCCGGGATGTGCGTGGGGTTCCTGCCGCACAACTACTTCCCGGCCCGGATCTTCATGGGCGACATCGGCGCCGCGCTGCTCGGCCTGCTGCTCGCTTACGGGCCGATCTCCAGCACGAACTCGCTCGACTCCACGCTGCTGTCGAACTACTCCCAGGACCACCCGTACAACCGGTTCGGCACGATCCTGCCGTTGCTGGTTGCGGGTGCGATCTTCCTGATCCCGTACACGGACCTGATGCTGGCGGTGATCCGCCGTACCCGGCGTGGCAAGCCGGTGATGGCGGCCGACCGCGAGCACCTGCACCACCGGCTGCTCGGCATCGGGCACTCCTACCGGCAGAGCGTGCTGATCATGTGGCTGTGGGCGGCCCTGTTCTCGGCCACCGTGATCTCGCTGTCGCTGGTCAGGTCCCGCCTGTGGGTGCTGGTGGTGGCCACGGTCGTCGCCGTCCTCACCCTGCTGCCGGTCACCATGCCGCGGCTGCGTCCGTGGCGGCTGTTCGGCGACTCGCGACGTGTTGCCGTTACCGTTGCGAGCGCGCCCGCCCCTGTTCAGCTGGGCACGGCCCAGCCGGGCACGGTCCAGCCGGGCACGGGGAGCAGGGTGGCGCCGGCGAGCGCGTTCGCGCCCAAGCCCAACGGCGCGGGCCCCGGCAAGCGCCGCGCCGCCGGCTCGGGCAACGGCGGCCCGCCACCCGGCTTCGAGCCGATCACCACCCCGCCCGCCACCAGCAGCGTGCTACGTCCCTTCCCCGGCGACGCCGACCGCGCGGCGCGGCGCCTCGGGCACCTCCCGGTGGCACCAGCCGCCGACGTCGACTCCGACGCCCCCTTCCCCCGTGCGGGCCGCCTGCCCGGCGAGGGCGAGTTCCCGCTCGATCACGCCAACGGCCACCCCCAGTTCCCCAGCAACGGCCACCCCTGGGGCGACCCGGGGAGTGGTCAGCTGCCGGACGACCTCCAGCGTCCGGGAAGCGGCGCGCTTCCGGACAACGGCCCGTTCCGGGGCAACGGCCAGGTCGCGGGCAACGGCCAGGTCGCGGGCAACGGCCAGGTCGCGGGCAACGGCCAGGTCTGGGACAACGGGGAGGTCCGGGATAACGGCCAGATCGCGGCCGACGGGTACGTACGGGATAGCGGTCAGGTCTGGGACAACGGCCAGGTCGCGGGCAATGAGGACCGGTTCGCCGACACCGGCCCGTTCCCGGCGTCGCCCGGGCGCGGCCCGCGCCCCAGCTAGCCGAGTAAAGGCGGCGCCCAGCGTTGTCGCAACGCTGGGCACCAGTGAGCGTTCCCGAGCGAATCGCTCGATCCGCCCGAGACGAGGCAGCCCACGGCGGTACCCGTATCCCGTATCGGGACATCTAGCAGCATTCCGGGCGTAACAGCGGCCGAGTCACATCATTGCGGACACCCCGGTCGGATCCTGCTGGCTGATCGCGTGCGCGTGGCCGTGTCGGCCGCCGGGCGCTGGCGGCCTGCGCGCGCAGTCTGTGCCTGGAGTGCAGTGTGCGGCAACTGGGATGGGAGCGCACCGTCAGCCCGTCAGCAACGTGGACGATTTTCCCTTTGTGGTGGATCGACCCTCGTGGACAGGGGTCCCGTTACCACGAAGGGGAAATCCGCCACGTTAACAGACGCCGATCGAGCCTGCCGCTGACCCGCCGGGCGGCCAGCGATCCGGGCAAGCCCCGGAACACGCCAGCAGGTCAAACCGGGAGGGTAACTGTCCGCAATAATTTTCGAATTGCGCTCCCGGGCCCGGATGGGTTGTGGAAGGTGGCGCTATATCATGATAAATCCGGATATTGCGGGCGAGCGGTGCGGGTGGGCGACGGGCACGCGGTGCGGGTGGGCGACGGGCACGCGGTGCGGGTGGGCGACGGGCACGCGGTGCGGCGGACGCGGGTGCGTGGCTAGGCAAGGTTTGCTTGGTGTGCCGGTGAAGTTCCCCGAAACGCCTAGCATCGTTCACGTTGCGGCCGTGCGCGACGAGTGCGGTAGGTGATCGTTCAACTACCGTAGCGAAAGTCATAAATAGTCACCGTTAAGGTAAAGACAAAGTCAAGGACTTTGTGATATCTTTCACGAGCAGGCCCCCTTCGGCTAGAGAGAGGCCCGTGGTAACGTTCCTAAACCTGCACGGATGTCCGCACCACGACGCGCAGGCACGTGGCGCGGCGACTGTCCCTCGCCGGACTAAGGCGGGGCAGTCCGTAGAACCCTCAGGAGCTTGGTAATGCTGGCGAGTTACGCCACGGTCGCACGGCGCGCCGCCGCGCTGACGGCCATCGCGGCCGCGATCATGGTCGGGGTGAGCGCCGCACTCGTGGGGACGAAAGGCTTGATCGGCGCCCTGATCGGGGTCGCGATCGTCGTCGTCTTCTTCGGCATCAGCATCGTGGTCGTGGGCCGGGCCGCGAAGGTCAGCCCGCAGGCGATGATGGTCGCCGCCCTCGGCACGTTCCTGGTCAAGATCGTCGGGCTGGCGCTGATCGTCAAGGCGCTGAACGGCGCCACCGCGTACAGCACGCACACCGTGGGCTTCGTCGCGATCGGCTGCATCCTCGTGTGGAGCGCCGCGCAGATCTTCGCCGCGGTCAAGGTCAAGCTGCTGTACGTAGAGCCGGCCGGGAAGCAGTAAAGCGATGGCCAAACCCGGCAACGGCGCCGTAAAAGACACCGAGCAGGACAGCCGGGCCATGGGCCTGAACGTGGGCTGGACCGTGTTCAGCTACCTGATCGGCGGCATGGTCGCCTACGGCGCCATCGGCTGGCTGATCGGCAAGGCCGTGCACGTCAGCATCCTGTTTCCGATAGGCATGCTCGTCGGCCTCGCGATCTCGCTCGGCTTCGTGATCTACCGCTACGGCAGGCAAGAATCCATGGAGAGGAATGACCGGTGATCGGTGAGGCCAGCACTGTCGCAAGCGGTGCCGGCGGGTGCCACATCTTCAACGGCTGTGGCTTTCCCGCGCCAGGGCTGCAGAACTTCGATTACAAGCCGTTGTTCAGCGTCGGGTCGTTCCACTTCACCAAGCCCATGCTGATCGCCGTGCTGTGCGTGCTTGCCGTGCTCGTCTTCTTCTGGGCGGCGTTCTCCCGGCCGAAGCTCGTCCCCAGGGGCGTGCAGAACGTAGGGGAGATGGCCATCCTGGCGGTGCGGGACCAGATCCTGCGCCCGGCGCTCGGCAGGCGCGGTGACGGCTACCTGCCGTTCCTGGTGTCGCTGTTCTTCTTCATCTTCCTGATGAACCTGATGGAACTGATCCCGCTCTTCCAGTTCCCGTCGATGTCCCGGATCGGGTTCGTCTGGCCGCTGGTCTTCATGGTCTACTTCCTGTACCTGTTCCTGGGCTTCAAGCACCAGGGCGCCTGGGGCTACTTCAGGAACATGATCCCGCCGGGTGTGCCGGCGCCAGTGCTGCTCATCCTGATCCCAGTCGAAGTGGCCAGGTTCTTCATCGTCCAGCCGTTCACGCTCGGCGTGCGGCTGTTCGCGAACATGTTCGCCGGACACCTGCTGCTGACGATCTTCATGGTCGCCACCTGGTACCTGATGAGCTTCAGCGCCGGACTGCTGTACGCGGCGGGCTCCGCCTTCATGGTCCTGTTCGTCTTCCTGCTCGAGCTCCTGGTGGACCTGCTCCAGGCATTCATCTTCACCACGCTGACCGCCACCTACATAGCCAGCTCGCTAGAGGCGGCGCACTGATCCGCAACGTCTCCGGCGGGCCCATGAGCATCCGCCGGCCCGAAAAGAAAAGGAACTAGATACATGTCTGTACTTGCCGCGACTCTCGCCGACCAGACGCTCAACATCAAAAGGCTCGGCGCGCTCGGTTACGGTCTTGCGGCCATCGGCCCTGGTATCGGCATCGGCCTGGTCTTCGGTCACGCGATCGAGGCCATGGCCCGGCAGCCCGAAGCCACCGGCCGCATCACCCTGTACATGTGGATCGGTTTCGCGCTCACCGAGGCGCTCGCGCTGATCGGCCTCGTGGCCCCGTTCATCTTCAGTTCCTGATCACCGAACCGGGTAGGTGGCCCAAACCATGTACAACCTAGCCGACACCGCGGCACAGGACCCGCTGCTGCCGTCGTGGCCCGAGTTCATCATCGGGACGATCTGCTTCATCCTGGTCTTCGGGGTGCTGGCCAAGGTGCTGCTGCCCAGGATCATGAAGACCCTGGCCGAGCGCACCGAGCTCATCGAGGGCGGGCTGGCCAAGGCGGAGAAGGAGCAGGAGCAGGCGCAGCAGATCCTCGAGGAGTACAAGCAGCAGCTCGCCGACGCGCGGCACGAGGCTGCCCGGCTCCGTGAAGAGGCCAGGGAGCAGGGCGCGCAGATCATCGCCGAGATGCGCCAGCAGGCGGAGACCGAGGCGAGAAGAATCACCGAGTCCGCCCAGGCGCAGATCGAGTCCGAGCGGCAGCAGGCACTGGCGAGTCTGCGGGCAGAGGTCGGCACGCTGGCGACCGAGCTGGCCGGCCGGATCGTGGGTGAGTCACTCACCGACGAGGCGCGGCAGTCCCGGATGGTCGATCGCTTCCTCGCCGAGCTTGAGGGCAGCGAAACTTCTGGCGAAGCCTCCGGGAGGCGATGAACATGCGCGGTGCGAGCCGGCCGTCGTACGCGGGCCTGCGCGAACAGCTGGCGACCGCGGCACAAGGCCAGGCGCAGGCGGATACGCTCGGCAGCGAGCTGTTCGCGGTTGTCGGGCTGCTCGACACCGAGCACGGGCTGCGCCGCGCACTGTCCGACCCCGGCAAGCCGGGTGCGGAGAAGGCCGCCGTGACCAGGCAGTTGCTGCACGGCAAGATCAGCCCGGCCGCTGAGGAACTCGTTTCAGCGGCCGCCGAATCGAGGTGGGCCAGCTCGGGCGACCTGTCGGACGCGCTGGAGCAGCTCGCCGTCGAGGCAATGGTGATCTCCGCCGAGCACCAGCGGACGGTCGATGAGCTCGAGGACGAGCTGTTCCGGTTCGGCCGCCTGGTGGCGGGCCAGCCGGATCTGCGATCGGCGCTGGCCAGCGCCAGCCTGCCGGCCGAGAACAAGCAGGATCTGCTCGCCGCGCTGCTGCGCGGCAAGGTGTCGCCGGTGGCGCTGAGCCTGATTACCCAGGTCACGCTGCATCCGCGGGGCCGCGCGCTGCCGGCCACTCTGGAGCTGTGCGCCCAGATCGCGGCCACCCGGCGCGAGCGGCTCATCGCCGTGGTTCGCACCGCCGCGACGCTCAGCGCCCAGCAGCAGCAACGCCTGGCACGCGCACTGGCAACCGCGTACGGACACGACGTTCACCTGAACGTTGTCATTGACCCCTCGGTCGTGGGTGGTTTGTCCATCCAGATCGGGGATGAGCTTATAGACGGCACGGCGGCCTCCCGGCTGGCCGCGGTGCGCCGCAAACTGGCCGCGTGAACCCCGCGGGCCAAACAGTAAAAGGAAAGACATATGGCTGAGCTGACGATCCGGCCGGACGAGATCCGGGACGCGCTGGCGCGCTTCGTCCGGGAATATGAGCCCGCCGGCACAGAGCGCGAAGAAGTTGGCACCGTCATCGAGTGCGGCGACGGCATCGCGCAGGTGGAGGGCCTGCCGTCGGCCATGGCCAACGAACTCCTCGAGTTCGAGGACGGTACCCGGGGCATCGCGCTGAACCTCGATGTGCGCCAGATCGGCGTGGTCATCCTCGGTGAGTTCAGCGGCATCGAGGAGGGCCAGCGCGTCCGCCGCACCGGTGAGGTCCTCTCGGTGCCGGTCGGCGACGCCTACCTCGGCCGCGTGGTCGGCCCGCTGGGCGAGCCGCTGGACGGCAAGGGGCCCATCGAGAGTTCGGAGCGAAGGGCGCTGGAGACCCAGGCGCCCAGCGTGGTCCAGCGGCAGCCGGTGAAGGAGCCGCTGCAGACCGGGATCAAGGCCATCGACGCGATGACCGCCATCGGCCGGGGCCAGCGGCAGCTGATCATCGGCGACCGGCAGACCGGCAAGACCGCGATCGCCATCGACACGATCATCAACCAGAAGGACAACTGGGAGTCCGGCGACGTCAGCAGGCAGGTCCGCTGCATCTACGTCGCGATCGGCCAGAAGGGCTCCACGATCGCCTCGGTCCGCCAGTCGCTGGAAGACGCCGGGGCGATGGACTACACCACGATCGTCGCGGCGCCCGCCTCCGAGCCGGCCGGCTACAAGTACATCGCGCCGTACACCGGGAGCGCGATCGGCCAGCACTGGATGTACCAGGGCAAGCACGTGCTGATCATCTTCGACGACCTGTCCAAGCAGGCCGAGGCGTACCGCGCGATCTCGCTGCTGCTGCGCCGGCCACCGGGTCGCGAGGCTTACCCTGGCGATGTGTTCTACCTGCACTCCCGGCTGCTGGAGCGCTGCGCGAAGCTGTCCGACGAACTCGGCGGCGGTTCGATGACCGGCCTGCCGGTCATCGAGACCAAGGGAAACGACATTTCCGCATATATCCCGACGAACGTCATCTCCATCACGGACGGGCAGATCTTCCTCGAGTCGGACCTGTTCAACGCCGGCGTGCGGCCCGCGATCAACGTCGGCAAGTCGGTCTCGCGAGTCGGCGGCAACGCCCAGGTCAAGGCCATGAAGTCGGTCGCCGGTAACCTGCGCCTCAGCCTGTCCCAGTACCGCGACCTGGAGGCCTTCGCGGCCTTCGCGAGCGACCTGGACGCGGCCTCCCGCGCGCAGCTGGACCGCGGCGCGCGGCTGGTCGAGCTGCTCAAGCAGCCGCAGTACGACCCGTTCCCGGTGGAGAACCAGGTCGTGTCGATCTGGGCGGGCGGCAACGGCTTCCTCGACGACGTGCCGGTCGAGGACATCCGCCGGTTCGAGTCGGAGTTCCTGGACTACCTGAAGCGGAACCACGAGGGCATCCTGACCACGGTCAGAGAGACCAAGGTACTGTCCGACGACACGGTCACCGGCCTCAAGGACGCGGTGGACAGCTTCCGCCGCATCTTCGAGACGAACACCGGTGAGCTGCTGGTCAACGACGAGCAGGTCGAGGCCCTCGAGAACGAGGAGCGCGAGACGCTCACCCGCCGCACCCAGCCGCCCGCGCCGCCTAAGGTCAGCTAATGGGAGCACAGCTTCGCGCGGTCAGGCGACGGATCGGCTCGGTCAAGTCCATCGCCAAGATCACGCGCGCGCAGGAGCTGATCGCGTCCTCGCGGATCGTCAAGGCGCAGCAGCGGATGCGCGCTGCCGAACCGTACTCGCGGGAGCTCACCCGCGCGGTCGAGGCGGTGATCAGCCGCTCGGCGTCCGTCAGCCACCCGTTCACGACGGAACGACCCGATACAAGCACCGCTGCCGTTCTGATAATGACAAGCGATAGCGGCTTCTGCGGCGCGTACAACGCCAACGTACTGAGAGAGGCGTCCAGGCTCCGGCAGACGCTGTCAGAGCGCGGCGTGACGGCGAAGCTCTACGTCGCCGGCCGCAAGGGCATCGGCTGGCACCGGTTCCGCGACCTGCCGGTGGAGGCCGAGTTCGCCGGATTCTCCTCAACCCCGCAGTACCGGAACGCGCAGGAGATCGCGGAGCCGCTGCTGGCGGCCTTCACGGCTAACGAAGTGGACGAGATCCACCTGGTCAGCACCGACTTCGTCTCGATGCTGACCCAGCGGCCGAACGCCCGCCGGATGATCCCGCTGGAGATCGAGGAGACCACAGAGGAAGGGCCCCACGGCCCGCTGCCGCAGTACGAGTTCGAGCCGTCACCGGAGAAGGTGCTCGACGCGCTGCTGCCGCAGTACGTCACCAGCAGGATCTACTTCGCGATGCTCGAGGCCGCCGCCTCGGAGCTGGCGAGCCGCCGCCGGGCGATGAAGGCCGCCACCGACAACGCCAACGACCTGCTGGAGAACCTGACGCGCGAGGCGAACAACGCCCGGCAGGCCGAGATCACCCAGGAAATCAGCGAGATCGTGGGCGGCGCCAACGCGCTGGCCGACGCAAGCGCAGGGAGTGAATGAAGGACATGACCGCGACCACAGAGGGAACCAGCGCGGATCTAGCAACCGGCCGTGTCGCCAGGGTCATCGGCCCCGTCGTCGACGTCGAGTTCCCGGCCGACCAGCTGCCGGAGATCTACTACGCGCTGAACGTGGACATCGCCGCGCAGGGCGACCTTGAGGAAAGCAACGCCCGCACGCTGACCCTGGAGGTCGAGCAGCACATCGGTGACAACGTCGTGCGCGCGATCTCCATGCAGCCCACCGACGGCCTGGTCCGCGGTGCGACCGTGACCAACTCCGGCGCCCCGATCGAGGTCCCCGTCGGCGACGTGACCAAGGGCCACGTGTTCAACGCCCTCGGCGTGCCGCTCGACGTCGCCGAGTCAGAGCTGAAGGTGACCGAGCGGTGGCCGATCCACCGTGACGCCCCGCCGCTGGACCAGCTCGAGCCGAAGACCGAGATGTTCACCACCGGCATCAAGGTCATCGACCTGCTCACCCCGTACGTGCGCGGCGGCAAGATCGGCCTGTTCGGCGGCGCCGGCGTGGGCAAGACCGTGCTGATCCAGGAGATGATCCGCCGGGTCGCCAAGAACTTCGGCGGTGTGTCCTGCTTCGCCGGCGTGGGGGAACGGACCCGCGAGGGCAACGACCTGTTCCTTGAGATGACCGAGTCCGGGGTCATCGCGGACACGGCGCTGGTGTTCGGCCAGATGGACGAGCCGCCGGGCACCCGGCTGCGCGTCGGGCTGTCCGCGCTGACCATGGCCGAGTACTTCCGCGACGTGCAGAAGCAGGACGTGCTGCTGTTCATCGACAACATCTTCCGGTTCACCCAGGCCGGGTCCGAGGTGTCGACCCTGCTCGGCCGGATGCCAAGTGCTGTCGGCTACCAGCCGACCCTGGCGGACGAGATGGGCCAGCTCCAGGAGCGGATCACGTCGACCCGCGGCCACTCGATCACGAGCATGCAGGCGATCTACGTGCCCGCGGACGACATCACCGACCCGGCGCCGCACACCACGTTCGCGCACCTGGACGCCCGGACCGTGCTCTCCCGTGAGATCACCGAGAAGGGCATCTACCCGGCGGTGGACCCGCTCGACTCCTCGTCCCGGATCCTGGACGCCAAGTACATCGGCCAGGAGCACTACGACACCGCCCGCGAGGTGCAGCGGATCCTCCAGCGGTACAAGGAGCTCCAGGACATCATCGCGATCCTCGGCATCGACGAGCTCGGTGAAGAGGACAAGATCACGGTGCAGCGGGCGCGGCGCATCGAGCGCTTCCTGTCCCACCCCATGTACGTCGCCGAGCAGTTCACCGGCCAGGAGGGCGTGTTCGTTCCCCTGGACGAGACGATCGCCTCGTTCAAGGCGATCACCGAGGGCAAGTACGACGGCGTGCCCGAGCAGGCGTTTTACATGGTCGGCGGCATCGAGGACGTGGAGAAGAAGGCCAGGGAGCTGGAGCGGTGACACTGCGTGTAGCGCTCGTCGTGCCCGACCGCGAGCTGTGGGCGGGGGAGGCACGCACGGTCATCGCCAAGACCACCGAAGGCGACATCGGCGTGCTTTCCGGCCACTCACCGGTGTTCGGCATTCTCGCGGAGGGTAGCCTTGTAGAGATCCTTCCGCCTTCGGAGAGTGCCGACGCGCCGGTGACGCGGGCCGCGGTGAGCGGCGGGTTCCTGTCGGTGGCCAACGACCAGGTGTCGATCCTCGCCGCTGAGGCGCAGCTCAGCGAGGACGTGGACGCGGCCCAGGCGCGGTCGGATCTCGAAGCGGCGCTGTCCTCCGGCGAGACGGTGAACGGCGACGAAACCGCCGAGGTGAAGTACGCCAGGGCGCGGCTGCGCGCGGCCGGGCAGCAAGCTTAACCCGAGGACGAGGGGGTAACGGGCGCCAGTGAGTGAATCGCTGGCGTTCACGGTGTCGCTGAATCGAGCGGCTTTGCCGCTCGATGTGGCCTGGCTGTTCGCTGTCTTCCTCATCCTGCTGCTGGCGGCCGCCGCGTTCATCGCGGCGCGCCGCTTCCTGCTAGAGCGGGGCGGCGGCACGGTCGAGTGCGGGCTGCGCCGGGCCGGCTCCGGGCCCTGGCGGCTCGGCGTCGCCTCGTACCAGCTTGACGAACTACGGTGGTACAACGCGTTCGGCATCTCCCAGCGCCCGGAGGAGACGTTCGGGCGGCGCGAGCTCACGGTCGTCTCCCGCCGCGAGCCGGACGCCGGCGAAGTGGCCGCGCTCGGCCCGGACCGGGTCATCGTCGAGTGCCGGCTCGCGGGCGGGGGAATGGTGGAACTGGGCCTGGCCGAGTCGGCGCTCACCGGGCTGCTCGCCTGGCTCGAGGCGGCGCCGCCCAGGTACAGCTTAATTTTCTGCCGGGAGTAGCACGCTGAGCACCGCGATCGCCAGGCTCAGCCCGGCCGCGATGAGGAACACCCTGGCATCTCCCGCACCCCGCGCGGCGGTCGCGAGCACTGCCAGGCCCACCGACCCGCCCACCTGGCTGGCGGTGTTGGCCAGCCCGCCGACCGTTCCCGCGTCGCCCTCGGGAGCGTCGGCGGTGGCCGCGGCCATCAGCGTGGGAAAGGTCAGCCCGATCCCGACCGCGACGAGCAATGTAGGCCCCAGCACGCCAGCCAGGTAGCCGCTCGCGGCGTGGGCCTGCGTGAACCAGCCGAACCCGGCCACCAGGAACCCGCAGCCGGCCAGCACCAGGGGCCGCACCCCGGTCTTTGGCAGCACCCCCGCGGCCACGCGCGCGATCAGCACGAACGTCACCGCGGCGGGCGTCTGCCCGAGGCCGGCCCCGAGCGCGCTGTACCCGAGTACGTTCTGCAGGAACAGCGAGCTGAAGTACCACATCGCGATCGCGATCGCGCCGAACAGCAGCAGCGTGCCGCTGCCCACCGCCACCCGCCGGATCCGGAACAGCCGCAGCGGCATCATCGGCTCGCGCGCGAAGCGGCCCTCCACCACGATGAAGCCGGCAAGCAGCAGCAGGCCACCCACACAAGGCCCGACGACCAGCGGCGATGCCCAGCCGTGACCGGCACTCTGCATGACCCCGAAGATCAGCGCGGCCAGGCCCGCCGTCCCGGTCACCGCGCCCCCGAGGTCGAGCCGTCCCCGCCGACCGTCGTGAGACCGGACGTCCAGTGCCGTCATGGCCAGCACGATCAGCACCGCGCCGATCGGCACGTTGATCAGGAACACCCACCGCCACGACAGGCCGGTCGTGATCGCACCGCCGGCGACCGCGCCCGCCATTCCGCCGACACCACCCGCGGCGGACCAGGCGCCGAACGCCCGGGCGCGCGCGTGCCGCTCGGTGAAGCTGGTGTTGATCACCGCCAGTGTCGCCGGGGCCAGCATGGCGGCCCCCACGCCCTGCGCCACGCGGGCCGCCACGAGCATCTCCGGAGCGGTCGCCAGACCGCCGGCCAGGCTCGACGCGGAGAACAGGAGCAGGCCGGCGGTCAGCATCCGCCGATGGCCGAACAGGTCCGCGGCGCGCCCGCCCGCCAGCATGAAGCCGCCGAACGTGAGCAGATAACCGTTCACCACCCAGGGCAGGCCGGTGGCGGTGAAACCGAGTTCGCGGCGGATCGTGGGCAGCGCGACGTTGACGATGGCCGCGTCCAGGATCACCATGAACTGGCTGGCGCACGCCAGCGCCAGGACCAGCCAGGCGTGGCCGGTGCGCGGTGCGGTCCGCTCAGTCGCGGTGCCGACGGCGGCCGTCATGACAGCACCGCATCGGCGCCCGCCAGCAGCCGCGCGGTGATCTTGGTCAGCCGCTGTCCCTGGTATCTGGCCGCATCCAGCGCCGCGGCCTCGGACCCCGAGCCGGTAGCGAGCGACGTGCCGTACGGGTTCCCGCCGGCCGCGTACACGACCGGGTCGGTGTATCCGGTCGGTACGATCAGCGCGCCCCAGTGGTAGAACACGTTGGCCAGCGACAAAATCGTGGCCTCGCTGCCTCCGTGCCGGTTGTACGTGGCGGTGAACGCCGTCACCGGCTTGTCGGCCAGCCCGCCTTCCCGCCACAGTTCTCCGGTCTGGTCGATGAACTGCTTGAGTTGCGCGGCCGGCGCGCCGAACCGGGTGGGCGTCCCGAACGCGATCGCGTCGGCCCACCCCAGGTCGTCGACCGAGGCCAGGTGCTCTTCGGCTGTCCCGGTTGTGCCTGCGACGTGCCGGAGCCGCACCTCGGCTCCGGCCGCGATCGCCCCCGCCGCGACGGCCTGCGCGAGCGCGCGCACGGTGCCTGTCGCGCTGTAGTAGATGACGGCGACCTTGACGGTCATCTCCGGCTCCCTCGTTGTTGTGTAAGATTAGTTATCCGCATAATGTTATGCGCATAACTAATCTGTCAAGGAGGGCCCGTGGACTTCGCGCAAGCCGACGCGATCAACCAGGCGATCCGCCTGCTGAGCCTGCGCCACCGGGCCAGGGCCGCGACGCTGCTGGCACCGCTCGGCCTGCACCCCGGCCAGGAGGCGCTGCTGCTCGAGCTCGCCCGGTCCGGCCCGATGATCCAGGCCCAGCTCAGCGACGCGCTCGGCTGCGAGCCGCCCAGCGTCACGCTCATGACCCGCAAACTCGAGGCCTCCGGCCATGTCCGCCGCGGACCCGCTCCCTCGGACAAGCGCGCCAGCGTCGTCGAACTCACCGACCGCGGCAAGGCGCTGGCCGATCAGGTCAAGCGGCTGTGGTGCGGGCTCGCGGAAGAGACGGTGGCCGGCCTGCCCGCCCAGACCGTGGCGGAACTACCCAGCATTCTCGGCTCGCTGACCAGCAACGTCGACGCAAGGCGGGCGCGCCGCTTAGCGTTCGCCCCCGGGCTTCCAGAGCACGTCGCCGTGCCCGGCATTCGCCTGACGGCACAGGATGAACAGCAGGTCAGAGAGCCGGTTCAGGTATTTGGCGGGCAGCGTGCTGACCGTGTCGCCGTGCTCCTCGACCGCCGCCCAGGCGCTGCGTTCGGCCCGCCGCGTCACGGTCCTGGCCACGTGCAACAGCGTCGCCCCCGGCGTTCCGCCCGGCAGCAGGAAGCTCCTGAGCACCGGCAAATCCTCGTTGAACGCGTCGCACTCGTGCTCGAGTCGTTGGATATACGCCTCGTCGATCCGCAGCGGAGGATACGGCGGCGGCTCGGTGGAGATCGGGTTCGCCAGGTCGGCGCCCACGTCGAACAGCTCGTTCTGCACCCTGGCGAGCACGGCGTTGATCTCCTCCGCCAGCTCGCCGAACGTGACCGCCGCCCCGATCGCCGCGTTCGCCTCCTCCACGTCCGCGTACGCCGCCAACCGCGCGTCCGTCTTGCTGGTCCGGCTCCCGTCCGCCAGTGCCGTACTCCCGTCGTCCCCCGCCCGCGTATAGATCCGCGACAAAACGACCGGCTTGTCCCTCAGCTTCCGCGCCATACCCCCACCCTAAGCACCCCCCCCCCCCCCCCCCCCCCCCCCCCCCCCCCCCCCCCCCCCCCCCCCCCCCCCCCCCCCCCCCCCC
>Ga0070741_10005812_pt1 | contig 26969 bp, 19 predicted proteins | sample Coa_R1_4_FD_66440 | JGI IMG/M metagenome (GOLD analysis project Ga0070741, IMG submission 66440) | Surface soil microbial communities from Centralia Pennsylvania, which are recovering from an underground coalmine fire - Coalmine... | ecosystem: Environmental > Terrestrial > Soil > Unclassified ...
AAGAACGGAGCAATCACATGGCACAGCTGGTGCAGACACTGTTCATCGACGATTTGGATGGCAGCGAAGCCGAAGGCACGATTCAATTCGGCCTCGACGGTACAAACTACGAGATCGACCTCAACACCAAGCACGCCGAAGCATTGCGGAAGTCGCTCGCGCGGTATGTTCAGGCCTCCCGGAAGACCTCGGCTTCGCGGCGCCCGAGCCGTACCCGCCGGTCGCCGGGTCCGGACGGGGCCAACAGCTCCGAAATTCGTGAATGGGCCAGGTCGCAGGGCATCGGCGTTAAGGAGCGCGGTCGCATACCGGCGGAGCTGGTGGTTAAGTTCAAAGCGGCCTCCGCTGCCTAGCGCCAGCCCGATGACTAGCGTCGGAGAGGTCCGCCGCCCGTTTGTCCTTTGCTTAGCGGGGCTCAGTGGTGGATGATCGCTGAGCCGGTCCGGCCTGCCACCAGCCGAAAATGCTGTCCGGCAATGCGCGCATCGCGACGTAACGTTCTGAGTACTTGAGGCATAACGACGCCGCTCTCCGCTACTCTGATCGGGATCCTGATCACTGTATCGAGGCACTCGAAGTGTAAATCTCTGGCATTACCGCGTGTCAGCCAGGTCGCTCATTAACGGACGGATCGAGACGGCGGCCCCACTACAGTAACGGTCACCCTCCTCCGCCTGATGGATTGCGGTTTAGTAATCTGGCCCGTGCCTGTCCGTACGTGACGCGGCTAGCATTCGTACCGAGGTGAATGGCGGGTAGCTGATGCCGGAGAACGATCCCGTCGCCGTCCGTGCTGAGCGGCCGATACGGGTACTGCCGGGCGGCATCGGTAAGGGATTGCGCGTTCTGGTGCGGGCCGGCCTGCTGTGCCGGCTGCGCAACTTCGGGAGTGACCAGGAGTCTCCTCGTCCTCCCCGCTGGTCGTCCCCTCGGGCAAGCCGCTGACGATCGGTGAGGTGGCTTGCGGAAGGCTGCCGTCAGGATCGCTGGGGCCAGGTGCCTTTCGCGTCATGACGGCGACGCGGTGGCTTGCTGCTGGCGCGGAGCTTGGGCTGGGCGCCGGAGCGTGGTGCTCGCCTCTGGTGCGGTGGTGGCGTGAGGTGTCCGCCCGTTTGCCGGGCTGCCGTATGTCCGGTGCTGCGGCACGCGCTGCCGTCGTGCTGCGGTGCGCTGCGCCAAGTCCGCTTCGAGGGGCCGCGGGCCGGCAACGTGTGGCATGGTCCGGGTGAGATGGCCGTGCTCGGTCAGCGTGTCGATCAGGTGGCGGGTGCAGGCAGGGTGTGTAACCGCGTCGTCGTCCGGCTCGGCAGGACCGGGCCGCAGCGGGCCGAACTGCGCCGCGATTGCCGCGGCGAGCTGGGTGCGTTCGGCGTCAGGAAGCGCCGGGAAGATGTCTGCGGCGACTTGTGCGCTGACCGGGTCGGGTTCCCAGACCCGGTCCAGCTCGAGTCCGGCGAGTTGCCGGGCTGCGAGCACGGATTGGGCTGCGTGCCAGTACGCGGCGTGCCCGGCGCGGCCTGGTTCTGGGTATGGCCCGAGTACCTGGCGCGGGTCGTCGGTGGTGATCTGGTGCTGGTCGCGGTATGCGGCGATGACGCCGATGTGGTGCAGCCACTGGGCGTGCCGTTCTACGTAGTCGGGCGGGTGGCCGAGCAGGTTCGTCCAGGCGGGCCGGTCGCGTTCGGCGGCCTCGGCGAGGGACCGGGTGCGGGCGCTGATCAGAGCGGCGGCGTCGTCGAGGTAGCGGGCCAGGTCCTGGTCACCCGCACCGCGGGAGGGGAGGTGAGGGTGCCGCAGCCACGGCAGCTCGGCATCGCCGGGACTAGCCGACTGGGCGAGCGCGGCGTGCCGGGCGGTGGTAAGGAGGTCGCCGAGGTGGCGCGCGTGCCGTGCGGCGGTGATGATCGTCTCGGCTGGTGTGCCGGTGTTCTCGGCTGCTTTGAGCGTCCAGGCCAGCATCCGCCAGGTGCCCGGGTCAACCGTGCCGTCCGGTGCCGGGGTATGCGGGACGACAGGTTCTGGATAGCGGGCCAGGTAGCGGCCGATCCGCCAGGCGAGGGTTTGGCTGGTGCTCCGGGCGGTGCGCAGTTCCCGGCCCCGCGCCACGGCACCGAGGACAGCGGCGGGGTCGTGACCGGCGCGCTCACAACGGCGGAGCGCGGCCTCGAGCGCAGGCCACGCGGGTTCGGCCCGGGCCCGCTGGCTGAGCGGGCCGCCGAGCACCGCATCGGCTGTTTCGCGCGGACCTGCGTGCCGGGCAGCGCCCGGATCGCGGCCGTGACCAGCCTCATGCTGAACAGTCAGTCCAGGCGGCACGGCGACCGCCTGCGAGGCGTCGAACGCGACGCCGCGGAGAGCCGGGTGGGTGGCAAGCAGCCGCGCGTACCGTTCCGCGTCCGCACCCGATGGCTGCTCGAGCCAGGCGGGCGGCACCCGGTCGGGGAGGTACCCGTCGATACGCCAGCACAGCACCTCGGCGACGCTGTCCGCTGTGCCCAGTTCCCGCTGCCGGGCGACGGCGGCGAGCAGCCGGGCGGGCTGCCATCCGGCGGTTTCGGCGTCATACAGTCGGCGCACCAGCGCCCCCCAAGCGGGGTCGGCCGCCACCGCGCATCCGTCCCGTTCGCCGAACACGAGCACAGCAGCGTCCCGGTAGCGTGCCTCGGCGAGCTGGCAGGCGGCGTGCAGGTAGCGGGGGACGAGGGTGGCGAGCGATGCGGCTTGTTCCTGGCCGACGCGGATGGTCGCGGTTGCGGACAGCTCGCTGCCTTCGGCGGCCAGGATGCCGTGGAGGATCTCGCGGGCGGCGTAGCTGCGCGGGTCGTGCTTGACGAGGTCGACATGTTCGTCCTGGTCGGCCGGATGGACATCGTGGGTCGCCACGTACAAGGTGGTTTTCTCCCGCGCCCGCGACGCGAGCACGTACAGCATTTCCCGGGTCATTCCCCCGGTCACCAGGGGGTGCGCGGTGTCGACGGTGGTGCCCTCGGCGCGGTGCGCGGTGGTGGCGTACAGCAGCTCGACATGCGCGTGCACGTACCCGGCGGGCAGCCGGACCCGGCCGCCGTGACCCAGGTGCGCGCACGACAGCGACCCGTCGGGGTGCCGCCGGACGACCCGCCAGCCGTCGCCGTTCTTGACCCAGTCCCGCCCGCCGTGCACGGCCAGGCGCCGGCTGTTGTCGCGGGTGACGATCCAGTCCCCGGGCCCGGCCAGGTTCCCGTCCCGGAGCCCGATCCCTTCCGGTTCGACCTGCCCGGCGGCGACGCGTTCGGTGCGGGCCTGGGCGGACAGGGCGGTCACGTCACACCCGGCGCCGGTGCCCATCAGCGAGGTTTTCCCGGCGAGCATGTCGCTCTTCCACCCGTGGTAGGCGGCCTCGGTCATCTGATCGCGGGAACCGGACCGGATCCGGCCGTGTGCAGCGTACCAGTCGATGGCGGCGGTGTCGCCGGTGCGGAGCTGGAGGGTGGCGGCGGCTTCGGCGGGGTCGCGGAACCGGTACAGCACCGACAGGTGAGGGGTGCCGGGCTGGGCGGCGATCAGCCGCAGCGCGCCGCCCGATTCGACCGCGCCGAGCTGCCGGTCATCGCCGAGCAGCCGGACCACCGCGCCCCGCGCCGCGGCGATCGCGACAAGCTGGTCGAGCAGGAATGTGCCGGCCATCCCGGCCTCGTCGACCAGCACCACGTCCCCGGGACCCAGCGCCCAGGACCTGGCGTCGGCCGGGACCGGGCCGCCGCCGCGCAGCCGGGCCGCGAAGGTGCCGCGGTTCCATTCGTGCAGGAACTTGTGCAGGTTCTCGGCCGGGACGGCGAGCTCGCGGCCGAGGACGTCAGCGGCGGCGGCGGAGGTGGCGAGCGGGACCAGCCGCCGCTGGTGCTGGCGCAGCACGTGCGCCAGGGCGCGCATCGCGGTGGTCTTCCCGGCCCCGGCCGGGCCGATCCCGGCCAGCAGCAGCCGGTCCCCGGCCGCGAACGCGGTGACCAGATGCCGCTGCCCGGCATCAAGCCGCGTGCCGCTGACGGCTTCGAACCCGTCCACCGCCGCCGCCGCGGACAGGCTGGACGTCGTGCCGCCGGCCGGTGTCTGGGTGGCGGTGATCAGGCGCTGCTCGGCGTCCAGGACGGCCTGGCTGGTGTACCGGCCAGCGGCGTGCTGAGTGAACACCGATTGCCCGTCGCCGCGGCGCAGGACGGCGGGCTCGTGCAGCAGCGACGGTGCCTCCACTGATATGGACAAGGCGGGGGAGGCGGCCAGCGCCGTGACCGCTTCGGCGGCCTGCCGGTGCTCATCGAGGGAGGCGAACCGGCATCCGGCGCGCAGCAGGCGTTCAGCTTCGGCGCGCAGGTTCCACACCGTCCACGTGGAACGGTACGCGGACACGTGAGCCACCGTACGTTCGGCCAGATTCTGGATATGAGGCGCGGCGGAGACCTGCGGGGCCGCGCGCTCGGGTACTGCGGCCATCAGCTGGCTGACCGCGCCGGGCCCGAAGGTCCCGGTCAGCTCGGCGCGCCACTGGGCGCGGCGCTCGGGCAGGGTGCGGGCCGGTTTCTTGGCGGGCCGGGTGTCGAGGGTGGCCTGCTGGGCGAGCTTGTGGCACGCGGCGGCGCCGGGGTCGCGGCCGTGCTGGCGGCGGTACTGGCGGACCAGCTGGGTATAGCGGGCCTCGAGCTGGGCGCGGCGGCGGGAGAAAAACCCGGTCATCCCGAACGGCACTCCGCTGATCTCCCGGACCGGTTCCCTGCCGCCGGTGGTGTCCGGGCGGGCGGTGAAACTGACCCCGGGCAGCAGGCCGGTGAGCGCGGTCTCGAACGCGGTGTTGTAGCACTCGGAGGCGGCGACGGTGATCCGGTACAGGGCGCGGGCGTCCAGGCTGCGCCACTTCCCGTCCATACCTTGGACCTTGGCGGAGACGGCGACGTGGGTGTGCAGGTTCGGGTCCCCGGCCCGGGAATCCCAGTGCTCGAACGCGGCGGCGATCAGGCCTTTCGTGGCGATCTGGGCGATGCCGCCGGCGCCGGTGCGGGTCCACGCGGCATGGTCTTCCACGAGGGTGAGGGCTTGGTTCATGGCCTGCTCATGCGCGTCGCGGATGGCCTGCCGGACGTGCGGGCGGCCGTCGATGGCCCACAGCAGGGCGGCGGATTTGACGGGGGAGAAGACCAGGTCGAACCCGGCCACGGCGGCGCGCTGGCGGCGGGCCTCCTCGGCCCTGACCTTCTTGACCTCCGCCTCGGTAGGATCGCGGCCGGCCTGCTCGGTGATGATGGCCAGGCGCTTGCCGACCCGGACGTCGTAGTCGCCGAGCGGCTCGTATTCGGGGAAGGGCCGGCCTAGCTGGGCGGTTTTGATCGCGTCGTCCTGGAGCGTGGCGAGCTGCTTTTGCGTCATGTCCGCGGTGGTGTGCCTGGCGATGTAGTCGCTGATGATGGCCTCGGCGTCGGGGTGCTGGCCGTACCCGAACAGGGCCCGCATCTGCTCCTCAGTCACCTGCTTGCCTTCGAGGCCGAGCAGCGGCGCGGCGCGGCCGGTCCACCGGCCCGGCGGGCTACCAGCGGCGGTGTAATACGAGGCCGCGTCCTGGCCCTCGGACGGCTCGGCGTCGCCGTGCGCGACCTGCCGGATCAGGTACAGGTAGCCGTCCCCGGCGGTGATCTTCCTGATCGTCATAACCACGGCGCGCACCGTTCCAGGCCGCGCGCGGGCGCGCACCGCCGGGCCCGCCGCGCACGGCGCGGCCTCCCATATTCACTTGAGTGCAAGAGGTGTCTTGTCATTTCGCCTGCTCACTGTCCTCGCTTGACATGTCTGGTTCACGTGAGTATAAATTGATCGCATCGTACATGCTGGTGTGAATATCTGCTCCCTCGCGGTCGTGCGTCCGATGCGGCCGGGTCAAGTGGTCAGCCTGGGTTCGGGGCTGCTGGGGGAGGGAGCAAGGGTGGGGCGACGGGGATCGTCGAGGCGGTCGGCGGCGCTGCGCCGGGCGCAGGAAGCCAAGGCGGGGCGGGACTCGGCAGCGGCGCGGCGGGAGCACCAGATCGAAGCCGCGCTGGCCGACTACTTCGAGGCGGTGCTGCAGGCGGACCGCCTGCGGGAGGCCGCGCGCCGCAAGGCCGACGCGGCGGCGGCATCCGCCGACCGTGCCGCCGCGGAGCCGGCAGCGGCGGCACAGGACGCGGTGCGGCGCCTTCGTGAGCTGACCGGCAGCACTGCCGAGGTCGCCAGCTTGTGCGGCCTGACAGCCACAGCGGTCCGCGACATGATCGCCGCGGCGGAAAAGGCGCGCGGCGGCGGGCCGGATCATGTTCCAGGTGACCTGTGATGAGCCGGGCCACGCCGGCCGAGCGGCTGATCGCGATGGCCCTCTCCGGTGACGGCATGTTCGCGCAGGCGCGCGAGCTCGTCGCGGTCTCGCGCGGCGCACCTTCGTAGGAGCAGCGGACGGTGATCATGCCCCGCTCGCCGCCCCTGTCGCCACGGCCAGGGCTGATCCCGCGGATCTAGCCCGGCGCGGCATCACCTCCCCCGTCACTGATGACACGACCACCTTGGGGGAGATGAGATGGCAGGCGGTCTGGAACGTGGATCAGCGGCCTGGCTCGCGGAGCAGGCCCGACGTGACCTGGCGGTGGTGAGCCGGGCCGGCCGGTACCTCAGCGACGGGCACCGCAGCAACGATGCGTGCCTGCGGGCGCGCCGCTACCTGGAATGGCGGTGGCGGCTGGATCCGCTGCGGCTGCCCGGCGGGCAGGAATGGCAGGACGCGGCGCAGTACCTGGATCGCTCCGGGCAGGGCGCGGCAGCTGTCGTGCTGCAGGCTGCTGCGGACATCGACGGTGAGCTGCGCGCGGTGGCGGCGGCGTGGACTGCCCGGTACGCGGCCTGCCCGGCCGGGGACGCTGAGACGGCGCTGGCGCGGCTGCTCACCGATGGGACAGTCCGGCCGGCGGGGGATCCGGTGCCCGGCGTGGACGGATCGGTGTACCAGCTCGCCGACGCATGCCCCGCACCGGGCTACCCGGCCGAAGTGACGGTGCTGGTCACCACCATGACCGGACGCGACCTGGCGGCCGGGTTCGCCACGCCGGACGCTGCGCTGGCCTGGCTGAGCGGCCGGTCACGCAACCCCGGCCAGGCCGCCTCCGGCAAGTGGCGGCCGCTCGGCGACCCGGCGGTGGAGCACCTGCCGCGCGTGACGCTCGAGGAGCACGCGCTGGGCTGGGCGCTGCACCACGCCGGCACCCTGCCCGGCAGCGGGGCGGGTCTGGGGGACCTGGCGTGGTCCGCGGACTGCCGCCGCGAGATCGCCGCCGCGCTGGGCACGCTGACCCGCCACGGGGAACAGGCAAGGCTGCCCGAGGTGGCCGCGCAGCTGGCCAGGAGGATGCTGCGCGCCCCCGGCTGGGCCGCTGACCAGGTCGGCTGGCCAGCCGGCGAGTGGGCCCAGCACTACCTGGGCCGGCTCGCCGCCACCCCGGTGCGCGAGACTGCTGCCCGGCAGGCCGTCGCCGCGCTCACCCTCGACACACCGCATCCTGGCAGCGCGGCGCTCGCGGACCTGGTCCGCCGCTACGGCATCCAGCCACACCAGGCCCGGACACGGATCTGGCCGCCGGGCGCGCGCCCTGCGCGGCCCGCCAGCGAGCAGGATCAGCGCGCGGCAGACCTGTACGCCAGGTACGGGCCATATTTCGACCGGCCTGGCTCGTTCGCCGCGCGGATGCGGATCATCGGGCCACGACCATAGCAGGGGGAACCACACGATGAGCGACGACGATGACATCCTCGGCCCCTACTGCCGGTCAGAGCTCACCCGGCACGTGCTGTATGACCCCGGTCTTTTCGCCGCGCTGTCCGAGCGGGATGGCGCGGAGCGCGGGGCGGGAGCGGGGGAGCGGCTAGCGCTGCGGCTGTGGCTGGATCGTGCGATCCGCCAGGCGGCGGACTGGCCTTCAGAGCGGGACTACGCCCAGATCGCTGACGATCTGGAAGGCCTGGGCTGCCTGGAGCCCGCAGCCGCGCTGCGGCAGCTCGCCGGGACCGATGAGCTGGTGGATCAGGCCCGCCGGCGGTGGCGGGACCGCTATGTGTACCGCGGCCGCACGACAGCGGAACTGGAACTGGAGAAGCTGACCGAGCAGGGCGCCGTCGAATTCGATGACCGTGACCCAGTGCCCGGGATCGACGGCGCCAGCTACCAGCGCGGCTACATTCCCGGCGGCGCGCATGCGGGCCACGTGGTCATCGTGCGCGGCCGCGGGCAGCACGAACTGATCGCGTTCGGCGATGACGAGCCCGGATGCGAGCAATGGCTGGCCACCCGCGGCCCGCTGGCCAGTGCCCCGTTCGAGCATCCGCCTGCTGCCCGGAACTCGCGGCTGGCCCATGAGGAACGGCTGCTGGCCGCGATGCTCGCCGACGCGGCATCGCTCGCCCGCCACCGGGAGCGGTTCCCGGCGGACACGTTCACCGCGGACGGCCGGTACGAGATCTACGCCGCGATGACCGCGCTGTCCGCCAGCGGACAGCGCTGGTACCCCTCGCAGGTCGCCGGTCAGGCCCTGGCGCACCGCGACCGGCTCCCCGCCGGCGCACTCGCTGTGTTCGGCGGCGACACCATGCCGTGGCTGCGCAACTACCTGGAACGCCTCACCGCCACCACGGTGAGCGCGGCCAGCGCCGAGTCGGCGGCGCTGGTGATCCTGGCAGAAGATGCCTGGTTCCGGCGCGGCTGTGAGGCTGCGCTGCACAGCGGATACGGCGCAGGACGTACGGCACCGCGGTGTCAGCCCGCCAGCGATCCGGGTCAGTGCGGCACCGGCCGTGCCAGCCCGGCCGCCATGGCCACGCCACCCCAGCCGCCGCCCGGACCTGACGCGCCGGCCGGGCCCGCGCTGCGGATGTGACGTGCCGCTGCTGATTCCCGGATGCCGGGCACCAGCACACGAAGCACCGCGCCGGTCCCGGCATCCGGGCGGTCACCGCCCGGGAAGCGCCGCCGCGGCGCGCGGGCCGAGCCGGGTGCCGCCGATGTCGGCGACCTGGCCCTGGCGGAAGCCATCCCGGTACCCGGTGCCGGTGTAGGTGAGCCTCGCCCGTCTGGTCACCGGGTAGGCCTCGTCGACGAGGCGGCGGACCACCAGGCTCCGGTCGGCGAGCACCACCGCCGTACCCGGCCCGGTCGTGCCGGCCGTGTCAGCGTCCGCGGCCGCGCGCTGCTCGGCCGCCTGGACCCGGGAGATGACCGCCGCGGTGAATCCGAGCAGTCAGCTACGCCGCCACGCCCGCAGGCTCCGCACATACCCCGGCGGGCGCGTGGCGGCCAGGCCGTGCGCCATCTGCAGCAGCAGCGAGGTATACAAGATCTCGGTCCGCTCCAGGTCGGACCCGTACCCGAACACGTGCACCCGGCCGCCCGGGCCGTCCGTGTTAACCAGGATGCACTGGCAGCGCATCGCCCCGGCCAGCCCGGCCAGCAGATGCGCCTTCACCTGCGCCCACGGGTTCGGCACATCGATGACCCGGTCACTAGGCCGGTCGGTGTCTGGCCGGGACGCGGCGAGCAGGGCACGGCCGATGCCGTACCGCGCCATCAGCTCGGCGGCCTTCGCGGTCAAAGCCTCAGCCTCGGCCGGCGACACGGCCGGATCCTCAGCCTTGGCGAGCAGCTTACGGACCCGGTCCAGCATCTCCTGCGGTGTTGCCATCGCGGCGCTCTTCCTCTCACTGTAGAGAACATGATTGCGGTGCGGCCCGGTGCGAATGCTCGGGCCGCACCGCAATTGACCGGTCAGGCGGGCGCGCCGGCGAGTTCGGCGTCCGCCGCATGCTCGCTGTCCGCGGGCTGCCCGTCCGTTGCGGCCCCGGGCTCCTCGTCCCGGCTGTCGCTACCGGACTCCTCGTCCACGGGTTCGTCGTCCACGGAGCTGTCGTCCGCGCTCTTGTCGTCTGCGAGGCCGCCGCCGGGTTGGTCGTCGGTGGTGCCGTAGTAGGCGGCGACCTCTTCGGGTGTCATGGGCACCCTGGCCAGGGACGGCGGGGCGCCGGCGGAGATGACCTGGCGGAGCAGGGTGGCCATCGAGTAGCGGGGATCGTCGGCGAGGGCCCGGTCGAGGGCGATGTTGGCAAGCACGCCGTCGCCGGCCTGCCAGGCGGTGAAGGCGAGCAGCGACGCTGCCGGGGCGACATGCCCGGGCTGAGCCCGGCGGACCACGTCGGTCCACAGCCGCTGATGCGCGGCGTTGTGCCGGGGATCCATCCGGGCCCACGCGTCGTCGCGGACCCGCAGGTCCTTCAGCACGACGGTCAGCCAGGCGATCTGGTAGTCGGTGGCGAACGAGCCGCCCGCCCGGTAGGTCCCGATCATGCCGGTGACCGCGGCCAGTCCCTGGGCCAGGACTGCCGTGCGCCCACCGCCGGGCCCGGCCGGCCCGGACACGCTGGAAAGGGTGTCGGTGATGTGCTGCCTGGCCCGGCAGGTCGCGCCGCGCATGGACTCGGCGGTGAGCCCGGTCACCGGGGCCAGGGCGGCTGCCCGCGCGGCGCGGCTGGCTAGAACCGCGCCGCGAGGGCCTCCGTCACCGGGCGCGTCAGCGTCCGGGTCGTACGGGATACCCTCAGCTGGGCTGTCGCAGGCGTAAGACCAGTAGCGGCCGTCATCGACGCGGAGCATGTCGCGCATGTCGATGCAGGCAGCGCTCGCCGCCTCGTGCATCGCTGTGGTCACCGGGGCCACCTGGTTTTCCGGCCCGTATCCGGCGCTGACCGCCAAGGCCAGGTGCTGCTCGGCGAGGATGCTGGCCGCGTGTGCGGCGAGGTCGGCTGCGAGCTCGGCGTCGGCGGGGTCGGGCAGGTCGTACCGCATGGTGACCTTGACCGTCCCGTCGTCCTGCGCGCCGATGACGATGAAGCTTGACTCGGGCGCGAATCCGAGCAGCTGCGGGATCATCGCCACGATCGCGTCCGGCGTGTCAGAGCCCGGCGGGAGCTGCGGCGTGCTGGGGCTTTCTGGGGTGCTCGTCATGATGACCTTCCTTCGCTGTTACGGGACGCTGAATCAGGCGGTCTGGGCGGTGACGCCGGCCAGGACCCGCAGGTCGGCCTGCTCGGCTGCGGGCAGGTCAGCGGGCTCGCCTGCGGCCGCGGATGTTGCGGCGGCGCGGCGGACGGCGCTGCCGGTGATGGCGGTGTCGTGCAGCAGGGACGGCGCGATGTCCCATGCGGTGACCGCGATGCATGACCGCGGTTCCTTGGTCGCGTCGTCGGGCCAGCACTCGGCGCGGATGTCACGGGCGCGCACCGTGACCCGGTCGTTCTTGCGCAGCGAGGCCGCGACGTGGGCGGCGAGGTTGCCCCAGGCGACCACCTTCACGAAGCGGGAGTACTCGCGGTCGCCCGCGCCAGCCGCGGTTTCCAGCCACAGCGAGACGCCGGGACCGCGGTCGGTGCTGAACTCGCGCGGGTCGCGGTCGAGCCGGCCGGTGATGGTGACGCTGATCAGTTCCACAGGTTTCCTCCTGGTGCCTGACCGGGAGGGCGGCCGCCCGGTGGCGGCCGGGATGCGGTTCCCTTCCGGCAGACGGTCACCGCGCACCGCCGCGTGCCGGCCCGCACACCGGGCGGCCCGGGCGGGCAAGATGTTTTCCCGCGGGGCCCGGAAAGGAGCGGCCGGCGAAGCCGGCACCGCTGGGGCCCGCGATCAGGAAAAGATCTCTGCCCGCCCGGGGCCTTGCCGCCCGGTTGCGGAAGCCGGGCAGCGGTGGTGCAGGCTGACCATGCCGGGAAGGAATTCGCCGCGGCCCGCCGTCGCCGCGGCCACGCCACTGTCCCGGCTCCCACCAGAGACCAGCGGAACTTGCCCTAGCTGCAACCGTCATCCGGCGCCAATGCCGCACCTCGCGGCGCGTACTGGCGGTTGTCCCGAATGGCTTGCTAGATGAGCGCCTGCACCCGCCCACCCCCGCGGCGGCATGCTGGCGGGGATGGCGCCGTCGCAGGAGCGACAACCGACCTGATGTGGCGGAAAGGTGAGGAACGGCCGACCTCCGCGGCGGGCGTTTCCCAGCCGTTATCTGCAGGGCAGCGGAATCTCGAGGACCATCGGGTTGAGCGTGCTGAACAGGTCGTTCTGACCCGCCGCACATCGCGGGTGGCGGACCTCCGATGGGAGGGTGTGGCGGCTCGTGGTCGCCGCCTGGTTCAGCCGGTTACCGGGACAAGCGACCAGTTGCAGCCCTCGGTGTTGACGGAGAGATAGTGGGTTCCGGCATCTCCGTAGGCGTAGGTGGCAACGGGTCCGCGCCCGGTGCCCAGTTCGTTGACCGAGACCCCGTCCGGATCCAGGGTGCCGTCGGAGTTGTACTCGTCCACCACGAAGTTGGAGGTGCCGCTGGGGCAGCCCCAGTAGGACCAGGACAGGTGCCAGTTAACCGGCGTGGTGAAGCTGGCCGTGTTCTGGGTGCCGGTGCCGCTGAACCTGGTGATGACCTGGTTTGCCCCTGACGCAGGCGAACTGCCGGCCGGCTTGCCCGCGGCTGAGACATAGATCGTCTTGGTCACCGCAGGAGCCGGCTTGATGATGGTCCGGGTCTTCCACTCGATGACCGTGCGCGTCGCCGCGGGGGCTGCGGCTGGGCGGTTCGGCGGGCTCCCGCACCCGGCCAGAAGCAGGGCGGCCAGTCCCGCCGCGCTGATCACTGGTGCGATCGCCTTCACGAGGGATTCCCCCTGCCAATCTCAATGACCGTCCCGGCCCGGCTCGAGAGCCGGGCCGCTTGATCACCGCGGCGCGGCGCCCCTGGAGCCGGAGCTGGCTAGCCCTCGGCGATCCCGGGGTTCCGCGCACTCCAGGTGAATCACGATACTCCCGTAAACTTTTCGCTTCCAGAATCAGATAGCGGGCCATAAGGGAACAAAAGTGTTCATATGCGTCTATTCGTATCACGATGACCCCCGCCGCCAGGATGCCGGAGCTGGTGTTCAGTCGGCAGGTGCTTATAAATCCAGTTATCCGGTTTCCTCGGGCTGCTGCTGGGAGAAGGTGTTGTGGCTGCCGGCCAGCGACTCGATTTCACGTGCGGTCAGCATGGTGGACGGATGGCGCGGGCCGAGGATCCGGATCTTTACGGCCAGTACGTCCTGGAACTCGGCCCGGGCTTCGGATGTGCTGCCTTTGGCGGCAAGCATTCGTGCGAGCTCATGCCTGGCGGAGAGCGTGTCCGGGTGGTCGGGAATCCGCGGCTGCCGTCTGGCTAGAACGTCACGGAGTTCGTGCTCCGCTCCGGCATCGTCTCCCTGCGCAGCCAGCATCAGCGCGATCTGCTGCCGGGTCCAGAGCGTTCGGAGATGCTCCGGGCCGAGCAGCCGGAGCTGAATGGCGAGAATGTCTCTGAATTCCTTCTCGGCTGCCCCGTGCTGACCCTGGGCTGCCATTGTCCGGGCAAGCTGAGAGCGCGTTATGAGCGTGTTGTAGTGATCGGGACCGATAGTACGGATTCTCGTTTCCAGGACGCTGCGGAATTCTGCTTCGGCCTCGGCATAGTGCCCTTGCTCGCTCCTCATCCTGGCGATCTCGTGCTGAGTGATCAGAGCGCTTTCATGATCTGGTGCCAGGACTTTCAGCTTGATTGCCAGGATATCACGATATTCGGCCTCGGCCTGAGCGTATTTTCCTCGGAAAGATGTCAGGGCAGCGATGTTGTGCTGGACGTTCAGCGTGTCTAGATGCTCCGGTCCCAAGGTCCGTCGCATCGCTTCCAGGACGACGCGATACTCCGCTTCGGCATTATCGTAATCGGCGCGCTCTGACAGCCTGCGCGCGAGGTAGTGCCGGGTGCTGATCGTGTCCGGGTGATCAGCGCCGAGTAGCCGCAGCCGGATCCGCAGCACTGTCCGGTGGGTCAACTCGGCGAGGCTGATCATGCCTTGGGTGGCCTGGTAGGCCGCTGCCCAGTCCGCCGCACGGGCGGCGGCGATGAGAGATTCGTCAGGGTAACTATCCGCCGCGGCTATCGTCTCGAAAATATGCAAGGCGTGGGGAGCCAGGACCTGCCACTGCGGCCAGGCAGGCGGCTCATCTGGGGAACCGGTAACGTCCGAAAATGCAGCTGTACTCATCAGGCTGGCCGCGAGCATCAGGTACTGCTCTGGTTCATCGTGGCCGGCACGGCTGGTGTCGCGCACAAGGGGATGCATGCGGATAACTCCTGGCACGGCTATGTCTTGACTGCCAGCAAGCTCGATGAGTCCGAACCCTGCCAAGGCCTGCAGGACCTGCCACAACCTGGGGCCGGTGATACCTGAGAAGATCGGCGAACCGGCAAGGGTAGGCGGGTGGAGCAGCAGCTCATACGGGACGGGGGCACCGGCCAGGCACGCTAGCAGCCTCAAGAGCCTGCGGGCCTCGGGGAACTGGCGGGACTCCAGCTGGTCGAGAGTGAGCTCCCAGGTGCGGTTGATGATGCCCCTCGCTTGATCGGATGTCAGATCACCAGGTGCCTGGGATGGGAATGCGGCGTGCAGGTCTCCGCGGTCAAGTGTTGTCCTGTACTGAAGGTAACTGCACATCGGTGCTGGACCGGCGAATGCTCGCGGGGTCTCTGCTAGTTCGGCCAGGAAAGAACCTGCAATCCGCAACGCCAGCGGCAGCCTGCCCAGCCGCTCGGCTAGCGCCTCAGCGCCCATGTCGCTGCCGAGCCTTTCGTGATGGACGCCGGCGCGGTCTGCCAGTACCTGTGCTGCTTCTCCTGTGGCCAGGACGCCGATGGAATACAGGCGGCACCACGATCCCCAGCTCCCGGTATTCCCGTCGCGGCTAGTGACCAGCACCAGCCCGGTACGGGAAGCCAGCGGGCGCAACCAGCCAGTTCCGTCAGCGGTACGACCATCAGGGCCCGCCAGGATCTGCGGATCGTCCGCATTGTCGATCACAAGCAGCCATTCCCGGTTCCACCCAGTGAGCCTGCGCCAGAGCAGATCCGCCGCCTCTCCATGACGCAGTTCGTCGTCCGGCACTCCTAGTCGCCGGCCAAGCGCCCGCATCGCGGCCAGGAACCTGAATTCCTCAGCAGCTGAAACCCACCAGACCTCGGCACCACGCCGCGAAGCGAAATGAGCAGCCTCCAGCGCCAGGCTCGTCTTTCCGCACCCGCCCATCCCGTGAAGCACCCGCACACTCGCGCCGTCGCCGGTCTCGAGAATGGCTCTTAGCAGACCACTGCGGCCCCGCAGCGGAAACCGGTCGTCACGTAGTCCTGCAGGCGGCGCCAGAGACACCCTCACCTCGGCCTCCGAAGGAACGCCTCCGAAGTAGTTGTGCTGAGCGCCCGCTCCCAGCACTGCCTGCTGAGCGCGGTCCTGGCCGGCCGCATCCACGCGCACCACACAATCGGTGCTCGTCCGGTCCCCGGCCAAGGGCACGGGCTGGACGGCCGGCCGGTCCCGGGCCCGCTTACCGTCCGGCGCCTGGGTCATCCTGGCCGCCGAAAGTATTCACCTGAATTCCCAGACCTTGCACAGCCTGCTGAGCATGCCCAGAACCAGTCACATGCTGCTCTACCCGGCTGGCCGGACCCAGGGCTCGAGCCTGCACCTCCGCAACCAGGGAACGAAGCTCATGCTCCCCATCTGGCTGCTCGTCGAGCAGATCTCCTAGGCGGATCCGCCAGGCCAGCCCCTGCTCAGCGCGGACCCGCTGCAACTCCGCGCCAGCTAGCGCCGCCAGCAGAGCCTGGGATTCTTCCAGCCGCGCAGTAGCCCGGTCTACCGCTTTGGCATCGCCGCGGCCCAGAAGCCGGGCAAAGCGATCCTTGAAGCTTTCCCATCCATCCGTGACCATTGCTGTAACCAGCGCCGTGCCGCCAGCAGCCGCAAGCTCGGCCGCAGCCTCCTCCAGCATCGCATCCCCTCCGAGCAGACCCGCGACCGTCAAGGAAACATGGCCGCAGGCCCGGTATGCCTAAAGTCTGCCATCTCGGGGCAGCCAAACACAGGCCATCACATGGCGACCCATCTCACCGCCAGTCGGCAATTGCCAAGCAGGGGGTACCGGCCCTTCCGTATGGATCCCTCCGAAGAAATAGCCAGGTTGTTGACGATCATCGAAATCTGTCCGTGGGCGGCCATCAGTATCTGCCTGCGGACGGGTCAGCTGATCACTGAGCGTGGCTTTCGCATCGATTCCTGTCGCGCCTGATCCGCCGATATGCACTGCAACCTGGTCGGTCGACACCGCCGCAGATCGCGCTCGGAAAGGTCGTTCTGTGCGATGCCGTTTCGGGCGGCCGGGCGGTTGCCAGTCTGACAGCAAGTAGCGCAGCCAGCCGGACTGGTTACGATTCCTCTGTCCGGGTGACGGCGCGGACCTGATGGCTCGTATCAGGTGGGGCTGTCGACGGGTCCATTTAGAATGGAATATCCTGGCGAACTCCAAAAGCGCCTGGCATCCATTTGATCTCCGACCCGCTCGTCGGTCCGCGGGTCCCCGGGAATCGAGCGGATGTCATCTCGTATCATGTCTTCTACAGCTGCGGCAGTTGTAGATCGTGACCTTGGATGCATTGCTGGGTGATGCTTGAGATCCTGCCCGACGACACCCCGGACGGGCACGATGACGGCCACGCGGTCCTGCTCTTGAGAAAGCACCGCTACACCGGCACCGTCAGCTACTTCCTGTGCTGGACCCCGGACCCCGCGCCGCTCCCGAAGCTCATCCAGGTAGCGGTCACACGCTGGAAAATCGAGGAAGACCACTAGCTCTCGAAAGCAGGTGACGGGCTGGACAGCGGCCAGCTCACCACGTGGACCTCCTGGCACCGCTGGACCGCGATCAGCCTGCTCGCCTGCGCATTCCTCGCCGTGGCCGCCGCCTGCCAAAGCGCCGCAGACGCCAGCGTCAGCATCCTTGAGCTGATCCGTCACTATCCTCTAACTGCTGAGACAACTCCGCGGCAGCGTCATCTCCCGACCCGCTCCGCGACAAGCCCCACCGCGACGCCTGGGCACTATGGCGTCGGCACCACCAGTACGGCGCCCAGCAAGCCACCGGCGCTGCCACGCCTACGCCGACGAGGTGCTGCAGCCATAACGATCTACAACTGCCGTAACAGCCCAGCGAAGGCATTAGCGGGGGTCCTCGTCTATCGCAATTCCAAGTTGGTTCGTATGCACGTGTATGATCTGAAGACGGTTTCGACGTTCGGGAACAGGAGGCTTGACGGCTCATGCCTAGCCCCGCTCCTGCCGTCGTATTGTGGCTGTTCCATAGGAACGTAAATAATTTCTCATGCATGCTGGGCTCGTTCCGATAGTTGTTCGCCGGAGCCTTTCCGAAACTCTGGATCGGGCTCACTAACGAACGGATTAGCCGATGCCTCACAGCGACCGTGCCGCCTTGGACGGCTTCATTGCCGAGTTGCGCCGAGTGTGGACGATGGCCGGCCCGCCCAGCTACCAGGATTTCGAGAAGCTGTCGATAAGGGTGAAGGGACCAGCTGAGGGTGGCGATCTGTGGCTGTCGCGGTCGACGACGCAGGTAATCTTGTCTGGACGGCGCCGCCACCCTCCGAAGTGGCGATGGGTAATCAGATTCATCACCGTGCTGCGGGTGGCCGCAGCCGAGGCCGGGCTGGACCCAGACAGGATCGGCACTTTGGCGGAGTGGAAACAAAAGCACGAGGCTGCCTCTGCGCTGGAGTCCTTCGGGCAGAATCTGGTAATGGAGGACTCCCACGACGTGGCTGTCGCCTATGGCGTGAACGTCGACTTCCAGAAGCTGTGGGACTACTGCAACGTTTTGCGGGATGAAGGTCTCTCATATCTGGATTGCCTGGAGCAGCTGACGATCCTGCTGTTCTTGAAGATGGCTGATGAGCAGGCTAAGCCTCCGTTTAACCGGCCGCCGGTTATTCCGCATGGGTTGGACTGGGAATCTCTGGTACGGCTGGATGGGGACAGCCTGATCGTGCAGTACCGGCACATCCTGACCGAGCTCGGGAGGTATCCGGGGACGCTCGGTGTGGTGTTCCGGAAGGCGCAGAACAAGATCCAGGACCCGGCCAAGCTCCGGCGGCTCGTGGTGGGCTTGATCGGCCAGGAGCAGTGGATGACGCTGGATGCGGACGTGAAGGGCGACGGGTACGAAGGACTGCTGGCGAAGAGTGCCGAGGACGTCAAGTCTGGCGCGGGGCAGTACTTCACGCCACGACCGCTCATCCAGGCGATTGTGGACGTGATGCGCCCGACGGGCGCGATGCGGGTGTGCGACCCGGCGGCGGGAACCGGCGGGTTCCTGCTGGCCGCCCACGAGAAGATGGAGGCGGGGGTTACCAGCCCGGGCGATAAGCGGTTTCTGCGCGATGAGGCGTTCCGCGGCTGGGAGGTCACCGACGCGACTGCTCGGCTGTGCGTGATGAACCTGCTGTTGCACGGCATCAGCGGGCTGGCGGGCGAGAGCCCCATCACGGTCGATGATGCGCTGCGGACCATACCGTCGGAGCACTTCGACATGGTGCTGACCAACCCGCCGTTCGGCCGCACGTCCTCCTACAAGGTCGTCAACCCCATGGACGAGGCCGAGCGGGAGGACATGAGCTACCCGCGTGAGGACTTCTGGGCGAGCACTTCCAGCAATCAGCTCAATTTCCTACAGCACGTCCGGTCGCTGCTGGCGATCAACGGCCGCGCGGCGGTCGTCGTGCCAGACAACGTCCTGTTCGGGGGCGGCGCGGGCGAGACGATCCGCCGCAAGCTGCTGGCCGAGTGCGATGTACACACGCTGCTGCGCCTGCCGGCCGGGGTCTTCTACGCGGGCGGCGTGAAGGCGAACGTGCTGTTCTTCGACCGCAAGCCCCCGTCGGAGAAGCCGTGGACTGACAAACTGTGGATCTACGACTTCCGCACTAGCCGACGGTTCACCTCCAAGACCCGTGCCCTGGCCCGCACCGACCTCGACAACTTCGTCGCCTGCTATAACCCCGCCAACCGGCACGAGCGCACCGAGACCGAGCGGTTCCGTGCCTTCACTTATGAAGAGATCGTCTCGCGCGACAATGCGTCGCTGGACATCTCTCCGAGCGAGGCAGCTAGCGGGATGAGGGCGATCCGTGCGTTCGAGTACGCCGCTTCTGGCGATCTCGACAGCTACGTGCGCGAGTTCGCCGTCGGCGGTCCGGAGCTTGACACTGCGCTAAGCGCGGGACGCCTGCCGTTTCCGCCGGAACTCGCCGAGCGTTCGCCCGGGCTCGCGCGGCTGGCGGCCCGCATCTGGGCTGTCACGAGCACTGATTCACCGGCGTACCGTGAGCTTTTCGAGGTCAACAGGCAGGTTCATGATGCCCCGCTGCCTGGCACCGCTCTTCCTGCGGGGCTAGAAGGGACCCCCGAGAAGCCCGCCAGACGCCCGCGCCGATCCCATGCACAGGCCGAAGGCGCCCGGCTGGAGCAGGGCATGCTGAAGATCTTCGAGCGCCTGTTCCGGATCGAGGCAGGTAACTGGCAGGCGGAGACCAACGACTCCCGCAGCCCGCAGGCGCAGGTGCGACGGCAACGATCGGGAACGCAGTACGGTGCAGATATCGTAGTCCGGTTCAAGGGGGCAGCCATCGGCGCCTCATCCACCTGCCTGGTGGAGTGCAAGAACTACACGGCTACCGCCTCCAGGCTGACGGTAAGCACCGTCGCCGATAAGGTCCTCCAGGCTGAGGCCAGCTTCGACGCCGAGCCGGTCGACCACTGGATCCTTATCTCTCCCAACCTGGACCCGAACAATGAACTCGACAGGCTGGTAGAACGCTGGAACGCGGCGCGGCGCTTTCCGTTTACCGTCCAGATCTGGTCCCCGCAGAGGGGCATCAGAGAATTGTTCACCATCGACCCGGACATCTATCGCAGCCTGTATGGCGAAGACCCTCCCAAGCCATGGCGCGACGCGGCCGATGTCCTCGCGGACTTCTCCGAGCGGCTCCGCCCGCCGGTCAGGATGCCAGAACGGCTGCGGAAATACGCGCAGGACCCGCGCTCGTTCGTGGAGCCAAGCGAGCGGGGGTGGCTAGAACAACTCCATGCGCAGATCGAGCGGGTGGGCTCCGATGAGAAGGGCGCCCGTCTCGGCCGCCCGCTGGAGGCCGAGATCCTTTCCGTTCTGGCGGACTCGCCAAGAGGGTCCAATGTGGCGCTTCTCCTGGCGGACTTCGGCGAGGGGAAGAGCTTCCTCACTGTGTCGCTGTGCATCCGCATGCAAGACCGCTACGTTAGGGAGCCGCGATCGGGATCGCCTGTCCCGGTCCGACTGCACTTGCGCGGCTACCGCCACGTGTCGGCTCCTGCCGATTTCCTCCGCACCCAGCTCGAGCTTCTCGGCCTGTCCATGGCGGACTGGGCGGAACTGCGGCGCGGCAACGTCCTTGTCGTCCTCGACGGGCTGGATGAGATGTCGGTGCGCCAGGATCCTGCCACCACGCGCGCCAACCTGGACAAGATCGGGTCGCTCCTCGAGATGCTTGAAGGACTTCCTGTCCTCGTCACGAGCAGGCCGCACTTCTTCGCATCTAATGCAGACCGGGAGCGGTTCTACGACCGGCTGCGCAGGCCGCATGTCTTCCGGATGGGCCAGCCCGACCGGCGCGATACCGTGGCGCATCTCCGCGCGTACGCGGACTCTCTAGACCTGGCGCCAAAGCTGGACAAGATCGAGAACTTCTATGACCCGATCGGGTTGGCAGGCAAGGTCCTGTTCCTTGAGATGATCAAGAAGACCCTTCCGGAGCTCCCGGAAGATCATTTCGATGAGCTGGTCCTCTACGAGACCTACGTGCAGGGGTCGCTGAGCAGGAAGATCGAACTGCTCCGCGACCCGAGTTCAGACATGCCGGACGCTCACCTGCTCGACCGCCTAGAGAAGCTGCTGGAGAAGATAGCCGTCGCGATCCACGTTGGCGGTGAGGGCAGCGTGGACCTGCGGGAGTTCGCCGCACACTGGGGCGGCGCGGCGCAGTTGCTGTGGGATGCCTCGCAACTCGATCAGGCGGAGGGGAGCAGCGACGACGATGCCCGCGCTCGAATCGGCAGCCGGTCCCTCCTGCGCCGCGTCAGCCCGGAGAACGAGGACCGCTGGCTGGTCGACTTCTTCCACCGCAGCATGAAGGAGTACTTCGTCGCGAAGGCGCTCCGCCGCGCTCTGAACTCACCCGATGCATTCGCCGCTACCAGAGAGCTGCTTCTCAGGGCACCCGTTCAGCCAGAGATCCTCGGGTTCTTCCGGCTGCTCGCCGACGCGGACCACGATGCCGTCGTCCTGGCGAGCCTGACGCACTCCGCCCGGGTCGGTTCAGGCCAGGGGATCCTCGGCGGCGGTGCCATCTCGCTATATCACGCTGCCGGCGGCCAGTTCACCGGCTTCGACTGGAGATCTCTCCAGCTGGACGGCGCAATCCTCGCCGGCGCAGACCTCTCAGGTAGCGACTTTCGGGACAGCACGCTCCGTGCCGCTGACCTCTCGTCAGCCGATCTCACCGGCATAGACCTTACGTCCGCCGATCTCACGGGTGCCAACCTCGACGCCGGAGGCAGCGTAATCGGCCTCACGCCTGACGCTTCAGCTCACCGGTTCCTCTGCCTGACAGAAGACTGCGAGCTTGGCCGGATCAGCGTCCAAGCCGACGGCTCGCTCAAACTCTCCGTCATCCAGCTTCCCCGCACGCTCCGCTGGCCAGAACACGTGTACCTGCTGAAGGAAGACCTTGTCCTGATGACCGACCATTCGGAATTCCTGATCGCCGATATCAGCGACGGAGTTGCGACGGAGGTTGCCTGCTTCAGTGTCTCAAGCGACCTTCGTGGTGTCGCCGTGGTTGACCAGACACTGCTCGGCCTTCTCTTCGAGCCTGAGTACGCCGACAGCGAGGCACTGCTGATCGACATTCAAAGCGGTCAGGCTCGATGGCGAGTCCCGGTTCAACCCGGCGCGGGCGTGTGCGGCTGGTTCACACACGGCGTCGTGATGACCTCCGGCCAGCAATTGCTCCTGATCAGGGAGGACAGGACCACCATGCCGATGAGGCACGGGGACCTAGAGCCTTCCGGAGCCGCGATCTGCGTCCACGACGACCAGGCCATCCTGGTAACCGAAAATGGACGCGAGGCATGGCTGCCGCTTGACAACCACGCCGACCCCGAGCACACCCTAATCGTCCACCATGGTGCGGGCACCGCGGTCGCCGCGGCGAACGGAGACGTGCTCTCCTCGGGCACCGATGGGTCCATAGCGCTGACAAGGCGTGACGCGAACGGGGTCCCTGCCGTCGTTGCAAGGGCCGAGCGGCGGGTGCGCTGCGCTGGGGCCCGCGTGAAGAATATGGAGAGCAAACGGGAGATCGCCATCTTTACCGCGAACGGCGCGGTCTGCTGAACCTAAAGCCCGCTACGCACGGACAGTACCCAAACCGCAAACACGGGCAAGCCTTCCGAGGGGCGACGCTCAATCTTGGTCGTCATCAGGACGGACCAGATCGCCAGCGGCCGACACGCTTGCTAGCAGCCTCGCATAAGCGAACGTTCGGGGGCGGCTGCCTCCAGGGGCGACGAGCTGGCTGCCCGGCACAGAACGGAGTGTTCGGCGCGGCTACGGCGTCCTCTCATGCGTGTTCTCTGAACTACGGGACAACGTTGCAGTTCAGGATGCTGCCCAGCCACGGCGGCAGATTGCCATCATGCCTGGAAAGTCCGGTTCCGCAGGTCCATAACGGTGTGGCCCCGGCTCGAGTACTACAGAAAGCGGACATGCGGCGCCGAACCGGCCACCCAGCTTCTCCTCGCTGCTGCTTGTTACGTCGGCCTCAGCAGACGTGACAGCGAATCCGTATTGACCCTGACCTGCAGCAACACCGGAACCTGCAACTCGACTTGGATTGTTCAGAGAATGCCGAATAGAGTGCGTTACCGGCGTGTGTACTTTTTGCAGCGTTTAACATTTCCATTGCAGGCTGCAATCAGTTGTGGCTTGTCGAAAATATCCGAAATTATCGAGTTGGACTATCCGCAACGCGTCGTCGCTCAGGCCGGGCTATTGGTGTTCTGCCACCATCGTACTGAGGAAGTTAGCCTCCGTGAATGGTTGGTATAAATACTGAAACGATGCTAATGATAATTGGAGATGCGATACCGGCTAGCACGGCGAACCGCTGGCCAGTCCCAACTCGCATCTCGAGAAGAGTCTCAAGACTTGAGCGGCCCTGGTACCAATCCTTCGATGGGCGGCCATCACGTGGAAGTGGATACAGGTCATCCCGCAACGTTTGAGCTGACGTCCGCCAAGCGACATAGGCAGGTATCGAGATCACCGCAAGGAGACCCGCCAATATCGCACCGAAAACTAGTATCCCGGTCGATGAAAGATCGGTCTCATAGTAGACGTTAAGGGCGTTCCGGAGCGCCCCAAGGCTTATCATTACTGCGGCAATAATTGTTGCCGTACATATCAGAAATTTGCGTAGACTCGATTTCATTTTAATGAGTTCCCGAATCGACTCGCCAGCCGACAGGGAGTCAAAACCTCTTGGCTCGGCTCGTTTGTGGATAGCACCGTTTACGAGCAGCAGTCCGCAGAAGCAGGTGGTGCTGCTCACAAGCGTAACTATAGACAGGGTAAGCGCTCGCCAATTGAAAAAGAATAGCGGAGTGTATAGAGGGGATATAGCCCAGAAGGTGCCGAATATGGTAGCGATTCCAATCAACGAATAGGCTGCTATTGTCCCATAGCGAGTTGCTCTAGAAGCCAGGCTCCAAGCTCGCTGGAAATCTCGCCACACGAGGCCACTTAGAAAAGCGGAGAGCATGAGGACTCCTGAAGCGGAGGCGATCCAGATGGCATAGCTAGGCGCATTGGCGAAATCTTTGCTTGCTGCAGTTTCATTTACTTTCAACCGTAGCGCAATGACTCCAAAAATACCAGAAAATACTATAGCAACGACAAGAAGGTATGGATTTATAAGCTTACCGGAAATTTTTTCTGTGCCTGAGATCCTTGCTGTCACGTTCGCGTCCCGTGCATCCGTTAGCGCGTGATTGGAATGAGTAACCTTCACTATGCACCCTTCTCCTGGCTCAAGAATCAACCGGACGGAACTTATATGTTTTCTCTACTCATAATAGGATCAGGATCTCGGTGCGGCAGGGCGGCCTGTCACACTGTGGCCGAGATGTCACCGTACTCCCGTCACTGCCTGCCCACGAAAGTACCATAAGTACGTATATCCCCATTTGTGCACTCTCAGCCAAGGTGGACGAGCAACTGGAATTTGAGCTGGCTGACGAGTCGTGCGCACGGTCAGTCATCGCGTAGATCGCGCGTGACCGCAAAGAAACATCGCACGAAACGCATTGGGCCAGATGTAGCAAACGACCGCATTCATCTGCCGCGTTGAGTGAACGGCGGCATGGCGGCTGTACAGATCCGGAAGTTCGGCGCGCGCCATGCATCGAGGGGAAGCGACGCCCAGCGCGCCGAGCCGAGTCGGCGTTCCGTGCGGATCCACCGGTTCGTGGCTGGTACGCGGTCACTGCCCGTGGCGATCGCCTGTCAGGTGCATGGCGCGGCAGCGACGGATGTCCGATTGAGCATTTGGGTAATGGGTGGCCGTCCTGACAACAGGTGGCGCTGGATGCTTGTGGCGGGCTAGGGGTCTGGCGGTCTGCCGAGGTGAGGGGCCGCGAGCCGCCGCGACCCCTGACAGCCTCGGTTTTGTCATACTGCCTGGTGGGCCTGTGCGTCGATGTCCCCTGAATTCTCAGGCGGCGCGGCAGCGCCGGGAGTGTCTGTACCGGCAGTCTCGCCTGCCTGGATGAGCTGCCCGGATACCGATTCTGTCCCGGTTGTGCCGGTGTAGGGGAGGCCGTCAGCGACGGCCTGCTCGATCGTGGACAGCCGATAACCCGCACTGGCCAGAAAGACCAGGTACTCGCCGGCCTTAGTGCGCGGGCAGGGGCTGTACTTATCCATCCGCCAGGTGCCTTTGGCGAGTTCGCCGTCGGTCATCGCGTGCTCGAAGGTGACCACGAGCGGAGCGAGCATGACCAGCGGGAGCCGTGCGGCGGGCACGGTCCCGCACGCCGCGGTGAGCTGATCCGCGTGGTGGCCGGTGACCTCGCCGAGCAGGGCCGAGTACCGCGCCTGGGAGAGCCCCGAACGCAGTGGTTCGTCCATCCGCAGCAGCTGCTCGGCGACGAACCGTGCCGTTTCGGGTGGCGCGGTTTTCCGGCTGAGCAGCGTGGTGAGCCACCGGTGCCGCACCTTGGCCGCTGCCTGCCAGGCCCGGTTGCCCTCGATGACCAGCCGCCGCGCGTTCCGGTCAGTGCCCGGCGCCGGGCTATCGGGCATCTGCTGGGCTGAGTCCCCGGCTGGGTCGCCTTGCGCCCCGGCGGGGGAGGCGGCAGGTGCCTGCGGCCACCGGGAGGTGTGCCCGTGCCCGCTGGGGTCGGCGCAGTAGTAGTTGGGGATGCTGGCTGCCCACGGGTAGAAGATCGCGCCGCGTCCTGGGCAGTCCGCGTGCGATTCGGCGGTCAGCTCGGCGCCGTCGTGGCTGAGCTCGTAGATCAGTTGCGCGCCGGTCGGCAGCTCCTCGGTGATGGTGATGCCAGCGGTTTCGAGTTCTGCCCGGAGCCGGGCCAGCTCGGCCTGCTCGCGGCGTTCTTCGCGCAGCAGTTCGGCTTCGTGGTCGAGCTGCCCGTCCTGCGCCGCGTCGGTGAGCCGGGTGACGGCGGCCTGGTCGCCGTCGAATTCGGCCAGGATCGCCAGCTCGTGCAGGGTGAGGTCGCGGCCCGCGGCCGCGGCCTGGGTGCGGGTGGCGGCGGTCATGGCTCCGGCGGTGAGCGCGTCGGTGACGTCCTGGCTGGTCAGGCCGGTGGCTTTGCGCATCCTGGTTTTCGGGGCGCCGGCCTGGTGGGCGGCGAACAGCGCGGCGGCTTCCTCGGCGGGCTTGAGCTGGACGCGCTGCTTGCTGGTGGTCACCATGTCCAGGTACTGGCCCGCCAGGTCTCCGGCGCGGCCGTCGGCCAGGTGGCAGGGCACTTCGGCGACCCCGGCCTTGACCGCGCCCGCGTGCCGGCGGGCGCCGTCGATGATCCAGTACCCGTCACCGTCGTCGCGGGTGGTGATCCGCAGCGGCACCAGCACGCCGCTCTCGGCGATCGACCCGGTGAACCCGGGATTGAGGTCCAGGTCGCCGCGGGGGTTGTCCGGGTGCGGGGCGAGCTGGCCGACGGGCACCATCATCAGGCCCGCGGCCGGCGCGGATGTATCAGAGCGTGCCATGACGTATCAGTCCTTCCGGTGGGTGTTTCAGATTGACCAGGCAGAACGAGCTGTGGTTTCTCTCCCGGGGACCCGGATGAAGTGCCCGGGGAGGCGGGCCAGCAGGCTGATGATCACTTCCAGCAGGGTTGTCGTGTGATCTGGGGCGAGGAACCGGGTGCCGTCGTCGGCGACCGTGCCGAACAGCAGCCGGGTCAGCTCGAACGCGGCTTCGCGGACCTCGTTCATGGTGATGCCGCGAGGATCAGCGTCCTGCGCGGACAGGGTGACTCGGGGCAGCCGCACGTCCGTTTCACCGGTCGGCAGGTGCATGACCGCGGCTCGCTGGGCGTGGTAGGCCGCCGCGAGCGCGGTGGCTGCCCTGGCGCGGATTCCGGCGAGGTCTTCGTTGCTGTAGGTGCTCTGGATCAGCCGGTTGAGCCGCATCAGCGATTCGGGGTTCTTCATCGCGAAGTACATCGGGTACTCCCTTTCAGTCATGTGGTGAGGAGGGGCCGTCGACGGTGATGGCGAGGTTGCCGAGTTCGTCCGGGGTGCTGGCGGTGATCTCGACTCGGAGGCCCGGCCCGGCCGGGTCCTGCCGCACGATCACGGCGGCGTGGCCGGAGGTGATGTTGATCACCGGCCAGCCAACGGACGTTTGGGTGGTGGTGACCTC
>Ga0070741_10005813_pt1 | contig 26968 bp, 32 predicted proteins | sample Coa_R1_4_FD_66440 | JGI IMG/M metagenome (GOLD analysis project Ga0070741, IMG submission 66440) | Surface soil microbial communities from Centralia Pennsylvania, which are recovering from an underground coalmine fire - Coalmine... | ecosystem: Environmental > Terrestrial > Soil > Unclassified ...
CGCGCGAAACTCACGAAGCCGCTCGTAGACCACGTCGAGCGGCTCGGGCTCGTCGGGCGTCCACGGCATCCACGGCCGCAGGTGCTCCAGCGAGCGGTCGACCGCGTCCTTCAGGAGCGGCGCATCGTCCGGCTCCCAGCAGCGAAGCACCAGCCTTTGGGTTTCTATCCGGTACGGCGTCGCCATTCGAGCAGGTTATGCGGGACCGCTGATGCACCGCGAGCCGTCGGCGAGTGCGGGCTTTGCCCGTGCTCGCTAGAACCGGGTTGCCACGTGTCGGAGAGGGGTCACACGGGGGAGAACCGAAGGTGCTCCCCCGTGCTCAGCTATTCCCACTCGATGGTGGCGGGCGGCTTCGACGTGACGTCGAGGACGACGCGGTTCACGGCAGGGATCTCGTTCACCACACGTGACGCAACGAGCTCGACGAGGTCGTACGGAAGGCGCGCCCAGTCGGCGGTCATCGCGTCCTGCGACGTGACGGCGCGGATGGCGATCGGGTATCCGTAGGTGCGCGAGTCGCCCTGGACGCCGACCGAGCGAATCGCGGGCAGCACGCAGAAGCTCTGCCAGAGCTCGCGGTAGAGCCCCGCGGAGCGCACCTCTTCCTGAAGGATCGCATCGGCGGCGCGCAGCGTCTCGAGCCGCTCCTCGGTCACCTCGCCGATGATGCGGATCGCGAGCCCCGGCCCCGGAAACGGCTGGCGCCACACCATGCGCTCCGGCATGCCGAGCTCCTCGCCGACGCGCCGCACCTCGTCCTTGAAGAGGAGCCGCAGCGGCTCCACGAGCTTCATCTGCATGTCCGCCGGCAGACCGCCCACGTTGTGGTGCGACTTGATCGTCTCGGCGACGCCGTCGGTGCCTCCGGACTCGATCACGTCGCTGTAGAGCGTCCCCTGCACGAGCCACCTCACGTCGCCGAGCTTGCGCGCCTCGTCCTCGAACACGCGGATGAACTCCTCGCCGATCGCCTTCCGCTTCTGCTCCGGATCGGTGACGCCGTCGAGCCGGTCGAGGAAGCGCCCCTGCGCCTGCAGGTGCACGAGCGGCACGTGGAAGAGGCCGTCGAACGTCTCGACGACCTGTTCCGCCTCACCTTGCCGCAGCAGGCCGTGATCGACGAACACGCAGGTGAGCTGCGAGCCGACTGCGCGATGCACGAGCAGCGCCGCCACCGCCGAGTCCACGCCGCCGGAGAGCGCACACAGCACACGCTCGTCGCCGACCTGCGCGCGGATGCGCTCGATTTGCTCCTCGATCACCGCGGCCGGCGTCCAGGCAGGCTCGGCACCGGCGATCTCGTAGAGGAAGTTCTGCAACACGTCCTGTCCGTGCGGCGTGTGCACGACCTCGGGATGGAACTGCACGCCGTACAACGCGCGCGCCTTGTCTTCGAACGCGGCGACCGGCGTGTGCTCCGAGGTCGCGACCACGCGCGCACCTGCCGGCGGCTCGATCACCGTGTCACGGTGCGACATCCACGCAGTCTGCGCCTGCGGCAAAGCGGCGAAGAGCTCGCCCTCGCCGGCCCGCAGGTCGACCTTGCCGTACTCGCCGGCGTCCGTCTTGTCGACGCGGCCTCCGAGCTCGAGCGCGAGGAGCTGCGCCCCGTAGCAGATGCCGAGCGTCGGGATGCCGAGCTCGAAGACGCCCGGATCGACCTTCGGTGCGCCGTCGGCATACACCGATGCGGGGCCGCCCGACAGGATCAGCGCCAGGGGGTTGCGCGCGCGAATCTCCTCCGGAGTGGCGCGATGCGAGACGAGCTCCGAGTACACGCGCGCCTCACGCACACGCCGCGCGATCAGCTGCGAGTACTGCCCGCCGAAGTCGACCACCAACACGCCTCTCTCTTTCGCAGGCGTCGGCAAAGCCGCCACCTGCTCCTTTCTGGCCGGCTCCGTCGAGCCTACGCCGGCGCGAGCCAAGGGGTCGCGTGCCTCAGGCGCGGCGGTAATTCGGCGCATCCTTCGTGATCGTGATGTCGTGCGGGTGCGACTCGCGCAGCCCGGCGCCCGTGATGCGCACGAACTGCGCTTCCTTCAAAGCCTCGATCGTCGGCGCGCCGCAGTAGCCCATCGCCTGGCGAAGGCCGCCGACGAGCTGGTGCAGCACACCCGCGAGCGGCCCCTTGTACGGCACGCGGCCCTCGATGCCCTCCGGCACGAGCTTCTCGACATCCTCGACGTCGCCTTGGAAATAGCGGTCCTTCGAGAAGCCGCGCGCTTTCATGGCTCCGAGCGACCCCATGCCGCGGTACTCCTTGAAGCGCTCGCCCTGGGCGTAGACGACGTCGCCCGGCGTCTCGTCCGTGCCGGCGAGCATGCCGCCGACCATCACGGTGTCCGCGCCCGCCGCGATCGCCTTCGCGACGTCGCCGGACGAGGTGATGCCGCCGTCCGCCACCACCGGGATCCCGTGACGCGACGCGGCGTCCGCGACGTCGTAGATCGCCGTGATCTGGGGGACGCCCACACCCGCGACCACCCGCGTCGTGCAGATGCCCGACGGCCCGATCCCGACCTTCACCGCATCCGCGCCGGCGTCGATCAATGCCTCGGCCGCGTCGCCGGTTGCGATGTTGCCTGCGATCACCTCGAAGTCGCCCTGAAGGCCCGCGATCCGCGCGACCATCTCGAGGACCCCGTGGGAATGGCCGTGCGCGGTGTCGACGACGAGCACGTCGACGCCCGCATCGATGAGCGCCTGCGCGCGCTCGACCGCATCCGGCCCCACGCCGACGGCCGCGGCGAGGCGAAGGCGTCCCTGCGGGTCCTTCGTCGCCTGCGGGAAGTCGACGCGCTTCTGAATATCCTTCACCGTGATCAGGCCTTTGATCCGGCCGTGCTCGTCGACGATCGGAAGCTTCTCGATGCGGTGGCGATGCAGCAGCCGCTCCGCCTCGGCGAGCGTTGTGCCGACCGGCGCCGTGACGAGGCCCTCCGACGTCATCAACGCCGACACGGGCTGCGCGAGATTCGTCTCGAATCGCAGGTCGCGGTTCGTGAGAATGCCGACGAGCCGGCCGTCGTCGGCGGTCACCGGCACGCCGGAGACGTGGTAGCGCTCCATCAGCTGGACCGCGTCGGAGACGAGCGCGGTCGGCGGAAGGGTGAGCGGCTCCACGATCATGCCGGCCTCGGACCGCTTGACCTTGTCGACCTCGGCCACCTGCGCCTCGATCGGCAGGTTGCGGTGGACGACGCCGATCCCACCCTCGCGCGCAAGCGCGATCGCGAGCCGAGCCTCGGTGACGGTGTCCATCGCCGCCGACACGACCGGCACCTCGAGCGCAATCGTGCGCGTGAGGCGCGTCGCGGTCGACACCGCGTTTGGCAGGACGGACGACTCCGCCGGGACGAGCAGGACGTCGTCGAACGTCAGCCCTTCCCTGGCGAACTTCTCCGGCAGACCGGTCGCGGAGGGCGCCAGGTCGAGCTTTTCGACGTCCATTGGAGGAGACTAGCGGCGCCTGCGGATCACGCCGTCGAGCCTACGCCGATGCCGGCTGGAGGTGCGCGACGTTCACACCGGCCTGCAGCCTGCCCGCCTGCCGCGGGTCGAAGCGACCCGCGCCGGCCTCGAGCGTCGACGCCGTGCCGGCCGCGACGGCCGCGCGAAGCGCCTCTTCGTTCGATCGCCCGGCGTGCCGCGCCGCGAGAAACCCGGCAAGCAGCACGTCGCCCGAGCCGACGGCGGAGACAGGTTCGACCTGGGGCGCGATCGCACGCAGGCGGTGCGTCTCGCGCTCCTCGCGAAGCAAGGCGAACGCGCCCTGCTCGGTCGTGATGAGCACGTTGCGCGGCCCCATCTCGGCGATCGCGTCGAGCGCGACCAGGAAGTCCTCCTCGTCGTGGAACTCCTGCCCCGCGAGCGCCTCGGCCTCCACCTGATTCGGCGAGACGAGGAACGGCTCCGCCTCGACCGCCAGTCGCAGCGGCTCGCCGTCGGTGTCGAGCACGACCGGCACGTGGCGGCGCGCAAGCTCGCGACCGGCCTCGGCGTAGAAGTCGTCGTCGACGTCGCGCGGGAGGGAGCCGGCGAAGACGACGAACTCCGCGTCCTGCGTCAGGTACCGGAGCTTTTCGCGCAGCATCTCGAGCTCTTCCGGCCGGACTGCTGGTCCCCACTCGTTGATCTCCGTGTACGTGCCTCCCGTCGGGTCGACGACGGCCGTCGACGTGCGCGACTCGCCCTCGATGCGTACGAAGTCATTGAGGATCGCCTCCGCCGTCAGCTCCTCGACGATGCGCGTGCCCGTCGCGCCGCCGACGAGCCCGGTCGCGACGACGGGGATCCCGAGGCCCTTCAACGCGCGCGCGACATTGATGCCCTTGCCGCCCGCGAGGGTGACGCCCGCGCTCGCCCGGTGACGCTGCCCGCGCTGGAAGTTCGGCACGGTGAGCGTCCGGTCGATCGCCGCATTGAGTGTGACGGTGACGATCACGGAAGGAAGTGAGCGAGATGGTGGAACGTCCTGCCGGCGTACCACCCTAGACGCCAGACGAGCTGCGGTCTGTTAACCGTGCGCGCCGCGACCAGGTCGCGCGTGCCGATCACGGTGCCGTTGCTCGAGATCACGATCTTGCCGAGCACGGTTCCTGCGCGCACCGGGAGCGCGACGGCGCGCGCCGCGGTCACCTGCTCGGTCAGCTGCCTGCCGAGACGAGCGACGGTCTCGAGCGGCCTCGTCGCGACGAGGCCGAGCGGCTTCCGGCCGTACGGCAGCTGCACCTCCGCGTAGACGTGGCCGACCTGCACCGGCGTGACGACTCTGAATTGCGCGAGCCCCCAGATGAGCAGCGACTTCAGGTCGTCGTCGCGCTGGTCCTCGGAGGGCGAGCCGAGCAGCGTCGCGTAGATCGTCACACCGCGACCGCGCACGGCGGCGACCTGACACCAGCCGGCCGCACCCGTGTGCCCTGTCTTCACACCGAACGTGCCCGGCAGCTCCGACAGGAGGTCGTCCCATGTGTGCAGCGTCCGGTCGCCGGCGATCGTCGCCGTCTCGCGGCGCACCGTGTCGCGCACGAACCGCGTTCGCATCACGATGCGTGCGAGCTTCGTCACATCTGCTGCGCTCGAGTACTCGTCCGGCGCGTCGAGGCCGTCCGGCCGCACGAAGTGCGTGTCGTGCAGCCCGAGCTTCACCGCTTCTTCGTTCATCAGCTGCGCGAACGCCGGGTAGCTCGGAGCGATCGAGAGCGCGAGCGCGTCGGCCGCATCGTTCGCCGACTGGATCAGCGCGCCCTCGAGCAGGTCGCGCACCGAAAGCTGCTCGCCGGCCCGCAGGTAGATCGACTCCTCGCCGACCGCGGCTGCGCGCGGGTCGACGGTGACGACGTCCGTCAGCTTGTGATGTTGCAGCGTCAGGAGCACCGTCATCAGCTTCGTGATCGACGCGATCGGCAGATGCTCGTGCGCGTTCGACGCTGCGAGGACGTCGCCCGTACGCGCGTCGACGATGACGTAGGCACGCGCGTCGACGGAAGGCACACCCGCGTGCGCAGACGCGGCCGTGACGAGCGCCGCGGCGAAAATGGGCACGAGCCGCTTCATTGCACGCGGATCCGCTCGCCGACGTAGAGCGACGTCGAGCTGACCTTCGGATTCAGCCGCTCGATCGCCGCGACGGTCACGTGCGTCTTGCGCGCGATCACGCCGAACGTGTCGCCCGCACGCACGGTCCAGTACCGCTTCGCGACCGGCCCGCCCGGAGCCGTCGTCGTGAGCGTCGACGCCCCGCGCGAGTCGGCGCCGGACTCGAGCCCGGCGCGGATCAGGACAACTGCGATCGTCACGGCGACGAGAAACGCCAAGGGCGCGAGATAGCGACGGACCCCGCCGCCCGGCACTACCAGCCGGAGGCGGCCCAGATCTCCCGCTTGAGCCGTGCCGCCTCCGCCCCTGCCGCCTGCCTGTAGTCACCTTCCCCCTCGCGGAAGGCGTAGTTGACGGAGCGCGACGCGTTGACGAGCGCACTCGCAGGTCCGCTCTGGAACGCACGCTCGAGATCGGCGACTGCGCCCCCCTGCGCGCCGATTCCCGGCAGCAGGAGGATCGCCTGCGGCATCAGCCGCCGCGCCTCCGCGACCGCACGTGGATGCGTCGCTCCGACAACCGCGCCGACGGCCGACAAGCCGATCTCGCCAACGAGCTCCTCACCCCACTCGGCGACAAGCGTCGCGATGTGCTGCCAGAGCGGCCGGCCGTCGCTCAACGTCACGTCCTGAACATCGGCACCGGCGTTCGACGTCTTCACGAGCACGAAGACACCTGTGCCGTTGCGCCGCGCCGCAGACAGGTACGGCTCGATCGACTCGCGCCCAAGGTATGGATTGACGGTGAGCGCGTCGACGCGCGGCGTTTCCCCTTCCAGATACGCCTCCGCATAGGCGCGCGCCGTCGAGCCGATGTCGCCTCGCTTGCCGTCGCCGATTACGAGCAGGCCGGCACGGTGCGCGTACGAGCACACCTCGTCGAAGGCTGCCATGCCTTCCGGGCCGAGCCGCTCGAAGAAGGCGAGCTGCGGCTTGACCGCAGCGACGTGAGGGCAGACGGCGTCGACAAGGCCGCAGCAGAAACGCGCGACGTCGCCGCGCAGCTCGACGGGCAGCAGGTCAACGCGTGGGTCGAGCCCGACGACGAGCTGCGAGCGTTTCCGCTCGACCTCCGCCGCGAGCCGGTCGGCGAACGTCTGGGTGGCGACGGTCATCGCCCGGAAACGTAACGCGAGAAACGGAGGGCGGCTGCCGCCGCCCTCCGAGAACCCCTTGGTTGCCGCCGGCGCTAGAGGCCCTAGCTCTTGAGAGCTGCCTTCAGCTGGCTGCCGGCGGAGAACTTCGGCACGGTCGTCGCCGCAATCTGGACGCGCTCGCCGGTGCGCGGGTTCACACCCTGGCGCGCCGCGCGCTGCGACGCCGAGAACTTCCCGAAGCCCGTGAAGTTGACGGAGTCGCCGCCCTTGAGCGTCTCGGTCACGGTCTCCATGAAGGCTTCCACGGCCTTGCCGGCGTCACGGGCGGAAAGCCCGCTCTTCTGGGAGACCTTCTGGATGAAGTCCTGCTTGGTCAACGAATCCTCCTACGTCGGGGGCTGTAGTTCAGACCTCGGCTCCACACGCTAACAGCGTTCGCGGATATATCGCTCAACCAAGCGGTTTGCGGGGGTTTCAGGATGAGCCGAGAAGCTCGGATGCCGTGTAGAGCGGCCGCAGCCGGACGGCATTGCGCGCGAGCTCATCGACACCGCCCTCCTCGCGGTCGACCACGCAGACCGCGTTGGCGACGCGCATTCCGGCGTTGCGCAGCGCCTGAACGGCCTCGATCGCCGCGCCGCCGGAGGTGACGACGTCCTCCACGAGGCAGACACACTCGCCTTCCGCGTAGACGCCCTCGAGCTGTTTCGCGGTGCCGTAACCCTTTGCCTCCTTGCGCACGATCACGAACGGCAGCCCGCCCGCGAGCGAGGCTGCGGCGGCGAGAGCGACTGCGCCGAGCTCGGGCCCGGCGAGCCGGTCGGCCTCCGGCTCGTGCTCGGCGACCGCGGCGGCGATCGCCTCGCCGAGCGGGGCGAGCAGGTCGGGCCGCGTCTCGAACCGGTACTTGTCGAGGTAGTAGCGGGACCGCCGGCCGGACCGCAGGACGAAGTCGCCCTCGAGATACGCCGCGTCCCGCAGCCCCCGTGCCAGCTCGTCGCGCGTCAAGAGCTCAAACGGCCGCGAGGAGCTCGTGCGCAATCGGCAGCAAACGCTCGGCCTCCGGGCTGCCCTCGGTGAACGAGTGCATCGTCCCGTCGGTCGCGTAGAGGTCGACGCGCGCCTGCCGGCGAGCGGCCCGGCGGCGAACGAGCAGCGACCCGGCGACCGACCCGGCCGCGAGGAGAACGCCGGTGACGACCCTACGCCTCGCCATCGCCGTCCTTCTTCTTGGCGGCGGAGCGGCGGCGCGACGGGGCCGGTTCGTCGATCGAGCGCAGGCAGGTCTTCAGGTCGTAGAAGACGAGCCCGACGGTGGGCTCGGGCGTCGTCGTGGCCGCGATCAGGCGGTCGCCGTCGCGCACCACGAAGACGCTCCCTTCGACCGTCGCAGCCTCGAGCTGGGCAACGCCGGGCCGCAGCTCCTCCGCAGTGTCGAGCAGCCGGCGCGCGCCGTCCGCGAGCCGCTCGGCCGGCGTCTCCGTTGCGAGATTCGAGCCGGAGACCGACCCGTCCGAGGCGAGCACGACGACGTGCCGCACCTGCGGGGAGATCTCGGTCAGGTCGGCGATCGCCTGGGACGCGTCCATGTCTCCGAGCATACTGCCGCGCAGTGGGCCGCGTGATCCGCAAGTTCTTCGCCGACCGGGGCACGCACCTGGCCGCGATGATCGCGTACTTCGCGCTCCTCTCGTTCGTGCCGCTGCTTCTCTTGTCGCTCGCGCTCCTCGGCCTCGTGCACCAGGCCGACGAGGGCTCGTTCTTCGTGCGGGAGCTCTCCCGGACGTTCCCGAGCACCTCGCTCGACTCGATCCTGCGCGCCGTGCGCGCGATCCAGGCGAACGCGGCCGCGCTCGGCATCGTCGGCGGCGCGTTCCTACTCTGGTCGTCGCTCTCGTTCTTCAGCGTGCTCGAGAGCGCGTTCAACATCGTCTACGGGCGTCCGAACCGCGGCTTTCTGCACGGCAAGGCGCTCGCGACGATGATGATGGGCGGCTCGCTCGTCTCGTTGTTCGTCTCGCTCGTGATCGGATCCGTGGGCCAGGAGATCCTCAAGCGGTACTTCGGCTTCTCCGGCGACGCTGTGTCGGCGCGCGTCGTCGCGATCGCCGTGTCGACGGCCGGCCTGTTCGTTTTCCTCGCGTCGGCGTACTACGTGCTCACGAACGCCGACGTCTCGCGACGCGAGGTTCTGCCCGGTGCGATCACCGCTTCCGTGATCCTCGAAGCGACCTTCCAGGCACTGCCGATCTACGTTGACCTCTCGAAGCACAACCCGGTGCTGCAGACGCTCTCGGGCCCCGCGATCCTGCTCGTCTGGTTGTACGTGATGGCAAACGTGATCGTGCTCGGCGCGGAGGTGAACTGGTGGCGCGCCGGCCGCGCCTCACCCGCCGACGCGGTGACGTAGCGCCTGCGCGGCGAGCGCGCGGTGCGAGTGGAGCGCCTTCCACGCGTCGCCGAGCTCGGCCACGGTCAGCTGCTCGCCGTCCGGGACGAACACCGGGTCGAAGCCGAACCCCTCCGCGCCGGCGGCCGCAGACGCGATCGACCCGCGAAGCACGCCGGTGCCGCGCGACTCATGCCCGCCCGGCGCGAGCGCAACGAGCTCGCACACGTAGCGTGCCCCACGGTTCGCCGCGCCGTCGAGTGAGGCAAGCAGCTTCTCGACGTGGCGGCCCTCGGCCCAGCGTGCGGTCGTCACACCAGGGGCGCCGCCGAGCGCGGCGACCTCGATTCCCGAGTCGTCGGCGATCATGAGACGGTCTGCGGGCCCGACGGCGCGTCCGTACCGCGCCTTGATCCGCGCGTTGTCGACATATGTCGCGCCGTCCTCCGGTGGAAACTCGGCACCGGTGAGCAGCTCGAGCTCCCAGTCGGGAAAGAGCTCCTTGAATTCGGCGAGCTTGTGCTCGTTGGCCGTGCAGATCGTCGCGCGGACTACCGGCGCCACTTGACGCCGATCACGAAGTCGAGATCCGTGACGCGCGCGACGAGCTCCTCGTTCACGTCGGGCGACTCGATCTGCACGATCCGCCGGTCGACCTCCTCGGTCACCTCGATGTGCCGCACCTTCGTGATCTGCTCGAGCAGCGGCGCGAGCGACTGTCCTTCTCGCAGCTCGACGGTCAGGCGATCTTCTTCCGGCTTCACGCGGTCGATCGCGCGATAGGCGACGTAGCGGAGCGGCCAGAGGGCGATCAGCGCGAGCCCGGTCGTGATCACGGCGACGCTGTAAAAGCCCGCGCCGGCGGCCATGCCGATCGCCGCAACGACCCAGAGCGTGGCGGCCGTTGTCAGGCCCCGGATCGAGAGGCCCTGGCGGATGATCGCGCCGGCGCCGAGGAAGCCGATGCCGCTCACGATCTGCGCCGCGATGCGCGAGGGGTCGAGCCGCACGACGGCCTGCGGGTCGTGCGTGAGGATGTCGTGGAAGCCGAACGCCGAGACGATCGTGAAGAGGGCCGAGCCGAGCGACACGAGCAGGTGCGTGCGCAGTCCCGCTTCGCGCTCGCGGAACTCGCGCTCGAGGCCGATGATCGACCCGAGCAGCGCCGCAAGGGCGAGCCGCGCGAGCGCATCATTCCAGTGGAGCTGCGCGATGCTATTCGCGGCCAGCATTGCCCCGCTCCGGCACCGGCAAAGCCGGCACCTTCGCTCCTTGTGAGCCTCCGTCAAGTCTACGGCTCATCGATCGCTTCTTCCTGGTGGGTGCGCAGCTCGTCGATCCCGGCCGCTGCGAGGTCGAGCAGCGCGTCGAGCCGCGCGCGGTCGAACGGCACGCGCTCGGCCGTCGACTGCACCTCGACGAAGCGGCCGTCGTGCGTCATCACGACGTTCACGTCGACCTCGGCGTTCGAGTCCTCGGAGTAGTCGAGATCGAGCAGCTCCGTGTCGTCGACGACCCCCACCGAGACGGCGCCGACGCCGCCGGTGAGCGCCTTCGAGAGCCCGAAGCGGTCGAGCGCGCGCCGCGCGGCGACGTACGCGCCGGTGATCGCGGCGCAGCGCGTCCCGCCGTCGGCCTGCAGCACGTCGCAGTCGAGGTACACGGTGCGCTCGCCGAGGGCCTCGAAGTCGACGACGCCGCGCAGCGCGCGTCCGATCAGCCGCTGAATCTCGACCGTGCGCCCGCCCTGCTTGCCGCGCGCAGCTTCGCGGTCGGTGCGCTCGCCTGTCGACGCCGGGAGCAGCGAGTACTCGGCGGTCATCCAGCCGCGGCCGCTGCGGTAGAGCCAGCGCGGGACGCCGTCCTGGATCGACGCCGTGCAGAGGACGCGCGTCTTCCCCTGTGACCAGAGCACGACGCCGTGCGGCTGCTCCAGAAACGTCGGGTCCGCCGACACCGGCCGCAGCTCGTCGGGGCGCCTGCCGTCGCTCCGCGTCATCGAGCGCCCTCCGGCCGCTCGCTGAACGTCCGCTTCGGCGCCGGCCAAGCCGGCACCTGCGCTCCTTGCGAGCCTCCGCCAAGTCTACGGCTCATGCTGCCTTTTCCAGCTCTGAGAGCGCGACCGCCTCGACGTCGCCGAGCGGCAGCTGCAGGAAGCGCTCGCCGAGCGCGCGGAAGAGCGCCGGGTCACCGGTCGTGAGAAAGCGATAGCTGCCCTCACGCGCGATGTCGTTCTCGAATCCCTTGCGCGCGAGCGTCTCCGCGACCTCGCGCGCGGTCTCGTCGGCGGAGAAGACGAGCGTCACGTCGCGGCCGAACGCGCGCTGGAAGACCGGCCGCAGGAGCGGATAGTGCGTGCAGCCGAGAATGACTGTGTCGCAACCGGCTTCCTTCAGCGGCGCCGCGTACTCGCGCACCGCGTCGACGACCTCGTCGCTGAACGTGTCGCCGGACTCGATCAGCGGCACGAGCCGCGGGCACGCGATGGACGTCAGCGTCGTGCCCGCGTCGAGCGTGCGCACGAGCGACTCGTAGCGTCCGCTCGCCACCGTGAGCTCGGTCGCGAGCAGGCCGATGCGGCGGTTGCGCGTCGCCTGCACGGCCGCGTGCGCCTCGGGCACGATCACGCTGACGACCGGAACGGTGAGCTGCGACTGCAGGTCGGGCAGCGCGACCGACGTCGCGGTGTTGCACGCGACGACGACGATCTTCACACCGCTGCGCTCGAGGAAGACGCCGATCTCGTGCGCGAACCTGCGCACCTCGTCGCGCGAGCGCGGGCCGTATGGCAGCCGTGCATGGTCGCCCAGGTACACGAAGTCTTCGTGCGGCATCGTCACGAGACACTCGTGCAAAACCGTCAAGCCGCCGACACCCGAGTCGAACACACCTATCGGCCGTGGATCAGGCATGGGGCGATTCTAGGGAGGCGGGTCGGCGGCGGCCGTAAGAGCTCGAACCGGAATGAAGTCTGTGCCGCCTGGCCGCGCTGTGCGGGCACGCTGCCGCGTCCTCAGTCGCGTCCGTAGCCACAGCTACGAACACTCCCTGCGTCCTTGCATCGCACCCACCCAGCACGCCCAGATCGACGAGCGTCATTCCGGCTCGAACTCTTTATCCCTCAGGTGAGAGCCGGACCGTGGTCTACATTGCCGCGCGTGACGCGGCTCCTCCCGATCGTCCTCGGTCTCTTCCTGTGGGCTGCGCCCGCCCACGCGTTCTCGAAGACGACCGGCTTCCAGACGATGACCGACGGCACGTCGCTCGCCTACGACCTGTACGAGCCCGACGGCGCGCCGCCCTCGGGCGGCTTTCCGGGAATCATGCTCCTGCACGGCCTCGGCGGCTCGAAGGACGACATGGCGCCGATCGCTCAGGTGTTCGTCTCGCACGGCTACGCGGTGCTCGCATACACCGCGCGCGGCGAGGGAACGTCGACGGGCGACCTGACGCTCGCCGGCCCCGACGAGATCTCCGACGAGCGGGCGATGGAGCAGTGGTTCGCGGGCCTGCCCGAGGTGAGCGACACGCAGATCGGCGCGTGGGGCGTGTCCTACGGCGGCGGCGAGACCTGGGACGGGCTGGGCGCAGGCATCCCGTTCAAGGCGGCGGAGGTCGTCGAGACATGGACCGATCTCTACAGCGCGCTCTGGCCCGGGAACGTCGCGAAGTCGGGCATCGTGCTCGGCTTCGCGAAGGCGGTCGACGCGCGGTCGCCGCTCGTGGCGTCGATCGAGAACGACGCGATCCGCTCGACGAACCTCGGCCAGGTCGAGGCGCTCGCCGATGCGCGCTCGGTGGCGCCGAAGCTGTCGTCGATCACGACACCGGTCTACATGTTCCAGGGTCGCGTCGACTACGCCTTCGACGTGACGCAGGCCGAGAACGGGTTCGCGCGCCTCGGCGGCCCGAAGAAGCTGTACGTCGGGCAGTTCGGCCACACGCCGTCGACGTTCCCCGGTTCCGACTTCGACTACGTGATGGCGCAAGGCCTCGCGTGGTTCGACCACTACCTGCTCGGTGCGCCGAACGGGATCGACAAGGCACCGCCCGTGACGATCGCTGCGGCATCCGGCACGAAGCGCGCGTCGTACGCAGGGGTGCCGAGGACGAAGACGATCACGGTCGGCTTTCGGGGGACGACTGCGCGGCGTACGGGCCCGGTGTTCCGGCAGGCACTCGAGACGTTTGGCGTCTCGCTGCTGAAAGTGCAGGTCGCACGCGTCGTGCAGTACCCGCGCCTCGTCGTCACGGTGCTCGCCGGGAACCGCGTGATCACGCACGGCGCGATCGTCCCGAAGAAAGGCCTGCAGACGATCAGGCTTGCGAACTACGTGCAATACCTGCCGAAGGGAACGCGGCTCTCGGTGGCGTTCGGACCGTCGTCGGCGAGCGGTGACGTCGCGTACCTCGGCTTCGGCGACGAGAAGTCGATCACGCTCGGCTCCGCGGACCTCGAGCTGCAAGTGCTGACGAAACCGGTCACCTGAGTGACCGACGGACAAAGGGGCTCCTATGAAGCAGGCATCTCGCGCCGCGCTGTTCGCCGTCACGGCGATCGCGGCGCTCGCGTTCACCGGCTCGGCGTTCGCGTCGTACGCGCCGAAGCTCGTCGTGTCGACAGCGAGCGGAGGCTCGGGCGGCGGACCCACGCGAATCGGTGTGGTGGCGGGTGCGAGCGACGACCCGACCGCGGAGGCCCAATTCTTCGTCCCGTCTGCTTACACCGTCGACACGCCGGCGGCCGGCACGAAGCTCGGCGACGTGACGGCGACGGCAGCGGCCGCCGACCTGAACGGCACGGTGCTCCCGCTGACGGGCGAGCTCGATGCAATCGCACCGACCGCGACGACCACAGCGGAGGCGCAGGCGTGCGCCGTCACGCCGACGCAGACGTGGGACCTCCATCTGACGACGAACGGCCAGACGCTCGACATCCCGATGTTCGTCGTCACGTCGGCCGCTCCGATCGCGGCGCTCGGGTATCCGACGACGCTCGTCGTGTGCCTGCCGCCCCCCGACGTGCCGGTGGGCACCCCCGGCCGCGCGGTCTTCGGGGCGAAGCTCCTGTCCGCGACGTTCACAGTGTCCGCGATCACGGAGCCGACAACCGCCGGCGACTACCGCTGGACGTCGCTGTGGACGCCCTACACCCCGACGACCGGCCAGCCGAACGCCGCAGGCACGGTCGAGACGCAGTCGCTTCGCCATCATCCGGCCGCGATGGAGCTGGACTACGCGAGGCGCAAGGTCACGACCACGAAGTTCAAGCTGGTGCACGGCAAGCGGAAGAAGTTCGCGGTCGTCACGACGAAGGTGCTCTATTCGACGAAGGCGACCGAGAACGGCAAGGCGCCGGTTCGGGTGACGGTCGTGACGGAGGTGAACGGCAAGAAGGCTAAGAGCCCGTCCGGTTCGTTCACGCTCACCCACGGCAAGAGCGCGACGATCGCAGCGGTCGCGGTGATCGACTCCGACACGGGCTCGGTGCCGACCGGCGTCCCGGTCGCGCTGAGCGACCTCTTCTACCACGACCTCGGTACGGGTGGCTGCGTGGCGACGCCTGCGTTCGGCGGCGTCCCATGCATCGACGCGACGCTCGGCGGCTCGATCTTCGTCGCCCGAGTGAAGGTCAAGGCCTTCTAAAGGTTTGATGTCCGCGCACGCGAGGAGAGGCTCGCTTCGAGCCTCTCCTCGTATGCTCACAGGGTGGCGGCGCCGATCCGGATCGGAACGTGCTCGTGGGCGGACGACGCACTCTCGAAGCACTGGTATCCGCCGGGCACGCCCCCGCGCGCGCGGCTCGCCTACTACGCGGAGCGTTTCTCGACGGTCGAGGTCGACTCCACGTACTACCGCGTGCCCGACGAGCAGATGGTGCGCGGCTGGGCGGAGCGCACGCCCGACGGCTTCGTGATGCACGTGAAGGCGTTCGGGCTGATGACACGGCACCCGGTGAAGCTCGAGCAGGTGCCGCCCGATCTGCGCGAGGGCCTGCCGGTCGATCACCGTGGCCGCGTCGACCGCCCGCCGCGCGACGCGCGTGCAGCGGTGTTCCAGGCATTCCTCTCCGCGCTCTCGCCGCTGCGCGACGCGGGCAAGCTCGGCGGGATCCTCTTCCAGATGCCGCAATACGTCGTGTGGAAGCCGTCGTCCCTCGACTACCTCGAGTGGGCGCGCGACCAGGTCGGCGACGATCCGTTCCTGTTCGAGCCCCGGCATCGCTCCTGGTACGCGGAGGACGTCCGCGCCGAGCTGCTGCGCTTCCTCGAAGAGCGGCGCATGACGTGGGTCGTCGTCGACGCGCCGAAGACGGATGCGGCGAACGTGCCGGAGACGCTCGTCGCGACGACGACACCGCTCGCGTACGTGCGCCTGCACGGACGCAACGCAGGCACGTGGAACGCACGCGGCGGCTCGGCCGCCCAGCGCTTCGATCACCTCTACGGCGAAGACGAGCTGCGCGAGCTCGTTCCCGGGCTGCGCGAGCTGTCGAACCGATCCGAGGAGGCGTACGCGTTCTTCAACAACAACAACCAGACGAACGGGGTCGCGCAGGCGCCCGCGGGTGCTCAGCTGCTCCGCAAGCTGCTCGAGGAAGAACGCGTGCCGGTGGGATGATGCGCGTCCTCGCGGTCGTGCACAGCCCGGATGCCGGGCCCGAGCTCTTCGCCGATGTGCTCGCCGAGGACGGCCACGAGCTCGTCGAGTGGGACATCCGCTCGCGCGGCGCGCCGCCGACCGATGTCGATGCGGCGATGGTCTTCGGCGGTGATCAGAACGTCGGCGAAGAGGTGCAGTTCCCCTGGCTTCACGAGGAGTACGACGCGCTTCGACGCTTCGTCGACGTCGGGACCCCGCTCCTCGGCGTGTGTCTCGGCGCGCAGACACTCGCGCACGCGTTCGGTGCGACGGTGCGGCGCTCCGACGTGACGCTCGCGGGGTTCTACGAGACCGAGCTGACACTCGCGGGGCGCGCCGACCCGGTGACCGGCGTGCTGCCGGAGCGCTTCGAGGCGTTCAACGCCAACGGATATCGCTTCGACGTACCGACCGGAGCCGTCGAGCTTGCGCGTGGGCCTGTGCCGCAGGCGTTTCGCATCGGAGAGCGTGCGTGGGCCGTGCAGTTCCATCCGGAGATCCGCCGCGAGCACGTGCTGCGCTGGTTCGAGGACGACTCCACACCGCGCTCACCCGAGGAGATCGCGCGCGAGCTCGACGAGAAGCTCGACGGCTGGCAGACGCTCGGGCGCCGCTTCTGCCGCGCGTTCCTGGCGGCCGCGGGCGCCGGCTAGCGCTCGACCGGCAGGTCGTCGTGGCGCGACCATTCGTGCCACGAGCCGACGTAGTTGCGTGCGTCGAAGCCCAAGGAGCGCAGCATCTGCACCGCGATCGCCGAGCGCGAGCCGCTGTGGCAGTACGCCACGACTTCCGCTCCCTCCGCAAGGCCGAGCTGTGCACGCACGGCGTCGGGGCTCAGCTCCATGAGCCGGTAGACGTCCAGGTTGACGGCCCCGGGAATATGACCCTGGCGGGGGTCGCACTGCTGCCCGCCGGTGCCGTCGTACTCGTGCGGCGTGCGCACGTCGAGGATCGCGACCGAGCCGAGCCGCCCGGCGAGCTCCTCGAGCGCGATCTCAGTCATAGGTTGCGCACGACCTCGACCTCGGCGGCAACCGCGGGCCGCTTCTCCAGTTCGGCGAGCCACGTTGCGAGCCGCTCGGGCAGCTCGACATGCAACATGTCGCGCACGCGGATGACCCAGGGCACGTACGCGATGTCCGCGAAGAGGCTCTGCCCCACCTCGAGCTCGTCGAGCCTCGCGGCGAGATCGTTTGGATCGCCGCGGCGGAACGCGTAGTACTCGTCGCCGAGCAGGTCGTCGAAGCGATGCACGAGCAGGCGCGCGCGGGCGCGCCCGTCGCGCTCCGCGGGCAGCAGCGGCGGGTCCGGCTGCAGCTCTTCGAGGTACTCCATGATCACCTCGGACTCCGGCAGCGTGAAGCCGTCGTCGAGCACCGGCACGCGCCCGGACGGCGGGTTGAGCTCGCGGAGCCAGGCCGGGCGATCGCGGAGATCGACAGCGACGTGCTCGTAGGCGATGCCCTTCTCCGCGAGCGCGATTCGCGCGCGCGCGCAATACGGGCAGCGAAGGGCGTCGACGAGCTTCATCAAGCCTCCAGTCCCATCAGCGCTGCGATCTGGGCGTAGAGCTCGGCTGCCGGCGGCAGGTCGGCCGGCGATGCCGCCGTGCGCGCAATGCGACGGACGTCGTCGCGCTCTGCGCCGGTCAGCCGCGCGACCAGCGTCGGGTTCGCCTCGAGCGCGAGCTCGTCGCCCTTCGAGAGGTCACCGTAGTACCGCGGGACCGACAGGTACTCGTCGACCATGCGGCCGCGTTCGTAGAGCCGGAAGCGCACGACCTCGTCCTCGAGCGAAAGCGCGACCGTCACCGCCCCGAGCCGCTCGGACAGCTCCCGCGTGAACCGCCCGTGTGCGTCGCGGTCGCGGTCGAGCACCGGGTCGGAAACGCGGATCCAGCTGTCGGAGGCAGAGACCTGCGGCGCTTCGAGCCGCGGGACGAACTGCGCGATCGCGCGCTCGACCGACAGCTCGTCGTCGGTCTGCACGTGCGTGGAGCCGCGGTGCTCGCCGGCCTTGCGGTCGGCGACGCGAGCTTCGAGCACGTCGACCGGCGCGGCCATGAAGAGCGCCGAGTCGCGGAAGCCGAGCCGGCGCCAGACGGCGATCGCCTGCTCGTTCGAGGCGAGCACGTCGAGGCTGACAGTCCGCGCGCCCTGCTCGCGCGCGACCTGCACGCATTCGCGGAGCAGCGCCTTCGCGATGCCCTGTCGGCGAGCGCGCTCGCGCACGTGGACGAGCTGCACATGCGAGCGGCCTCGGACGGCCGACTCGATCCGCGCGACCGCGACGGTCCCCTGCTCGTCCTCCGCGAGGAACACGCCGCCGTCGCGGATGTCGTCGAGCGTGTCCTTCCACTCGTCGTCCCAGCCTTCCGGCTCCTCGGTCTCGTTGGGGACCTCGCGCTCGAACTCTTCCCAGAGCTCACGCAGCGCGTCCTCGTCAGCCTCGGTTGCGCGTCGAATCGTCAGGGTCTCGTCAGCCATCCGGTGAGCAGATAGTGCGCGGAGAGGTTCTGGAACGGGTCGAGGCGCGGGCCGAGCTCGGTCACCTCGACACCGTAGAGATCGCGGGCGGCCTTGCGGAGCGCGAGGTCGCCCGCGGGCCACGCGCGGGGACGAGCGAGGTGCCGTGCGAGGAACCACTCGGCGGTCCACGGGCCAAGGCCGCGAATGGCGGTGATCGCGGCGCGGACTCCGTCGTCGTCGAGCCGTGCGAGCGCGGCCAGGTCGACATCGCTGCGCGCAAGTGCGACCGCGTACTCGGCCTTACGCCGCGTAAAGCCGACGGCGAAGAGCTCGTCTTCGGTCGCAGCGGCGATGCGCTCGCGCGTCGGGAACGACCACGCCTCCTCCACCCGTTTGCCGAAGCGCTCGATCAGCCGGTTGCGGATCGCGACAGCCGCGAAGAGCGAGACCTGCTGCGCCGTGATCGAGGTGATCAGCGCCTCGAACGGGTCGGGCTGGAGCGGCGGACGGTAGCCGCGCAGGCGCGTCGTGAGCTCGGCGAGCGGCCCCGCCGCCCACGCGTAGAACGGATCGAGTTCGAACTCGGCGCCGAGCAGCTTCGCCACGACGGGGCGCGTCTCGTCGTCGAGCGGCTCGACGTCCACGCCGCCCGGCCGTGCCTGGATCGCGACGTCGCGTCCGCCGATCGCGCGGTACAGCACGTCGCCGTCGAGCCGGTTCGCAAGGTCGGTGCCGAACGCACGGAACCGGCCCGTCGAGAGCGCGAAGTCGTACGGCTCGGGGAGACGGAGAAGTGTCAGAGATGCGACGTGACGCCCGCGGCGGGCTCATCCGTCGTCGGCGACGGGTCCTCGGCCCACGAGAACATGTACTTGCCGTCGTCCAGATCGCGCGCGAGCGTCGTCAGCCGCAGCGGGTGGAATGTGTCGCACATCACGGCGTACTCGTGCGTCTCCGTCATGCCAAGCGACTTCTCCGCGAGCCCCGGCTGAGGGCCGTGCGGCAGACCGGACGGATGGAGCGTGACCGAGCCGACTTCGATCCCCTTGCGCGACGAGAAGTTCCCGTCGACGTAATAGATCATCTCCTCGCTCTGCAAGTTCGAGTGGTGATACGGGATCGGAATCGCATCCGGGTCGAAGTCGAGCTTGCGCGGGCAGAACGAGCAGATGACGAAGTTCGGCCCTTCGAACGTCTGGTGCGACGGCGGCGGCATGTGGATGCGGCCGGTGATCGGCTCGAAGTCGTGGATCGAAAACGTCCACGGATAGACGTAGCCGTCCCAGCCGACGACGTCGAACGGGTGGTAGTCGATCACGTACGTCTGGTAGCCGCCGCGCACACGCACCTTCACCGCGTATTCGCCCTTGTCGCGGCGCGTGCGCAACTCGGTGGGCCCGTGGATGTCGCGGTGGTAGAACGGCGCGTGCTCCATCAGCTGGCCGTGCTCGTTGCGGTAGCGCTTCGGGATCGTGATCAACCCCGGCGTCTCGAACACGAGGTAGCGCTGCTCGCCTTCCGGCACGAGCCGGTAGGTCGTCCCGCGCGGGACGACGACGTAGTCGCCCGGCTTGTGCGGCAGGTCGCCGAAGATCGTCTCGAGCGTCCCGGAGCCTTCGTGCACGAAGATCACCTCGTCGCCCTCGCCGTTTCGGAAGAAGTAGTCCATCGGCTCGACGGGACGGCACAGTGAGATCTCGACGTCGTCGTTCCACATCAGGAGCCGGCGCCCGTTCACGGCGTCGCCCGAGGGCGCGACGTCCCACGTCCGCAGATGGCGATGCGCGTGCGCCTCGGGCACCCACTCCTCGCGCACGATCGGCTCGAAGGCGCCGCACTCGATCACGCGGCAGGGCGACTGAAGGTGGTAGAGGATCGACTCGAGCCCCGAGAAGCCCTCGAACCCCATCACCTCCTCCGTCAGCAGCGTTCCGTTGTCCCTGGCCACCACGTGGCGCTTCCTGGGCACGTCGCCGAGTCGCTGATAGAACGGCACGTGTGGAGGATATCGCCGAGCGCATCGAGCAGGAGGTCGCGTCATGGGACGGCGTCTCGACCCACGAGCACCGCTTCGGGGGCGTCGAGTTTCGCCTGGGCCGGCGAGAGATCGGGCACCTGCACGGCGCGCGCTGGGCCGACCTTCCCTTTCAACGCGGTGTCCGCGACATGCTCGTCGAGACAGGCCGCGCGCAGCCGCATCACGTGCTGCCGCAGACGGGCTGGGTGTCGAAGCACATCCGCGACGACGGCGACGTCGCCGAGGTAATCGAGCTCTTCCGGCTCAGCTACGAGCGCGCGCGGATCGCGCAGGCCGTGCGCGAGTCACGTCTGCAATAGCTGGGCGAAGCGCGCGGCGTCGACGTTGCCGCCGGAGATGACGACGCCGATCCGCTCGCCCGGCACGAGCCCGGCCCGCACGGCCGCAACGCCCGCGGCACCGCTGGGCTCGACGACGAGCTTCAAGCGCTCGAACGAGAACCGCATCGACTCGACGAGCTGTGCGTCGCTGACCGTCACGATCTCGTCCACGAGCTGCGAGCCTGTCGCCCACGTGTGGACGCCGGGGCCGGTGGTCTGCAGGCCGTCGGCGATCGTCCGCGGCACCGGGATCGACACGATCTCGCCCGAGACCAGCGACCGCTGCCAGTCGTTCCCTGCTTCCGGCTCGACACCCACGATTCGCGTCACCCCGAGCGCCTTCGCGATCGCAGCCGTCCCCGACACCAGGCCGCCGCCGCCGACGGGCGTGACGATGGTGTCGAACGGGCCGGCGTCCTCGATCAGCTCGAGGGCCGCGGTGCCGGCACCGGCCATGATCAGCGGGTGGTCGAACGGCGGGACGACGGCGGCGTCCCGCTCGGCGGCCAGCGCCGCAGCGATCGCGACGCGATCTTCGGTGTAGCGATCGTAGGTCACGACTTCGGCGCCGTACCCCTTCGTAGCTGCGAGCTTCAGCTCCGGCGCGTCGGTGGGCATGAGGATCGTCGCGTGCGCGCCGAGCAGCTGCGAGGCGAGGGCGACCGCCTGCGCGTGGTTGCCGGACGAGAACGCAACCACGTTCGCGCCGCGCGGCAGCGAGGAGATCATGTTGAACGCACCGCGGATCTTGAACGATCCCGCACGCTGCAGGTTCTCCGGCTTCAGAACGATCCCGTCGCCGAGCGTGCGCGAGCGTACGACCGGCGTCCGGTGCGCGACCCCGTCGAGGACCCGCGCCGCCGCGCGAACATCGTCTGCGGTGATCATTCGAGGGTGTTGCGCAGCACGCCGATGCCTTCGATCTCGAGCTCGACGACGTCGCCGCGCTGCAGCCAGCGGTTGTCGCCGTGCTCGAGGATGCAGCCGCTTCCGACCGTGCCGGAGCCGATCACGTCGCCCGGCGCGAGCACCGTGTTGCGCGCCGCCTGCGCGAGCAGCGCATCCCACTTGTGGAACATCGACGAGAGATTGCCGCGCGAGCGCTCCTCGCCGTTGACACGCGCGATCATCTCGCCGCTCGAGCCGTCGAGCTCGTCCGGCGTGACGAGGACCGGCCCGAGCGACGTCGCGAAGTCCTTGCCTTTCGCAGGGCCGAGCCCGACGCGCATCTCCGCCCGTTGGACGTCGCGCGCCGACCAGTCGTTCATCACGGTGAACCCGCCGATCTTCCCGTCCGCGCCGATCACCGCGGCGCACTCGAGCTCGTAGTCGAGCTCTTGCGTTCCTTCCGGGTACGGCACCGGCTCGTCGTGCGTATAGATCGCGTGCGGGTTCGAGAAGTAGAAGACCGGGATCTCGTACCACTCGGGCGGAACCTCGCTGCCGCGCTGCCGTCGCGCGTTCGCGACGTGCTCCTCGAACGCCATGAAGTCGCGCACGGACGGTGGGCGCAGGACGGGCGGGCGCAGGTCGACGTCGGCCAGCGCGTACTCGGCGTGCTCACGCGCCGACCCGCCTCCGGTGAAGAACGACTGCAGCGTCTGCGCCGCGAGCTGGATGACGCGGTCGCCCTCGACGCGCCCCGGCCACCCGCGCTCGAGCGCCAGCTCCTTCGGCGTGAACATGCACAGCTTCACGGTTCCGTATGGACTATCACGTCGGCGATGTCGGGTCGTTCGCGTCGGATGCGCTCTTCGATCGTGCTCGCGCGGGCGTGCGCTTCGTCGAGCGTGCTCCTCCCGTCTAGGCCGAGCGTGAGGAACGCGACGAGGCCGCCCTCCGTGCGCAGGAAGCGAAGCTCACGTGGCTCGACGCCCGTCGTCTCGCGGACGATTCGCCGCACGACTGCCGCGCCGTCCGCGTCGACTTCGCGACCGGACCCTTCTTCCGTCAGTGGCTCGAGGTGCGTTTGCACGCCGGAGATCTCCGGCACGGCCACGCGAATCGCGGCCTCGAGCTGCTCGGCGACCTGGTGCGCCTCGTCCAGCGAGAGCCTGCCCGGCAGCTTCACGTGCAGCGAGAGCTCGGTGCGCCCGCCGACGTCGAGCAGCGTGATGTTGTGGACCTCGCGCACGCGCGGCACGGCGATCGCGGCTGCGTGTGCGCGCTCGCGCAGCCCGACGTCCTCCAGCGGCTCGACGTGGACGACGACGTCGGCATTCGGGAGCGCGCGCTCGACGGCCGCCTCGACCGCATCGGCCGCCGCGTGCCCCTGCCCCACTGCGGCGGTCGGCGGGACGCCGATCACCACATCCGCGAACTGGCGTCCGCCCGCCTGCCTCATGCGCAGGCGGCGCAGCTCGACCGCCGGCTGCAGCGTGTCGATCGCGGCAACGGCGGCAGCCTCGGCCTCGGCCGGCGCGCGGTCCATCAGCACGTCGACGTTGGCCTTGATCAGACGCGCCGCGCCGAGCAGAACCAGCACGCCCACGAAGAGCGCGGCGGCCGCGTCGCCGTTCGGATGACCGTGCCGCGCGAGCAGCAAACCTGCGAGCACTGCGATCGAGCCGAGCAGATCGCTCCCGAAATGCAGAGCGTTCGACGCGAGTGCCGGGCTCGCGTGGCGCCGAGCGGTGCGCCACGAGACGAGCGTGCGCGTCGCGTCGATCGCGATTACGACGACGAGGACGACCAGTGCGTACCAGGTCACACGCACATGCGAGCCGCTCGTGCCCGCGACTCGCTCTAGCGCGCGCACCGAGATGAAGAGGCTGACGATGACGAGGAAGCCGGCCTCACCGAGCGCCGACAGGTGCTCGGCCTTCCCGTGCCCGAACTGGTGTGTGACGTCTGCGGGCCGCGCGGACACGCGGATCGCGAAGTACGTGAGCAGAGCCGCAACGAGATCGGTGCCGGAGTGCGCCGCCTCGGACAGGAGACCGAGGCTGTGCGTTGCGAGGCCGACCGTGAGCTTCAGGACGATGAGCGTCGCCGCGGCGGCGACGGAAACGAGCGCTGAGCGACGCTGCGGGCTCAGAGCGGGCTCAGAGGTTGCCGCGGAGCGCCTGCTCGCGCTCGATCGCCTCGAAGAGCGCCTTGAAGTTCCCGTCGCCGAAGCCGCGCGCACCGTGCCGCTCGATCACCTCGAAGAAGAGCGTCGGGCGGTCTTGCGCGGTCTTGGTGAAGATCTGCAGCAAATAGCCGTCGTCGTCACGGTCGGCGAGGATCCGCAGCCGCTTCAGGTCGTCCCAGCTCTCGTTGATGTCGCCGACGCGGTCGGGCGTCTCGTCGTAGTACGCGTCGGGCGTCGAGAGGAACACCACGCCGCGGCGCTGCAGTGCCTCGACTGTCTCGACGATGTCCGCCGTCTGGATCGCGACGTGCTGCGAGCCGGGGCCGTGATTGAACTCGAGGTACTCCTCGATCTGGCTCTTGCGCTTGCCCTCGGCCGGCTCGTTGATCGGGAACTTGATCTTCCCCTGGCCGTCGGTCATCACCTTCGACATCAGCGCGGAGTACTCGGTCGAGATGTCTTCGTCGCTGAAGTGGATCATCTCCGTCATCCCGAAGACGCGTTCGTAGAACTCGACCCAGTGCTCCATCCGGCCGAGCTCCACGTTTCCGACGATGTGATCGAGCGCCAGCAGCCCGACGCCGCCGTCGCCGTGCCCCGCTGCCGTGCGTGCGACGTAGCCCGGCAGGTACGCGCCCTCGTAGGCATGACGGTCGACGAACGTGTGCACGACATCGCCGTACGTCGCGATGGTGGCGAGCTCGACGGTGCCGAACTCATCCTCGACCGTCTTCGGCTCGAGCACTCCGCGCGCGCCGCGCTGCACCGCCTGCCGGTAGGCCTCCTTGGCGTCCGGCACGCGCAGCGAGATGTCCTTGACGCCGTCGCCGTGCACGTTCGCGAAGTCGCCGATCTCGTGCCCGCGCCGCAGCGAGCTCGACACGACGAGGCGAACGTCGTTTTGCTCGAGGACGTAGCTCGCGCGGTCGCGCACTCCCGTCTCGGGGCCCGCGTACGCGGTGCAGCGGAAGCCGAACGCGTGCTCGTAGTAGTACGCGGCCTGCTTCGCGTTTCCGACCCAGAGCTCGACGTGATCCCAACCGTCGAGGGGCATGAAGTCGTCGGCCATCAGGGGCCAGTTTAGTCCGCGGGCGGCTCGAGCGTGTGTGTGCGCGAGCGCTCGACGATCACCGCCGACAGGATCAGAGCGCCGCCGACGATCTCCCAGCGGGTCAGGTGCTCGCCGAGCAGGAGCAGAGCGAAGAGCACGCCGAACGCCGGTTGCATGTTCGAGAAGAGTGAGGCACGCGACGGGCCCACCTTGGAGATCGCCGTGAACCACAAGAGGTTCGTGAGGAACAGCGGGCCGACGACGGCAAACGCGAAGCAGAGCCACATCAGCGCGCCGAAGTGAAAGGTCTGGCTCGTCGTCTGCCGCAGACCGACCGCGGCGATCGGAACCCAGCCCGCGAGGAGCACGAGCGAGCTGATGCGAAACGGCGAGTAGCGCCGCATGAGCGGAGCGATCACGACAGAGTAGGCGCCCCACGTCAAGGCGGTCGTGACCGAGAGCGCGTCGCCGAAGAGGTGGCCCGAGAAGCCACCCGAGCCGCTCGCGACGAACCCGACGCCGCACATCGACACCGCCGCTGCGGTCCAGAAGCTGCGGCCCATCCGCTCCAGCCCGACGACGGCGGCGATCACGCCGATGAAGATCGGTGTCGTGCCGAGGAAGAGCGTCACGGTCGAGGCGGATGTCTTGTCGACCGAGTAGACGAAGCAGATCTGGTTCGCGAAGATCGCGACCGCAGCGAGTGCCACGTAGCGAAGGTCGCGGCGCGCGATGCGAAACGAGCCCTCGCGCGCAAACGTGAAGAGCCAGAAGAGCGCCGTCGCCGCCGCGTAGCGGATGGTCGCGTACGCGAGCGGGTGGAAGCCGTGCGTCAGGACGTAGCGCGTGACCGTGGCGTTGAGCGCCCAGAGGAGGACGGTGCCGAGCAGCATCGCATCCACCGTCCGCCCGCGCACCGCTCCGACCCTACCTTCCGGCTTCCCGCCGCCCGGTACGCTTGCCGCCCATGGAGCGCGAGCCGACCCGCGACGACGTCGACGCCCTCGTCGGGCCCGCGACACCGCATTTCGCCTACCAGATCCGCGCCCGCGTTCGCGAGCTCGTCGACGGGCTCGCAGAGGAGAGCGACGTGCGGGGGTACGCCGAGGAGCAGATCGCTCGGCTCGACCGGCTCGGGTACGCATCCTCGAAGGCCGACGAGGGGCCGCGCGAGTCTCCCGAGCGGCTCGGGTGGGGCGAGGTGCCGTCGTCGGCGACTGCCGACGATCCGCTGCCGCGCCGCGCGTGACGGTCTTCGTCACGGGCGGGTCGCGAGGGATCGGGCGCGCGATCGCTCTCCGCTTCGCGCGCGACGGTGCGAAGCGCGTCGCGATCGGCTACCTGCGCAACGACCGCGCGGCGGAGGAGACGGCGGCCGAGCTGCGGGCGCTCGGAGCCGAGCCCGTGCTCGTGCGCGGCAACGTGACCTCCGACCGGGTGCTCGTCGAGGTGGAGGCGCTCGGCCCACTGACCGTTCTGGTTCACAACGCGGCCACGGGCGTCATCCGCCCCGCGCTCGAGACGGACGACAAGCACTGGGACTGGACCGTGAACGCGAACGCGCGTGCACTGCTCCAGCTTGCTCGCGTCGCGGCGCCCAGAATGGTGCCTGGCACCTCGATTGTCGCCATCTCGTCGCTCGGCGCGCAGCGCGTGCTCGAGAACTACACCCTCGTGGGCACGTCCAAGGCGGCCCTCGAGGCGCTCGTCCGTTATCTCGCGGTCGAGCTCGCGCCGCGCGGCATCCGTGTCAACGCCGTCTCGGGCGGCGTCGTCGAGACCGGCGCGCTCGAGCACTTCCCGAACCGCGAGGAGATGCTGGCTGCCGGCGCGTCCAACCCGGTCGGCCGGCTCGTCGAGCCCGACGACATCGCCGGCGCGGTCGCGTTTCTCTGCTCGCCGGACGCCGACATGATCCGCGGCCAGACGCTGATCGTCGACGGCGGCTTCTCGCTCCTCGCGTAGGCGGCGCCCGGGCTATCCCGCTCCGGCCGGTGCCAGGCACCGTCCGCGGGCATCGCCGCGGCAACCCGCGCCCGGATCGGTGCCAGGCACCGTCACAAGAGTGCAACAACGCGCGCTCGACCCTTGCGGCGCGCCCAGTTCATCTGCACTCTGGAAACTCGCGTGGATGGCCGGACGGTGCCTGGCACCGGACCCGGTAACTGCGGCGGGAGGCCGTCATCTCCGCGAGCTAACGGCCGAAGGCACGGCGGAACGTGTCGGCCGCGACATAGCCGGCGAGCTTCGGGTTCTCCTGCAGGCGCCGGACCGAATATTCGTACCA
>Ga0070741_10005814_pt1 | contig 26966 bp, 25 predicted proteins | sample Coa_R1_4_FD_66440 | JGI IMG/M metagenome (GOLD analysis project Ga0070741, IMG submission 66440) | Surface soil microbial communities from Centralia Pennsylvania, which are recovering from an underground coalmine fire - Coalmine... | ecosystem: Environmental > Terrestrial > Soil > Unclassified ...
CTGCGATCTCGATCGTCCCGTGCAGCTTCGAGAGGTCGAGCGCGACAACTGCTTCGGCGTCGAACTCCGGCCGCTCGACCCACGGCGCAGTGGTCTTCCGGTATGGCTCGAGGTGCCCGGGAGTCGACCGGGGTGCGGACGCGAAACCACGATCTCGCCGACGTGGACGTGGAGCCGCCCCGGCCTCGTTCGCCCGAGCACCGTCCGTTCGCCCGAGCACCGTCCGCTAGGCAATGACGTGCTGACCGGCCTGGACCGCCGGGGTGATGTGGTGGGGGCCAGCCGCCCGACAAGGCGAGGCACGGGGCGAGGCTACACTCGCAGCGTGGAGCAGCGCGACCTCGCCGACCGCCAGCTCGAAGCGCTGCTCGAACGGCTCGACCGGCTCGTCGCCGAGCTCGCGCGCCTCAACCGCCGCCAGGAGTCGCGCGAGGAGCTGACCGTGATCGCGCACGAGCTCCGTAACCTGAACGAATCGCTGCAGGCGCTCGCCTACGCCGCGCTCGGCCACCAGGGTCCGCAGGTTCGCCGGCGGCGGACCGGCTAGCCGACCGCGGGTGGTACGCCGGCGAGGCCCGCCTATCGGAGGCCGTAGATGTCGAGCACGCCGCTCGTCGCGTGGTCGTTCGAGTTGCCCTCGGTCGCGATCACGCGGCCGTCGGCGACGATCGGGCTCTCCCAGTGCACGGTGCCGATCGGCAGGCTCGCGAGCAGCCGGCCCGATGTCGGGAGGTAGACGTCGATCCCGCCGCTCCCGGCGACGTAGAGCAGGCCGCCGGCGACGACCGGGCTCGTCCCGCCGTTCGCGTTCGACCACGCTGCGTGCAGCCGGCCGCCGCGCAGGCGCCACGCCTGCGTGCCGGCGCCGTCCGCGACGAAGAGCCACGTCCCCTGCCAGACCGCCGGCGCCGAGAAGAGGGCGGCCGCGCCCGGCGTCGCCACCGTCTGCAGCTCGCCGCCGAGGCGCGCGTTCACCCCCGGCAGGCTTGCGAGGCGGAGCAGCCGCAGCCGCCCGTCCTTGCCTCCCTGGGCGGCGTAGCCGCCCGCGAGCAGCGCCGGCGCCGTCGAGCCGAGGTCGAGGTCGCCCAGGTTCAGCTCCGCCTGGTTCCTCGGCGTCCAGTGCCTGAGCAGGCGCCTCGCGTCCGGCGAGAGCACGAGCATGCTGTCGCCCCAGTCCGTGCTGCCGTTCCAGGGCCCGTTGCCGGTGGCGACGAGGACGTTGCCGCTCAACGGATCGACGACCGGCGCCGCGCGGCCCCAGATCGCCGAGTCGCTCGACGGGCACGTCGACGGCTGGATGATCTCCTGCCGGTCCGAGCAGAGCGAGTTCCAGACGGCGAGGATCTGGCCCGTCGCCGGATCCAGCGAGACGACGTGGCCCTGGTAGGGCGGCGCGTCGCCGATGTAGCCGCCGGTGGCCGCGAGCACGTGCCCGTGCGACCAGTTGAGCGAGCCGGCGAGCTTCTCGCGCGTCGGGTCGCGCGTGATCGAGGTCGTCCAGAGGACCGCTCCACTCGCGACCGAGAGCTTGACGATCTTGCCGTCCGGCCCGCCGGCATAGATCGCCGCACGGCTCGGATCCGCGAGCGGTGTCATCACCGTGATCTGCGCCGAGCCCGCGAGCGACGAGTACGTCGTCGGCGTGTAGCGCCAGAGGACGCGGCCGCTCGCCGCGTCGATCGCCTCCGTCTTGCCGTACGTCGTCGTCACGAAGATCGCGTCGTACGTCGCGCCGCCGACGGTGACGCCGTGCAGGTAGATGGGCGACGAGTCGACCGTGCCGTCGAGCTGGATCTGGCGGCGCCGCAGCTCGCCCACGTTCGCGGCGGTGATGCCGGTCGAGGCGGGGCCGACGTTGTGGCGCGCTGCGTCGTAGCCGAACATCGGCCAGTCGTTGCCGTTCGTCGCCGTGGAGCCGTCGGCGGCGAGTGCGAGGACGAGCGCCGCAACCGCGGCGAGGCGCCTCACCGCGCCGTCAGGTCGAGCGACTTCGCCCAGGGGCCGGGCGGCGTCAGCAGCGACTCGGCGTGCAGGTAGGCGAGCCCCGCCGCCGGCAGGTCGGCCCAGCGCTCGACGCAGAAGTAGCGCCGGCGCCAGTTCGGGAAGAACTTGCGATTGAAGCTGTGCAGCCGCTCGATCTGGAACAGGCGGTCGAGGCGGAGCAGCAGCGCCCGCACGACGCCGCGCTCGGCGCGCAGGTACTGGGCGAAGGCGGAGAAGTTCAGCGACACCTCGCTGACGCCGTTCGCACGCGCCCACTCGATCGTGCGGACGATCAGGAACTCCATCAGCCCGTTCGGCGTCTCGCGGCGGCGCCGCATCGACGCGAGCGAGTAGCCGTGGCACGCCGGAGCGGGAACGAGCTGGAGGAAGCCGCCGACGCGCCCGTCGGCATCGCGTGCGATCGCGACGAGCGTCTCCGGGTAGGCGAAGAGCGCGTCCATCGCCATCGTGAAACCGCGCTCGGGCCAGCGGCCGCGCCACTCCTCGGACACGGCCTGCAGCTCGCGCCGGAGCTCGCCGTCGATCGCGCCGGCCGGATGCAGCTCGAAGCTGTAGCCGGCGCGCTCGAGCCGCGAAACCGACTGCCGCACCTTGCGGATCGGGCGGCCGTCGAGGGAGAAGCGCGGCGGCACGACGAACGCCTCGTCGCCCAGGTACAGGGCCTTGAACCCGAGCTCCGTGTAGTCGCGCAGCGTCTCGCCGAGAGCGCCGGCGATCGCCACGCGCCACCCCTTCGCGTGGGCGACGCGCCTGAACTCGTCGACGAGCTCGCGCCGCTCGCGCGGGTCGCCGATCGGGTCGCCGCCGACGAGCGCCGTCCCCCCGACGACGCGGTAGGCGAGGAACGAACGGCCGCTCGCCGAGAAGAAGGTCGACTTGTCGCGCCGCAGCGCGAAGTACGCGAGGCTGTCGCTCCCGTGGTCGCGCACGAGCTCCTCGGCGCGGCGGCGCTCCGCCGGCGCGTGCCGCACGCGCTGTGCGATCGGCCGCAGCCAGATCGCGAGCGCCCGCAGGGCGAGCGCGCCGATCAGGATCAGCACCGTGTCGTCGACGCGATCCGAGTACGCGACCGCTCCCTGGAGGTGCAGCATCGCGATCGGGACGATGACCGCGAGCGCAAGCGCGACCTGGAGAAGCGGCCGCACCGACTCCGGATCGCCCGGAGCGACGAATTCGCGCCGAGCGTAGAGCAGCGCCGCGACGACGAGCAGCGACCCGGTCGCCTCCTCGAAGTCGAGGCCCTTCGCGAGGTGGCTGATCGCCGTGGCGATCACGAGCAGCACCGCGAGCTGCCAGGCGCGCCGTTTGCGCCGTGCGAGCCCGCGCGCGAGCAGGAGCAGGCCGAGACCGAACGCGAGCGTGAGCGTGCGCGCGATGTTCGGCACGCTCTGCGAGAGCAGGCTCCGCACGAGCTCGCTGCGAGCGGCGATCTCCGGCGTCAGGGCGGAGACGACGGCGACGCCGCCGACGACGGCGGTCGCCCAAGCGAGTACGAGCGGCGACAGGATCCGCTTGGGGCCCACCGCCTCACCGTAGTCCGATTCGCGGACGGCGCTACTCCTTGACGAGGATTCGGCGCAACTCGTCTTCTTTCCCCGGCTCGAGGATCGCAAGCACCGAGTCGCCCGGCTCGAGCTGCGTCGACTCCTCCGGGATCGCGGCCTTGCCGTCCCGGACGATCGAGATCAACCGCGAGCCCTCCGGCAGCGTCACCTGGCGGATCGTCTTGCCCGCGCACGCCGCCTTGTCGCCGACGGTGATCTCGACGATCTCGAGGTTCTCCTTCTTCAGGTCGAGCAGGTGGATGAGCCCGTGCTCCGGCACCTCGTGCTCGATCAGGCCCATGATCGTCTGCGTCGCCGAGACCGTCGGCGAGATGCCGAGCAGGTCGAAGTACGGCTGGTTGCGCGGGTCGTTCACGCGCGCGATCACCGTCGGCACCCCGTAGCGCTCGCGCGCCAGCTGGCAGATGATCATGTTGTCCTCGTCGTCGCCCGTGACCGCGACGACGATGTCGGGCGGGCGCTTGATCCCAGCGCGCTCGAGCACGAACATCTCGGTCGCATCGCCCTTGTGCGCCTGGTGCTCGAACTCCGCCTCGAGGATGTCGAAGCGCGACGGTCGCTGCTCGATCAGCGTCACCTCGTGGCCGCTCCGGAGCAGGCTGCGCGTCACGTTCGAGCCCACCTTGCCGCCACCCGCGACGAGCACGTACATCTAGCGCAGCGTCGCCTCGTACGCGCGCACGGCGTCCGTCAGCGTCCGGATGGCGTTCGACGTCGGACAGACGACGTTGAGGCCGCGAGTGGTGTAGAACTCGGCGCGCTTCGGGTCGAGGACCCTGATCACGACCGAGGGCACGTCGAAGAGCTTCTGCGCGACCTGGCCGATGACGATGTTCGTGTTGTCGCCGTCGGTCGTGACGACGACGGCGTCGGCGTCCTCGATGCCGGCCTCGCGCAGGAGCTGCAGGTCGATCCCCTGCCCGACGAGGAAGCCGCCGGTCCAGTCCTCGCCGAGACGCACCAGGGCGTCTTCGCGCTCGTCGATCACCGTCACCTCCCAGCCTACGTCGCGTAGGTTGAGCGCAACCGCGGCGCCGACCCGGCCGCAGCCGACCACGATCACTCTCACAAGCTCAGAGTATCCCCGTCCGTCAAGTCGCCGCCACCTCCTCGTCGAGGACACGCTGCGGGAAGGCGACGATCAGCACCTCGGAGGGGGCGTTCCGGAGCAGGTAGTCGACCGTCGGCGAGAAGAAGCGGGACTGCCGCCGCCAGCGGGGGGACGAGCCGACGACGATCAGGTCGGCCTTCGTGGCGCGGGCGTGGTCGACGATCGCGCGCCCGATCGAGCGCGCCCGCAGGGTCGTGACGACGACGTCGATCCCGTGCTCGGAGCCGAGCAGCCGCGCCTCGGCGAGCGCCGCCTCGGCCCGCTCCTCCTCGTCGAGCAGCTCCGCGTCGAGCGCGTGCTCGAGCGGCACCCGGACGACGTGCAGGGCCTCGACGACGGCGCCGTGCTCGCCCGCGAGCTTGATCGCGGTCGCCAGCATCTCCTCGCCGATGATGCCGAGCTTCATCGGCACGAGGATGCGGTGGAAATGCGGCACGTCGACGACCTGCTCGTCCGCCGCGATCACGCGCTCCGTCAGCCCTTCCCCGTGCAACCGGCGAACGGCGACGTAGACGATCAGGCCGACCGCCAGCCACGCCGGGCCGACGTAGCGGGCGCCGGGATGGGTCGCGATCGCGACGCACCAGATTCCGAACGTGAGCACGGCGCCGACGACGGCAGGCAGCGGGATCTCGCGGCGGCGGATGCTCACGTTGAGCGGCGCGCGGTACGGTCGCGGCAGATCAGGCTCGTCGATGCGCAGCTGGATCACCGCGAGCTGCGCCGCCGTGAAGGCGAGCAGCACCCCGAACGAGTACACGCTCGCAAGCAGCGTCACGTCGTGCTTGACGAACGAGGCCGAGATCACGATTCCGCTCGCGATCAGCGCCGCGGAGACGATCGCCTGCGGCGAGACGAGCGTGCGGCGATGGAGGCGGCCGAACGCGCGCGGCAGCTGGCCGTGCTCGCCGAGCGAGTAGGCGAGCCGCGAGAAGCCCGAGATCGACGTCGTCACCGCAGCGAACAGGATCAGCGCTCCGCTCGCGCCGACGAAGAAGCGGAGGATGTCCCCGTACGGCTCGCCGAGCTGCGCGCGCAGCTGCGTGGCGACGCCGACGAGCGGCGCGTGCAGCCACCGGTTCCCGAGCTCGGTGCGCGGGCCCGGGAACGTCGACAGCGCGACGACGGCGATCGCGACGTAGACGGTGACGATCGTGCCGATTGCGACGAACAGCGAGCGGGGCAGGTCGACGCCCGGCCGGCGTGCCTCCTCGGCGAGGTTCGCCACGGTCTCGAGCCCGGTGTAGGCGAGCATCGCGAGCGGCAGCGCGAAGACGAGCGAGTGCCACGTCGGCGCGTTCCCGAGCGAGGTCCCGTGCGCGAGCGCGTGCGGCGAGAAGACGAAGGCAAAGCCCAGGGCGACGAGGACGAGCTGCGTGACGAGATCGAGTGCGGGCACGACGATCCCGATCCCGTAGAGCGACGGCCGGCGCGCAAGGCGGATGGCGGCCACGAGCAAGATGACGGCGACGGCGATCACGGCGTCCCACGGCCCGCGGTCGAGCGCATGAACCTGCAGCGCTGCCGACAGGTAGTGCGGCAGGAAGAGGGCCGACAGCGCGATCACGATCAGGTAGTCGAGGAAGAGCGCCCAGCCGGTCATGAAGCCGACGAGGTCGTTCAGCGCCCGCCGGACGAAGGTCGCGGCGCCGCCGGTCTCGGCGAGCGCGGACGTCCCCTCGGCGTACGAGAGCGCAACGACGAGGAACAGTCCGCCCATCAGGAGCAGCACGAGCGGCGTGAAGCCGACGGCGTGGAGCGCGATCACGCCGAGCGCGAAGTAGATCGACGAGGCGACCTCGCCGTACGCGACCGAGAAGAGGGACGTCGCCCCCAGCTCGCGACGGAGCCCCGGCAGCTTGCGCGCCAAGGCTACGGCTCCGCGTTCGTCGAGGTGCTCATGACGGTGGACCGGATGCTTGCACCGAACGGCCGCCTGCGCTCGCGTTCGGGCACCACGCTCAGCCGCCCCGGAGTCGGGTGACGTAGAGGCGGCCGGCGCCGGCAGCGACGAACATCGGCCCGAGGACGACTCCCAGCGTCCCGCCGCCGCGAACGAGCGTCAGTACGACCATCGCTAGGCCGAGGCCGACGAGCGTCAGCGAGAGCGCGATGCTGACGAGGCGATACACGGGCTCAGCCGGCCGCGTCCGAATGACCGGGGCTCGGGGCCGGCGCCGGGGTCAGACGAGGGTGACGAGACGGGAACGGTTTGTCCACCGACCGCATGAAACCAGGCCTGGCGGCGCCAGGCGTACCCACTCCCCGGGGTCAGACACCGTGACGGACGTGTGACGGCGGCGGCGGCCGGGGCTCAGGCGGCCTTTCGGCCGGCGGCGACCATGACCCGGCACGGGGCGTGCTTGAGGACGTAGTCGACGGTGTGGCCGAAGATCCGCCGGTGGCGGCCACGCGGGGCGCCGAGGACGACGATCTCCGCCTGCCGCCGTTCCGCCTCCTCGACGATCGCGCGCCCGGCGTGCCGTGACCTGACGAGGCGGTCGATCGTTCGCACGCCGTACGCCGACGCGGCGAGCCGCGCCTCGTCCAGGAGCCGGTCGGCCGCCTCCTCCTGGTCGGCCAGCAGGGCGTCCAGCGGCAGCTCCATCGGCACGACGATCACCCGCAGCGCGACGATCGTCGCGCCCCGCTCCGCCGCCAGCCTCGCCGCCAGGTCGATCGCCTCGCGCGACTCCGGCCCGGCCACGATCGGGACGAGGATCGTCCGGTACTCGAGCGCGACCGCCGGTCCGAGCGGAATCGGCGCCCGCACGGTCTGCGCGACCGGGGCGTGCAGGCGCCGCCGGTAGCCGGTGTAGAGCGCGAACCCGAACGCGAGCCAGCCGAGCCCGGCGTAGCGCGTCGGCGCGTCCTGGACGATGACGACGATCCACGCCGCCGCCGTTCCCAGCCCGCCGACGACCGCGAACAGCGGCCATTCGACCCCTCGGACCCGCACGCTCGGGCGCACGCGGTACGGCTCCTCGACGGGGGGCGGCCTCCGTCGCAGCTGGATCACCGACGCGTGCGCGATCGTGAACGAGAGCATCGCCCCGAACGCGTACATCCGGCCGATGAAGTCGACGTTGCCCGGCAGCTGGAAGACGATCGAGAACAGCCCCGCAAACACGATCAGCGCGAGCGCGGGCGTCTTGAAGCGCGGATGCAGCCGCCGGAAGGCCTCTGGTAGCTGCCGGTAGCTCGACATCGAGTAGGTGATCCGCGAGGCGCCGATCACACCGGCGTTCGTCGCGATGAACAGGATCGTCGCGGCGAGGATGCCGACGTAGATCTTCGCCGCCGAGAGCAGCGCCCCGTGCAGGTGCAGGTTCTCGACGAGCCCGAGCACCGGGTCGTTCTTGAAGCCGCCGGGCGGGCTGAGACCGAGCCTCGTCACGTAGCGGCCGGCGGCCGTCTGGTGCACCGGCAGTGCCGAGAGCGCGACGAGCGGCAGCGTGAAGTAGATGGCGAAGACCGCGATCGCGACGAGCCGGATCGAGCCGGGGATGCTGCGGCGCGGGTCCCGCGCCTCCTCGGCGAGGTTCGAGACGGTCTCGATCCCCGTGTAGGCGATCATCGCGACCGGTATCGCGAGTGCGAACGACGACCACGTCGGCGCCACCCCCCAGTGCACGTTCGCCGACAGGATGTGCGGCTGGAAGACGAGCACGAAGCCGAGCACGACGAGCAGCAGCTGCGTCGCGAAGTCGACGACGGCGAGGAACACGTTCAGCGCCGCCGCCTCGCGGATGCCGACGATGTTGATCCCGACGAGCACGACGACGACGAGGATGCCGCCGATCACGTCCCATGGATTCGTCCGCAGCGGCGCCCAGAAGATCGAGAGGTAGTGCGGGACGAAGAACGCCGAGATGGCGACGGTGATGACGTAGTTGAGCATCTGCGCCCAGGCGGCCCCGAACGAGACGAGCTCGTTGAACGCGTGCCGCGCGAAGCTCGACGAGCCGCCGGCCTCCGGGTAGTTGACCGTCCCCTCGGCGTAGGTCGCGGCGGTGCAGGCGAAGATCAGCCCCGAGATGACGAACACGAGCGGCGTCAGGCCGAGCGCGATCGCGGCCGTGACGCCGAGTGCGTAGTAGATCGACGAGCCGACGTTGCCGTAGGCGGTGGCGAAGAGCGCCGGCGTCCCGAGGACGCGCTCGAGGGCGTGCGACTGCCGCCTGCGCCTTGGCACCGGCGAACTATCGCCTATGCGCGGCTACGTATGGATCGAGACGATCAGCGGGATGATCAGGATCGCGACGATGTTCGTGATCTTGATCATCGGGTTGATCGCGGGCCCGGCCGTGTCCTTGTAGGGATCGCCGACGGTGTCGCCCGTCACCGCCGCCGCGTGCGCCTCCGAGCCCTTGCCGCCGTAGAGGCCGTCCTCGATCAGCTTCTTCGCGTTGTCCCAGGCGCCGCCGCCGGCGGTCATCGCGATCGCGAGGAAGAGGCCGGTGACGATCGTGCCGATCAGGAGGCCGCCGAGCATGCGCGCGTTGATCAGCCCGACGACGATGGGGAAGGCGATCGGGATCAGCGCCGGCGCGAGCATCGACTTGATCGCGGAGCCGGTGACGATGTCGATCGCGCGCCCGTACTGCGGCCGCACCGTCCCCTCCATGATCCCCGGGTTCTCGCGGAACTGGCGCCGCACCTCCTCGACCACCTGGCCGCCGACCCGGCCGACCGCCTGCATCGCGAGCGACGCGAACAGGAAGGGCATCAGCCCGCCGATGAAGAGGCCGGCGATCACCCACGCGTCGGAGAGGTTGAACAGCGTCGACAGCCCCTGGTCGCGCAGACCGGTGTTGTAGGAGTCGAAGAGGACGAGCGCGGCGAGCGCGGCGGAGCCGATCGCGTACCCCTTCGTCACCGCCTTCGTCGTGTTGCCGACCGCGTCGAGCGGGTCGGTGATCGCTCGCACGCTCTCGGGCAGGTCGGCCATCTCGGCGATGCCGCCGGCGTTGTCGGTGACGGGGCCGTACGCGTCCAGCGCGACGATGAGGCCGGTCATCGAGAGCTGCGCCATGACGGCGACGCCGATGCCGTAGAGACCGGCGAGGTGGTGCGCGACGAGGACGCCGGCCGCGATCACGATCACCGGCGCGGCGGTCGCCTGCATGCCGACGGCGAGGCCTTCGATGATGTTCGTCGCGTGGCCGGTCTGCGACGCCTTCGAGATCGACTTGACGGGGTTCCAGCGCGTGCCGGTGTAGAACTCGGTGATCGCGACGAGCAGGAACGTCACGAGCAGGCCGACGATCGCCGACAGGTACAGGTGCGTGAAGTCGTACGGGCCGTTGTCGAATGCGATCGTCACCGGGACGAACCCGAGCGCGGAGAGGATGGTCGCGACGATCACCGCCTTGTAGAGCGCGTTGATGATCGCGTTCTGGCCGTGGCCGATCCGCGCGAAGAAGGTCCCGATCACGGACGCGACCGCCGAGACCGCGCCGAGCACGAGCGGGTAGAGGTAGAGTCGGGCGCCGGTCAGGCCGGCGAGCGTGCCGAGCAGCATCACCGCGACGGCGGTGACCGCGTACGTCTCGAAGAGGTCGGCCGCCATGCCGGCGCAGTCGCCGACGTTGTCGCCGACGTTGTCGGCGATCACCGCGGCGTTGCGCGGGTCGTCCTCGGGGATGCCGGCCTCGATCTTCCCGACGAGGTCGGCGCCGACGTCCGCGGCCTTCGTGTAGATGCCGCCGCCGAGTCGCGCGAAGACGGAGATGAGCGAGCCGCCGAACGCGAGCCCGACGAGCGCGTGGATCGCCTTCGTCGGCGAGTCGCCGATCCCGGCGGTGAGGATCCAGTAGTAGCCGGCGACGCCGAGCAGGCCGAGTCCGACGACGAGCAGCCCCGTCACCGAGCCGGCGCGGAAGGCGACCCTCAGTGCCGGCTTCAGTCCCTGGCGCGCCGCCTCCGCTGTGCGCACGTTCGAGCGGACGGCGACGTTCATGCCGATGAAGCCGGCCGCGGCGGAGAGCGCGGCGCCGACGACGAATCCGACCGCCGTGCCCCAGCCGAGCTTGTGGTAGACGCCGATGAGGACGAACGGCACGATCGCCACGAGCGCGATCGTCGTGTACTGGCGGCGGAGGTATGCGGACGCACCCTCCTGCACCGCGCCTGCGATCTCGCGCATCCGCTCGTTGCCGTCCGGCTGACGGAGCAGCCACACGGTCAGCCACAGCCCGTACGCGACGGCGATGCCCGCTCCGACGAGCGCCAGGAGCACGGGGTGGTGGTTGAACCAGTTCATCCTGCCGACATCCTCCCTTGACAAGTCGAGCGCCGAGGGTCCTCGGCGCGGGCGGGATTCTACTCGCTCGGCTCCGGCGGCTCGCCGGAGGACGCGGCCGCAGCCTCGGCGTAGGCGAGCTTCAGGTTCGTCAGCGTCTGCTCGAGGCTCCGCTTCGCCTCGGCTTCGATCCGGCCTTCGAGCAGCGGCACGATCGTCCCGATCGCATCGATCGCGAGCCGCGCCTCCGGGAGCTGCCGCGAGCCGAGCTTGCCGAACGCGAGCGAGGCGAGCGTCGCCGCGGTCGAGAACAGGAACGGCCCGACCTCGAGCTCGCGCAGCTGCGCCAGCAGCTCCTCCGGCGAGGACTCAGACAATCGGCTCACCTGCCGCGACCTGCTCGGCGTAGATCTCGCGCAGCGTGGCGCCCTCGGCCCAGCGGGCGAGCTGGCGCTCGGCGGCGTTCGCGGCCGGGACGGCGAGGAACGGGGTGGCGCCGATCTCGTCGGCGACCGGCGCCACCCACTCCTGGAGCTGCTCGAGCCGCGCGCGCGCCGGCAGCGTCTCGCCGCTCTCGAAGTCGATCAGCTCGCCCGGGAGCCCGTAACGGATCGCGCGCCACAGGTTCTCCTCGAGCAGTCGATTCGGCCGGCTCGGCAGCGGCTCACCCTCGTCGAGCGCCCGCGCACAGCGCGCCGCGAGTGCGTACATGAACGCCGCCAGGCTCTGCGACTCGCCGAGGTCCGGCTGCCCGTCGCAGATCCGCAGCTCGACGGTCGGATAGGCGAGGTGCGGCCGGACGCTCCACCAGAGCTGCGTGTGCTCGTCGATCGAGCGCGTCCGGTAGAGCAGCGCGACGTATTCCTCGAACCCGCGCCAGCCGTCGTACGCGTCGGGGATGCCGCAGCGCGGGAACATGCGCGTGAAGATCTCGGTTCGGGCCGAATGCAGGCCGCTGTTCACGTCCTCGACGAACGGCGAGCTCGCCGACAGCGCGAGCAGCTCCGGCAGGAAGTTGCGCAGCGCGTTGCAGACTGCGACCGCCCGGTCGGCGCCGCGGATCGCGACGTGGACGTGCAGCCCGAACGTGTTGTTGCGCCAGACGACGTAGCGGAGGATCTCGTCGTTTCGGCGGTAGTGCGGCGTGTCGATGATTCGCTGGTCCTGCCACCGCGCCCACGGGTGCGTGCCGGTCGAGCCGAGCAGGAGCCCGTGCTCGCGCGCGAGCGACTGCAGCTGCGCGCGGCGCTCGGCCATCGTCGCCGCGGCGGCGCCGAACTCGTCGCACTTGCCGGTGCGCACCTCCGCTTCCGAGGCGATCAGCTCGCCGACGAGATGCGGCTCGAGCTCGCTGCCGCGCGCCGCCGCCTGGAGCTCCTCGAAGCGGTTGACGAGCAGGAGCGTCTCCGGATCGAGCAGCGCGAACTCCTCCTCGACGGCGACCGTGAAGTCGGTCGCCGACTCGAACGCCGCCCGAGCCGTGACGAGCTGCTCCTGCCAGGACAGCCGCTGCTCCTCGCCCACGTCCGGAGGTTACCCGGCAGGTGCAGCGAAATTCGCGCCGATGGAGGGGGCCGCACCGAGCCTGCCGACGATCCTGCGCGAGTGGGGCCGCATCGGCTGCGTCGGCTTCGGCGGCCCGCCGACGCACATCACGCTCCTGCGCGAGCTCTGCGTCGACCGGCGGCGTTGGCTGGACGCAGCCGAGTTCGAGGACGCGATCGCGGCCTGCAACCTCCTCCCCGGCCCGGCCTCGACCCAGCTCGCGATCTACTGCGCCTGGCGGCTGCGCGGTCTCGCCGGCGGCGTTGCCGGCGGGCTCGCGTTCGTCGTGCCGGGGCTCGCACTGATCCTCGTGCTCGCAGCCGTCTTCCTCGCCGGCGCGCCGCCGGCCTGGATCCGCGGCGCGGCCGCCGGCGCGGGCGCCGGCGTCGCCGCCGTGGCCGTCCAGGCGGGCCTGTCGCTCGTGCCGGCGAGCCGCGCGCGGGCGCGGTCGGTCCTGCGCTGGGCGGGCTACGCGCTCGTCGGCGGCGTCGCCGCGGCGACGGTCGGACCGTGGCTCGTGCTCGTGCTGCTCGGCTGCGGCCTCGCCGAGACGACGCTGCGGGCGCGGGCCCCCCTGCTCGCCTTGCCGCTCTTCGCCGTGCCGACCGGCGGGCTCGGCGCGCTCGCGTGGGTCGCGTTCAAGGTCGGGGCGCTCTCCTACGGCGGCGGCTTCGTGATCGTGCCGCTGATGCAGCCGGACGCCGTCCACCGCGACCGCTGGCTGAGCGACGGCCAGTTCCTGAACGCCGTCGCGCTCGGGCAGGTGACACCCGGCCCGGTCGTCCACACCGTCGCCGTCGTCGGCTACGCGGCGGCCGGCGTCGGCGGCGGGCTGCTCGCAGCCGCGGTCGCGTTCAGCCCTTCGTTCGCGTTCGTGCTCGGCGGCGGCCGCTGGTTCGACGTGCTGCGCGGGAGCCCGCACGCGCGGGCGTTCCTCGACGGCGCCGGCCCCGCCGCGATCGGCGCCATCCTGGGCAGCGCGATCCCGCTCGCGGACGCGCTCGGCGCGTGGTGGCAGTTCGTGCTGCTCGGCGTGGCCGCGATCACGCTGCTCGCGCTGCGTCGCGGCGTCGTGCCGACACTCGTCGGTCTCGGCGCCGTCGGCGCCGTGCTCGGCGCGACGCACGCCGTCGCCGTCAGCTGATCGGCGCGAGCAGGCGCTCGGCGATCCGCGCCCACGACCAGCGCTGCTCGGCGGCGCGGCGGGCGGCGGCGCGCAGCTCACGCGCCTCGAACGGCGGCAGCGCGAGCAGCTCCTCCAGCTTCGCGCGCAGATCGCCGACGTCGCCGCTCGCGAAGGCGGCGAGGTGGCGCAGCCGCGGCGGGTACTCCGCCTCGAGCCCCTCCGCGACCTCGGCGAGCCCCGAGTGGCGCGCCACGAGCGGCGGGCAGCCGGCCGCGGCGGCCTCGGCGGCGACCATGCCGAACGCCTCGGGGAAGATCGAGGGCACGACTGCGACGTCCGCGAGCGGCAGCAGGTGGACGAGGTGGCGGTGCTCGAGCGGGCCGGTGAAGAGGGTCCCCGGACCTGCGACGGCCTCGAGCTCGGCGCGGTAGTCGCCGAAGCCGACGATCAGCACGCGCGCGTCGAGCCCGCGCACCGCCTCGAGCAGGAGGTGGACGCCCTTGTTCGCGATCAGCTTGCCGAAGTAGACGACGGTCGGGCGCTCGCCCGCGAAGAACGACTCGAGTCGCGCCGCGTTCCCCGCGTCGGGGAGACGCTCGTCTGCGTTCGCGGGGTTCGACGGGTCGCACCGCGCCTCCGCGAGCAGCTCGGCGAGCGCCGCCGCACGCGGTTGCGGCACGAACTCCTCGACGTCGACGCCCGGCGGCACCTCGAGCACGGGCGCGACCGGCCCGACGACCTCCTCCAGCACCTCGCGGATGTGCCGCGAGCCGACGAACGTCGCCTCGGCGCGCGCGAGCGCCTCCCTCCCCCACGCCTCGAGCCGCGGCCGGCCGCGCATCGAGTACTCGAGCTCCGAGCCGTGCGCCTTGACCCGGAAGCGCGCGCCGGCGGCGGCCGCGACCGCCGCCCCCATCAGAACGTGGTTCGCGAACACGAGCTCGGCCGGCAGGAGCTCGCGCAGCGCGGCTGCGTTCGCCTCGACGTAGCGGCGGCACTCCTCCGCGGTGAGATCCTGCAGGAGCCGCGCCTCCAGCCCCTCGTACCGGTCGAGGACGAAGACGGGCAGCAGCCGGTCCGGCAGCTCCGGGCGCACGACGCGCGCCGAGCCGAGGTCGTACCGCTCCGGGTGCCGCTCCTGGCAGACGACGGTGACGTCGTGACCGGCCCGGCTCCACTCGCGCGCGATCGCGCGCGTGTAGACGTTCGAGCCAGTCCCGCCCAGCAGGTAGCCGTGCCAGAGCAGGATCCTCACCTGGCGGAGCACCTTCGCTTCTCCCCCACGAGCCTCCTCTCCGAGACGCGGCTGCTCGGTCTGCGCGAGCACGGGCGACGCCCGCGCGTGCGGCAACTCGACGTCCAGTGGCGGGCCGCTGGCGTCGCGCCGTCACCCGCGCTATGTCAGATGAAAGTAGAGCGCGTGCAGCAGCTCCGCAGCCGGGTTGAGCGTGTGCACGCTCACGTCCTCCGGCAGGTCGAGCAGCGCCTCGGAGTAGTTGAAGATGATGCGCACGCCGGCGTCGACGAGGTCGTCCGCCGCGTGCTGCGCGGCCGTGGCGGGCACGGCGAGCACGCCGACGACGATGTTCTTCTCGCGGATGACGTCCTTCAGCCGGCGGTAGTCGGTCACCTCGACGCCGGAGATCGGCGTGCCGAGCTTGCGCACGTCGGTGTCGAAGACGGCGGCGATCGTGATCCCGTGCTCGGCGAAGATCGGCGAGCTCGCGATCGCCTGGCCGAGCCGGCCGGCGCCGACGAGCGCGATGTTGTGCTGTCCCTGCGTGCGCAGGATCTTGCGGATCTCGCCGATCAGCCCGTCGATCGAGTAGCCGACGCCGCGCTTGCCGAACTTGCCGAAGTTCGAGAGGTCGCGGCGGATCTGCGTCGCGTTGATGTTCGTGTAGTCCGCGATCTCCTGCGAGGAGATCCGGTCCTTCCCCATCTTCTTCGCCTGCGTGAGCACCTGCAGGTAGCGAGAGAGGCGCGCCGCGACGCCCACTCCGAGCCGGTTCTCGCCGACCCGTACTTCCTCCAACGGGCTCTGGTACATCCTCGCTCGCATTCTGCCTACACCGGCGCGCCGTCAAGAACCTGAACCGGCCAGCCGCGCGCGGAGCTCGTCCTCGTCGACTCGGTAGACGAAGGCGCGCTCGCCGTCGATCTCGACGACCGGCAGCCACTCACGGTAGTCGCGCTCGAGCTCGGGAACGCCGGTGATGTCGATCTCATCCAGCTCGAACGGCATCTCCGCGCGCACCGCTTCGAGCCGTCGCCGCACCGGTCCGCAGAGCGAGCAGCCCTGCGCCGTGTAGAGCCTGACCCGCTTTATGGGTACAAGCCTCGTGTCGTCGTCGCCTCCGCGACGCGCTGGACGCCGAGGCCGTACGCGGCCATCCGCGTCGGCACGCCGCGCGTCTCGTGCAGCGCCCAGGTCTCGCCGAACGCACGCGAGACGAGCTCGCGCAGGCGCTCGTTCACCTCGTCCTCCCTCCAGAAGTACTCCTGCAGGCCCTGCACCCACTCGAAGTACGAGACGACGACGCCGCCCGCGTTCGCGAGCACGTCGGGGATGATGACGACGCCGTTCTCCTGCAGGATCTCGTCGGCGGCCGGCGTCGTCGGCGCGTTCGCTCCCTCGACGACGATGCGGGCGCGTACGCCGTCGGCGTTCGCTTCCGTGATCACCTGCTCGAGAGCACACGGTGCGAGCACGTCGCAGTCGAGGGCGAGGAGCTCATCGTTCGTGATTCGGTCGCCGCCCGTGAACTCGACGAGCCGACCCCCGGCGCGCTTGTGAGAGGTCGCCGCGCCGACGTCGATCCCGCGCTCGTTGTAGGCACCGCCCGACGAGTCGGAGACGGCGACGACGGTCGCGCCGAGCATCGACAGGAAGCGAGCGAACACCGAGCCGACGTTGCCGAAGCCCTGGACGGCGATCCGCAGGCCCCCGAGCTCGAGCCCGAGCCGCTGCAGCGCCTCCTGCAGCGAGTAGACGCAGCCGCGACCGGTCGCCTCCTCGCGCCCGAGGGAGCCGCCGATCGCGAGTGGCTTGCCGGTGACGACGCCGAGCACCGAATGGCCCTGGTTCATCGAGTACGTGTCGAAGATCCAGGCCATCACGGCCGGCGTCGTGCCGACGTCGGGCGCGGGGATGTCCTTCTCCGGCCCGATCTCGTTCACGATCTCGGACGTGAAGCGGCGCGTCATCCGCTCGAGCTCGCCCGCCGACATCCGCTTCGGGTCGCACGTGACGCCGCCCTTCGCGCCGCCGAACGGCAGGCCCATCAACGCGCACTTCCACGTCATCGCCATCGCGAGTGCCTTGATCTCATCGAGCGTGACGTCGGGGTGGTAGCGGATGCCGCCCTTCGACGGGCCGCGGGCGACGTTGTGCGTGACGCGGTAGCCGTCGAACACGAACACCGAGCCGTCGTCGAGCTGCGTCGGGATCGAGACCTCGACCGACTTCTTGCACTCCTGCAGGACGTTCACGAGCCGGTCGTCGATCGCGAAGGTATCGGCGACCTTGCGCAGCTGCCGCCGCGCGAGCTCGAGTGGGTTCTCCCGCAGGTGGCTGTCGCGCTGGTCAAGGATCGCCATCGGTTCCGCTCCTTCCCCGCCGCGTGCGCGCGACCGCAGCCTACTCGATCCGGAAACGCACGGACGCCGCGCTCGCGGGCGCGGCGACGGTCGGCCACGCGCGCAGTCGCAGCTCGTACCGTCCGGGGGGCAAGCGCGCCCCCGCCGGGCCGCGACCGGTCAGGGCGAACCGGTACGTCCCCGGCAGGAGGTCGCGCTGCCGCGTCAGCAGACCGAGGAGCCGCCCGCGGCCGTCGTAGAGGACGAGCTCGAGCCGTGCGGCCGGCGTGATCTCGACCCGGCCGCGCGCGGCGAGCCGACCGATCCTGACGTCGAGCAGGGCCGGGCGCGTGTCGGACGGCGCGAACCTAGGCTCGCGCAGGACGACCTTCGTCAGCAGCGCCGCCGGGCGGCTGAAGTCGATCGCCCAGGGCACGCGCAGCGCCTGACCGCCGGCGGGCGTGAGCCGGAGCTCGCCGGCGGCGAGCGACGCGCGCGGACGCGTGCGCGCGCTCGCCGTCACCGCGACCGTCGCCGAGGCGCCGGGGGCGAGCGTCAGGCGCCCCGGCACGACGAGCAGCCGGCCCGCCGCCGGCGCGCGGATCGAGACGGCGAGCGGCCGGGCCGACACGTTGCGGACGACGAGCATCTGCCGCGACCGCCAGCCGGCAGAGGACCAGCGGCCGAACGCCAGCGAGACGGGGTCGGCGACGAGCTCGCCGGCGGCGCTCCGACCGACGTCGACGGCGCCGGCTCCCTGCGCAGCGCGCGTGGCGGCGGCGACGTCCCGCGCGTAGCCGACGAGGAGGCTCTTGAGCGCGGCCGCGGGGAGCGCCGGGCGCGCCTGCGCGAGCAGCGCCGCCGCTCCCGCGACGATCGCCGCGGCCGCGCTCGTGCCGTTGACGGTCGCAAACGAGGGCTCGCCGGCGACGGCTTCCCCCGGCGCCGCCGTCAGGAGCCCGACGCCGGGCGCGACGACGTCCGGCTTCACGAGCCCGTCGAAGGCGAGCCCGCGCGAGGAGAAGACCGCGAGCCGGCCGGCGTCCTCGTTCGCGCCGGGGCGGACGGCGCCGAGCGCGACGCCGACGCCGACGCCGAGCTTCCGCGCCGCGAGCAGCGCGAGCGCCGGCCCGGCGGGAACGGCGACGACCGGGACGTCGACGTCCGCCGGCAGGTCGAGCGGACCGGCGGGCAACGCCGGCGCGTAGAGCAGGACCGCCTTGGCGCCGGCGGCGGCCGCGGCGGCGGCGGCCGCGGCGGGGTCGTCGCCGGCGGCCACGAGCGCCGCCCTGCCGGCGACGAGGCTCAGCCCGCGGCGGTCGAAGAAGTCGCGGGCCGTCAGCGGCTCGCCTGCCGCGGTCCCCGGCGCCCCCACCTGGAGCGCGGCCGAGTGCGTCGGCGCGGCCGTGCCGAGGACGGGCAGCGTCGCCGCGTAGACGACGTCGAGGCCGCGGCGCAGCACGACCCGGGCGGCCGGCTGCGCCGCTCGTCCGTCGCTCGCGCCGACCGTCAGCGCGGCCGGCGCGCCCCCCGGCCCGGCGATCGAGCCGAACGACGGCCCGGCCGGGCCGTCGTTCCCCGCCGGCGCGACGACGAGCGTGTCGAGCGCCGTCGCCCCCGCGACTGCCTGCGCCTCCGGCGCGTCGGCGAAGGCGGCGAACGGCTCGGCGACCCCGAGCGCCGCGACACGCACGGCGTCGTGGGTGTCGCCGTCTCCGTTCGGGTCGACGGCGCGCTCGAGGCCGGCGACCAGCTGGTCGCTCCGGCCGTAGACGACGTCTCGGCCGGTCGCGTCTGGCTGCCAGCCGGCGACGCGAATCGGCAGGACGCGCGCGCCCGGCGCGACGCCGTGCGCTCCGAACGGCCCGTTCTCGCCGACGAGCAGGCCCGCGAGCTCTGTGCCGTGCTGCTCGCGCCGGCTCGGGTCCTGCGGGTCCGGCGCTGCGGACGCCGCCTTCTCGCCGCCGACGACGTCGATCCCGCGCACCACGCGTCCGTGCAGGTACGGCTGCGAGCGGTCGACACCGGTGTCGAGGAGCGCGATCGTGACTCCGCGGCCGTCGAAGCCCGGCAGCGCGACCGGCGGGATCGTCGCCGGGCGCGTCGAGCGGGCGGCGATCGTCGCCGGAAAGGCGCCGCGGACGGCGTAGACGCCGCGAACCGCCGGGTCGGCCTCCAGCAGCGCGACCGCGCGCGGATCGAGTGCTGCCGAGAAGCCGTCGAGCACGCGTGCGTAGGTGTAGTCGGGGCGCACGCCGAGCCCGTGCGCGGCCAGCATCGTCAACACCGCGTGCTGCGCGGCGTAGGCCGCTGACGTCCAGTGGCGTTCCTGCGCCCTCGTCGGCGCGCGGACGCCCGCGAGCCGCTCGGCGAGCGACGGCGCGCGGAGCACGACGATCATCCGCTGCCCGAGCGACAGGGGCGGCCTGACGTCCCCGACCAGCCCCCGCCACGTGAAGGCGGGAGCGGCCGCCGGCGCGGCGCGGCCGTGACCGCGGCTCGCCGCGACGGCGGCGACGACCGCCACGGCCGCCAGGACCGCGACGAGGAGCAGCGCGTCAGGATGCAGTCGCGTACGCATCGAGCGCGAGGAAGTGCGGGTAGCGAAGCGTGTCCGTGTACCGCGCCGCCGACGCGATCATCGCTGCGTTGTCCGTGCAGAGCGAGAGCGGCGCGGCGACCGCGCCGGGAATCGAACGGCGGAGCTCCGAGTTGGCGGCGACGCCGCCGACGATCGCGACGCGGTCGCCGCCGGCGGCTGCGACGCGCTCGACGAGCGCGCGCACGATCGCACGCTGGTAGCTCGCCGCCAGGTCGGGCTTGCGCGCCTCGAGCTCGACCGCCGGCAGGTCGCGCACGGCGTACAAGAGCGCCGTCTTCAAACCGGAGAAGGAGAAGTCGAGCCCCGGCACGCGCGCGACCGGGAACGTGTACGCCTCGGGATCGCCGGCAGCCGCGAGCCGGTCGATCTCCGCCCCGCCCGGGTAGGGCAGGCCGAGCAGGCGCGCCCCCTTGTCGAAGGCCTCGCCGGCCGCGTCGTCGAGCGTTCGGCCGAGCACCACGACGTCATCCCACCACCGGCCTCGGACGTCGAGCAGGAGCGTGTGCCCGCCGCTCGCGAGCAGGCAGACGAAGGGCGGCTCCAGGTCGGTCGGGTGCAGGAACAGCGAGGCGACGTGCCCGTGCAGGTGGTCGACCGGCACGAGCGGCAACCGCCGCGCCCAGGCGAGCGCCTTTGCCGCGGAGACGCCGACCAGCAGCGCCCCGATCAGGCCCGGTCCGGTCGTGACGCCGATCGTGTCGACGTCGTCGAGGCTCGCGCCGGCGACGGCCAGCGCCTCCTCGATCACGGGCGAGACGAGCTCGAGGTGACGCCGCGAAGCAACCTCCGGCACGACCCCGCCGAAGCGGGAGTGCAGCTCCGCCTGTGACGAGACGACGTTGGCGAGAAGCTCGCCGTCGCGCGTGACGAGCGCAGCCGCCGTCTCGTCGCAGGACGTCTCGATCCCGAGGATCACCGCGCCTCCGTCGCCGCAGCGCGCGGTCCGCGCCCCACCCGACCCGGGGGGTCCACCCGCAACCGCCCGAACCGTAGCCGAAGAGTTGTGACCGGACCGGAACGCGTCCGCGCCAAGTCAGTGACTCTTTGCGCCCAGCCCGGCGCCTCCGTCACGCTGCCGGACTTGCGTCGCGCCACATCACCAGGGCGTCCTCGCGGTTGTCGGTGTAGTAGCCGCGTCTGGTGCCGCGCCGCTCGAAGCCGAGCTTCTCGTAGAGCCGAATCGCCTCGAGATTCGAGACGCGCACCTCGAGCGTGTAACCGCGCCGGTCGTCGTCGCGGGTCAGCTCGAACAGCCGCTCGAGGAGTCGCGTCGCGATGCCGCGGCGCTGGTAGTCGGGATCGACGGCGATGTTCATCACGTGCCAGGCGTCGACATAGCGCGAGTTGATCACGTAGCCGACGAGCCGGTCGCTCTCGACGGCGCCGAGGCAGATCGAGCTCGACTTCGCGAGCTCGGACGCGAACATCGACCGCGACCACGGCGTCCGGTACGCGCGTCGCTCGATCTCTTCGATCGCCGGCAGGTCGGCGAGCCGCAGCGGCCTGATGTGGACGGCAACCGCGGTCACGCCGCCGGCGCCTTCGCGTCGGGCGCGCGGAGGTAGAGCGGCTCGACCGCGTCGGCCGGGCCGAACTCCTCGGCGAAGGCGACGAGCAGATGGGCCGCCGGCAGGTGCGCGGGATCGCTGCCGGGGGGCACCTCGGCGCCGTGCGCTTCGAAGAGCTCGCGGTAGCGGAGCGCGCCGTCGCCGACGAGCCTGCTGCCGGCGACCTCGAGCTCCTCCGGCCGCGCGACGGCCGGGCCCTCGACGAAGACCTGGCCGCGCCGCGCGTCGATGACCGGCCGGCCGCCCGCGAACGCACGCAGCGTCGAGACGCCGGCGACCGGCAGATCGAGGCCGAGCGCGAGCCCGCGGGCGGTCGCGAGGCCGATGCGGATGCCGGTGAAGCTGCCGGGCCCGATGCCGACGACGATGCCGTCGAGCTCGCGCGGCTCGATTCCGGCCGTCCGCAGGAGCTCGTCGGCGGCGACGAGCACGAGCCGCGCCTGTGTGCGCACCTCGTCGATCGGCTCGTCGTCGCGTACGAGCGAGCAGGATGCGATCGAGGTGGCGGTGTCAAAGGCGAAGATCGTTCTCACTGCCGATCGTGATCCGTCGCTGGCGGTCGTCGAGGTGCTCGAGCTGCACGCCGACATCGGCAGCTGGCAGCCAGTCGCCTGCATGCTCGGGCCACTCGACGAAGGCAATCGTGCCATCGAAGTAGGGCTCGAGGTCGCCCCACTCGTCCGCCGAGAGCGACCGCACGCGGTAGAGATCGAGGTGTGCGACCGGGACGGGCGCTGCGTACCTGTGCCCGATCGTGAACGTCGGGCTCGTCACCGGCTCGCTGACGCCGAGCGCGCGGCAGGCGCCGCGGACGAACGTCGTCTTGCCCGAGCCGAGCTCGCCGGCGACGGTGACGACGTCCCCCGGCGCGAGCCGCCGCGCGAGCCGGCCGCCGAGCGCGGCCGTCTCCTCGGCGGAGGCCGTGACCAGCGTCAGCTCCACGCGGCGAAGGCTAGTGCGAGGCTATGCGCTCAGAAGAGGCCGAGCTGGACCTGCTCGACCGGCTCGGGCGCGAGCCCGAGCCGCGGCGCCGGCCCCGGCGGCTCGACGGGCCGGCCGAGCAGCTCCGGCAGGCGCGCGAAGTCCGCCTCCAGCACGTCGAGCATCCGCGGCGTGTAGAGAGCCGCCGCCGGATGGAAGAGCGGGTAGAGGACGACCCGCAAGCTGCCGAGCACCACCTCCTGCTCCTGCCCGTGGACACGCGTGATCCCGAGCGGCTTGCCCGACAGGAGCTTCGTCGCGAAGTTGCCGAGCGTGACAACGACCTTCGGCCGGATCAGCTCGATCTGGTGGAAGAGATGGCCTTCGCACGCCTCGATCTCCTCCGGGAGCGGATCGCGGTTCCCCGGCGGCCGGCATTTGAGCACGTTCGCGACGAAGACGTCCCCGCGTGTGAGGCCGATGCCCGCCAGCAGCTTGCCGAGCAGCTGGCCGGCGGCGCCGACGAACGGCACCCCCTGCCTGTCCTCGTGGAAGCCGGGCGCCTCGCCGACGAACATCAGGTCGGCGTCGGGCGCGCCGGAGCCGAAGACGACCTGCGTCCGCGTCTTCGCCAGCGGACAGCGCGTGCAGCCGGCGACGGCGTCGGCGAACGCGGCGAGCGGCAGCTCGACTTCAGCAGCAGCCACAGCTTCCGCCACAGCAGCCCCCGGTCTCACCGAAGCTCGGCTGCGTAGCGGTGCCGTGAGCGGCGAATACGGAGAACTGTCGCGAGACCTTGCGCGCGCCGCAGTCGGGGCACGCCGGCGACTCGTCGTCGATCCGGACGAGCTCCTCGAAGTGGCTCTCACAGGTCATGCAGACGTATTCGTAGATCGGCACGAAGAGGACGCTACCACAGCGTTACGCGCATCATGCGCCCCGGCCCGGACGGCACCCTGGTAGGCTGCCACCGCCCGGTATCCACGCGGAACTGGAGCCTCGAGATGCAGGTGGTGACGACGAAGGAAGCGCTGCGCGCGCTGCCGCGCGACGGCTCGGTCGGCCTGATCCCGACGATGGGGGCGCTGCACGAGGGCCATGCCGCGCTGTTCGGGGCCGCCTACGCGGAGTGCGACGTCGTCGTCGCGAGCCTGTTCGTGAACGCGCCGCAGTTCTCCGACCCCGCCGACCTCGACGCCTACCCGCGCGACCGCGACCGTGACGAGCGGTTCGCCGCCGAGCACGGCGTCGACGTCCTCTTCGCGCCCGAGGCGGACGAGATGTACCCGACCGGCTTCGCCACCTGGATCGAGCCGGGGGGCGCCGCGCTCGGGCTCGAGGGCGAGCGGCGTCCCGGCCACTTCCGCGCCGTCGCGACCGTTTGCGTGAAGCTGCTCAACCTCGTGCAGCCCGACCGCGCCTACTTCGGGCGCAAGGACGCGCAGCAGGTCGCGGTCCTGAAGCAGGTCGTGCGCGACCTCGACTTGCCGGTCGAGATCCGGGTCGTCCCGACGGTGCGGGACGCGGACGGGCTCGCGCTCTCGTCGCGGAACGCGCGCCTCTCCGCCGACGAGCGCGACCGCGCGCTCGCGATCCCGCGCGCGCTCGCGACGCGCGACCCGACGCGCGCGCGCGCAGTCCTGGCCGAGGCGGGGATCGAGCCCGAGTACGTCGCAGTCGCCGACCTCGACGGGCCGACGCTCGCCGTCGCCGCCCGCGTCGGCACGACACGGCTGATCGACAACGTCCTGCTCGACTCGTGAGCACCCGCCCGCGCGCCGCCGGCAAGCTGCCGCTGACCGCGCTCGCGGAGCTGAAGCGACGCCACGACAAGATCGTGATGGTGACCGCGTACGACGCCCCGGCGGCACGGCTCGCCGAGGAGGCGGGCGTCGACCTGATCCTGGTCGGGGACACCGCGGCGATGGTGATGCTCGGCCACGAGTCGACCGTGCCGGTGACGCTCGACGAGATGATCTTCCTGACGCGGGCGGTTGCGCGCACGGCGAGGCGACCGCTCGTCGTCGGCGACTTGCCGTTCGGCTCCTATCAGCCCTCCGACGAGGTCGCCGTCGCGAGCGCGATCCGGATCGTGAAGGAAGGCGGTGCCGACGTCGTCAAGCTCGAGGGCGCGGGCCTGATGACCGCGCGGTTGCGCGCGATCGCCGAGTCCGGGGTCGGCGTCATGGGACACATCGGCCTGACGCCGCAGTCGGCGACGAAGCTCGGCGGCTTCCGCGCGCAGGGACGAAGCGCCGGAGCGGCGCTCGAGCTCTACCGCGGCGCGCTCGCGCTCGAGGCAGCAGGCGCGTTCGCGATCGTGCTCGAGGCGGTGCCGGCGCCGGTCGCAGCGGCGATCACCGCCGCCGTCGGCGTGCCGACGATCGGCATCGGCGCCGGCCCGGGCTGCGACGGCCAGGTGCTCGTCTGGCACGACCTGCTCGGTCTCTACGCCGGCCACACGCCGCGGTTCGTCAAGCGCTACGCGGAGCTCGCCGACGAGATCGTCGATGCTCTCGGCCGCTACGCGGCCGAGGTCCGGAGCGGCGCGTTCCCGGAGGAGGAGCACACGTACTCGATCGAGGACGACGAGCTCGCCGAGTTCGAGGCGGCGCTCTCAGAGCTGCGTTAGCAGCGCCGCCGCCGCGACCGGGACGGACGCAGCCGCGGCCGAGCGCGGCCACGTCCAGCCGTGCACGGCGCGGACGCCGACGACGAGCAGCAGCGCCGCCCAGGCGACGAACGCAAGCCAGACGGTGGTGAAGACGTGTCGGCCCGCCGGCGCGACCGCGAGCGACAGCGCGAGCGGTGCGCACGCGAAGGCGAGCACGTGCCGCGCGCGCCGATAGGAGCCCTGCGAGCCGAGCAGTCGCGTCGAGCCGTACAGCAGCGCGCCGAAGGCCCAGTAGGCGGCGATCCCGGTCATGCCGCCGGCGAGGAAGATCCAGACGGCGAGGTCGAGCCCGTCGTACCGCTTCGACGCGGCCGAGGCGATCGCGAGCGCCATCCCCGCGAGCAGCACGATCAGCAGCACCGGCTCGCTTCGGTTCGCCGCCGACTCGCGGTCGTCGGCGCGGAGGGCGACGAAGACCGGGCGCGGCGCCTGCAGCACGAGCGCCGTTCGCAGCCACCACTCGCGCACGCCCTGCGGGCTCAGCGTCAGCGTGCTACTTCGTGACGATCTGCCCATCGTGGCACTTGTATTCGATCTGCCCGAGCCCGAGGTCGAGCTGCTCGGCGGGCGGGCGGCCGTCGCGGCAGATCGTGTCATGCCGATGGAGGTACGCGTAGACGCCGCCGCCGATCAGCGAGAGCAGCGTGAAGACGCCGAGCACGAGCAGCACCTGCCGCGGGCTCGGCAGCTTCCAGGGCCGCGGCCCCGCCCCGTCGCCCTCGACGACTCCGGTCACGGGCGCAGCTCCGAGAGCGGCAGCGAGCGGTGGACGCGCGGCGGGACGAGGAAGTTCTGCCGGTGCGTCGTCGTCAGCACCGAGTTGAACCCCTGACCACGCGAGCCCGGGGCGAACGGGAGCACGCGGCCGTTGGGGAGCACGCCGTCCATCGCGAGCCGGCCGCGGTTGAAGTCGTCGCTCGTCGGGTTGAAGACGACGAAGTGCAGGCCTGCCGCCGGCCCCGGCTGCACGCCGTCGCGCAGCGGCTGCGACGACCACGAGAACGGGTTGTCGAGGGTGTTGAAATCTGCGCGGTGCGGGATCGGCGTGCCGCGCTCGTAGACGACGCCGTCGGGGCCGACGTGCGTCTGCTGCAGGCGCGACGCCGGCTGGATCGAGCCGCTGTGCCCGATCGTCCGGTACCGCTCGTAGTCGCGGACGACCCCGGCCGCGCTCTGAGCCTGCGCGGGCCCCTGCCGTACCGTCAGCGTCGTCGCGGGGACGTCGAGGCCGGGGCGGAAGGCGGTGTCGACGCGCTCCTGGTGCGTGAAGTTGAGGTACCAGGCCTCGAGGTCCTCATACAGGTGCGAGACGTGCATGTGCGTCCCGTGCGCGAAGTACGCCTGCGGGCCGAGGTCGGCGTAGCCGAGCGTCTCGAGGTTCGCGATCCGCTCGCGGCCGGCCTGCTGCTTCTGCGTCGAGGTGAAGCCGAGGAAGAGCTCGGCCCCGTCCGGGATCAGGTCGGCGCCCGAGACGCCCGCCGCCGTCGCCATCTGCTTCGGCAGCCCGGGCCCGCCGTCGAAGCCGCCGCCCGCGAAGCCGCGACGGACGCTGGTGACGCGGAAGAGTGCGTCGTCGCCGAACAGGAGCTTCGCGGCAGCCTCGATGTGCGCGCGCACATCGCTGCGAAGGAGGACGGCGACCTCGTTCTGGTCGAGGACGACGTTCTCCGGGTCGCTCGGGAAGGTGCGCGCGTCGGTGAGCACGCGCACCGGCTTTGCCGCATCGGCGGTCGCGCGACGGTCGACCGGAATGTGCGTCGCCGCCTGGCCCGGCACGTAGCGTCGGAAGTACGGAAGCCCGTAGGCGACGGTGACGACGAGGCCCGCCGGCGTCGAGGCGTACGTGGCGTCGAGCCGTGCGAGCCGGCGCTCGAGCTCGGCGCGCGCCTCGGCGAGCGCGGCGGCGGTCTCGTCCGCGCGCAGGTTCGCGGTCACGAGCTGGCTGTGCAGCGGCGGCGCGAACACCTGCACGCCGTCGCTCGTCACGACCCGCAGGCCCTGGACGATGTGCTGCTCCGGCAGGTGCG
>Ga0070741_10005815_pt1 | contig 26965 bp, 25 predicted proteins | sample Coa_R1_4_FD_66440 | JGI IMG/M metagenome (GOLD analysis project Ga0070741, IMG submission 66440) | Surface soil microbial communities from Centralia Pennsylvania, which are recovering from an underground coalmine fire - Coalmine... | ecosystem: Environmental > Terrestrial > Soil > Unclassified ...
GAAGCCTGCCCTGAATGCCTTTGCAATAGCCTTCCCTGGGCGTATAGTTCCAGCAACGAAGTAGCCCCTGAATAGCTCAATGAGCCAGGCTACTTACACCGTTATTCGGACGGTCTCAACGACTTCTACGTCCGGGCAGTTTCCGGCTGTCGTCGCCCTGCTCGGGTCTGATCGACGCGTCGAAGCAGCCGCAGGGTGGCGCGAGCACCTTGCGGGGGATTCTTCGTAGAGATCCATGATCGAGAAGGCCACGGAGCGGTGGGTTGTCCAGGCCGCGACCGATGGGAACGCCAGCAGCGGGCGCTGGTGCCCCCTGCCGAGGTCGCGAGCTCCGTAGGTCGGCTGTCCGGTTGCGACGTGTTTTGCCGGGATCTCAGAAGGCGAGGTCGTTCTGCAGGGGTCGGCAATAGTGGACGAAGCAACGTAGTACAGCCCTAAACTGGTCCCTTGAGCGATACGGGTTCCTCCCGCATGGTGCGACTGTTTTCCCCGGCATTCAGCCCAGCATTGTGGAGGTGCCTTGCATGTCAAAGCTCGTTGCCCTTGTCTTGCCTGCAGCATTGGCCGCGTCAATCGTTACGGCGGTGCCGGCAAACGCAAACCCGACAGGTCCGATCCACGCCCAGTATGACGGCGTAAGTTATCCGCTGCCCAACGGCACCTGGAGCTTGGTGGTGCCGTCGGCGTTCGTGGCGCCGCTGCGGTGCATCAACTCAGTGGCTACCGCAAATCAATGGGCCTTCAACATTGCCGTAGATCCCGCCGTACGTTTCAATCCGCTCGGCGCGCTCACGGTCATTCAGGCGTACTACCCAGGCATCATCGCTCAGGGGTGCGGCTCTTAGCTTAAGCCCACGGCAGTACGGTCCTCAGGGAGGCGTGAGGTAATCCTTCGCTCGCGGGGTTGCACCGTTCTCCCTGGGGATTCGTCTAGACGTGCAATAGAATCGCGGACATAAGACACGCTCGAGTCTTCGCCGACGAGGTCGTCAAGAAGAAAGAAGTCGACGTAGCCGACAAAGTCCTCAACCAAAGCGAAGAAGTCCGCGTAAAGCGAGAGTGTGTTTGCCAACGGGCTGTCGAGGCCCAGATAGTGGCGCCGTACACATTCGAGCGTGAGGTCGAACCGGTCGGAGATGGACCGGGTGCAGCCCCGGCTTTGATCGTCCACCTGGCGTTGATCTGGTTGCCCGGAAAGATCAGCATGCCGCCGATCGTGTAGGCGATCGAAGCGAACTCCGTGTTTTGCGCGTCGGAGCGTTGTTCGGTGATCGGTCTGAGAGATTCCCAGCGGGTGAAGGTCTGCATCACAGAGTCGCTCTTGAGGCGGAATTCGCCCAGGGGCGAGTGGTGGTGCAAGTAGACCCCTGGGACCTTGTCTGACAGGTCGAAGATCGCCCCGCTGCGGAGCGGCTTGCTCCACAAGAGCTGGTGATAGCGACGCAAGGTCGGGCTATACCGGTCAGGGTCGCCGCCGCCCGCGTCGATTCGGAAGTCGAAGGCGGTGTCGATCTCCCGGCTGCTCATGCCGCTCCTCGAGCTCTCGCGTTTGTTTTCGATGCGTTCCTTGTCGGGACCGACGTCGTCTGCGCCGGGCGGCAGACCGGCTGCCTCGGGGGCGAGTCCTTCGACCGTCCAAACGCTGAGGCCATGTCGGCTCCGGCACCGATGCAGAGGTCCATGACGACGCGCCGCAGCTCGACGGTGAGCGGATGGGCAGGTCGGCGCTGCTCAAAGCAGGCGACCAGTGTCGAGTAGTAGCCGAGTTGGTCGTCGCGTCCGGCGAGCCGCAGATTCGATGGGCTTCTGCTGAAGTGTCTCTGAAGAATTCGGGCGATCAGATTCCGTTGAGTCCGCCCGCGCGCCGCTGTTTGGATGCCATGTCGTTGGTGGCGTTGGGCGCCTCTACCGGTCTGCGACCACCTGAGGGCAGCAGTCAGCCTCAGATCGCGTGCGTGTCTGGAGGTGGCATCAGCGGGCGCTGGCGCCGGGATCGCTTGGTCCCCGGTCGGGGCTTCCGGCCCCGTCGCCCCCCGGTGTTCATCGGCCGTAGGGTCGGCGGGCGTTGCCGGCAGGATGTCTGGCCAGCCGGGCGCCGCATCCGAGTCAAAAGAGCGACGTCGGCGCGCGGCCATGGGCGCGCCGCTTCGCCCAGGCTGGAGATCCTCAGGTCCGTCGTCGCCCGAGCCGGGCCCTCGTCGCTACGTTGTTCGGCTGCGCCCGGCGTCGAGGTACTGCACGTCGGGTACCCGTCGTTCGGTGAGGATGACGGCGCCCAGGACGTGGTCTTCGGTTTCGAGGAGGTCCCGGATGCCCCCGGGGACAGGCATCGCGCTGGCTCTGAGCGGTGCGAAGGTGGAGAGCAGTGCGTACTTGCCGGTGCGGGCTGGGTTCCGTGCCGCCTGGGCGTGTTCTCTGATCCGGGCGGTGACATTGGCGGCTTGCCCCACGTAGACGGTTCCGTGGGGGCCGGCGATGCGGTACACGCCTTGGGCGAGGGCGACACCGTCGTCGAGTGGGCCCCAGGCGGTCCAGTGTTCGGCAGCCAGGACGGCGTCCGGCGCGGGCCAGGGCCGGGGAGCGAGGCGGACGTCGACGGGGTCGCTTCGGCGGAAGACGCCTCGGACTCCTTTCGACCGAGGCCCCGATTTGGTGCAGCCGGCCGGCATCCCCCCGAAGTTGGCGATTGGCGAGTAGCCGTGGTCGTGGCGGTAGCGGAACAAGCGCACCGTCTCCAGCGCCTTGCGTTCCTGTTCGTTCAGGTCGGGGGTGGGGGCGAAGCGAACGTCGAACGTGTGGCCGTGTTGGTGCAAGGCACGGAGGCATGGGGCGGCGGTGTGCGGGTCGTTGTAGGGCATGTCGGCCGACCGGTGCACGCCCCCGAGGTCGCCCATCCGGCCGCGCAGCCCGTGCCCCTTGGATCGTGCCCCGCACTGCCCTACGTAGACAAGATCTTTGCCCGCCCGAACCCGAATTTCGTACAGCAAGGCGGCGCACGGTGCGGGTGCTCGGCTGGCCACCTCGAGCGGTATCCAGCCGCTCCAGCCCTCGCCGCGCCCGATTTGGTCCAGCGCCCGTTGGAAGGCCAGCGAGCCGCTCTGAACCCGGCGCATCGGCTCGGTCATGGTGTCTGCGAACAGACTCCGATCCGGGTCGGCGACCTGCGTCACGAGCCGAGCGCCGCCGTGGCCGGCTGCATCACTGCCTCGGTTTCGGGGTCCACCGCCGGTGCCGGGAGGGCGAGGGGATTGAGCGCCGCGGTGACCTCCGCCATCTTGGGCGACGTGCGGTCGACGAGTTTCTCGAGTTTGTTGTACCGAAGGGGGTTGAGTTTGCGCCAGGCCTTGACCTCAGGCATCTGTTCGACTTCCCGGACGAGCTGTCGGTGCACGTCGAGGAGCAGCTGGTGTCGCTCGGCCATTTCGGTTCTGAGAATGCGGGCCATGGTGGGGGCGGCCTGGTCGTTGGTGGTGATGGCGTGCCATAGCCGCATGGCGTCCTGGCCGCTGCGCAGTCGCGTCGCTTCGAGGGACAGTTCGAGCCAGTCGAGGAGCCGTTCGTCTTCGAGGAGGTGTTTGAGGGTGTCTTTGCGGTCTTTGGTTCCCCGGCCGATGCCTTGCAGCTCCCGTCCGAGCTTGTCGAGCCGCAGGAGCGTCTTGTTGTGGTGGACGGCCAGCGGGAGGGCGAGCTGGCTCACCGGCTCCCAGGTGGCGGGCGTGAGTTCGCCGGCCTGGCGGGCGATGCGGTAATTGACCCCGATCACCTGATCAAGCGCTAGCGTGGTCGCCCGAGCGTCGATGAACACCTCGTCGACGAGGAAGCTGACTTTGGTGTCGAGCGCCGCGATGGCGTCTTCGATGCGTTGCAGCTGGGCCTGGACGGCCATGGCGCTGAGCGCGCCGGTCGCTCCACTCAACGCCTGCAGGTTCCCCATGTCTTTGAAGCGGACGACGTGCTTGAACTTTCCCTTGCCGTTCTGGATGACGCCCAGGATGTTCCCATTGGCATCCACCAGTTTCTTGCCGGTCTTCATCGCCTCGACCGTCTGCTGGGAGAGTCGGACGAGCCGGCCGCTCATCTCACCGCCCGTGATGATCCCCTGGATGACGGCGTTGCTGCCGACCGCCATGGTGGTGAGCTGGCGCGGAAGGCGCTCGAGCGTCTCGCCGATGCCGTCAACGGCGTGATCCGAGCCGAAGACGATGGCGGTGCCGTCACCCTGGGCGTGCACGATGACGTTATCCGGGGCGGGTTCGACCCCGGCCGCTTCGAGCCAGCTACCGAGTGCCCGGGCGATGTCGGTGGCCGGACCTCTGGCGGTGGCGGGAGGGCCGCTCGGTGAGGTCACAGCCTGGGTCTGGGCGCGGCGCGCCCACACCGGGGTGAGGGCGACCACGACGAGGGTGGCGATGGCGACGATCAAGATCAAGAGAGTCATGCAGTCTCCTGGACGGAGTGGTCCTTCCGTCTCGGCGGTGGATTACGCGGCGATGTGGTGCTTTTCGAGCTGGTCGAACACGCTCTCGTGGATGTCCCACCCGTCGAGGACGGGGTCGGGGTTCCAGCCGAGGTAGGCGGGGGTGGCGGGCGGCATCCCGTCGAGCAGGTCCCGGTCGGCTTCTCGGCCGACGACGATGCAGGCGTGACGGTGGCGGGTGAGCAGCACGCACAGCCGCCCGGGGTCGAGGTGGAAGGCGTCGGCCTCGGCCTGGCCGGCCAGGGGATGCCAGGCGATGACGACGTCGTACTGGAGGCCTTGGAGCTTGTTGGCGGTGCTGACGACAACGTCGTGCCAGCCGGCGGCGTCGAGGGTGGCTCGCAGCAGGTCTTTCTGGTCGTTGTGGGACACGCCGACCGCCACCCGCCGGGGGTCGAGGGCCACCGGTGTCGACCGGTCTTCGCACTCGGTGGTGGGGCTGCGGCCGAAGAGCCGTTCGATGAGGTCGACGATGAGCCGGGCGGTGTCCGGATCGGCGGAGACGAGGGCACTGCCGGGCAGCGTGAGATGGGCCCACCCGCTGGCGGCGGCTTCGTCGAGGGCCCGGTCGACGGCGGCGGTCCGCCGGCCCTGTGCGGGGTCGAGGCGGAGCTGGCGCACCTCGGGGAGGACAGCGGCGTCGAAGTGGTGGTCGGCGCGGTAGAAGGCGCGGGCCATGGCGACAGATCGGGGGTCGAGCCGCCAGGTGATGGGCAGCCGGTGCACCGGAGTGGCGGGATGGTTGCGCAGGAGCACGCCGACGGCCGTCTGCAGTGGGTCTTCGGGTCCGCCTCGCCACCAGGTGGCGTCGGGGAGGGTGGTGAAGGGGTCGAGCTGGCCGGAGTCGCCGACGAGGAGGTGGGTGGTGGCGATGCCGCCGGCGGCGTAGTACTTGGCCGCGTCGGCCTGGAACGCCTCGTCGATGAGCAGGGCGTCGTAGCCGCCCAGATCGCGGGTGGCGGCGTCGGCGAACTTATCGAGGGTGGCGACGACGAGCGGGGTTCGCCGGTCGACCGCCTCCTTGGTGGCTTCGACGGACACATTGGGGAGGGCGACGGTGGCGGCGGGAAGGACCCGGCCCCCGCCCGGCAGGAAGACCACCGGCAGCTGCGGGTTCAACCGGGCGATCCGATCAACGAGGCTGTACACCTGTTCGTTGGTGGGGGCGGCGACGGCGACCCGGGCGCCGGCCTGGCGGAGCCGGCCGGTGGTGGTGGCCATGAAGTGGCTCTTGCCCGCTCCGGCCACCGCTTCGGCGACGACGCCCTGTTCCCGGCGGAGCCGGCCGAGGATGTCGCTGACCACCTGGTTCCCGATGTCGGCGGCCTGGTCGATGACCGCCTGGTTGAGGGTCGGCCGTTTGCGGCTCACCGGTAGGCCTCCCGGTTGGGCAGGGTGGCGCCGTCAACCGGCGCCGGCGGAGTTTCGCCGTCACCGCCGTCGATGGCCGCCGGCGGGGCCGGGGGCGTGTCGGGCCGGTGGCACCAGGGCGGGTTCTGGGGGAGTGGCCGGGACCACCCGCCCGGTTCGGCGTGCAGCTCTGAGTAGACGACCCGGCCGCCACGGCCCGGAACCCGGTCGCGGTCGTAGGGGGCGTCGAGCTGCAAGACGACGCGGGTGCTAGTCCCGTAGGCGGCGGTGCTGATCACGTTCCAGGCTTTGTCGTCGTTGTCGGCCCACCACAACGCTTTCCCGTCGGGGAGGACGACGGGGTCGTCAGTGTCGACGGTGATCCGGGGCCGGCTGACCTCCCGGATGTTGGGCCGTTCCTTGTGGCCGATGTCGGTGCTGACGACGGTCCCGGAGAGGGCCTTGCCGGCGAGGAGGTAGGGGACCATGCAGGCCGGGTCGTCGAGCGCCATTTCGGCGTGGAGGCGCCGCTGGGCTTCTTCGAGGGTCCGCAGCGTGGTGGCCGCCTGGCGGGGGGTGTCGGTGGTGCGGTACCGGCCGCCCTGGCCGACGACCCAGTTGACGTGCCGGCCGAACGCCACCCGATCGTCGGCGAAGCGTCGGACGGTGCTCGGGGCCGGCTCGAGGGCCGCCTCCCGGGCGTGGACCCGACCGATGAGCTCCCAGACCGGGTCGACGTGGCTGCGGTAGTGCTCGTTGAGCGGCCCGATCAGGGACTTGATGAGCTTCGGGTCGACCGAGCCTTTTCGTCGCCCATTGAAGGTGTCGAGGAGATCCATGGTTTTGCGGTCGATTGTTTCCGGCGGCTCCGGCCCGACGGGAAGGTCCCGTTCCGCCTGGGCGGACGCCTGGTAGGCGGACAGGCCGGCGGCCGGTTCGATCTGGGCGTCGAGGGCGGCCAGGTTGGCCTGCTCGAGCGGCGATGCGAGGGTGGCCCAGTGGTCGGCGACGAGCCGGTCGAGGGCCACGATGAGGGCCTGGCCGGGGACCCAGCTGTGTTTGGCGTAGAACCGCAGATGTTTGCCGGCTTCGACGAGGTTGGGGTCGGGGGTCTGGCCGTTGCGGTCGGACAGGTAGCCGAGGTATCGGCCGAGCAGGCCGAGGGCGTCGGCGGTGGCTCGGTTGGCCACCACGACCTGGGTGGGGTCCACCGGGATGTGGTCGACCCAGGTGCCCCGGCGGCGTTCTTCGGTGACCGCCGCCGCCCGCCGGATGTGGGCGCAGAGGTCGGTGGCGAAGGGGGTGAGCGCGGCGAAGTAGAGGTCGCGGTTGCGGGGTTCGCCAGCCACGGCCAGCTGGTAGCGACCGCCGACCGGTCCCCAGGCGACGGCCGCCGCCCGGAACCGTTCCCCGCCGAGACGCCACACGACAATGCCGAGCGCCTTGTCGGACAGGTGGGTGTGGCGGAGGCTGGTGCGGCGCACGGCCCGGCCCGACTGGTAGACCCGTGCGGCGAGGACGGCGTCGAGGGTGGCGTTCATGCCGACCTGCGCAGCGCGTCGTCGAAGAGACGCCCGGCCCGTTCGAGGGTCGGGGCGGCCAGGGCCTCGTCGCCGTTGGGTGTGGCGCCGGCGGCGAGGTCGGCGATGCGGGCCAGGTTGGTGATGCCGGGGGCGGCCCGCACGATGGTGGCGCCGGCGATGGCGGGGTCGCCTTGGCCGTAGGCGCAGGTGCGACAGGCCCAGGCGAACCCGCACGACGCCAGGCACGACCCCGGGTCGTAGAGCCGGCCGATGGTGCTGGTGGCCTTCTCGAAAGCGTGGAGGCGCCGGTCAGCGTCGAGGGTGGTGTCGCCGACCTGCTTGAAGGTGACGGCGGCGCCGACGCCGGCGGCGATGTCGTCGACGTGGGGCACCTGGTCGAGGAGGCGGCGGGCCCGCCGGACCCGCACTTCGACGTCTTGGCGATGCAACGTCGGGGTGAGGCCGGTGTTGGTCGGCGTGATGAGGATCGCCTCGCCGGACACGATGTTCGGGTCGAGGCCGGCCGCCTCGAGGGTGCGGCGGGTGAGGAGGATGTAGGTGGCGGCCTGGTCTAAGGCGCTGCCGAAGGCGTCGGGGTCGGTGGGGCGACCGTCAACGATGGGCCACGATTTGTTTTCCCCGACGACGATCTGGCCGTTGACTCCGATGGCCACCTCGTCGGCTTCGAGGTACGAGTCGATCCCGCCGACGTTGGCTCGCAGTACGGCCCCGTCGATGACCACCTGGCCTCCGGTTCCGGCGATGGTGATGAGGTGGCCCTTGGTGGTTTTCGCTTTGAGTTTGAGACCGTTGAGGTCCGGGGTGTACCCGTCGCGCAGGTTGTGGACCCCGGCGGTGGTGAAGTCGGCGCCCAGACCTTCGCCCAGCACCCGGCGCAGTTCGGCGTGGCCTTGAGCCCGCAGCAGCCCTTCGAAGCCCAATCCCCGGCCGATGGCGAACGGCGACTGCCCGAACGGCATCTGATAGGGGCTCTGCCCGAAGAGGCGGTTGGTGTCGACCCCGGCGGCGAAGGCCACGGTTGCGGTTGGGCAGCGGTGCACGTTGGCGAACGCCGCCAGACGCTGCACCGAGGGCCGGGTCGGCTTCTTGGTGCCCCGGATGCGCTCCAAGGCGGCCTGGGTGTTCGGGTTCATTCGTCGTCCTCTGGAAGGTCGGTTCGCCCCCAGCGGGTCTCGATGGCGCTGAGCTGCTGGGCGCCTTGTCGGGCGGCTTGGGCCCGGGAGATGTCGTCTTGGGTGGCGATCTGGTCCAGCGCTGTTTCAGCCGCCTTGAACACCCGACGCGGGTCGATGCGAGAGTGGTCGATGTCGGCTTCGGGGATGGTGCGGGCCATCTTCTTGACGAGGCCTTCGAGCGCCCGGTCGGGTTGGTTGATGAGCCGTTCGGCGAGCACCAGGGTGGCTCGAAGGTGGTCGGCCCGCTCCGACCATGGCCCGATGATCCGCCGGGCCAGCGGCCATTCGACCAGCGTGAGGGTCTTGGTGATGGGCTGGAACCACACCGCCTCGAGCGCTGGCGCCACGTACGGTCCGCCGTCACCCTGGTTGCGGTCGAAGCGTCGCTGTTCGGCCCGCCGAACGTCGCTGATGGCCCGGGAGTCGACGGTGGCCTCGAAGCGGGCGGCGACGTAGTCGATGAGCAGCCTGACCCTGGTCGGCACCCCGAGCTCGGTGAGCGCGCCGACGATGAGCGACCTCGCCTGATCCCGGGCTGACGGCTGTGCCGACCCCGCGTTTCGTGGTGTTTCCATCCCTACTCCCTCAAACCTCTCCAAACTGATCGGTCCCCGAGCGAGATCGCTGAACCCAAATTCCTCCCAACCGGCCGGCCGCCGGTCGGGGCATGCCTGCGGCCGTTCCCACCTGGATGATGCCGACCGGGTCTGACAATTACAGCAGTGGCATTTTGATTATGGGCAGGCCCCTCATTGACAACAACCGCAACGACGCGATGGTGGTTCTAACGCCGTAGATGGGACGACCAGGTCGAAAACCACCTAACGGTGGTGCGCTGACGGGGGATCTCGCCGACACTCTGCTTGACAAAGGCGCAAACGGAGGGACGAACATGCCGACCGAATCGTTTTACGAAGGTTTGAGCGTGCGCGAAGCGCTGCGACGCTTCGCCGAGCACCATTACGCCATCAAGAACCGCCACATCTCCGAGTACGAGTACGAGCTTCTGATCCAGGTAGCCGACGCCTTGGACTCGCTGAGCGGCCAAGTTTTGCACGCCGCCTAAATCCGCTCAGGTCCCGATCTCTCTGGCTTGGACTGCCGGCTGGGGGGTCTGAGAGTTCTGCGTGCGTCAGGTCCTTGCTGGCGTGAACATCGTTCGACCTCGCCTAGCTCGGGCGTTCCATCTGACATCGGCTCCGATGGGCTGGCCCGAACACACCGGGCCGGTACTCGCCGAATCCGGCGACCGGCTGAGGGGCGGGGTCACAGGGGTGTCCCCCATGGCGTGCGGGCAGTCGTCCGCCGGCCCTCCACCGAATCGGGCGCCGGGGACGTTCAGCCTTCGCCCGGTGCGGCCGATGATCCGTGTGACAACCCGGCCAGACCGGTCGATTCCCACCCCTCCAGGGGGGACCGGGGGCCTTCGACCACCGGGCGACCGTCCCATCGAGTCGAGGTTCTGATGGCACTGATCCCTGCAACTTCGTCGCCGACACCGAGCCGCCCAGCCAACATTGGCGCGGCGTGGTGCTGTTTGGCCGCAACGTTGCTTCCTATAAGTTCGCCCTGGCCAACTCCCTGCTCGAACTGGGCCGGCAGGGGATCGAGGCGGTCCACCTCGACCAGCTGGCCGAACCGTTCGCCCGCCACGTCTGCGCCCACCTTGCGCAGGTCGACCGCCAGGGAACGTTCGACCACAGCCGGTTCCTCGACGCCTGCCGGTTCTTCAACGCCGGGCGGATCAACGCCGACGAGCTGCGAACGGCGACCGTCCTACGTGGGTTCAACAACGTGATCGACGCCTTCCACATGGTCGGCGACGCCGAGATCCCGACCCGCTTCTTTGTCGACGAACGCCAGACCCGCACCGGCGGGATCCGTCTGACCGACGCCCTTTTCGAGCTGGCCGCCACCCAGGCCGCCGATCTGGCCGAGGAGGTCGAGGCCCGCTGGCGGTTGGTGGAGGAGGCCTGGGACGCTCGGGCCAACCACCGCCAGATCGTCGTGCTCTACGACGCTCCCCGCGAGTTGCTGATTCCCGGGATTTCGGGAAGCGCCGTTCGATCACCGAGGTCCGTCCGGCCCTGAACGGCTACCAGAAGGGCCACTGCTTCTACTGTTTCGGCCCGATCCTGGTGGTCCCCGGCCCCACCGGGGAGCTGTCCGACGTCGATCATTTCCTCCCCTTCTCGCTGATGTCGCGCGGGATGCCAGTGAATCTCGATCAGGTCTGGAACCTGGTGCTGGCCTGTGCCACCTGTAACCGCGGTCAGGCTGGCAAGATGGCCGCCGTGCCCGACGAGCGGTACCTGGCCCGACTTCACCGCCGCAACGAGTATCTGATCAGTTCCCATCACCCGTTGCGCGAGACGCTGATGATCCAGACGAGGCGCGATCCCGCTCGCCGCCAGGCCTTCCTGTCCGCCGCACTGGGTACGGCGAAGGAGCTGGTCGGTTCCCGCTGTGGCTGGACCGCTCCCGAGAAGGCCGCCGCCGTCTTCTAAGGCGATGAGCGACGACCCCTGCCCGTTCTGTCGCCGGATCGCCGCCGGCGACATGGGTGCCCGCAACGAGTCGGCGGTCGCCTTCCCGGACGCCTTTCCGGTCAGCCCAGGCCATACTCTCGTCGTTCCGCTCCGACATGCCGCGGACCTGTTCGACCTGGACATCGCGGAGCGCCGGGGGGTGTGGGATCTGGTCGACGTTGTCCGCGACGCCCTCGTGGCCGACCTGGCGCCGGATGGCTTTAACGTCGGGGTCAACGTCGGTGTGGCTGCCGGCCAGACCGTACCGCACGCCCATGTGCATTTGATCCCCCGCTTCGCCGGTGACGTGGAGGACCCTCGAGGGGGCGTCCGCTGGGTGATCCCGGCCGCCGCGGCCTATTGGAACCAGCGGACCGAGTAGCGTGAGTGCGCCGGTGACGAGGGTGTGCCCGCCGGGCCGGGAGGGCGACGGTGCCAGATGGCCGCCCTCAATGCCGACCTACGGCTGCAGCGTGACCCGTTGGAGGTTTCGTGATCTCGCCGACTGACATCGCGACGATGCCGTCCTTCAGCGGGCTGGCCGTCCCCCGTGACTTCTACTGGGTGTTGGACCCGCCGGCACCGCTCGCCGGAATGCCTTACCCCTACGGCTTTGACTGGGCCGCCGCGCACCGTCTCGGCTTCGACGCCCTCGTCTGTCTGACGGATGACACGCTCGACTACGACTGCGCCCCACTGGCAGGCTCGGCCGTCAGGTTGACTGATCTCTACGGCGGCGCCTTTCCACGGGATCCGGCGGATGAGCTCGACCGACTCCGCGTTGGGGTCACGATGGTTCGGGACCTTCGCAAGGCCGGTGACGGCGTGATCGTCCACTGCGCCGGCGGAACTGGACGGACTGGCACCGTCGTAGGGGCCGTCTTGGTGAGCGAAGGACTTCCGATCGAAGACACTGTCTCCTGGTTGGACGTCCTGCACCGCCGGAGAGGAAAGTCCGGTTGGCCCGAGTCGCCATGGCAGGCCCAGATCCTCCAGGAGTTCATTCGATGAGCTCGACCGGTTCCTCGCCGGTCGGAGAGGACGCGTGTCTCCCTCATTCCGAAGATGCCCTGAGGGAAGCTGTGCGGCTGCTAGGCGAGACGGCGGAACTGGCCGGCGAACTGGCCCGCACGCTCACCGTGGACCCGTCGCCCCGCTTCCGGAAAGCGTTGTTACAGGCAATGCTAGTCAGCGAGCGATGCCTCATCGGGTTCGTGTGTGGCCCGAAGGCTTCTCGGCATCCGAAGACTGGTGAATGGCGCCGGCGGCCCGATGATGTGTGCCCCCAGTGTTTCATCTCGGGATGGCGCCTCGAGAACAAGGAGCTGCGTACTCTCCTCGAGGTTCGCGAGGGAAAGATCGGCAAGCAGATCGCCCACCTCACGTGGCCGCAGGTCGAACAGCCTCGAGAGTGGACGATCAACAAGGTTGACCTCGCGATCAGGGCGCTTGCGATATTCGCCGGGGACTTGGAGATAACCCGCCCGGAGCTGGGAACCATACTTAGATCTCACTTGGAGAGGGCTGGGCAATCGGCGTCGTGACGCGTGCCTTGATCTGATGTGAGTTTCGCCGCCCTATCACGACCTCCAGCCCAGGACCAGGATGTAATTTGATGGACCTTCCCTGGACGAGAAGGCGGACTCGTAGCCGTGCGCCGTCTCGCCTTTGACCAACTCAGAAATGCGGAAGGTTCGACAGGTCGCCTTTCTCAAGTCGATACCCGAGTTGGCGAAGGCGCTCCTCGACGGCGGGCAGGTTCGTGACGGGGCAGGCCGACCAGGATGAGACCATGTTCGAACGTTCGACGTAGAACTCCGCGCCGACTTCGGCTGGTATACCCATCGTCTGCGGGTCGAACGGGTCGGCCAGCTCCGGCTCGCCATCTCCGCTCATCGGGTCGGCGGGACAGCCGTCATCCTGGTCGAACGCCGAAGCGAGAGAACTGATGTCGTTGACTGATGCGAACCGTTCGCTCTCCGCCTGTTCGTCGCTGAGGCCGAAGTACTCGTACAGGCAGTTCTCCCACCGCTCCCAGACGAGGTCGGCGATCGGCTGAACCAGATCCGCTGGTTCCTCCGCCAGCGCCCGCCGGAAGTCGCCCCAGGTGTGGATCCGTTGAGCGAGCTCAACGATCGCTCTGCCCTTGGCGGCCGCCGTTGGCTCGTACAGCAGAACATCTTCGTGGTCGTATTGGGCCCAGCGAATGGTCTTTGCTGTCACGGCCCCCTCCATCCGGATCCGGAATACAACGCTGCGACATCATGGCCGCGCCGCTAAGGTCCGCCAAGCGTTGTCGTCGTCGCGCATGGGCCGGTCTTCCGCCCAGCTCGGACAGCGGGGGACCAGGCTTGGCCTTCACTTCTCCTCTGCTGGTTGTCCTTCTACTTCAGCCGTTTCAAGCGTGACGTCGTTCACCGTCACGGACGCCCCGGGTCCGCAGCGGGCGATGAGTTGCTCGGCCACTGATCGGGACGCCGCCTCGTCGAGGGTTGGGACAACGAGGTGGATGTAGTCCAGCTTGTCGTCGGGATCGAGGGGGTCGGGAACGATCGAGGCGTCGACGACCACCGAAGCGGTGCCCGGCTCCAATGACAACACTTCGTCGCCGTCGACCCGCGCTTCGAAATGCGACTCCTTCGTGATGGAGACGACGAGGCCGGGGACCCGGAAGAGACGATCCGTCCACTCGTAACCTCCGGCCGTCATCGTGGACAGCTCGTAGACGGTTTCGAGCCCCGGGTACTCCCAGAACGGCACCGGCACCCAACCCACGCCGTCCGACACTCTCAAAAGCGCCCACTGGTATCCGTTCACGGTCACCGGCGCGAACACCGCCGCGCCGTCACCGAGCGGGAGCTCCAACGCCCCCCACGCTTCGTCGTCCTGCTCGACATCGCCCAGGTCGACAGGCAACGCACCGACAAGGTCGCCGTCGCCGAACGCATCGGAGCGAATTTCGGTTGACGCCAGGTCGGACCACACCCAGCTGGCCGTGTGCTGTCCGAGCTCGGCCAGCTCCTCGAACTCGAACGTCCGTTGCCCGCCGTCGACGAGGACTTGCACGACAGTGATTCGCGCCACGGCCGAGAGCCTACGCCTTGCTGTCTGGGGTTGGGATTGGGCTTCCACCCTCGCCGACTGAGGGTTCACTCGCTATGCGGTGAGTCGTTGGCGGCTGGTTTGGGCTCGTCGTCGACCCACGGTCATGTCTTCGGTCTTTCGCGGCAGAGCCCGACGAGGTCACACGATCCGCACGTGTGCTCTTCCCAGGCAGTGAGCCTGGGCAGGTCATTCGCCCGGAGCGCCTCGCCGGCCTCCCAGATCTTCTCGCGGACGGCAGTCAGCAGGGGATCATCGACTGCCTCCCGGGTTGTTTTACCCTTCTCGTCGAGGTTCAGCACCTCGATGACATCGGCAGATTTCCCGGTGAGCTCTTGGTAACCCACGGCGTACACGTGGAGCTGGTCGCGTGTGACCTCCTCCGCCTGGGCTCGCTCCGTGGACTTGAAGTCGACGATCGCCACCTCTCCCGTGTCGAGCCGCCGGATCAGGTCGATGCGCCCGTCGACGGTGATGCCGGGCGCCACATGGACCTGGATCTGCTTCTCGGAGAACTCCGTGTTGGTGATCTCCTTGCCGTGCGTGTCGAAGTACCGCTCGATCGCCTTGATCCCGGCCTCCCGCAACTGCTCCCGCAGTGCAGGATATGCGAACGGTGCGTTCAGGTGCCGGTCGATCAGCGCGGCGGCCGAGTCTTTTGTGAGCACGTCCCCATCCAGCGCTCGCTTGTGGATCTCCGATAGGGCGTCGTGCAGACCCTTGCCGTAGCCGAGCGCCTCGTGGATCGGCGCGTTGAAGCCGTAGAGGAAGCGCAGCTTGAATTGATACGCACACTCGAAGAGGTACTTCAACTCTGAGAACGACAGCGTGACCTGGGGTGTCTCCTGGAGCGGTTGCGGCGGTAGTCGATCGACCTTCATTGAACTCGACGTTGTCGACACCCACTGTTGGGCGGCGATGTGGTCGAAGAACTCAGACCGAGTGCGCTGCTGCTGGTTGTCCGCGATCGGTGCGTACGTCACGCACAGGAATTTCTGAGCGCGCGTCACGGCGACGTACAGGAGCCGAGTCTCGTCTTCGAGCGTGCCCCGGTAGCGGGCCGGGTCCTCGATCGCCTCGTCCGGAATGACGTGCCGCAGCGTGACGCCGCCCATGACCCGTGAAGGAAAGCGGTTCTTCCGCATCGCCGGCAGGAACACCGCTGGCCACTGCAGCCCTTTGCCTTGATGAACCGTGGCAATCGTCACCGCGTCCGGAGCGGCGTAACCGACGTCCGCATCGGCGTCGGCGTAATAGTTTGGCGCCTGGTGCTCGAGCCATTTGGCGAAGCTTTCGTACTTCGCCTTCGGTGCCGTCGTGAAGTGAATCTGCTCGTAATCAGAGATCACCTGGCTGAACTTCCCCAGCTGGTAGAAGACAAGCTCTTGCCGCGTCGTGTCACCCGGGAGGGTGTCCTCACGCATGTCGAGCGCTTCGAGGAAGTCCAGGTAGAGCCGCTGGATGTTGTACACCGAGTACCGCTTGCCAGCGTCGAAGTCCCGCCCAGCTTCCAGAACCCGCATTGCGTTGGTCCAGTCGGCGCCAGCAGGAATCAGCTGAGCGTCCTCCCACAGAGCCTTGAGGGTCCCTCCGTCGACCTCCTGGACGACGAATCGAAAGACGCCGACGACGGCCCGGATTTCGGGGCTGTCGAACAGCCGGTTCAACCCCTTGACGATAAACGGGACACCGCGACGCCGGAGCTCCTCCACCAAGGGTCCCGAATCTTTCGCCACTGACCGGTAAAGCACTGCACAGTCCGACCACGACATGCCCCGAGACTCAGAGTCCGGCCGGTCCCGAAACGCGACTCCACGCAGATGCTCGATGCGCTCAGCGATCCACGTCGCCTCCGCCTCCGGATCGTCGAACGTCAGGGCGAGCAGATCGCCGCGCTCCCACTCCTGGTGTCCAGCAGCGGTCATCACCTTCGGGAGTCGCTCTCGAGCCGGGATGCGTTCAGCGACTGACCGGCCGACTTCGACGACACCTCGGCTCGACCTGAAGTTGTCGTCCAGGGTGACCTGCCGCACGCCGGCGTAGCGCTCATCGAACTTGATGATGTTTGAGACCTGACTGCCCCGCCACTGGTAGATCGTCTGGTCGTCGTCGCCGACCACGCACAGGTTCGCTCCGAACTGAACCAATCCCCGAACCAGGCTCTCCTGTAGCGGGTTGACGTCCTGGTACTCGTCGACGACGACGTACTTGACGTCGTTCCGTATGTGCTCTTGGACCCGGACGTAGTCGTCGTCTTCGTACGGATCGCCATGGAGATATTCAACCGCGCTTCGAATGATTTCCGTGTAGTCAAACAGCGAATTGTGCTTGATCAAGTCCATGTACTTCTCGAACGACTCGATCACGCCCGCAGGAACCTCGTCGATGCGGATCGAGTCTTCGCGTAAGACGCTGAGAACCTGCAGGTAGAGCCTGGAGTTGATATACCGCCGAAGGACCCCGGGGTTCGCCGTCGTCGGACAGGACGTAAGTCCGGATTTTGCGCTGTAACGGTCAACGAAGAGCTGCGCAGTGATGTCGGTGAGGACCGAGAATTTGAACTTCTCGGGCACGAGCCGTTGCAGCAGGTCCAATGCATAGCCGTGCATCGTCCCGACGTACATCTCCGCGAGGCCCGTGATGTCGCCGAGTTCTCGCTCCACGATCGAGAGGATGCGGTCCTTGAGCTCGGCCGCGGCCTTCTCCGTGAATGTGAACGCGATCACATTCTTGGGCTCGACACCCGGCTGGGCCAGGATCCCTGCGATCCGCTGTGAGATGACCTGCGTCTTCCCCGACCCGGCGCAGGCGATGATCTGCAGCGGAGCATCGACGCACGCGATGGCCGCTGCCTGGGCCGCGGTGTACGACGTCACCCACATAGTCTGGCAAAACTTCAGCCAGTTGCGGTAAGAACCGCGTCTCCGGGTGGATTGGAGGCCCGCGAGCTCGTCATCGTCGGTGAGCATCCACCGCTGGTACAAACTGAGGGAGGATCGTGTCTCGGCTCAACGATTTGCTGTGTCAGCTCCGAGCTAGAGAACCAGAAATCGCTCTCGACCTCGAGCGAGAGTTCGCAGCGCTCGCCGATCGTCGCGCCTTCGGATTGAACTTCGAGCGCCACGTTCCCGAGTCGGTTGAGCTGCCCGGTCGCAAGGTACGTAAGGGGGACAAGGTTCGACGCTTGCCCCCCCGCGGCGCGGTATCGAGGAAGGCCGACGACGTCGTATGGCGGGTCCTTGGCCTCGACAAGGCCTCTGGGACCGCGTCGCTGGAACTTATTCGCGGCACGGTGGTCCATGACGGCGCCACCGGTCCGGAGACTACCCAGGCTTCGATCGAAGACATAATTGTCGTCGCGGAGTTTCGGGACCCGATCTACCCCGGCCTCGTCTCGACCGGGAAGGTTGAGCGCGGTGGAGGCAAGCCTTTTCATGCGGTAATCAACGCTGAGAACTATTACGCGCTCGAGACGCTCCTCTTCACGCACCGCGGGAAGGTTGATTGCATCTACGTCGACCCGCCGTACAACACAGGGGCCAGGGACTGGAAGTATAACAACGACTACGTGGAGGAAGATGACCTCTACCGCCACTCTAAGTGGCTGGCATTCATGGAGCGTCGGCTGCTCCTGGCCAAGCAATTATTGAAGCCCGAAGAGGCCGTGCTCATCGTAACGATTGATGAAAAGGAATACTTGCGGCTGGGCTTGCTTCTGCAGCAGGTCTTCCCCGAGGCAGGCATCCAGATGGTCTCAATCGTCATGAACCCGAGTGGTACCTCACGAGACCTCCTTTCCCGAGTCGACGAGTACGCGTTCTTCTGCTTCATCGGCGAGGCTCGACCCAACGACGTGCCAGACGATCTGCTTACCGACCAGAGCCTCGATGGAGCCAAACTGGGGAGCGCCGGCGTTCGCTGGGAATGGCTGCTTCGCGGCGGTGGAACGTGGTACCGAGCAGAGCGGCCGAACCTCTGCTACCCAGTTATTGTGAACGAGGATCGAACCCGAATGCTCGGCGTGGGCCCCCCGTTAACAGGCGGCGAGGCAGACCGACCTAGCCACATAGGTGGCGCACCCGTTGTCTGGCCGGTCCGGAGTGACGGTCGTTTAGGGATCTGGCGCGTCGAGGCGCGAAAACTCGATGAGCTCATTACCAAGGGCTTCGCCCACATCAGCTCGAAGCCGAACGCTCAGCAGCCAACACTGCGATACCTCTTGGGCGGCACGGTCGCCCAAATCGAGTCTGGCGCCCTGAAGGTGGTCGGCTACGGCCCCCGCGGCGAGGTTCTAATTGACGCCGCTGGCGCCGCTCGGCGACAGAGGGCCAAGACAGTCTGGAACCGGCCGCAGCACATCGCAGGGGGTGGAGGTGGCGCTCAAATGCTGAGCCGCCTGTTCAACGATCGCGGCAGATTCCAGTTCCCAAAGTCACTCTATGCTGTGGAAGACACGATTCGAATCGCTGTCTCCGATAAGCCAGAAGCCCTTGTAGTCGACTTCTTTGCGGGCTCGGGCACAACTGCTCATGCCGTGATGCGTCTGAACAAGCAGGATGGCGGGCAGCGTCGCTCCATCCTGGTTACCAACAACGAGGTAAGCGTTTCGGAGCACAAGGCACTCCGCGAACGCGGACTGCGGCCAGGCGACGCCGCGTGGGAAAGGTGGGGAATCTGTGAGTACGTCACGAAACCTCGTATCACGGCAGCAATCACCGGCCGGACGCCGGGCGGGGACCCCATAAAGGGCGACTATAAGTTCACCGACGAGTTCCCGATGGCAGACGGTTTCGAGGAGAACGTCGAGTTCTTTACGCTAACGTACGAAGCGCCCCTGCGCGTAGCGAGCAACCGAGAGTTCGCAAAGATCGCACCGCTCCTGTGGATGCGCGCTGGGTCTCGAGGCAGGCGGATCGATGACGTATCCGCCGGCTGGGGCATGGGCGAAGCGTATGGGGTCCTCGCCGACCTCGACCACACCGAAGACTTCCTCAAGGCAGTCGCCGCGGCAGGCGACGATCTAGCAACTGCCTTCATCGTCACTGACGAGGATCGACTCTTCGAGTCAATCTCGCGCGATCTCCCTAGCCACGTCGAACCCGTCCGCCTGTACGAGGCGTACCTCCGCAACTTCGAGATCGAGTCTGGGAGGGGCACCCTGTGAAGTTCACCCTTCTCCCGTATCAGGCCCAGGCGGTCGACGACGTTCTGGCCAACCTCCAGCGTGCCCGTCGGAACTACAAGGATCCCGAGCAGCGAGAGATCTCGTCTTTCTCGCTCACGGCAACCACGGGTGCCGGAAAGACCGTCATGGCCGCCGCCGCGATCGAGGCGCTGTTCTGGGGCAACGAAACCTTCGACTTCGCGCCGGACCCTGGCGCAGTGGTCCTCTGGTTCTCGGACGATCCGAACCTCAACGAGCAGACGCGCAACCGCTTGATGCAGGCGTCGGAGAAGTTCACTTCCACCAACCTGATTCGGATCGAGCCCCCATTCGCGAAGCCCCGGCTCGAGCCCGGCAAGGTGTACTTCCTGAACACCCAGAAGCTAAGCGTGAAATCACTCCTCGTGCGCGGTCACGCGGAGACTGTCGAGCGGCGCACCGGGCAGACCGCCTTTTCGACTCCCGATATGCAGGGATGGTCGATCTGGGAGACGCTCGCCAATACCATCGATGCCGACGAGTTAACCCTGTACCTGGTGCTGGACGAGGCTCACCGCGGCTTCAACAGCAAGTCGATGGCGGACAAGCCGACGATCGTTCGCCGGCTCGTCAACGGAGCAAAGGGTACGCGCCCACCGATCCCGATCGTGGTCGGGATATCAGCCACGATTGAGCATTTCGAGAAGGCAATGAAGGAGGCTGAGGCGACTAGGAATCGCCGGGCGCTTCCTTCCGTTCTCGTTGACCCCTCGCTTGTGCAGGAGTCAGGTCTTGTGAAGGACGCCCTCGTCCTGGACATCCCTGACGAGGTCGGCAACTTCGACTCGGTGCTGGTGCGCCGTGCTGCCCGGAAACTGAAGGACTCCACCGAGCGCTGGGCCTCGTACGCAGAATCCCAGGGTTTACTCGAGACGGTGCAACCGCTGCTTGTCCTCCAGACGCCGAACACGCCAGATCCGGACGACATTGGTATCGCCATCGACACAATCTTCGCCGAGTACTCAGAGCTGCGAACGGACCAGGTGCGACACGTCCTCGGCGAACACAGCACCCAGAAGTTCGGAGCGTGGGAGGTCGACTGGATCGAACCGCAGCGTGTCCAAGAAGAGAGCCGGGTGCGCGTGCTCATCGCCAAGGACGCGATCTCAACTGGCTGGGACTGTCCTCGTGCCGAGGTCCTCGTCTCGTTTAGGCCCGCCAAGGACAACACTCACATCACCCAGCTTCTCGGACGAATGGTGCGAAGCCCGCTCGCCCGGCGCATCCCCGGTGATGAGCGACTGAACGCCGTCGACTGCATTCTGCCCTTCTTCGACCGCACCACCGCAGTGAAGGTCGTTAGGTTCCTAACCGGCGAACTGGACGAGGTCCCCGGCGCTTCAAAGAAGGTCGTCCTCGACGGCAAGGAGCTGATGCCGAACCCCAACATTCCCGCCGGCGTGTGGCAGCGATGGGAAGACCTGCCTACAGAGACGCTTCCACAGCGCGGCGCTCGCCCGGCCAAACGCCTGATCGTCCTCGCGCAGGCATTGTCGGCGGACCGGGTGAGACCCGGAGCTCTGAAGGAGATGGAACGCGAAATCCACCGCCGCCTGGACGGATTCGGCACGATCTACGCTAAGGAACTCGAGGCGGCAGTCCAAGAGGTCTGGGACGTCCACGTCCAAGAAATCTCCGGCCGCTACGGTAAGAACGGTCTCTCCTACACCGAGTTCATCGAACGCGCCGACGACCGCGCCATTCGAACAGGTTTCGAGTTGGCGAAAAGGGCCTTCGGCGCAGACATCGCGCAGTCCTACGTGAACCATATTGCCGGTCCCGACGATGAAGAGGCGGCCGACGATGGGCTGCGCGAGGCGTACGTCCGAGTTGCCGCCCTTGCCGCCGTGAGGGAGGTCCGCGAAAGCCTGGACGTGGACGTCCTCGACCTCACGGAGAGGCTGTTCGCGGATCACCGTGTCGACATCAAAGACCTTCCCGACGCGCGTCAACAGCAGTACGAGGACATCCGCGCCATGACGACCCAGCCCCAACCGGGAATCTTGCAGCGCCCTCGGACTCGCATAGAGGGCTTCTCGATGGAGCGAGACGACAAGGTGGTCCCCGCGCCGTTGGTTCCATGGCACTTGATTGCGGACGATGACGGGAACTTCCCCCTCACCGCACTGAACACCTGGGAGCAGAGAGTCGTCGAGGCCGAACTCGCCAACCCTAAGATCCGCGGCTGGTACCGGAACCCATCCCGCGCTGCCGTCGACTCACTCGGTATCGCCTACCGTGACGACAGTGGACGCTGGCACTCGATGCATCCGGACTTCTTGTTCTTCCACGAGGTGGACGATGACATCGTGGCGTCGATCGTCGACCCGCACGGACATCACTTGCCCGATGCGGCCATGAAGCTGAAGGCGCTGGCCACGTATGCGGCTGATTTTGGGATTGATTTCCACCGAATCGAGGCTGTAGCCGAGGTCGACGGGAGGTTGAAGGTCCTCGACATGCAGCAGTCTCATGTCCGCGACGCCGTTCTCGCCAGCACCTCGGCGGCTGTAGACCTCTACAGGTCGAGCATCGCAGTCGAGTACAGCCCGAAGGGCAGCTGACCGACCGCACAGGATCGTGGCATCGCACTTCCCGGCTCTTATGCGAATCAGTGGGTACGGCGGGCTCGGATCATTGCGGCGTGGAGCTTCCCATTTCACGACGCCGGTGTGAAGAAGGACCCGGCGCCGTCGGTCCCAGATGTCGATCTGCATCCGGTTCGGCGCCCCAGCGATTACGCCGAACAACGCGCAGCCCACCCGCTCTGCGGTCTCGACCAGCACCACGACATCGTCCTCGAGCTCGCCGACGCCCAACACCCGGAAGCCGTCCGGTCCCAGCAGAGTGTCGGGCAACCCACTACCGTCGCCAGCCATCAGGCGCCGCTCCTCTTCCTTGGCCGCCCTCGACAGCGGGTGGCGGGAAGACCCTGACCGCATTGGTGGACCCTCTTGGGCCGGGCCCACAACAATCACGCTGCTCCTTCCTGAAGAGCCCCATTGACGTAGGCTCGAGGGCACTCGTATGGCAAGACACATACGGCCTCACGGCTGGGAATGTCACAAAGGCTGGCTGCTGCGCGCCAGTCTCGTTTGATGGGACGAGGAGAGGGACGGTAACGGGCGTGGGCACGTATTATTGGGACAACGATCCAAACGAGCGGGTCTTTATGGAGGTTACGAGACGGGAAAGTATTGGTGAGGATATCGAGGCTCCGGTAGGCCGGGATGCTGGGGCCAACTATGCCTTAGTGCGCTGCTTGCGATTTGGAGATGTCGTCCTCCACTACAAGACCGACGCGGAAGCAATTCTGGGCGCCAGTATTGTCACCGGAGACCCGGAACCAGCGTCAACCTACTGGGCAGCGCACGACGGGAAGGAGCAGAAGGCAAACGCACGCCCAGCATGGCTACCAGGTATCCGCGTCCCAATTGATCACCTTGTCGAGGTCGACCCACCCATCACGCTTGACGAACTCCGACGCCATGAGAACGATCTCATGGCGATCCGGGACGACCTGCAACAGCGGTATCCAAAGGCCCCGCTCTACTTCCCGTGGGCTCGATATCGGGGCGGCTCATCTCCTATGAGGACGTTGCAGAGCTATCTTGTCAAGTTCCCCCGAGCAGCCGTAGACGTGATTCCGCGGCTGCGAGCCGTGGTGGACATGGCTCAAGGTGCCCGGATCGGAAGAGTCGAAGGGCCTTCCGAACTTGAACTCGCCCAAGCGGCGATCGCAACCAGTGCTGGACGCAGATATGCCCGACGTGGGCAAGGCTTTCTCGTCAATCAGAAGATGAGTGTCGCCATCGAAGTCCTTGCTATGAACTGCGCAATCCGTCACTACCGGACAGGCGGATGGACTGTGCATGATGTACATGGCGTCGCGGTATGGGATCTTGAATGCAATAAAGAGGGCAAGGCGTTACAGGTGATCGTCAAAGGGAGTCCTGGCAAGGCGCAAGAGGTCGTTTTGACCCCGGATGAGGTCGCGCACATCACAAGTTCCGACATAGTCGCACTCTTCATTCTCGCCGAGATCGACCTCTTCAGTGATGCGCACGCAGAAATCACGGCAAGAGGTGGCAAGCTGACGGTCGCTGAACCTTGGCACATCAATGTGAATGCTCTTGTGCCAATCGGATATAGGTACTGTGCATTGTGAACATACCGACAGCCCGTCCCGCGCGCGCGAGGCATTGCGTCCAGTTGACCTTAGGGAGCGAACACGGCGTGCCACAAGATGATATGGTCTGCCAATTCGTCGAGGAAGCTCCTGACGACGACGTCACAGCCCGGCGCGTGGTCGAGCTGTTCGAGCCTCCTAGGTGGCCGTGTGTTCGCGGAGGAGCCCCTTGACCACACGGTTGAGCTCACACTCCGAGTCGAGGCCCGCGAACAATCCGCGTTCCTCGACGTTGGTGTGGTCTCGCAGGGTCCGGACGACGTCGGTGAAGATTCGCCGGGCCCGGGACTGTCTGGCCGTGCTGCGGGCCGCCGACGACCCCACCGACCGGATCTCCCGCGTCGCCGCCCTGCGTTCTCCCCTCTACGCCTGGGCCGACGTCGACCTGCTCGACTGGCACTACGCCGGCGGCCGCTGGAATTTGCGCTCCGACCCCCCGGCCACCTCGCCGCCGATCACCCGGTGGCGGCCGCCATGGCCAACCGCGCTCGCTGTGGGAGGCCCGCTGGTGGACGACCCCCTCCGAGCTGCTCGACCGGCTCCTCACCGACCGGCGGGCCGACGTGTTGGGGTTCGCCGACGGCCGTCCCAAGGAGGTGTGGATCCGGCTGCGGTTCCTCGTCGACCAGGCCTGGGCTTTCGAGGAGGCTGGCGGCGGCGACCTGCGAGCCTTCGTCGCCTGGGGCCAGGCTGCAACGCACCGGCTCCTCCCGGGTCCACGAACCGCTCCTCCCCGAAACCGACGACGATGCGGTGCGGATCATGACGATCCACGGCGCCAAAGGCCTCGAGTTTCCGATCACGATCCTCTCCGGCCTGACCACGAAACCGGCCGGACCCCGCAACGGTGTCAGTGTGATGTGGAACGACGACGGCTGGCCCGAAATCAAGCTCCGCAAAGGTGTCGAGACCGCCGACCACCACGCCCGGGCCGACCTCGAACTGGAGATGGACACCCACGAGAAGTTGCGTCTCCTCTACGTCGCCTGCACCAGGGCCCGCGACCACCTGGTGGTTGCCTGTCACCACGTCGACGGCGACGTGGACACCTACGCCGCCCGGGTCTGGAACCTCATGTCGCCGCTCGACTCGCTGTGGCGCACCCTCCCCGACGGCGCCGCCCCGACGCCCGTCACGATCGCCACCACAGCCACGAGGTCCCCGCCGGTGGACGACCGAGCCGCCTGGCAGGCCGACCGCGAAGCGCTGCTCGCCCCCCAGCGTCAGCCCCGAGTCCTGTCCGCCACGACCATCGCCCGCCTGGCCACCGCCACTCCTGTGGCCGACGAGGACGCCGATGAGTCGGACTCCGAAGTGGGGGAGGGGAGTGGTATGCCGGCGGTGACGCCCCGCCGCCGCGGCCGGGCCGGCACCGCCGTCGGTCGGGCTGTCCACGCCACCCTGCAGTTCCTCGACCTCGCCAACCCCCAGCACATCGTCGAGCAGGCGACCCGCCAGGCTGAGCTGGAGTCGATCCCCGACCTGGCCGACACGGTGGCCGCCATGGTCCGCTCCGCCCTCGCCTCCGACGCGGTCGCCCTGGCCGCCAAGTCCCCCCACCACCGCGAGCTCTACGTCGCCGCCCCCGTCGGCGACCGGGTCATCGAAGGCTACATTGACCTGCTCATCGAAACCCGCCACGGCCTGGTCATCGTCGACTGGAAGACCGACACGGTCTCCTCCGAAGCCGACGTCGACGCCAAGCTCGCCACCTACGAGCTGCAGGGCGCCGCCTACGCCGTCGCCGTAGAGGCCGCGACCGGCCTCGGGGTGGTCGATGTGAAGTTCGTGTTCTGCCGCTCGAGTGGACCGATCGAACGGAGCATTGCGGATTTGACAGCAGCGGAGGACCTGGTTCGAGTCGTGATAGCGGGCAGGTCTGCCTAAGCCCACGAAGCGACAGCTGCTACGACTGATCCGATACCGGGCACCCTGTTGCCTGCGCCGGCCACGGGTCGCACCCTCGGCCTCCTCGTGGAGGCCGTACTCTCACCCAAGGGAGATGCTGTCAAGGCGCCAGTTGTCACCCGACGTGTTCGTTACCCTGCAGGTGAAGTCGGTCCGCAGTTGAGCGCCGAAGCCGTTCTGGGAATCGACGCTCGAGACGACGGTATAGGGACCGCTGCCGGAACCATCGACCACTACTTCGCCGTCGTCCTGAAAGAAGTTCCGGAACTTTGCGCTGCTGGGCGCCTTCAGGCGGTCCTTCACGAAGTCTTTGCACATGTCGAACGCCGTCAACTTCTGGTCAGACCCCGAACCTGTACCAGCTCCGCCCGTGGAGGACCCAGTGAAAATACCGATCACCACCAGGACGCCGAGGGCTGCAAGAACGAGGTTTCGGGTCCGGTGAGGGTTCTCATGCGCCTCTCCTTGGAGGGAAGGTGCACTGGACACGGATGCCATGACGGACAACGGTCGGGTGGAGGAGACGTCTGTTCGGGTGGCGACGTGTTCGTTGACTGATTCGGCGAACTCTTCCACCCAGTCCCGATCGCCGATGTCGGTGAACGACACCACGCTGCCGTCAGATATGGTCACCGCGAGGCTTCCCGGACCGCATGGTTCGGCCAACACGGGTGTGCCCGATATGACCAGCTCGCCGGCCGGGGAGAGAAATTCGATCCCTGCCGTCGTGAGGACGAGCAGGCCGAACGTGCCGTCGTACCGGGCGTCGGTCAGGAGGATCACCGCTCGTCCCGCCGCAGCGGTGGTCGCCTTCGTGAGCTGCGCCGCGACGTCAGGTTCGAGGTGCTCTTCGACAAGCTCAGCGACGTCTCCCGAATGGTTTCGCCCAGTTGCCAGTTCATTGATGGCATGGCTGAATTCGCCGGTCCATTGCCGGTCGCCGATGTCGGTGAAGCGCAGGACCTCGCCGTCTGCGAATCTCAGTTCGACCGTTCCTCGGCTGAGCGGCGTGGCCTGCAACGGCCACTCGCCACCGCTGGTCACGAGCACGTCGCCCGACGGGCTCAGAAAGTCGATGCCGTCTTCGGTCAAGAGGAGCAGCCCGAACCGGCCGAGGTAGTGGGCGTCCGTCAAAAGGACCACCGGGCGGCGTCTGGCTGCCTCGATGGCGCCAGTCAGTTGGATCGCTACATCGAACTCCAAGTGCTCCTGCACGAGGATATTGATGGTGTCCATGGAGACTCTCTCTACCTTGTGTCACGCGGTTGTCGGGGTCCACGCGCGTTAGCGGTACGGTCAGCTAAGTCCCCACATCGACACATTCGTGCCGCACGTTGAGCCCCTTGTGCTCTCGCCGGCCCAGGCCGCCGCCGTAGTGGGAAGCCTCGGGCCAAGGCCACCGTCGGCGGTGTTGCTTGGGTTGCTCTCCTGCCACGGGCTCAAATCAGGGTGTTTGACGCGAATCGCCTTGGCGGCGGCGGACAGTCAC
>Ga0070741_10005816_pt1 | contig 26965 bp, 27 predicted proteins | sample Coa_R1_4_FD_66440 | JGI IMG/M metagenome (GOLD analysis project Ga0070741, IMG submission 66440) | Surface soil microbial communities from Centralia Pennsylvania, which are recovering from an underground coalmine fire - Coalmine... | ecosystem: Environmental > Terrestrial > Soil > Unclassified ...
GAGCCAGGCCGCACGCTCGGGATGTTGCTGCTGTTGCCGGCGCTGGTGGCCTTCACCGGAATGTTGCTGCTGGCGTCCGGACTGATCCCCGGCGGACGATTCGCCGTCGGACTGGCGGAGTTGTCTGGCGCTGTCGACAGGGCCAGGCGCAGGATGCCAATTGTCGGCACGGAGACCGCTCTGCTCCAGCTTGTGAACCAGATCGCCGAGATTATCGCGCAAACTTCCGGCGAGGTCGGGATCGGCGGTGCGCACAGCAACCTTCACCTCCCCGGCGCGGTCGGTAATCTTCAATTCCACTGTTTGATCTCCAGCGTCGGTCAGGCGAAGCGATATCGAATGGGCGTCGGACGTGCGCACCGAAGGCGCTGCCTGGACGGTTGTGGGTTCGAGGTCGGTGTGTCGGGCCACGGCTGGTCTGGTGCCCGGAGCGTCGAGCGCGGCCTCAGCAGAATGAATCGGCCTGGTGGACGCGGAAACCGGCACGGCCGGTTCGAAGCGGGGCGGTTCCATGTGCTCTTCTTCGCGTGAAAACGGTGAGGAGTTCTCCGTGGTTGAACGCTCGCGGCTGCTGCGATTGTCGCCTGCGCTGTTGTTGTCCTGCCGATGTTCCGTTGCTTTCTCTGGTGCCTCCGGTTTGGTCGGCTGAGCAGAAGCCGGGGGAGCAGGATCAGGTTTGTCCGAAAGCATCGGGCTACTGCTCTTCATGGGCGCCGAAGAGGTCGACGGATAAAGTGTGTGAGCGGCAGTCGTCTGCGTGAACCGTTCATAAATGCGCCGTGAGGGAGTTCGGTGCCCGGCGCTGCCTCGGGAATCATGCCGTTATCTGGAACGGCCGCGATGTCAATCTGCGGATTGGTGCGAGCGGTCTCGGTTAATGGCGTCGGCTGTAGCTCGACGGTCTTGGTTTCGATCGCGAAAGGCGGTGCTGCCAAAACCGGCATTGCCTCTGCCGAAGGTTTGCGGACACTGACGGCTTCTGCCGCTTCAGTTGCAACAGGCGGTTCTGCTGGGAGTGCCAGTTCGATCGTCAGTGGCGTCGGAGGAGGAGGAGCCGGCACTGGAGAGTCCACACCGGTGATTAGAGGTTTCGAGGTTCCATCTTCGTCCGGCTTGATCTCAGGCCTGGTGTCCGGCTTAGCCTTCGTCCTTCGCTGAGGCTCGACTGCCAGGTTGGGATCAAGCTTGGCATCGCCTTTGGGCTTCGAGCCCGCTGGTTTTGAGACGAGGCCCAACAGATCAGCCAGGGCGGACTCGAAAGTCTGTTGCGTCTCCGCACCCGTGTCGAGGGACTGGGGCGGAGCGGACCCCGAGGAAACAGTGGCGCCGGTGGGCGCAGCCAGCAGGAGGAGCAGGTTGGCCATATCCGGAACCGACGCGGGTGCGGAGACGTTCACGGCCGGAAGAATTGCATAAATAGGACCAAAAGAGCTTTTTTACAGAAATGAAGCAGTTAGATCGCACGAGGCGAGACAAGAAACTGCCGCTGCGGACGATCGTGACAAAATCATGTCGCGGCCGCCGCCCGGCTTCTGTGCGACTTGTGGCCCATGTGCTTGTTTTCCCTGGCCGAATTTTTCCGGCTCCGCTTCGGTCCGGCGCTTGCATAGATTCAGCCGGAATTATGGACGCACTTACCGGCGCCGCCGTCAGCGGACTTCGTTCGCGTTTGGAATCGCTGGATATGCTGGCCAATAATCTGGCCAATACGGAAACCGGCGGATATAAGACCGATCGCGAGTTCTACAGCCTTTATGTTGCTCCCGACGCGACTGGCGTAGATTCGGCCGCGACGATGCCGGTCATAGAGCGGCCTTGGACCGACTTCTCCCAAGGCGTGATCCGACCGACCGGCAATCCGCTCGATTTTGCCCTCTCCGGGAAAGGTTTTTTCGCGGTCAACGGCCCCGACGGTCCTCTTTATACGCGTCAGGGAGCATTCCGCATATCTTCGGCGGGCGTGCTCGTGACCGGTGAGGGCTATCCTGTGCGGTTGACCGGGGGCAAGCAGTTGCAGACTACGTCCCAGGCGCCACTCGATGTTGCCGCCGACGGTTCCGTAAGTCAGGAGGGGCAGCCGCTTGGAAAGCTCGAGATCGCCAGCGTCGCTGATACATCTACATTGGCCAAACAGGGAAGCAGTTATTTCGTGCTCGCCGAAAGCTCGGGGCAGGCGGTCGCGGCGGCTGGTGTCGAGGTTCGGCAGGGAAAGCTGGAGGGCTCGAACGTAGCCACGGCCGAGAGTGCGGTGCGCCTGGTAAGCGTGTTGCGTCAATTCGAAATGTTGCACAAAGCCGTCTCGATAGGAGACGAGATGAACAAGAAAGCCGCGCAGGAAGTGGCGCGCGTCAGCTCTTAAGGAGAATCCGTGATCCGATCGCTACCAACTCACAATACGCAGACGGCCGCCCTCACGCGCCCGACTGTCAGGAATTCGACCAGGACGACGACGTCGTTTCAGAAACTGGTGCAGCCCGCCGTCACCACAGTGAAGCCGGCGGTCACAACCAAAACGCCATCCGAAGACGTTCCGCACCTCGGTCCCTTCAGCGGCGCTCCGAGTCCGCGTTCCGCGACTTTGACGCCCGCTGCACCGGATCCCATCACGTCGTCGCCGTACCTGCCCGCCGGCTATGCCGGGGACACGAATCCGATGAACAGCGCCCAACACGAACAGACCATGAACGATTGGCTGCAGAACTACACCAAATGGTCGAACGACAAAAAAACGCAGATTTATCAACAGGCGATGATCAACTGGCAGCTCAATGACCAAAGATGTAAGGAATTGGGCCTAGATTCCCCGGCCAAGCCTACGCCGCCCACCCTCGATCCTGTAGGACCGATGCCCGCCGGGTATTGGTTCAACAAAACCACCTAGGAACTAAGCTATGATCCGAGCACTTTACAGCGCCGCCAGCGGGATGACGGCCCAGCAACTGAATGTCGACAATATCGCCCACAACCTCGCCAACGCCAATACGGTGGGGTTCAAGATGCGGCGCACGCAATTTCAGGATCTGCTCTATCAAAATATGGTGCAGCCGGGTGCGTCGGCCGGAGCTCAGACGGTGGTTCCCACCGGCCTGCAGGTCGGCCTGGGCTCACGGCCCTCGTCCAACGAGATCATCTTCTCGCAGGGCGAATTTCAGGAAACGGACAATCCGCTCGACCTGGTGATCCAGGGAAAAGGGTTCTTCCAGATCCGCCGCCCGAACGGCGACTTGGCCTACACGCGCTCCGGCAACTTCCACCTCGATCGGGACGGCAACGTGGTGAACTCGGACGGCAATCCGTTGGAACCCCAGATCACGATTCCGCCCGACGCCCAGACCATCACCATTGCGACCGACGGTACCGTCAGCTATACGCAAGCCGGACAGACGGCGGCGCAACTGGCGGGACAGATCCAACTCGCCAGCTTCCAGAACCCGGCCGGATTGAACAGCCTCGGTGGCAACCTGTATACCCCCACGGACGCTTCGGGCGATGCCACCGTCGGCAACCCCGGCGGGCAGGAAGGTCTCGGCTCGCTGCTGCAGGGCTATCAGGAAGGATCGAACGTGTCGGTGGTGGAGGAGTTCATTAACCTGATCGTCAGCCAGCGCGCCTACGAGGCGAATTCCAAGGTGGTGAAGGCGGCCGATGAGATGTATCAGCAGGTGAACCAGATCTCGCAATGATGCTCGCAATCATGGCAACTTGCGTGGCCCTGGTTTCGGACCGTGATCGCATTACCGCCGGCGATCTGGCTGCGCGTCAAGAAAGCTTCTCGGCGATTCCTGCCGATACCCCGCTCGGCTATGCTCCCGCGCCGGGGATGCGGCGCACCTTCAGCGTTCCCGACTTGACCCGCCTGGCGCGTCGTTACGGGCTCGATTCCGAGCCGAAGGATGAAATCTGCGTGGAACGGCCGGTGGCGCCGCTGGATCGGGCGGCCATGCTTGCGGTCATGCACCAGTCCTTGGGCGTGCCCGATGCCCGCATCGACATTGTCGAATACAGCCGCTACGCTGTGCCCGCCGGCGCGATGGAATTTCCCCGTGCAGGCCTCATGGCTCCGCCGCCGTCGCTGCCGGAAGCTACAACCGTGTGGAAAGGCTCGATCCGCTATGGCGGCGGACACCGCTTTGCGATTTGGGCCCGGGTTAGAATCGCCGTGAAGTCTCCCCGCGTCGTGGCTGCGGAACCGTTGGGCCCTGGAGGAACGATTCAAGCGGCGCAATTGCGTGTCGACAGCTACGAAGGTTTCCCGCCGCGCACAACGCCACTGGTCTCTATCGAGCAAGCGGCGGGCCGGATCCCGCGCCGATCGATTCCAGCCGGCGCGCCACTTTCGGCCGCCGATCTGGATTCACCGTACGACGTGACTCGCGGAGACTGGGTAAGAGTAGAGGTCGCGCACGGCGATGCGCATCTCGAACTCGATGGACGTGCGCAGGCTTCGGGCCGCCGTGGCCAGATGATCCCGGTGCTGAATCCGGCGAATGGCAAGAAGTTTTCCGCCCGCGTCGAAGGCGCGGGACGCGTTTCGGTGGGAATACATCCATGACTCGTTTTTTGCGCGTGTTGATGGCCTGCACCCTGATCTGTACGGTCACACAGGCGGGAATCCTCAAAAAGTCGAAGAAAAAGGTGCCGGTTGAGACGCCGCTAGACAAATACGTCAAGGAATCGACGGCCCGGCCCGGCGATAAGAACCTGGCGTCGCCCGGGTCGATGTGGTCGCCCTCGTCGCGCCTGGCCGACAGCGCACGCGATCTGCGTGCCAGCCAGGTGGACGACATTGTCACGATTGTTGTGAGCGAGCAATCGAACGCGTCGGCCACGGGCGCTACCAAAACCGCCCGTACATCGAAAGCCAGCAACTCCGTCACCGCCCTCGCCGGCGTCACCCGCGCAACGGGCCCTTGGGCCAATCTGGCCGGGGCTTCGGGTACGTCTTCACTCGACGGCCAAGGCACGACGAGCCGCGGCACCACATTGACGACGACCCTGACCGCACGCGTTACGGCGGTGCTCCCGAACGGTAATCTGGTGCTCTCAGGATCCAAGGATGTGCAGGTCAACTCCGAGCATCAGGAAGTGCTGGTACACGGCGTTATTCGTCCGATCGACCTCAGCCCGGACAATCAGGTCAGCTCTGACCGCCTGGCGCAACTTGAGGTTCGCATCAATGGCAAGGGTGTCGTCAACGATGCGGTTCGACGGCCCTTCATCCTATACCGCCTGTTGCTGGGACTGCTCCCTTTCTAACCTATGAATGCAATCGTAATTCTGAGTGTCTCGCTGTGGATGCTTCCGGCGCGTGCGGAAACGGCGCCGGGAGTCAATCTCACGCGGCTGAAGGAACTGGTGACGTTCGAAGGCATGCGCGACAACCAGCTCATGGGATATGGTCTGGTAGTCGGGCTGTCGGGTAAGGGGGACAGCCGGCAGACTATCTTCTCCGCCCAGACGTTATCGAACATTCTGGCGCGTATGGGTGTTACGGTGTCGCCGACGGCGCTACGTGTCAACAATACGGCAGCGGTGATGGTGACCGCGACCCTGCCGCCGTTCGCTCAGCCCGGCACCCACATCGACATCACGGCGGGGGCAATCGGGGATTGTGCCAGCCTGCAAGGCGGCCTGCTCTTGCTGACCTCGCTGCGCGGCGCCGATGGACAGGTCTACGCGGTGGCGCAGGGACCGGTGGTGATCAATGGTTTCGCGGCCAAGAGCAGCGGCTCGAGCGTCGCCGTGAATCATCCGACGGTGGGGCGAATACCGAACGGCGCGATAGTAGAACGCGCGGCGCCCTCGGTTGCTCCGGGCGCCCTGGTCCGGCTGCAACTTCGACAGGCTGATTTTTCGACGGCCAGCCGCATTGCGGCGGCAGTGAATGACCGCTTCGCGCCGGAGGGACCGCACGTGGCGCGCGCAGAAAACTCCGCCCTGGTAAGCGTAGAAGTACCGAAAAAGTTCACGCCCGTGGAGTTCATTGCTGAGTTGGAGAGGATCACGGTAGAAGCCGATCGTCCGGCGCGGGTTGTGGTGAATGAGCGCACGGGCACCATCGTGATTGGAAAAGAGGTGCGGATTTCGCCGGTCGCAATCCTGCACGGCAATCTCTCGGTGGAGATCCAGACGACGTTTCAGGTTTCTCAGCCGGGACCGCTTGCACAGGGCCAGACGCAGGTGGTCTCCCAGACGACAGTCGGAGCGAAGGAAGAAAAGGCGCGAAACCTGGTCCTGAAGCAGGGCGCCACGGTTGAGGATCTCGTGAAGGCTCTGGGATCGATCGGTTCGACGCCGCGGGACGTAATCGCCATCCTGCAGAACCTGCAAAGAGCCGGCGCACTAGAAGCAGAGTTGGAGGTGATCTAAATGCTGGACAGAATCGGAACAACGCCGGCGGTGGCCGCCTCACATAACGATCCGGTAAAGGTGCGTGACGCCGCCTGTCAGTTCGAATCCCTGCTGATCGGGCAAATGATGAAATCGATGCGAGAATCGTCGACTGGCTGGTTGAGCGATGGCGATGAGGACCAGGCGGGATCGACTGCCACCGATATGGCCGAGGAGCAGTTCGCCAACGCATTGGCGCATCAGGGTGGCCTGGGGCTCGCCCGCATGGTGGTTGCGGGCCTCGAGAAAGCCGACCCCTCACGGAGTTGATTTCTCGGAGCGTTTCGCCAACTCCAGCACGTACTCCGGCGGAATCTGCTGGATCACCTCTTTGGTCTTGCTGTTCACGACCCGAATGATGGGTCTCTGTGTATGGCGGTCCAGCAGAAAAGTCAATTGGCTGTCAGGGCCGAAGTGCTCTGCTGCATTCACCGATTTCACCGCCTGGATCAACTCGCGGTTCTGCGCTACTACTTCTGGCGGCGTGGAAACGGGCGCGATCGCGATATGCTGGACGTCTTTTTGCATTGAGCCGATTTCCATAGTGGGCTTCTCCCGATTTTCTTATCGGCCGATTGTGCCCGGAGTCTATAGAATTCGCAGGATCAGCCGATAGACTCGATGATGCGGTTCGGAACCTGGTTCTTCTGGATATGGCTGCTCACGGCGGCAGCCGAAGAAAAAACGCCGCCGAGCACAGCGACAGCGCAACAGGACTCTCTGGCTAAACAACGCCAGTCCATCCAGCAACAGCTCCGCACAGTCTCCAATGGATCCTTCTTCTCCCTGCCTCCGCCTGAGCCTCTGAGTACGATCTCGGGAGCTTCGGCGAACTGCGATTCGGTGCCCGAGAATGAACTCAACGGATTGATTGAAGAGGCGGCACGACGCGAAAATCTCAAACCGGATCTGCTGCGTGGCATTATCCGCCAGGAATCGGGCGCGCGGCCATGCGCCGTGTCAGCCAAGGGCGCCGAGGGGCTGATGCAATTGATGCCCGCCACCAGCGCCGAGTTCGGCGTCTCCGACCCGTTCGATCCGAAGCAGAACATTCAGGCCGGTGCCAAATTTCTCAAGCAGTTGCTGACGCGCTACTCAGGAGACGTGACCAAAGCGCTGGCGGCCTACAATGCCGGCTCCGCCCGCGTTGACCAAGCCGACGGAGTGCCGGCGATTCGCGAGACTATGCACTACGTGAGCAGCATTCTCGGTTCGCTGCCGCATTGAGGCCCGAACACTTCATAGTGACGTGCCTCAGGCAATAAATCCCGCATCACGGAGCCTGATATCCGCTTACGCAGCACGCAGCTTTCGGATCGGGACCGTCCCTCTACCCGCACTTCGCCGTCACGGTGGCTGACCCGGTAAGCCGCTCCGGCGCCGCTTTCCGCCAACAGGGATTCGAGCGGCCAATCCCCTTTGCCCATCACCATATGGATGCCGCTCCGGCCATGGATCAGAATCGAGATTTCGGGCTCGTCGGCCGATCCGGCGGCCGTCAGAATCTGCTCCGCGTCCTTCAGAAATCTGCTCACAAAAGACTTATCGGATTCAGGCGAAGACTTTTATGACTTTGTTCCGGGCGGTCGAAAAGAAGAACAAATGAAAACCACGGGTATCATCGGCTTAAGCCGTGACGAACTCGACTGTGTCCAGACGTTGCTCCACTTCCTGCGACACCCGGATCCAGTCGTGGTGGAGATGGCCCGTCAGGCGTTGGCCTATCTGACGCTGATGGAGTCTTTGCCCCGCTGCAAAAACTTCACCCAAGCCTCTGGTTCTCAATAGGTTTGTTAACCAAAATCTACACCGACATCTGCAAAATTGCAGTAGCGCAATAAAGCAACATTTGGTACTGTAAAATACATGCTTCACCCGCTTCACCCTTGGGTGACGTGGCTTCTTAAACGGAACCGAAGACTCGTGCTTGGCGCGATCTTCGTGCTGCCTCTGGTATTGGCGGCAGCGGAACGGCCCGAACCCACAGATCAGAACATACCCGCTACTGCGGCAGAACGCATCACGGTCGCTGAGAATTTCCTCAATCAAAAGCTGTTCATCTGGCAAAAACGGTTGAAGCTGGAAGACTGGAACATCAGCTTCAAGCTCGTCCGCCTCACGGATCTGAAGCCGAAGACGCTGGGTAACATTCACTGGGATTCGGATCTGAAGAAGGCCAGCATGAGCATCCTCTGTCCGGCCGATTACAAGATGGCATTTTCGGATGCGCTCAAGGATATGGAATTCACGGTGGTGCACGAACTGGTCCACCTCCAGCTTTCGTCGCTACCCAGGAACGAAGCCAGCCGCTCGGCCGAAGAAAAAGCCGTCAACACGCTGACCGAAGCGCTGCTGACTCTGGATCGCCGGACGCCGTAAAACGCCAGCGCCCCTACCGAGGCTTAGGGTAGAGCCCGTGAAAAAATCGGAGGCAGACGGAAGTGTCCACAGTACGCGCCGATATCTCGCTGATTCCAGAGTGGTGGTCGCGACGGTTTCGTCTTCCGCGATTTTTTCCACACTGCCAGTCTTAGTCTGAGGCTAGCGGCGCCTTCCGCCGAAACTCCGCCCGCCCGATGGCGAACGCGGCGTGGGACGCGATCCTCCGGGCGAATGGCTCGACCAGCCGCGCGAACTCCCCGAACCGTTCGAACTCCCCCGCCCGAACGATCGCGGTTCCTGGCTCTCGCCCGACCTCCCCGCCGGACTCTGGTACCGCGACCCCGCAAAGCCGCCCTTGTTCGCGTACCTGGAATCCTTGTACCCGCCGCTGCGGGCAAAGGTGTTGTCGCGGTACCGCTGCTGCGTGTGAGTGCCGGCGGTGCCGTAGCGAGGAACTTCCTTACCGCCATACCGCTCGTACCCGTAGTACGTCCGTCCGCTGCGCCAGGTCGTGTGATAGTCGTAATATTCACCCGTGGTGAGCGGCGGATAGTAGCGGTTGTACAACAGGTCGCGCAGGATCAGGTATTGCGGAAACCAGACCCAGAAGCTCTGCCCGCCGCGATGATCCCAGTACCCGTATTGATTGGACCCCTGCGATGGCGGCGCCACGTACGCGAACCCGGCCGGCTGCGGCACTCGCTCCGCCTCGGAATCGTACTTGCCGGCGTTCTTGTGCTCGATCGCCATACCCAGGTCGCGCTCCACCGCCTGATACTGGGCTTGCGACACATCGACCCACCGTTCGTCGGTGGAGGTCTGGCTTTGCTTGGCCGCCACATCGGTGAAGTGCGTCCGCACCGTGCGGAGTTTCTCCCGGTAGAGCTTCTGGTCGCCGCCGCGCGCCGTATCCAGGTCCACCAGGATCTTGTCCCAGGCATCGTAAAGCTGGCCGCTGAGATCCTGGAGTTCCCGCGATTTCTGCGGGATGGCGATGGCCTCCTGGTGTAAAGCGTCCGACGCGCCGATCAGCGACGCGTAATCGAGCCCTGCCGTGTCACCGGCAGTCACCTTGCGCCGCATATCGGCGGAAGACTGCCACTGCCGCTCGGCTTCCGACGGAATCGTCGCCAGCGACACCAGCCGTGATTCGAGATCCGACTTCTTATCCGGCCAGTCGTTCTCGGCCTTCTGCACCACCCTGGTCACGTCCACCAGATTCGCCGCGCGGATGGCCTGATAATCGTGCTCCATCTGCGAGACTTCCTGTGGCAGATGGTTCTTGCGTTCAATCCACTGGCGGGCTTCGCTCTGTACTGAAGAGACCTGGTCGACCGCACCCGTGCGCAGCTTTTTCTCTTCGCGCAGCAGCCGCGCGACCTTGTCCCGGTCGGTCCGGCGGTTCTCCTTAGCAAAGCCGGCGAGGGTTTGGACATCGCGCGAGGCCGTCTGCAGATTACCCTCCGCGCGCGCCAGCCGCGCCGGCAGTTCCGTGTTCATCGAGCGCACGCGGAACAGTGCAGGCTCCGCGCTCAAATCGCGCGAAACCTCGTTCCTGGCAGCCGCCACCTGGTTCATCGCCGAGGCGAGGCTCTGCTGCTCGGCCTTGATATCATTTCGCAATGCGCGCGGCAGATCGTCGAGACCGGCGAACAGCACGATCACGATCAGCGCGCTGAGCACAATCGCGAGCACTCGCAACTGTGGTTTTGTCATGGAAAATTGCCCTTCTTGGCGGCCGCGAAAAAGGCGCTAGCCGCGAAAAACCGTAATATCCCCCGGATTCACCACGTTGCCGACGCTGGCGGTGAACGGCTCGCCCTCGCCCTTGCGGATGGTGAGCAGCCGCTTGCCGCCGTCCTCGCGGAACTCCCACAGGTAGTAGCCGGTGGGCTGCATCGCGCCGTCCCGGTACAACGTCACCTCGCGGCTGAACCGGTAGTAAAACAGTTTGCCCTCGAACTCGAAGTTGTCGCCCGTATTCTGCCGCTGGTCCAACTCGGTGAGATCCTGCTCATTTAGCCCGAGTTCGTCGATAGTCACCTTATTCGGATTGAGGACGGCCGTGACTTCGACTTCGTCGCCCTCCAGCACCTCCAGGTACACGCGCCGGTTGCGATACATGCCGCCCAACTCGACCCATCGCTTCTCCCCGGCCTCATACGTGTTGTGCTTGTCGATCTTGAAATCCAGATCGCTGAAATCGTCGCCCGCGCCGGTAATCGACACCATGTCGCCGACGCGCGCCGACGTAATCAGAAGATTCGTCAGATCTTCAGCCGGCTTGGCGGGCGCCGCCGGCTCCTTGCGAAAAAGCTGCCTCAGTGTCATAGCCAGCAACACTCCCAAGACTGCAACCAGCGTGAATGTGATCATGGCAGCAGCTCTACTGGCTGCTTGACCCCGCGGCCGGCAACTCCTTGGGCAGCGTCGGCGGCTTCAACCCCTGCCGCTCGCGCTTGAGCGCTTCCAGTTCCGAGTCGACGCTGTGGGTGCCCAACTGAGCGAATTCCTTCTCCAGGTCGTCGTCTTTGCCGGCCGATGCCAGCGTATTGAACGCCTGCGCCGTTGCCTCTTCCCGCGCCACCTTCTCCTCGAACGATCCCAGCGCGGCGAATGCGTTATCGGCATTGCCCACACCGGCCAGCGCTTCGGCCACCTTGCGCTGCGCCTGCGCCGCGTTTTTGCGCGCCACCAGCGTGGTCGCGGTACGCTCGCCCTCGTCGATCTTCTTCTTCAGCTCCGCCACCTGCGTCTTCAACGTCTCGCTGGCCGTCTTCGCCTGGTCGACGGCGGTCTGCATGGAAGCCACCTGCCGGTCGCACTCGGCCTTCTTCGCCAGCGCCTTCTTGGCGAGATCCTCGTTGCTGGCGTCGAGCGCCTGGTTAGCCCGGTCCTTCCACTCCTGCGACTGCCGCACGTACTTCTGATACTCCGCGTCCAACCGGTTGTAATTGCTCATCGCCACCGCCGACGCCTGGATCGCCTTCGTCAGCTCCGTGCGCATATCGGCGACGGTCTGTTTCACCGTAGCCTCAAAAGTGGCGTCTTCGATCGCGCTCATCCCCGCATTGGCCTGGCCGCGCACCACCCGGCCGCCGCGATTGAAAATGTCCGAAAGAAATCCCATATGTCTATTCTCCGTTATCGCTCTCGTTATTTCAGCAGCCCGCCGATCAGGTCGCGCGCCTCGATTACGTCCACCAGCAGGAAATGTACACAGGAGAGGATATCGTCCTCGTCATCGGCGCCCATGTCCTGCAGCTTACAAAAGTTGTTCAGCGTCACCGCCAGCTTGCCGCCACCCGCGTCATAAAGCTGGAAATATGACGTAGAGATGCCGTTGTCGGCCGCCAGCATCTTGCGCATCACCTCCGCAGTGACGGCCGCGGCCGGCACCGTGGTGCACACCAGCGACAGGTAGAGAATGTCGCCCTGAAGTACGGCCTGCACGGCTACTCCGCTGGTCACTTCGCGAACACGCAAGGTGTGTTCGGCCGAGGGTGTGACCTCGTAACCCTTCTCCGCCAGCAGGGACCCGATACGGTCCAGATACGTTGTTGAAGCTGTCATAGTGGTAGGCACTCCTCCATTAGTACGGCTTTGGGGGCGGCGAAGTTCCACGACCCGCCTGCCCCACGCCAGTATATCCTACGGCTCCGTCGGACTCAGAACTGCACGCGTAAACCCAACTGGAACAACCGCGGAGACCGCATATCCGTGATTGTTCCCGCCGCCGGCGCGTTCACGTTATGGTTCGGCAGGTTGAAGTTCGGGTGATTGAGCGCATTGAACGCCTCACATCTGAACTGGACGTTGTACCGCTCCCGGATCCGGAAACGCTTGAGCAGCGATGTGTTCATATCGATCAGACCCGGTCCGTCCAGGATATTGCGGCCGGAATTGCCAAAGCGATAGGCGCTTGACGGCACCAGCGGAAAGGCCGAAACGTCGTACCACATTGCCGGCGACGGATTCGACAGCGTGCCCTTGGCGATGCGGTCCGGCCGGTTCGCTTCGCCCTGATCCAGTTGCGCGTTCGAGGTCAGCAATGTAAACGGCGGGCCCGTCTGGAAGCGGGTGGTTCCGGAGATCTGCCAATTCCGCAAGAGCACGTTCCCGCGGAAAGGCACATCGTACATGAACATGGTGGTCAGGCTGTGTCCGCGGTCCCAGTCGGACCGGCCGCGCTCGCATTGCAGGCAGCGGGCATTCTGCGGCGCGCCACCACCGCCATCGGAATTGTCAGCAATCTGCGAAGCCGAATCGATGGATTTGCTATAGACATAATTCACGCGATAGAAAAAGCCTCGCGCGAAGCGTTTACGCAGCGTGAGCATGCCGGACTCGTAGGTGGAATTGCCTCCGAACGAGTAGTAGTCGATATCGTTGAAGCCGCTGATGGGGCGCGGGAAGTTCCCGTTCACCCGCATGCTCGGGTCCCGGTATGGCATGTTGATGTTGTACTTCCGCCCGAGATGGGTGCCCTTTGATCCGATATAGGCCACTTCCACGGCCATAGACTTGCCGATCTCGCGCTCCACCGTCAGATTCCAGCTTTGCAGGTATTGCGGCGTCGGATACGCCTGGTATCCGTTCGGCGTCAGCACGCCGTTGAGATTGGCCTTGGTGCCGAGCGGGCTCTGCAAAGTCAACAGTCCCGGGTTGCTGGTGTTCTTGTTGAGCGTCTGGGCGATCGAGAACGGATACACGTTAGCCAGGTCGTTGCGCACGGGATTCCACAGATTGTTGCCGTAGAAAATGCCGTAGCCGCCGCGAACTACGGTGCGCGTTCCGCCCAGCGGCCGCCACGCGAACCCCACCCGTGGAGCGAAATCCTTGTAATAAGGAAAGATCAGCGAGTTCGGAAATCCGGCGTCCTTGGCCAGCGCGACCTTGCCGGTGAGGCCGGCGTCAGATAACAGCTGCGGGAGGTTAGGTATGGTTTGATCGCTCGCCAGCACCAGTTCCCCGAGTTCCGGAACGAGGTTCGACATCCGCCCGTACTTCTCGTGCGGCGGCATGGGGATCTCGTAACGCAGCCCGACGTTCAGAGTCAGCGAAGGAGACACGCGCCAGTCGTCCTGCGCGAAAAATCCCCAACTGTTCCAGAAGAGGTAGTTCGGATTCGTGCCTACCGTGCGGGTCACCTGGTTCAGGACGCCGAGTTCCAAATCAGCCACCGGCACGCTGGTCCAATATCCGTTGAACGCGTAAGTACCGCGGTTGTTGTTGTAGTAGGGTTGGAAGAATTGCGATCGCAGCAGATCGGCGCCGAACTTCGCCAGATGCTTGCCCTTCACCCATGTCAGCGTGTCGGTGAACTGATAATTCGTCACGTGAAAAATTACCGGCAGGTTAGCCGCAAGTCCCAGTGCGGCCATGTCCGTTACGGTGAAGCGCGGAAACCCCACCATGTCCGGCGAACTGGTGGATCCTTGCAAGCCCCACTGCGCGGCGTAGTCGGTGCCCTGCAGATCGCCATATTCCTCGTGGGACGTACGGCTGAATCCCACGCGCGTTTCGTTGATCAGCGACGGCTTCAGTAGCATGGTGTAACTGATGCCGCCGAGTGACTGGTGCTCGTTCACCTTATCACCGAATCCGCCGACGGCGCTGCCGTTGTAAGGATTCGAATTGCGATTGAATCGCTTCAGAAAGCGTACCGAAAAGTTATCGGCGCTGCGCAGTCGCTGGTCGATCTTGGCCACGAAACTGTCCCAGTAATCGGGATCGGTAGTCACCGTGTAATAGTTGTTGGCGTTACCCGCGTAAGTGGGCAGCGGATAATAAGCGATCAACTTGGCCGCGATCGGGTCGATGCGGCTGGCGGGAATGATATTTCCCGGAAAACAATTACCGATCTTGCCGGATACGCACGCCCCCGTGGCCCCACCGCTGAACGGGTCGGCGATTTTGGCAGGCTTGTTGTTCACATCCACCGACCCGATAAAGTTGCCGGTGCGCTGCGCCAGCGTAGGGACAGTGGCAATGCTGGTATCGCCGTTCACCTGCCTGTATCCCTCCCAGTTGAACAGGAAAAACGTGCGGTCGTGTCCGTCGTAGAGTTTCGGAATGTAGACGGGGCCGTCCACGACGGCGCCGAACTGGTTGCGCCGTAACTTGGTCTTCTCGCCGTCGAAATAGCCGCGGGCGTCGAACGCATCGTTGCGCACGAATTCGAAAAGGGTGCCGTGCAAACGGTTGGTGCCCGATTTCAGCGCCATGTTCATGGTGCCGCCCGCCAGACGTCCGTACTCGGCGGAGTAGCCGGTGGTCTGCATCTTGAACTCCATCATGGCGTCGATCGGCGGCCGCGCCTGCGCCGAGCCCCCGCGGGGATTCTGATCGTTGAAACCGTCGATGATGAAATTCGTGTTATCTGTACGCGCGCCGTTTACGGCGAAGTTCGATCCGCTCGCACCTTGCGCCTTTTGCGACACGCCTGGCACCAGGTACGCCAGATCGGCGAAGTCGCGGCCGTCGAGCGGAATGTCCGTCATTTCGCGGCTCACGATCACGTCGCCGCGCATCGCATTCTCAGTGTTGAGCAGCGGTACCGACGCCGTCACCTGCACGGTTTCCGAAACCGCGCCCAGCTGAAGTTCGAAGTCCAGCCGAGCCGTCTGATCCACTTCCAGCGTGATTCCCCGCTCTACCAGCCGATGGAATCCTTCCTTCTCGACGGTCACCCGGTACGTGCCGGGTGCAAGATTCGCTACTGTGTATTCCCCGCTCTCATCCGACTTCACCTCCCGCGTTTCGCCCACTGCCGCATGCCGCACCAGTATGCTCGCGCCGGGCACAACAGCACCGGTCTGATCCTGTACGCGCCCAACCAGATTCGCCGTGGGACTTTGCCCGAACATGGACATGCAGGAAAAGATAATGAGCACAACCGTCAGGGGCCGACTGCCGGTAAGCAGCATAAAAACCTCCTAAAGCCTGAAATAATTATAGAAGCTTAACAATCGGGAGTAAAGGGTCCTATTGCTCTTCCGCCACCTCCGGGGGCAGGCGGCCGGCTTTTCGCCACCTCGCGGGCGGGTCGCCGGCTTCGTATAGAATCGTCTAAATGGAAATTCGACGAAAGCCGGAGTGGCTCGAACCGCTCTTTCCCTGGAAACAGCATTCCCTGGTGGTGAACGGACGCCGCATGGCTTACATCGACGAAGGCAATCGCGAGGCGCGGCCGGTGCTGCTGCTTTCGGGCAATCCCACCTGGGGCTACCTGTATCGCGATTTCATCCAGCCGCTGGTCTCTGCCGGATACCGAGCCATCGCACCCGACTGGATCGGCGCGGGCTACTCCGATCATCCCCGCGAAGATGCCGCCCTCACACTGGCGCATCATATAGCCGACCTGGTCTCCCTGCTCGATCAACTCGACCTGCGAGGCTACGTGATCGTCGGCCAGGATTGGGGCGGACCGCAAGGCATTGGCGCCGCCTTGCGCCGCATCGATCGTTTGGGCGCCGCGGTCCTCATGAACACGTGGCTCTTCACGGATGTGATCAGCAAATTCCACGCTTCGCCCAAGCCGTGGACCACGTGGCACGCGCCGCTGGTCGGCCAGTTTTTCATGAAGCGCCACAAGGTGCTGTCGCATAACGGACCGGCCGCTACGACTGTCCGCGGCATCACCCCGCTCGAAGCGCGCGGATACCATCACGTCTTCGACGAGCCCGATTCCGATCACGTCGTGCTCACCTGGCCGCGCACCATCCCGCTGCGCGAGAACGATCGCGGCTGGCAGGACATGATGGCCATCCAGAAGCGCCTGGCCGAGCTCGCCGGCACGCCGGTACTGCTGCTCTGGGCGCCCGGGGACGAGGTCTTCACGTACGACTTCGCGGAGCGCATGAAGGAGTACATGCCCCACGCCGAAGGTCCATTCAAGTTCGATCGGGCCCGCCATTTTCTACAGGACGATCGGGGGCCGGACCTGGCGGCCGCCACGGTCGAATTCCTGAACCGCAGGGTTGGAGCGCAGCTATGAGATTCATTGTCCCGGAGCCCGAAGAACTCGTGAACCTGCGTCCCGATCCGCTCCTTTGGGAGCAGGAACTCGACGTCCGCCCGCAGGTGGCCGACGCGATAGAGAAGGCTGCCGGCATGCGCGCCGGCCGCGTCTACTGGCGCTCGGAGCACGATCATCTTTACGCGCTCGAACTGGCGGATGTCGGCGCCGGCCGTCCGTCGATGGCGCGCGTTTTCGGCCATTGGGATCGTTGGGAACCGCGCCCGCCCGAGCACGAGATCGACCGCGACCTGATGGCCTTCTGCCTCTGGGTGGCGGAGGTCGGCGATTTCGGTCCACAGTATGTGGCGAAGGTCGCGCAGCATGCCGGCATCAAAACGCAATGGCCCGAGGGCTCCGTCCTGCGCACGCCCGCCGAGCGTTTCGCCAATCTCCCTGGATACCCGTACGAGCCGAAGTATGTGGAGATCGAAGGCTTGCGCATGGCGTATGTCGAGGAGGGTTCAGGCGATCCCATCCTCATGCTGCACGGCGAGCCGACGTGGGGATACCTGTACCGCAAGATGATTCCGCCGCTGGCAGCCGTAGGACGCGCCGTGGTCCCGGATCTCATCGGTTTCGGCCGGTCCGACAAGCCGCGTCCGACGAACGCCTACAGCTATCGCGCGCACGTGCGTTGGCTGCGCAAGTTCATCCTGCAGCTGGATCTGCACCGGATCACGTTGCTCTGCCAGGATTGGGGCGGGCTGCTGGGATTCCGCATGCTGGCCGAGATGCCGGAGCGCTTCGCGCGCGTGGTGCCGATGAACACGGGCCTGCCGCACGGCACGGTCCGCACCGAAGCCTTCCACAAGTGGCGCCGCTTCTCGCAGCGCGTGACGTACCTGGACGTTCCGAAGTTGATCGCCAGGAGTGGTCGCGCGCAGCTCAGTGAGGCCGAAGCAGCCGCCTACCAGGCGCCGTTCCCCAGCGCGGAATATCAGTCCGGAGCGATAGGCTTCCCGCGCCTGGTCCCAACGCATCCGGACGACCCGGGCGTCTATGAAAATCGCAAAGCGATCGAGAAGCTGAGCGAACTGGATCTGCCGGTGTTTATGGCGTGGGGCGAGGCCGACCCGATCATGAAGCCGGCGGAAGCGATGCTCCGCGGCATATTCCGCAACGCCGCGCCTACGCTATGGATCTCCGGCGCCGGTCACTTTATCCAGGAAGACGCCGGCGAAGAGGTCGCCACGAGAGTGCGCGACTGGATTCGTTCCGGCGCCGTCACGACCCCGTAACACCCGGCAGCGTGCGTCAAGCCGTAACGCTTGCGCGGTTTGGCGGGGCAGCCGTTTTCGCCCTGCCCGCGCGTTCGAACTAGCGGACTTAAAACCGCGTCACTTCCGTGAAGTTGAAATCGCGCACCTTCATCGCCGGCACCACGGCGTCCATCGTCTCCTCACCGGATGCGCGCACTGCCGGACCGAGCGCCTCCACATTTTTTAGAAGCTCCACCAGCCCCTGATTAAAGCGGAAGTTGCGCAGCCCGCCGGTCACCTGCCCGTTCTCGATGCGGAACGTGCCATCGCGTGTCATGCCGGTCATGATCTTCTCGTACGGATCCACCTCGCGAATGTACCACAGCCGTGTGACGAGTACGCCGCGCTCGGTGGACGCGATCATCTCGTCGATCGTCGAATCGCCGCCCGCGACCACCACGTTCATCGGCGCCTCGCCCAGTTCATTGGGCAGCGGGAAGCCGTGGCCGGTCGCCTGCTTGCCCTCCAGCGCCGCGGCGTGCCGGCTGTAAGCAACCTCGCGCACGATGCCTTTGTCCACCATCGCCAGCTTTCGCCGGGGCAAGCCTTCACCATCGAACGGCGCACCGGCCTGCAGCGGATGGTAGACGTCGTCCTGGATCGTTATATTCGGCCCGAACAGCGCCGTCCCGATGCGATCGGTAAGAAAGCTGCGGCCGTCTTTTAGAGCCGTAGCGCTGAAGTCCATGAACATCTGACCGATCAGATCGAGGACCGCCGCCGGCTCCAGGATCACAGTGTACTTGCCCGGATCCCACACACCCGGCGCAGAAGACGCGACAGCCTTGCTGGCCGCGATCGAAGCCAGCTTCACCGGCTCCAGATCGCCCGCATCGCAGGCGCTGGCCTTGGCCCAGCCGGAGCTGTCCTGCGCCATCGCCGTGACCGAAAATGTCGCCAGCGTTTCCAGATGATACGTCGAGACGCCGCGCGAATTGAGCAGCGCCAGCGCCGAATCGCCGGTCGAGTAGATTCCCGCGGCGGTCTGGTTCGCCGACTCGATCACCGCGATGGCCTGCGCTACGGCCGCGGCACGATCCTGCGGCGCCGCCCGCGCGGTCCTCTGGAAGGCGCGCGCTGTCTCGATCACCTCGTCCGGCTCGGCCAGCGGTTGCATGTCCGGATCCGGCTCCTGCAGCTTCGTGATCGCGATGGCCTGCTCCACCACGGCCCGAATCGACTCGGCATCCATGGCGTTTGTCGTTGCCCGCGCCGTACGGCCGTCGATCAGTGCCCGCACCGACAGATACGCGGTACGCTCGGCGACGTTCTGGTGGATGGTATTGTTGGCGAACCGGGTGAGCGCATGCGAGCCGCCGGCGATCGTCGCCTCCACGTCCTTCACGCCCCACTTGCGCGCGGCGTCCATCACCTGTTCGAAGATCTTCTCGCACTGCGCGCGCGTGATCGGCTCAGGCATAGGCGCTCCCGATTTTGATACTGCGGAACCGCGCCGGCGAAGCGCCGTGACCGGTTCCCATCACCTGCTCCGGCTGCCCCTTGCCGCAGTTCGGCGTGCCCCACAGGGTCCAGTGCTCCGGCCCGGCAATTGCCGCGCACGAATTCCAGAACTCCGTGCTGATGCCGCTGTAACTCGGATTCTTGAGCATCCGCACCCGTTTGCCCTTCTTGATCTCCCAGGCGATTTCGCAGCCGAACTGAAAGTTGTACCGCTTATCGTCGATCGACCAGCTCTTGTTGGTTTCCATGTAAATCGCGTGATCCGTGCCGCCGAAGACTTCGTCGAGCGACTGCTCGCCCGGTTTCAGACTCACGTTGGTCATCCGGATCAGCGGCAGCCGCGCCCATCCGTCCGCCCGCATGGTCCCGTTCGACCGTGCCTGTCCGATCACCGGCGCCGTCTCCCGCGAGGTCATGTAGCCGACGAAATCGCCGTGGCGGATGATGTCGGTCCCTTGCGCCGGTACGCCTTCGTCGTCGAAGCCGAACGTCCCCAGCCCCGGCCCGTGTTCGAGCCGCGCATCGCATACCACGTTGACGATCTCGGAGCCGTAGCGCAGGTTCCCGAGTTTATCGACCGTAAGGAAGCTCATGCCGGCGTAATTAGCCTCGGTGCCCAGCACCCGATCGAGTTCGATCGGATGGCCCACTGATTCATGAATCTGCAACCCGAGTTGCGAGCTGTCGAGAATCAGGTCGAATCGCCCTTCGGGACACTGATCGGCCGCATGCAGCGCAACCGCCTCTTCGGCGATCCGCGCCGCGTGCTCCTGCATGCGCAATTCCTCGATCAGTTCGTAGCCTTTCAGTTGATGCTGCCCGCCGAAGGAGTTCGGATACGATCGCTTCTGGATCTCACCATCCTTATACGTAAGGGCGGAAAAACCGGCGCCGGAGGTGACGCGCGTCTGATCGATCAGGCTGCCGATGGTCGATGCGAATACCTGCCGCCGGCGATGGAACACCATCGCCGCCTCTGCCATCGTGACTCCCGGATTCTTGCGCAACTCCGCATCCACCGCCAGCAGCAGAGACAGATTCTGGTCCACTGGAATCGAGAACGGATCGATCGCGCACGGCGAAGCCCACTCACTCACGTACTTGTCTTCCGGAGCCAGTACCACGTCCTTCTTCTTGGCCAACGCGCTCGAGTGGGCGATATTGAGCGCCAGTTGCGCGCAGGCTTCGATGCCGTCGGACGTGAGGTCGTCGGTGGCGGCGAAGCCCCAGCAGCCTGCCGCCAGCACGCGAACGCCGACCCCCTGCGACACCGAACTCGACACATTGCCGGCCTTACCGTTCTTAGTGGAGACATCGCGCTCCGTGATCTCCATCGCGCGCGCGTCGGCGTAATCGACGCCGCGGCGTGCCACCGCGTCGAGCGCGTTCAAGGCGATTTGCTTCATGACTCCTCCGGACTATTGATGTGGCGCAGGCAGTCGTGCCGAGACGCAGAGGCAAAGAGGAAGCAGAGAAAACATAAACTGAGTCTCTCTGCGCTTTCTCTGCGCCCCGGCGTCTCTGCGGTACAAGCAGTTGCTCGGCGTGCTGTATCTCTGCATGGGCCGGAAAAATATTGCAAACTCGATTTCGCTTCGGCATCAATCGCGCTCGCGAGAAAATGCAGCTCGAGGAAAGACGCTCGCCGGGGAATGGTGCGAGTTCTTCATCTGCCCACAGCCTGCATCACCGCGGTGTAATCAGTCCACCCAGCTTATCCTGTTCGCCGGCCCCATCCCTGGGGAAACGCGTAGAGTAAGCCTCCAGATACTTCAGTCCGGCGCCGGTGTTGTAAATGACGATCTTCTCCTCGCGCTTCAGGAATCCGCTGGCCAGCAGCTTCTCCAGGGCCGCGATGCACGCCGCGCCCTCGGGGGCCACGAACATGCCTTCCTCGGTGGCCAGTTGCACGCCCGCATCCAACAGTTCCTCGTCACTCACCGCGATGCAGGTGCCGCCGCTCTCGCGCACGGCATTCAGGATCAGGAAATCGCCCAGCGGCTTGGGAACCCGCAGGCCCGCGGCTACAGTCTGGGCGTCCTGGAAAAACTCGCTGCGTTGCGCGCCCTGCTCGAAGGCCCGCACGACGGGCTGGCAACCCGTAGGCTGCACCGCGATCATCTTCGGCCGCTTCGGCCCGATCCAGCCCATTTCCTCCATCTCGGCGAACGCCTTCCACATCCCGATGATGCCTACGCCGCCGCCGGTCGGATAGAAGATGACGTCCGGCAGCTTCCAGCCAAGCTGCTCGGCTACTTCATATCCCATGGTCTTCTTGCCCTCGATGCGATACGGCTCCTTAAGCGTAGTCACATCGAACCAGCCTTCGGTCTTCGCGCCCGCGTTCACGATTTTGGCGCAGTCGCTGATGAGCCCGTCCACCAGGGTGACGTTCGCACCGAAGGCCTTACACTCGATGAAATTTGCCTGCGGCACGTCTTTCGGCATGAAAATGTGCGATTCGATGCCGGCAGCGGCCGCATAGGCGGCCAAAGCACTGGCGGCATTGCCCGCGGAAGGAATCGCTAATTTCTTGATTCCCAACTCCCGGGCCATCGTGACGGCGCACGAAAGGCCGCGGGCTTTGAACGAGCCGGTCGGGTTAAGTCCTTCATCCTTAACGTATAGGTCATCGGCGCCGACACTTTTTCCAAGCTGCGGCGTCTTGACCAGTGGCGTCATCCCCTCCCCCAGTGTTACAATAGAACTTTCATTCACTGGAGGTAAAACCGGGGCGTAACGCCACATGGTATTCGGTCCTTTGGCGGGCGCTTCAGGGGTCCAGGTCTGTCTCAACTTCTTCAGGTCGTATTTCACCAGCAAAGGCCCCCCACAATCGCAGAGGTTATGCACTTTGCCGGCTTCGAATCGCTTGCCACATAGACTACATTCCAAATGCGTCACTGAGTTGGTCATCGGTAAAACTCTATAATACAGGAACCCATGGATGAGGCTTTTTGCAGCTGCTCTTGTTTTTTGCGTCGTTTACCCGGCGGCGCGCGAATGTCCACCCTTCCATAAGCTCAACGGCGAGCCCATTCTACCCGTGCTGTCGCGGGCGGAAGTGACCAGGCTGATTGGCGCCGCGGCAAAGAAACACAAGCTTCCGCCCGAATTTGTGACCAGCATTGTGGCAGCGGAGTCAGCTTTCCAGAGCGACGCCGTGTCGCCCAAAGGCGCGCTCGGGTTGATGCAGGTGATGCCGGAAACTGCCAGCGAAATGGGCCTCGACGCGGCCGTCCCGCGGCAGAACGTCGAGGCCGGTACCAAGTACCTGGCAGCGCTGATCCGGTACTACCGAAAGAACTCGCGCGACTGGCTGAAGCACGCGATCGCCGCGTACAACGCCGGACCCGGCCAGGTCGATCACTATCGTGGGGTGCCGCCGTTCCGGGAAACGCGCTCGTACGTCTCGCGCGTCCTGGGATTCTACCTGGCATACGGCGGCTCGATGCGGTCCTTTGCGGAAGCGCAACACTAAATAAAATACGCGTATACGCTCGCTTGATAACCGCGGCTCGGAACGCATCCTGAGCCGCGGCCCCGTAAGGAAGAGGTGTGCGCGAACTTATACAACTCGTACTGGTGGTGCGTAATGCGGAACCACTCTTATGTGCCGCGCTGGGGGGCGGCCTATCCTGGCTGAAGCCGCCTTTCAGGCGGCCATCGCCGTCGCACTGACAGCGCCGGGAGCAGGCTCAAAGCGGCCCCGCCGGCAGAATAGGCCCCCACAATAGCTCGCTTCGGGAAATCACTCAGTGGTACACGCTTTCCGTCACTGCGCCGTCATATACTAGTGAACGGCCGATGAAGTTTCTCCCTATCTTATTAATTGTGGCATCCTGTGCCTGGGCCGGCGAATATGCGCTGCTGTCGAGCGGTATGCGCCTGCGCATCGATCGTCACGAACAGACCGGAGATGCGTACGTGCTCTATTCGGGCGGGGGATCCATGAAGATGGCGGCCAAGGATATTACCGGTTTCGAAGCCGAAGAATACGTAGCGACGCCAAAGCCTGTAACGGCGCCGGCGCCGGCAGCACCGCAGGTCGCAGCGTTGCATCCCGCCCCGCTCGACTCCAAGGCTCTCATTGATGCCGCCGCGCGCAAGACGGCGATTCCGCCAAAACTCCTACACAGCGTGGTGAAGGCGGAATCTGCATACCGTCCCGATGCGATTTCGCCCAAAGGTGCCATCGGCCTGATGCAGTTAATGCCCGCCACCGCTGCCCGCTACGGCGCCGATCCGATGGATCCCGCGCAGAACGTGGAAGCGGGCACAGCCTATCTTCGCGATCTGTTGCTTAAATACAACGGCGATGTGGCGGCGGCGCTGGCAGCCTACAATGCCGGACCGGCCGCGGTCGACCGGTATCACGGAGTCCCGCCCTACACCGAGACCCGCTCCTACGTGGGCAAAGTGATCCGGAATTGGCAGAATACTCCTCGTGCCGTTCCCGCGGAATAGGTTCCTTTTCTCTAACCAGCCGCCTTCTGCTGACCGTACTCTTGGTCGATCTTTGCGGCCAGAATGAAATCACTTTCAGTCAAACCATCGATTTTATGTGTATATGTTTTGACTTCCGCTTTTCCCCAAGTCAGTAAGATATCGGGATGGTGGCCCTCGGCCTCCGCCACCGCTCCCACGCGGTTGACGAAGTTCAGCGCCTGCTTGAAATCCGGGAACAGGAAGGTTCGGGTAATGTGGTGTCCATCGGTGACTTTCCATTCCGGAAGCTGGTCTGCATAGCTCCGTAACTCCTCGCCTTGGAGCGGTGGTACACCGCCGCGGCACGGAATGCAGTGTTTTTCCACTAATTTCAATCCGGATGTTCCCATAATTCCTCCTCAGTCATTATCCCAAAGAGTTAACATCGGGTACTAAACACAACTGTGTAAAAAAATAGAACGTTTGTGCTATTGTTTAAACCCGAAGGCCACCGCATTATTGATGGTGCCACTATGCAACCAAAACGAGCGGAACGCCGGTCGTCCGGACGATTCCCCATTTCTCAGGAGGTTGTCTACACGTTACTGGATGGCAAATCGCGGTCGGAGCGACTAGCCGGAAGAACGGTAGACATGAGTAGCTGTGGTATTCTCTTTACCACGGCGGAAGTCCTACACCCGGGAAAGCGCCTCGAGGTGGCCGTCAATTGGCCGGCGCGCCTGGACGGCACCTGCCGGTTGAAACTGGTAGCTCTGGGACGGGTGGTTCGCAGCGAGCAGGATCGCGCTGCGATAGCCATCGAGCACTACGAGTTTCGGACGCAAAGCGCGCAGGCATTTTCGGCCGGCACGTAGGCGTCAGTTAGAATCAAAGTATCGAACCAGCGATCGAGAGCACAGTTGCGCAGTACCTCGCCCTGCTCGAGGTATCTGAGTCCATCGCGCTGCATCGCGATCTGACGGCGCTGTTTCACGACCTGGCGCAGCGGCTGCACGGCATCGTGCGGTTCGATATTCTCAATTTGACGCTGCACAACCCGGCGCAGAACACGATGCGCCTCCATATCCTGGAAACCGCCGAGCCCAGCGACGTGGAGACGGGCCTCGAAACGCCGATCGAGGAGAGCATGTCGGGCTGGGTGTGGGAGAACCAGCGTCCGCTCACGCTTCAGGATCTGAACGTCGAGACCCGCTACCCGCGTCTGACAAAGATGATTCGCGAGCGCGGCATTCGCTCGCTCTGCCTCGTGCCACTGACTACGGCGCAGCGGCGGCTCGGCGCACTTGGCTTCGGCAGCCGCCAGGTCGCCGCCTACGACAACGCCGATCTCGAGTTTCTGCAGCAAGTCGCTGCACAGGTGGCGGTGGCAGTCGACAACGCCTTGAATGCCGAAGCCGCCGAGTCGTACCAGCGGCAACTGGCACGCGAACGCGACCGGCTCAAAGTGGTGCTCGACGTCACCACCGCGATGATCTCGCGCCTGGACGCCGCCGAGTTGTTCCAAACCATCTCCTCGTGCCTCCGTCCCGTTCTGAACCACGACTTCACCAGCCTCGTCCTGCGCGATCCCCAAACCGGCGAGTTCGGCATGCACGGCCTCGATTTTCCCAACGGGCAGGACGCACTACCCGAGAAACTCAAAGGCCCGCTCGACGAAACCTCCCCTGCCGGCGTAGCCGTCCTCACGCGCAAGCCGGTGCTGGTGCGCCCGGACGACGTGGGCCGCTACTCCTCCGAAATCTTCCACCGCCTCGTCGGCAAGGGACTGCAGTCGTTCGTCTGCTCGCCACTACTGACGCGCGACGGCGTGCTGGGTACGCTCAACGTGGGCAGCATGCGCGCCGATGCGTTCACGCCGGAGGACATCGCGTTGCTGGAACAGATCGCCAACGAGGCGGCGATCGCCATCGAGAACGCGATGGCGTACCGCCAGATAGCCACTCTGAAAGATAAGCTGGCGGAAGAGAAGCTGTACCTGGAAGACGAGATCCGTACGGAGTACGATTTCGAGGAGATTATCGGCGAGAGTGCGACGTGGAAACGCGTGCTGCGCGAGGTGGAGACAGTGGCGCCGACCGATTCCAACGTGCTCATTCGCGGCGAAAGCGGCACCGGTAAGGAACTGATCGCGCGCGCCATCCACAACCTGAGCCACCGCCGCGGCCGCACATTCGTCAAAGTAAACTGTGCGGCGATCCCCACCGGACTGCTGGAAAGCGAGCTGTTCGGCCACGAAAGAGGCGCATTCACGGGTGCGATCACGCAGAGGATCGGCCGGTTCGAACTGGCCAACGGAGGCACCCTGTTTCTGGACGAGATCGGCGACATCCCGCTGGAGTTGCAACCGAAGCTGCTTCGGGTGCTGCAGGAGCGCGAATTCGAGAGGCTGGGCGGCACGCGCACGATCCGGGTGGACGTGCGCCTGGTGACGGCGACGAATCGGGATCTGACCACGATGGTGGCTGAGCGCGAATTCCGGCAGGACCTGTTCTATCGCGTGAATGTGTTTCCCATCAACCTGCCGCCGCTGCGGGAACGGCGCGAGGACATTCCGGCGCTAGTCCGTTATTTTGCGCAGAAGTACGCCAGGCGCATGGATCGTAACATCGAGACCATCCCGGCGGAGGCGATGGAAGCCCTGACGAGGTGGTCTTGGCCCGGAAATGTGCGGGAGCTGGAGAACCTGATCGAGCGCGCGGTGATCCTGACCAGAGGTCCGGTGTTGCAGGTGCCTATGGGCGAACTGCGGGGAGGCAACGGCGCGGTTGAGCCGCCAGGACCTCCGGCGACGCTGGCAGCGGCAGAACGTGAGCACATCCTGCGCGTCCTGGGCGAGACGAATTGGGTCATAGGCGGCCCGAACGGCGCGGCCGCGAGGCTGGGAATGAAGCGGACCACCCTGCAATCGAAGATGCGTAAGCTGGGCATCGAACGGGGATGAGCAAACTGAACGGGTCCGTGCGCGTGCGCCAGGTTAAAGGCAGGATGCTTCGTAAAGGAG
>Ga0070741_10005817_pt1 | contig 26964 bp, 24 predicted proteins | sample Coa_R1_4_FD_66440 | JGI IMG/M metagenome (GOLD analysis project Ga0070741, IMG submission 66440) | Surface soil microbial communities from Centralia Pennsylvania, which are recovering from an underground coalmine fire - Coalmine... | ecosystem: Environmental > Terrestrial > Soil > Unclassified ...
TCGTCGATTTTCGCGTAGAAGTCCTCGATGTCCTCGAACACGACCGCGCGGCCCCGGTGCTGCATCAGCGCCGGCGTCGCCGCCGACGGCTTGATGACGGCGCCCCCGGGGCACAGGTTCCCGCGCAGCACGGCGATCCCGGCGTGGCTCTTGAACGGGCGATCGAAGGGATAGATCACGTCGCGGTTCCAGCACGGCGCGTCCTGGTTGTTCTCCCAGATCGTCCGTCCGTTGGCGGTGAGCGCGCCCTTGTGGAGCACGGGCTCGAGCTCGCGGATCACCGCGGGCAGCCCCCCGGCGTAGTAGAAGTCCTCCATCAGGTGCTCGCCCGAGGGCTGCAGGTTGACGAGGCAGGGCAACTCGTGGCCGAGCCGGTCCCAGTCGTCGAGCCGCAGATCGACGCCCGCGCGGCCCGCGATCGCGATCAGGTGGATCACCGCGTTGGTCGATCCGCCGATCGCCGCGAGCACGCGGATCGCGTTCTCGAACGCTTCGCGCGTGAGGATCTTCGAGAGCACGAGATCCTCGCGCACCATCTCGACGATGCGCCGGCCGGCCATGCGCGCGAGCACGTTGCGCCGCGCGTCGGGCGCGGGAATCGCGGCGTTCGCCGGAAGCCCGACGCCGAGCGCCTCGACCATGCTGGCCATGCTGGAAGCCGTCCCCATCGTGTTGCAGTGCCCGTGCGAGCGCGACATGCACGACTCGGCATCGAAGAAATCCTCGCGCGAGAGCTTGCCCGCGCGCACCATCTCCGACATCTGCCAGACGCCCGTGCCCGAGCCGAGGTCCTGGCCCCGCCACTTGCCCGAGAGCATCGGGCCGCCCGACACGCCGATCGTCGGCAGGTCGCACGAGGCGGCGCCCATCAGCAGCGACGGCGTCGTCTTGTCGCAGCCCATGAGGAGGACGACGCCGTCGATCGGATTCGCCCGGATCGATTCCTCGACGTCCATGCTGGCCAGATTGCGGAAGAGCATCGCGGTCGGCCGCAGCAGGGTTTCACCGAGCGACATCACCGGAAACTCGAGCGGAAAGCCGCCCGCGTCGAGGACGCCGTTCTTGACGTGCTCGGCGAGCGTGCGGAAGTGCGAGTTGCACGGCGTCAGCTCGGAGTAGGTGTTGCAGATGCCGATGACGGGCCGGCCGTCGAACTGGTCGTGCGGGACGCCGCGGTTCTGGACCCAGCTGCGGTAGATGAAGCCGTCGCGGTCTTCACGGCCGAACCACTCCCGGGAGCGCAGCTTCTTCTTTCCTGATAAGGCCATGGGCGACTCCCGTCGAGAGGTCCTAAGTAGAGACAAGGGCGAACGAAATGCATTCCCCTGGGACGCTAGCGTACTTTACCCGTTAAACCATGGACTTGGGCAAGATGCCGCTGCTATAATCGACCGCTTTACCGTAAAGCGGGGGTTGTCGTGAGCGGTAGGCTGGCCGGGAAAGTCGCCCTGATCACCGGGGCGGGCCAGGGGATGGGCAGGGCGACGGCGGTCGCCTTTGCGGGGGAAGGCGCGACGGTCTGGGCGACCGACAAGAACGCCGCCTCTCTCAGGGATTTCGGGCCCGGGGTTCGCACCCGGGCGCTCGACGTCACCGACGAGGCCGCCGTCGCGGCGGCCGCGGCCGAAGTAGGCGACATCGACGTCCTGTTCAACTGCGCGGGCTGGGTCCACCAGGGCACGATCCTGGACTGCTCGCCCAGGGACTGGGAGCTGACCATGAACGTGAACGTGCGCTCGATGTACCTCATGACGCGCGCGTTCCTGCCGGGGATGCTGAAAAAGAAGAAGGGCTCGATCATCAACATGTCGTCAGCCGTCGCCGCGCATCATGGCGTTCCGGGCCGCTTCGCCTACGGCACCTCGAAGGCCGCGGTCATGGGGCTGACGCGCGCCATCGCGGCCGACTACGTGCGCCAGGGCGTCCGCTGCAACGCCGTGTGCCCCGGCACCATCGACACGCCTTCGCTGCAGGACCGGATCAACGCGCTCTCGGATCCGGCCAAGGCGCGCAAGGATTTCATCGAACGCCAGCCCATGGGGAGGCTCGGCACCGCGGACGACATCACCCCGTTGCTCGTGTATCTCGCCTCCGACGAGTCCTCGTTCGCCACCGGGGCGATGTTCTCGGTCGACGGCGGAATGACAATCTAGAAAGGAAGACAAAAATGAAGCTTTGTCGTTACGGCAGGAATGGTTTCGAGAAGCCCGGGGTCATCGACGCCCAGGGCCAGCTGCGCGACTTTTCCAGCGTCATCTCGAACATCGACCAGGAGACCATTTCGCCGAAGGGGCTCGCCAAGCTGCGCAAGATCCGCCCCGAGTCGCTGCCGCTCGTGCGCGGCAATCCGCGCTTCGGCGTCCCGTACACCGGGATCACGAAGTTCGTCGCGATCGGGCTGAACTACATCGACCACGCGCAGGAGGCGGGGCTGCAGATCCCGGCCGAGCCCGTGATCTTCATGAAGGCCACGACCTGCATCGGCGGCCCGAACGACGACATCCAGCAGCCGCGCAACTCGACCAAGCTCGACTACGAGGTCGAGATCGCGATCGTGATCGGGGCCAAGTGCCAGTACGTGCCCGAGGACAGGGCGCTCGAGTACGTCGCCGGCTACTGCGTGGTGAACGACGTGTCCGAGCGCGCGTTCCAGCTGCAGTCGAGCCAGTGGGACAAGGGCAAGGGCTGCGACACCTTCGGTCCGATCGGCCCGTGGCTCGTCACCACCGACGAGATCACGAATCCGCAGACCCTCGACATCTGGCTCGACGTCAACGGCGAGCGGCGGCAATCGTCGAACACGCGGAACATGATCTTCTCCTGCGCGAAGATCGTCTCCTACTGCAGCAACTACATGACGCTGATGCCCGGGGACATCATCACCACCGGCACGCCCGCGGGCGTGGCGCTCGGCATGAAGCCGACGCAGGCCTGGCTCAAGCCGGGCGACATCGTCACGCTCGGGATCAAGGGGCTCGGCGAGCAGCGCCAGAAGGTCGTGCCCTATTCGGGCAAGTAGGCCGCCGGCGCGAACCGGACGGGAAGCGAAGGCCGGGCGTCGCCCGGCCTTCGTTTTTCTAGCGCTCGCGATGGGCCCGGGCGGCGTAGAGCCGCGGCAGCCCGAACCACAAGCCGAGGAACACCGCGAGCAGACCGGCGGCGAGGGCGGCGCTCCACGCGCTCTCGAGAATGATGCGGGCGACCAGGTAGAAGTCGAGCGAGATGCCGAGCGCGAGCGGCAGCATGCTGCAAAGGAGCAGAAGGCTCGACGTCCGTATGAACGCCGCGCTGACGTGCTGCGCGCCGGCCTGGCGGTGCAAGGCGGCGGGCGCCATGATGAGCGCAACGGCGATCGCGACGAGCCCCGTCGCGACCAGATGGATGTGCTGCTCGAGCGGGCGCAGCTTTTCGGAGAATCCCTGGTTGAACACCGCGATGAGCTGGAAGCCGAAAAGCGCCTGGATGCCGGGGAGCACCATCCGGCATTCTTCGAGCAGCATCTGCGCGGCTGTCGACAGCGGCAGCTTTTCCATCGTCGCTCTTGCTTTTACGGTCGTTTGACCGTGCCGGCTCCATGCCCGTTCAATAAGCCCGCGACGGCGCGCAGAACTCGCTTGCCCGGCCCGGATCGAACTGGAACAATCCCGGCATTGGGACGCAAGTCGCGATGAAAGTCATCGTTCTCGGCGCCGGCGTGATCGGCACGACGAGCGCGTGGTACCTGGCGCGGGCCGGACACGAGGTGGTCGTCGTCGACCGGCGGTCGCACCCCGGCCTCGAGACGAGCTTCGCCAACGGCGGCCAGATCTCCGTCAGCCATTCGGAGCCGTGGGCGAATCCCACCGCGCCCTTCCAGATCGTGCGCTGGCTCGGTCGCGAGGACGCGCCGCTCCTGTTCCGGCCGCGGCTCGACCGCGAGCAGTGGCTCTGGGGCTTACGGTTCCTGCGCGAGTGCCTTCCGGCGCGCGCGCGCCGGAACACCGCTCAGGCGCTCGCGCTCGCCATCTACAGCCGCGAGCAGCTGCAGGAATTGCGGCACGAGACCGGCATCGAGTACGACGCGCGGACGCGCGGCATCCTGCACCTGTACGAGGACCGTCGCGAGCTCTTGCACGCGCGGGCGCAGGTCGAGTTCCTGCGCGCGCGCGGGCTCGACGTGTCGCTCAAGACCCTGGACGAGTGCGTCGAGCTCGAGCCCGCGCTCAGGCACGCCGCGCACCGGTTCGCGGGAGCCGCCTACGCGCGCACCGACGAGTCCGGCGATGCCTCCCTGTTCACGCGCAACCTCGGCGAGCTGTGCCGCCGGCGGGGCGTCGGCTTCCGCTTCAACGTCAACATCGCGCGCATCGAATGCGACCGGGGGCGCGTCGCCCGCGTGGTCGTCGACGACCCGCAGGGCGCCGAGGAATCGCTGCGCGCCGACGTCTACGTCGTGGCGCTCGGGAGCTACAGCCCGCTCGTGCTCCGGCCGATCGGCATCGCGGTGCCGGTCTACCCGGTGAAGGGCTATTCGATCACGCTGCCGCTCGCCGCCGGCGACGAGGCGCCGGTGGTCAGCCTCACCGACCATTCGAGGAAGCTCGTGTTCTCGCGCCTCGGCGAGCGCCTGCGCGTGGCCGGGACGGCGGAGCTGAACGGCTACGACAGCGAGATCAACGCCGTTCGCTGCAAGGCGCTCGTCGACCGCTGCTTCGAGCTCTTCCCGCGGGCGGGCCGTCCGGGGGACGCGCAGTTCTGGACGGGCCTGCGCCCGGCGACGCCCAGCAACCTGCCGATCGTGGGGCGCTCGCGCATCGAGAACCTGTATCTGAACACCGGCCACGGGACGCTCGGCTGGACGCTCTCGTGCGGATCGGGTCGGGCGCTGGCCGACATCGTGAGCGGGCTCCGGCCCGAGCCGCAGTTCGGCTTTCTCGGCCTGGAGCCGAAGAAAAAAGGGGCGGCCGTCCCGGCCGCCCCTCGTCTCAGCGCCTGAGTTCTACTTGCCGCCTGCCGCCGCGCGCCGCTTCGGGACGAGCTTGGGCGTAGGGCGCACCCCGACCGTCAGATCGCGCACGAAGTTCGGCAGGGCGAACACCGCCTGGTGCGTGGCGCCGTTGTAGTACTGCAGGTGCGGCAGGGCGCGGCGCGCGATGCGCCGATCGACCTCCGAGGGCGTCACCGCCGAGACGTCGAGCGTCTGCGAGCAGCACGCCATCGACCAGAGGCATCCGTACAGCGGGATGAACATCGTGTACGGCCGCACGATCGGGAACACGTTGCCGAGCCGCTGGTAGATCTCGCGCACGCGGTCCGGGCGCGACACGGGCGAGCCCATGTGCAGCGTCAGCACGCCGCCCGGCGCGAGCGCGCGGCGGCAGTCGCGGAAGAACGCCTCCTCGTAGAGCGCCGTCGCCGGTCCGATCGGGTCGGGCAGGTCGAGCGCGACCAGGTCGAAGCGCTCCTCGGTCGTCGCCAGGAACTTGAGACCGTCCTCGATCAGCAGGCGCAGCTTCGGGTTGTCGAAGACGCCCTTATGGATCTCGCCGAAGTGCTCCTTGGCGATGTCGACCACCTTCTCGTCGAGCTCGACCAGGGTCACGCGCTCGACCGAGGGGTGCTTGAGCGCCTCCTCGGAGGCGCCGCCGTCGCCGCCGCCGATGATCAGCACCTGCTTGGGCTCCGGATGCGCGGTCAGCCCCGGGTGGATCAGGTTCTCGTGGTAGACGAACTCTTCCTTCTCCGACGTCATGAAGCAGCCGTCCAGCCGGAAGAGCTTGCCGAACTGCGGGCTCTCGTGGATCTCGAGCTCCTGGAAGCGCGTGCGGCACGTCTCGATGCGCTTGGAGGAGCGCAGGAAGAAGCCGTAGTCGCCGTTCAGCCACTCGTACATGAACTGCTTGTCGCGGGGGACGTCGTGCTGCACGTGCTCCTCGGGAGCGAACACCCCCATCAGGTCGGAGACGACCCTCCGGGCCTTCTCGGTGTTGTCCTGGGTGTAATTGCAGACGTAGACGTCGAGCGTGACGCTCTGGAGCTCGGGCCAGGTGTGGATGGCGAGATGGGATTCCGCCAGGACCACCGTACCTGTCACTCCGCCACCGTCGAACTGGTGGAACAAGTCGCCCAATATGGTCAGGCCCGACCTGTTTACGGAGTCGTGACAAAAACGACGCAGCTCGGCTGCGTCAGTCAAGTACCGTGCGGACCCCCTGCAACGGTACAGATTGGCGACAACATGCAGTCCGTCCAATTTGCATACATCCCCACTCTGTTTGATGACCGAGATGCATTGAGCATCTCCCCCGACTACCGCGCCTCTGCCACTGCCGCATCGATCAGTCTGCGAGCGATGCTGATTCTAGCAGGCAATTTCGGCAAATTACATAGCTGAAACCACTTCGCGTCTTCGATTTCGACTCCGTCGACGCGCAGCTCGCCCGATTCATGCTCTGCATGGAACGCGATCATCAACGAGTGCGGGAACGGCCACGGTTGGCTCGCGAAATAGCGAGCGTCGCGTACCCGGATCCCGACCTCCTCGAGCACCTCGCGCTCCAGGCACTGCTCGATCGTCTCGCCCGGCTCCACGAAGCCCGCCAGGGCGCTGTACATTCCTTGCGGGAAGCGCGGCGAGCGCGCGAGAAGGATCTCGCGCCCTCGGCGCACCAGCGCCATCACCGCCGGTGCGAGCCTGGGATACACCACCCGACCGCACCGCAGGCACTCGCGGCTGCGCTCGTTCGTGCGCGCCGTCGTCGCCGCCCCGCACGCGCCGCAATACTGGTGCGCGCGGTCCCAATCCATGATCTGCAGCGCGTTGCCGGCGAGGGCGAAGGCGCCGTCGTCGAGCACGCTGAACAGCGACCGCAGACCCTGCCAGGACCAGCCTTGGGGCGCTTGCGCCTCCGGCGCCACTTCGGCGGAGTAGCAGTGCTCCCCGCCCCAAACCCCAAGATATTGTGTCCGCAGCGGCATCATACCCAATTCCTTGGGTAAGTTGCAATGGGGCACGCGGGGCTCGGGCGCTGCGATCAGGAGCTCGGTGCCGCGGAACACGAACCAGAAGGCGCGCTCGGCCGGCTGCGGCGGAGCGGCGACGGCCGGCGTGTAGTCCGCCGGCCGCTGGAACGGCATGGACACGGCCGCGCGCTTTCCGCGGAAGGTCTAGGACCGGCGCAGGCGCCGGATCAGGCTCGACGTGTCCCAGCGCCCCCCGCCCGTCTTCGAGATCTCGTCGTAGAAGCCGGCGACGGTCTGGGTGACGGGCAGCGACGCGCCGTTGGCGCGCGCCTCCTCGGCGCAGATGCGCAGGTCCTTGCGCATCCAATCGACCGCGAAACCGAAGTCGAACTTGTCGTCGACCATGGTCTTGCCGCGGTTCTCCATCTGCCAGGACTGCGCGGCGCCTTTGGAGATGACGTCGAGGGCGAGCTTGGCGTCGAGACCCGCCTTCATCGCGAAGTTGAGGCCCTCCGACAGGGCCTGGACCAGCCCCGCGATGCAGATCTGGTTGACCATCTTGGTGAGCTGGCCCGAGCCCGAGGGGCCCATCAGCGTCACGGCCTTCGCGAAGTGCGCGATGACCGGCTTGGCGCGCTCGAACGCCGCGCCGTCGCCGCCGACCATGACCGTGAGCTGCCCGTTCTCGGCGCCGGCCTGTCCGCCCGAGACCGGCGCGTCGAGGAACTCGAAGCCGCCCTGCTTCGCTGCGGCGGCGAGCTCGCGCGCCACCTTCGCCGAGGCGGTCGTGTGGTCGACGAAGACCGCGCCCTTGGCCATCGCCGCGAACGCGCCGTCCCGGCCGAGCGCGATCTCGCGCAGATCCGGGTCGTCGCCCACGCACGAGAACACGATGCCGGCGCCTTCGGCCGCCCTGGCCGGCGTGGCCGCGACTTTGCCGCCGTGCTTCGCCGCCCAGGCGTCGGCCTTGCCGCGCGTGCGGTTGTACACCGTCACTTCGTGACCGCCCTTTTGCACGAGGTGCCCGGCCATGGGAAAGCCCATCACGCCGAGGCCGATGAACGCCAGTTTTTGTTTGCTCACTGCTCCTCCGGGTTTTCGGGGTTGGACGCGAGCGCGAAAGGCCCGCCGGGTGCGCCGCTCTCGCCAAGCCGGCGAGATTCGCCGATAATTATAGGGCTCCTCATGTCTTTCCATCCTTTCTTCCCGGCGTTTTCCCGACGATGACGCCGGACCCTGCGCCCGACCTCGTCGACGTCGCGAAGAGCGGCGGCGCCGAGCGCGAGCTCGCCAACGCCATCCGCGTCCTCGCCATGGACGCGGTGCAGGCCGCCAACTCGGGCCACCCGGGAATGCCCATGGGCATGGCGGAGATCGCCGTCGCGCTGTGGGGCCGCCATCTGCGCCATAACCCGGCGAATCCGCGCTGGCACGACCGCGACCGCTTCGTGCTCTCGAACGGGCACGGCTCGATGCTGCTGTACGCGCTCCTGCATCTGAGCGGCTACGACCTGCCCCTCGAGGAGCTGAAGCGCTTCCGGCAGCTGCACTCGAAGACGCCCGGGCACCCGGAATACGGAATTACCCCGGGGGCCGAGACCACCACGGGCCCCCTGGGCCAGGGCATCGCCAACGCGGTCGGCATGGCGCTCGCCGAGCGGCTGCTCGCCGCGGAGTTCAACCGTCCCGGACACGAGATCGTCGACCATCACACCTATGTCTTCATGGGCGACGGCTGCATGATGGAGGGCATCTCGCACGAGGTGTGCTCGCTCGCGGGGACGCTGAAGCTCGGCAAGCTGATCGCGCTCTACGACGACAACGGCATCTCGATCGACGGCCACGTGCGCGGCTGGTTCACCGACGACACGCCGAGGCGGTTCGAGGCGTACGGCTGGCACGTCGTGCCCGACGTCGACGGGCACGACGTCGAGGCGGTCGACCGCGCGATCCGCGCGGCGAAGGCGGTGGGCGACAAGCCGAGCCTGATTTGCTGCAAGACCGTGATCGCGCACGGCGCGCCCAAGAAGGCGGGTACCCACGACGCGCACGGCGCGCCGCTCGGGGCCGAAGAGGTGGCTGCGACTCGCGCGGCGCTCGGCTGGCCGCACGCAGCGTTCGAGATCCCTCGGCGAGTCTACGAAGGCTGGGACGCCCGCGCGCGCGGCGCGCCGCTCGAGCAGGGGTGGTCGGAGCGCTTCGCGCGCTACGCCAAGGCGCATCCCGAGCTCGCGCGCGAATTCGAGCGCCGCATGGCGGGCGCCCTCCCGCAGGGCTGGGCGCAGAGCGCCCGGGAGATCCTCGCCAAGGCCGAGGCCAAAGCCGAGTCGGTCGCCACGCGCAAGGCCTCGCAGAACGCGCTCGAGGCGATCGGCCCGGTGCTGCCGGAACTCGTCGGCGGATCGGCCGATCTAACCGGCTCGAATCTGACCCTGTGGTCGGGGTCCCGGCCCGTCGCCCCGCAGGGGCGGGAAGCCCGCGGAGGCAACTATCTCTACTACGGCGTGCGCGAATTCGGCATGAGCGCGGTCATGAACGGGCTGGCGCTGCACGGCGGCTTCATCCCGTACGGCGGGACGTTCCTCACGTTCTCGGACTATTCGCGCAATGCGTTGCGCATGGCGGCGCTGATGCGCGTGCGCTCGGTGTTCGTGTTCTCGCACGACTCGATCGGTCTCGGCGAAGACGGCCCGACGCACCAGTCGGTCGAGCACGCCGCGGCGCTGCGGCTGATCCCCGGCTTCGATGTCTGGCGGCCCTGCGACACGGTCGAAACGACGGTCGCGTGGATCGCGGCGATCGGGCGCGGCGACGGCCCGTCGGCGCTGCTGCTGTCGCGCCAGAACCTGCCGTTCCAGAAGCGCAGCGCCGACGCCGTGGCGCAGATCGCGCGCGGCGGCTACGTCCTCGCCGACGCCGCGGGTGCGCGCGCGGTGATCATCGCGACCGGCTCGGAGGTCGCACTCGCGATGGCCGCGAAGGCGAAGCTCGCCGAGCAGGGCGTTGCGGTGCGCGTCGTATCGATGCCGTCGACCAGCGTGTTCGACCGGCAGGACGCGGCCTGGCGCGAGAGCGTGCTCCCCGCCGGGCTGCCGCGGGTCGCGGTCGAGGCGGGCGTGTCCGACTTCTGGCGCAAGTACGTCGGCGCGGTCGACTCGCGCCGCGGGGCCGTCGTCGGCATCGATCGCTTCGGCGAGTCGGCTCCCGGGCCCCAGCTTTTCGAGCACTTCGGCTTCACCGCCGACAACGTGGTGAAGGCGGTCAAGAGCGTCCTTTAGCTTTCGCGGTTTTTCTTCGGAGCACGGCAATGACCATTCGGGTGGCAATCAACGGCTACGGCCGCATCGGCCGCAACATCCTGCGCGCCTTCTACGAGAGCGGCAAGAAGCACGACCTGCAGTTCGTCGCGGTGAACGACCTGGGCAACGCCCAGACCAACGCGCACCTGACGCGCTACGACACGGTGCACGGCAAGTTTCCCGGCAAGATCGCGGTCGACGGCGACGCCCTGGTCGTCAACGACGACCGCATCCAGGTGTGCGCGAAGCGCAATCCCGCCGAGCTGCCGTGGAAGGACCTGAAGGTCGACGTGGTGCTCGAGTGCACGGGACTGTTCACGAGCAAGGAGAAGGCCTCGGCCCACCTCGCCGCCGGGGCGAAGAAGGTCATCATCTCGGCGCCGGGCGGCAAGGACGTGGACGCCACCATCGTCGTCGGCGTCAACCACAAGACGCTCAAGGCCTCGCACACCGTCATCTCCAACGCCTCGTGCACGACGAACTGCCTCGCGCCGCTCGTCAAGGCGCTGCACGACCGCATCGGCGTCGTGTGCGGCCTCATGACCACGATCCACGCGTATACGAACGACCAGGTGCTCACCGACGTCTATCACGAGGACCTGCGCCGGGCTCGCTCGGCGACGCAGTCGCAGATCCCGACCAAGACGGGCGCCGCGGCGGCGGTAGGGCTGGTGCTGCCCGAGCTGAACGGCAAGCTGGACGGCTACGCGATCCGCGTTCCGACGATCAACGTGTCGATCGTCGATCTCTCTTTCGTGGCCAAGCGCGCGACCACCGTCGACGAGGTCAACAAGGCGATGAAAGACGCTTCCGAGACCGACCTGAAGGGCATCCTCGAGTACAACAAGGACCCGCTGGTCTCGATCGACTTCAACCACAATCCCGCCTCGTCGATCTTCGACTCGACGCTGACCAAGGTGTCCGAGGGGACGCTGGTCAAGGTGTCTTCGTGGTACGACAACGAATGGGGCTTCAGCAACCGGATGCTCGACGCGACGGTCGCGCTGATGAACGCCCGCTGAGGCCGGCGTGACCATCCTCAGGATGTCGGAGGTCGACCTGCGCGGGAAGCGCGTGCTGGTCCGCGTCGACTTCAACGTCCCGATCCAGGACGGCCGGATCACCGACGACACGCGCATCCGCGCGGCGCTGCCCGGCATCCGCCACGTGCTCGGCCAGCGTGCGCGCCTCATGCTCGTCTCTCATCTCGGGCGCCCGGCCGAGGGGCAGTTCGACGAGAAGGAATCGCTCGCTCCGGTCGCCAGGCACCTCTCGGGCCTGCTCGGGATGGAAGTCCCGCTCGAGCGCGACTGGCTGAACGGCGTCGAGGTCGAGCGGGGCAAGGCGGCGCTGCTCGAGAACTGCCGCTTCAACAAGGGCGAGAAGAAGGACGACGACGCGCTCGCGAAGAAGATGGCCGCGCTGTGCGACGTCTACGTGAACGACGCCTTCGGCACCGCGCACCGCGCCGAGGCGACCACGCACGGCATCGCGAAGTACGCGCCCGTCGCCTGCGCCGGCCCGCTGATGGCCGCGGAGATCGACGCGCTCTCGAAGGCGCTCGAGCGCCCGGCGCGGCCGCTGGTCGCCATCGTGGCGGGCTCGAAGGTCTCGACCAAGCTCAGCATCCTCGCGGCGCTCGCCGACCAGGTCGACTGCCTGATCCCCGGCGGCGGGATCGCGAACACCTTCCTGCTCGCGGCCGGACACGAGATCGGCAAGTCGCTGGCCGAGCCCGATCTCGTGGCCGAGGCTCGCAAGATCACCGAGCTGCTGCGCAGGAAGGGCGGCGAGGTGCCGCTCCCCGCGGACGTGGTCTGCGCCAAGGAGCTCTCGGGCGGGGCCCACGCCGAGGTCAAGGCGCTGGCCGACGTGGCCGACGACGACATGATCCTCGACATCGGCCCGAAGTCCGCAGCCGAGTTCGCGCGCGTGCTCTCGCGCGCCGGAACGATCGTCTGGAACGGGCCGGTCGGGGTGTTCGAGTTCGACCAGTTCGGCCAGGGGACCAAGGCGCTCGCGCAGGCGATCGCCGGGTCCCGGGCGTTCTCGCTGGCGGGCGGGGGCGAGACGCTCGCCGCCATCGCGAAATACGGCGTGGGCGACAAGATCTCCTACGTGTCGACGGGCGGCGGGGCCTTCCTCGAGTTCCTAGAGGGCAAGAAGCTGCCCGCCATCGAGATCCTGGAGCAGCGCGCGGCAAAGGTGCCGGCGCGCTAGCGCCGCCGGTCTAGGCCTTGGCGGTGCGCACCTCGATGCCGGCCAGCTTGGCGAGCTCGCGGTGGACGCGGCTCACGCGCTCCACCTCCCCCTTGGCGGCGAAGCGCTCGTAGAATCCCTCGACCTTGAACGCCCGGAGCTGGTCGGCCCAGGGACTGAGCCGCTCCTCCCAGCGCTTGACCCGGCCCTCGGCCGGCTCGGCGTTCTCGCGCGCGAGGTCGGCGCACACCCGGATCAGGGCCTTCAGGGTGACCGGACGGGTCACCATGTAGTTGGGATTGCCCCAGGCCTCGCCCCAGACCTTCTCGGCGGCCTTCAGGAAATCGCGCACCATCGCGTAGTACCGTCCTGCCTCCTTGGCGCTGCCGCCGGCGACCTGGATCTTGCGCCAGTCGCGGCTGACCCAGCGGTGCAGCTCGTTGAACAGCTCCGCCTGCAGGATCCACTTGTCCTGCTGGCTGCGGCCGCCGAGGCGGTTGATGCGGTAGCGCAGCGGGCTGTCGCCTTCGCTGTAGAGGCCGCTCACCATGCGCGCCGCGAACTTGCGGTCGGGCGCCGCCCACGACACGCGCTCGTACAGGTCGACCAGGTGGCTCTTGTTGATGCGCGTCGGCGTCGAGTTGATGATGACGAACATCTCGGTCGCGAAGTCCTCGCTGCGGCCATCGAAGATCACGCACGGGACGTTGATGGTCTTGGCGTCGTCGGGACGCTCTTCCATGTAGAAGCGCAGCGCGGCGAGCCGGTGCTGCCCGTCGATGATCAGGAACTTCTGCTGCGGCTCCGACAGGCTGCCCACGCTTTCGCCGTTGCCGGCCGGCGTGAAGCGAAGCTTCTCGGGCGTGAACAGCAGCACCGTCCCGGGGATGGGAGGCTGGGTCACCGCGGTCTCGTAGAAGTTCTTCAGCTGCTTCACCTTCGCGCGCGAGAGCGTGCGCTGGAACGCCTTGTCGGTGCGCTCGATCTTGGAGATGAACTGGGCGATCTCGTCCTCGTGCGAGATGCGGGCCGGGGCGATTTCCTCGCCCTCGCCGTAGAAGCGGCTGATGAAGCGCACCCTTTGCAGCAGCTCGGGCGCGCGAAAGCTGCCGAAATAGAAGATGCCGTCTTTTTGCCGAATCTGGGTGGCGAGCACAGGTCTTCTCCCCGTCTTGGTGGGCTTCTGCCGCGGGCACCGAACGCGAACTATAGCCCAGCCGGGGCCGTGCTGACAAAAACCGAACTTCGCCCCGGCCGCGGCCTCCAAATTCTCTCGCCGACCCTCTGGTAAAGTAGATCGCTTCACCCGACCCGGCGCCCGCGGCGGCGCCGGTCTTCGTTTCCGGAGACCCGATGCAGAGGAGCACCAAGATCGTCGCGACGCTCGGCCCCGCGTCGAGCGACGCCCTCACCCTGGAGCGCATGTTCCTGGCGGGCGTGGACGTCGTCCGCCTGAACTTTTCCCACGGCACCGCCGAGGATCACGTGCGGCGCGCCGAGATGGTGCGCGAGGCGTCGCGCAAGACCGGGCGCACCGTCGGCATCATGGCGGACCTGCAGGGCCCCAAGATCCGCATCGGCAAGTTCAAGGACGGGCGGATCACGCTCAAGCCCGGCGACGGCTTCATCCTGGACGCCGATTGCGAGCTCGGCGACGATCGCCGGGTCGGCCTCGACTACAAGGAGCTGCCCCGCGACGTGCACTCGGGCGACATGCTGCTGCTCGACGACGGCCGCATCGTGTTCGAGGTGGAGAAGGTGCTCGGCAACGAGATCCACGCGCGCGTGCAGCACGGCGGCGTGCTCTCGAACAACAAGGGCATCAACCGCCTCGGCGGCGGCCTCACCGCGCCGGCGCTCGCCCCCAAGGACATGGAGGACATCCGCACCGCCGCGAAGATCAAGGTCGACTACCTGGCGGTCTCGTTCCCGAAGTCGAGCGCCGACATGTACATGGCACGCCAGCTGATGCGCGCGGCGGGCGGCGACGCCTTCCTCATCGCCAAGATCGAGCGCGCCGAGGCGGTCGAGCCGCGCGCGCTCGAGGACATCATGTCGGCGTGCGAGGGCATCATGGTCGCGCGCGGCGACCTGGCGGTCGAGGTCGGCGACGCCTCGGTGCCGGCGCTGCAGAAGCGCATGATCCGCATGGCGCGCGAGCAGAACAAGATCACGATCACCGCGACCCAGATGATGGAGTCGATGATCTCGAGCCCGGTGCCGACTCGCGCCGAGGTGTCCGACGTCGCGAACGCCGTGCTGGACGGCACCGACGCGGTGATGACCTCCGCGGAGACCGCGAGCGGCAAGTACCCGGTCGAGACGATCACCAACATGGCGCGCATCTGCAGCGTCGCCGAGCAGTCGCAGCCGGTGACGCTCGACCGCGACTTCCTCGACCGCACGTTCACGCGCGTCGACCAGTCGATCGCGATGGCGGCGCTGTTCACGGCCTACCATCTCAAGGTCAAGGCGATCGCGGCGCTGACCGAGTCGGGGTCGACCGCGCTGTGGATGTCGCGCCTCAACTGCGGCGTGCCGATCTTCGCGCTCACCTCGCAGACGAGCACGCGCTACCGCTGCGCCCTGTTCCGCGACGTCTATCCGCTCATGGTGAAGTACGTCGGTCACGACCGCGAGGAGCTGCTCGCCGAGGCGGAGAACGTCCTCGTGAAGAGCGACGTGGTGCAGACGGGCGACCTGATCGTCCTCACGATCGGCGAGCCGATCGGCAAGGCCGGCGGCACGAATACCATGAAGATCGTCCGCGTCGGGGAGCATCGGCGCGCGTAGGGCGGGCCCGCCTTCCTTCCGAGACACGGACATGGGAGAGAAGAGGCTCGGCATCATCATGCACGGCGTGACCGGCCGCATGGGCGCGAACCAGCACCTGGAGCGCTCGATCGTCGCGATCCGCGAGCAGGGCGGCGTGCGGCTGTCCGACGGCACGCGCGTCATGCCCGATCCGGTGCTGGTCGGCCGCAACCCCGCCAAGCTCCGGGCGCTCGCGTCCCGGCACGCGATCGAGCGCTGGACCACCGACCTCGACGCCGCGCTCGCGAACGGGGACGACGCCGTCTTCTTCGACGCCGCGTCCACGCAACTGCGCCCCGAGCTGCTCCGGCGCGCGATCGCGCGGAGAAAGCACGTCTACTGCGAAAAGCCGATCGCGACCACGCTCGCGCAGGCGCTCGGGGCCGCCCGCGCCGCGAGGAAGGCGCGCGTCCGGCACGGCGTCGTCCAGGACAAGCTCTGGCTCCCCGGCCTGCTGAAGCTGCGGAAGCTGCGCGACTCGGGCTTCTTCGGCCGCATCCTGTCGGTGCGCGGCGAGTTCGGCTACTGGGTGTTCGAGGGGGACCGGCGCGAGCAGCCGGCGCAGCGACCGTCGTGGAACTACCGCGAGCAGGACGGCGGCGGGATCATCCTCGATATGCTGTGCCACTGGCGCTACGTCCTCGACAACCTGTTCGGCGAGGTGCGGCGCGTGTCCTGCCTGGGCGCGACGCACATTCCGACCCGATGGGACGAGGGCGGCCGCAAGTACCGCGTCACCGCGGACGACGCCGCGTACGCCACGTTCGAGCTGCGGGGCGGCGTGATCGCGCACGTCAACAGCTCCTGGGCGGCGCGCGTGCGGCGCGACGATCTCGCGGTGTTCCAGGTCGACGGCACGCGCGGCTCGGCCGTGGCGGGCCTGACGCGCTGCTTCGCGCAGTCCCTGGAGGCTACGCCGCGGCCGGTGTGGAACCCGGACGTGCGCCAGGGCCACGACTTCCTCGCCGATTGGCAAGAGATCCCGGACGACGGCGTCTACGAGAACGCGTTCAAGGCCGAATGGGAGCTCTTCATCCGGCACGTCTGCGAGGGCGCCCCGTTCCGGTGGAACCTGGTCGAGGGCGCCAAGGGCCTGCAGCTCGTCGACTGCGCGCTGAGGAGCTGGAAGCAGCGGCGCTGGATCGACGTGCCCAAGCTCGAGCTCTGACGCGCCGTGAACGCGCCCGAGAAGCCGAAGCTCAAGATCAGGCTGCCCGCCGGCGGCCGCCGCCTCGAGGAGTACCGCCTGCGCGGGCCGCGCGACTTCGCCATGCTCGGGAAGCCGAAGTTCGACCGCGTCGCGCTCGCCGCGGCGCACGTCGTGGGCGACCCGTACTCCGCGCACGATCCCTGGCTCGAGGCCGCGGTCGATTGGGACGCGACGCTCGCCTACCGGAGCTACCTCTGGTCGCTGGGCCTGGGAGTCGCCGAGGCCATGGACACCGCGCAGCGCGGCATGGGCATGGACTGGAGCGCCTCGCTCGAGCTGATCCGCCGCTCGATCGACGCGTCGCGCGACGTCGAGGGCGCCGTGCTCTTCAGCGGCGCCGGGACCGACCAGCTCGCCCCGGCGGCGGGCGTCAAGCCCGCGGACGTGCTGGCGGCGTACGAGGCGCAATGCGGCGCGATCGAGGCGCTCGGCGGCCGCATCGTGCTCATGGCGAGCCGCGCGCTCGCCGCCTGCGCGCGCAGCGCGGACGATTACCGCGAGGTCTACGCGCGCTTGCTGTCGCAGGTGCGCGAGCCGGTCGTCATCCACTGGCTGGGCGAGATGTTCGACCCGGCCCTGGCCGGCTACTGGGGCAGCCGCGACCCGGCGGACGCCATGGAGACTGCGCTCGCGGTCGTGAGCGACAATGCGGCGAAGGTCGACGGGATCAAGATCTCGCTGCTCGACAAGGACAAGGAGGTCGCGATGCGCCGCCGGCTTCCTGCCGGCGTGCGCATGTACACCGGCGACGACCTCAACTATCCCGAGCTGATCGAGGGCGATGCCGAGGGCCATTCCGACGCGCTGCTCGGGATCCTCGACGCAATCGCGCCCGCCGCGTCGGCGGCGCTAGCCTGGCTCGCCGCCGGAGACCGCGAGGGCTTCCGCAGCCTGCTCGGTCCGACGCTGCCGCTTTCCCGGCACGTCTTCTCCGCGCCGACGCGCTTCTACAAAACGGGCCTCGTGTTCCTCGCCTGGCTCAACGGCCACCAGGACCACTTCGTCATGGTCGGGGGCCAGCAGTCGGCGCGCTCGATCGCGCACCTCGCCGAGACGTTCCGGCTCGCCGACGCCGCGGGCCTGCTGCGCGACCCGGAGCTCGCGGTCGCGCGCATGAAGCGGCTGCTCGCCGTCCACGGGCTCGACGCGCGGTGAACCGCCTCGGACCGCCCGATCCCGGGCTGCTCTCGCTCAACACCGCGACCGTGCGCGAGAAGTGGAGCCTGCGCGAGATCATCGCCGGCTGCGCGCGCCACGGCATCCCGGGGATCTCGCCGTGGCGCGACCAGCTCGCGCAGCTCGGCGCCAAGGAAGCGGCGAAGGTCATCCGCGACCACGGCCTGCGCGTCACGGGCCTGTGCCGCGGCGGGATGTTCTCCGCCGCCGACCGCAAGGGGCGGCGCGCGGCCATCGACGACAACCTGCGCGCGATCGACGACGCCGCGGTCCTCGAGGCGGCGTGCCTCGTGCTCGTCGTCGGCGGCCTGCCGGCGGGCTCCAGGGACCTCGCGGGCGCGCGCGAGATGGTGCGCGACGGCATCGGCGAGATCCTCGACCATGCGCGCTCGGCCGGCGTGCCGCTCGCGATCGAGCCGATGCACCCGATGTACTGCGCCGACCGCGGCTGCATCAACACGCTCGCGCAGGCGCTCGACCTGTGCGACGAGCTCGGCTCGGGTTCGAGCCGTGGCGACCTCGGCGTGGTGGTGGACGTCTACCACGTCTGGTGGGACCCCGAGCTCCGGGCGCAGATCGAGCGTGCCGGCGACAAGCGCCTGCTCGCGTACCACATCTGCGACTGGCTGGTGCCGACCACGGACCTGCTGCTCGACCGCGGCATGATGGGCGACGGCGTGATCGACCTCGCCCTCGTGCGTTCGTGGATGGGCGAGGCCGGATACCGGGGCTTCCACGAGGTGGAGATCTTCTCGGCGCGCAACTGGTGGAAGCGCGATCCCGACGAGGTGCTGATGCTCTGCCGGGAACGGCACCAAACCGCCAGTTGACGGTCCAAGCGCTGCGGGGCAAGGCGCGGACCGGCGTGGCATCGCTGTCGCGGGCCGGGTAAAATCGCACGCTTCCCGCGCGTTACTCCGAATCCCGAGCCAAACCAGCGAACCCAGCATAGGAAAGTCGCATGGACACCAATCTTCTTTCGAAGACCGCCGCAGCCATGGTCGCCAACGGCAAAGGGCTGCTCGCCGCCGACGAATCGAGCGGCACCTGCGAGAAGCGCTTCAAGTCGGTCGGCGTCGAGAGCACCGAGCCGAACCGCCGCGCATACCGCGATCTGCTGTTCACCACCAAGGGCATCGAGGATTACGTGAGCGGCGTGATCCTGTTCGACGAGACGCTGCGCCAGAGCACCGTGTCGGGGAACGAGCCGTTTCCCCAATACCTGCAGAAGAAGGGCATCATCCCCGGTATCAAGGTCGACAAGGGCACGCACAACCTGGCGCTCGCACCGGGCGAGGTCGTGACGGAGGGGCTCGACGGCCTGCGCGGCCGGCTCGAGGAGTACTTCAAGCTCGGCGCGCGCTTCGCCAAGTGGCGAGCGGTGATCAACATCGGTCCCGGCATTCCGACCCACGCCTGCCTGTACGCGAACGCGCACGCGCTGGCGCGCTACTCTGCGCTTTGCCAGGAGCAGTCGATCGTCCCGATCGTCGAGCCCGAGGTGCTGCTCGACGGCAACCACACGATCGAGCGCTGCTTCGAGGCGACCGAGGCCACGCTCGCCGCGCTGTTCGCCGCGCTGCGCGCGCACAACGTCTCGCTCGAGCACACGATCCTCAAGGCGTCGATGGTGGTCCCCGGGAAGGACAGCGGCCGCCAGGCGAGCGTCGACGAGGTGGCCGAGCTGACGGTGAAATGCCTGAAGCGCACCGTCCCCGCGGCGCTCCCGGGCGTGGTGTTCCTCTCGGGCGGGCAGAGCGACGAGGCGGCGACGGCGCACCTGAACGCGATGGCGCAAATGCCGGGCCTGCCGTGGCCGCTCACCTTTTCGTACAGCCGGGCGCTGCAGAACCCGGCGCTGAAGACCTGGCGCGGTCAGACCGGCAACGTCGCCGCGGCGCAGCGCGCGTTCTATCATCGCGCGCGCATGAACAGCCTCGCGGCGCAGGGCAAGTACCGGTCCGAGCTCGAGAAGCAGGCCGCCTGATGAGCACGCCGGCCCCGCTGTACGAATCGGGTCTGCAGAGCCTGCCGCTCGTCGGTCGCGGCAAGGTGCGCGACATGTACGCCGTCGGAAACGATCGCCTGCTCATCGTCACGACCGACCGGCTGTCCGCGTTCGATGTCGTCCTTCGGGACCCGATCCCCGACAAGGGCCGGGTCCTGAACGCCATGTCGAACTTCTGGTTCGGCAAGCTCGCGCACATTGTTCCCAACCACCTGAACGGCGCGACACCTGAATCGGTGGTGAAAGGCGAGCACGAGGCGGCGCAGGTGCGCGGGCGCTCGGTCGTGGTGCGCAAGCTCAGGCCGCTGCCGATCGAGGCGGTGGTGCGCGGCTACCTGATCGGGTCGGGCTGGAAAGACTACCAGTCGACCGGCAGCGTGTGCGGCATCCCGCTGCCGAAAGGCCTGAAGCAGGCCGACAAGCTGCCCGAGGTCATCTTCACGCCGGCGACGAAGGCCGAGATCGGCGCGCACGACGAGAACATTTCTTTCGATGAGGTCGAGAAGACCGTCGGGCGCGATCTCGCGAGGCAGGTGCGCGACGTCTCGATCCGGCTCTACCGCGAGGCGGCCGATTACGCGCGCGAGCGCGGCATCATCATCGCCGATACCAAGTTCGAGTTCGGGTTGGACAATGCCGGGCGCCTGGTGCTGATCGACGAGGCGCTCACGGCCGACTCCTCGCGCTTCTGGCCGGCCGACCAGTACCAGCCGGGCTCGAGCCCGCCTTCGTACGACAAGCAGTACGTGCGCGATTACCTCGAGACGCTCGACTGGAACAAGAAGCCGCCGGCGCCGCGTCTGCCGCCCGACGTGCTCGCCAGGACCTCCGACAAGTACCGCGAGGCCCTGTATCGATTGACCGGACAGAAACTGGGAGGGTGAAAAGATGGCCAGCAGCGCGCCGCTCGTCGGCATCGTCATGGGCAGCACGAGCGACTGGGAAGTGATGCAGCAGGCCGCGAAACAGCTCGCCGACTTCTCGGTGCCGTACGAGGCGCGCGTGCTGTCCGCGCATCGGACGCCCGAGGCGCTCGAGCAGTGGATCGACGATCTCACGGCGAAGGGCGCGAAGTGCTTCATCGCGGGCGCCGGCGGCGCGGCGCACCTCGCCGGCGTGGTGGCGGCGAAGACGACGCTGCCGGTGCTCGGCGTTCCCATGCCCTCCAAGCACCTGCAGGGGCTCGACTCGCTGCTCTCCATCGTCCAGATGCCGAAGGGCATTCCGGTCGCGACCTTCGCCATCGGCGACGCGGGCGCCGCCAACGCCGGCCTGTTCGCGGTCGCCATGCTGGCGCTCGCCGACGAGAAGCTCGCGAAGCGCCTGCAGGATTTCCGCCGCGCGCAGGCCGACGCCGTGAAGAACGCGCGGCTGCCGGCCTGAGCGCGAGGCGCGCAGCCCTTTGTCGCCAGAGCCTGTAGCGCGCGCCGTCGAGATCCTCGCGCGCGGCGGGCTGGTCGCGTTCCCGACCGAGACGGTGTACGGGCTGGGCGGCGATGCGTCCAACGAAGCGGCCGTCGCACGCATCTACCGCGTGAAGGGCCGGCCCGCGGATCACCCGCTGATCGTCCACATCGGCGACGCGTCGCTGCTCGGGCGCTGGGCGCGCGACATTCCCGCCGACGCGCACAGGCTCGCCGAGCGCTTCTGGCCGGGACCGCTCACGCTCGTCCTCAAGCGCGCGACGACGGTGAACGAGCGCGTGACGGGAGGGCAGGATACCGTCGGGGTGCGCGTGCCGGGCCATCCGCTCGCGCTCGAGCTGCTGCGCGCCTTCGGCGGCGGGATTGCCGCGCCGTCGGCCAACCGGTTCGGCAAGCTGAGCCCGACGACCGCGGATCACGTGCGGCGCGACCTCGGGACGGACGTCGACCTCGTCATCGACGGCGGGCCGTGCGAGGTCGGCATCGAATCGACGATCGTCGATCTGTCGCGCGGGGATGCGGTGCTGCTGCGCCCGGGACGCATCGGCGCGGCCGACATCGCGGCGGCGATCGGCGCCGATCCGCGGCCGCGCGACGCCGCCGCGCCGCGCGCGTCCGGCACGCTCGAGGTCCACTACGCGCCGCGTCATCCGCTGCGCCTCGTGAGCCGCATCGAGCTCGAGCCCGCGCTGACGCGCCAATCGGCCGTGCTCGCGTTCGAAGAGGCGCCCGCGGGCGCGACCGCGGCGATGTGGGTGCGCGCCTCGTCCGACCCGCAGCGCTACGCGCGCGAGCTGTACGCGCTGCTTCGAAGGCTGGACGAGGCGGCCGCGGCGACGATCCTCGTCGAGCGGCCGCCCGAGGGACCCGGGTGGGAGGCGATCCTCGACCGCCTCACGCGAGCGGCCGGCCGCTGAGCCCGAATTCCATTGCAAATCAATCCGAAGCGCCCCAAACTAGCGCCGGCCGGCGTTGTCGGGAGGGGCCTTTGAGGTTAGAATTCAGCCCGCGTGGGGTTGTAGCTCAGCTGGGAGAGCGTCGCGTTCGCAATGCGAAGGTCGGGAGTTCGATCCTCCTCAACTCCACCAGAGTTTTCCCTCGACTGGGCCGCGGAGCCGCCGCGGCATGGAACATCCCGCTCTCGCTGTTTACCGGGGCACGACGTCGTCGCCCCGGGGGCGGCTTGCCATACGAGGCCTGAATGGCGGGAAAGCTGAGGGTCCTGCTGGTCGAGGATTCCGAGGACGATGCCGCGCTGGTGCTCGCCGAGCTCAAGCGCGCCGGATACGAGCTTCTCTCGGAACGGGTGTACAGCGCGCAGGCGCTGCAGGACGCGCTGTCGCGGCGCGAATGGGACTTCGTCATCGCCGACTACAGCATGCCATCGTTCACCGGTCTCGAGGCGCTCAAGCTGGTGCGCGGGAGCGGCCGCGACATGCCCTTCATCGTCGTTTCCGGCACCATCGGGGAAGACGTCGCCGTGGACGCGATGAAGGCCGGCGCCAACGACTACCTGATCAAGGACCGCCTCGCGCGCCTCGCGCCCGCGGTCGAGCGCGAGCTGCGCGAGGCGACCGAGCGGCGCGACCGCCGGGTCGCGGAGTCGGAGCTGCGCGAATCCGAGAATCGCTACCGCGGCGCGATGCAGGAGGCGAACCTCAGGCTGCAGTCGCTCTCGAGCCGCATGCTGGAGGTGCAGGAGAGCGAGCGTCGTCACATCGCACGCGAGCTTCACGACGAGATCGGCCAGGCGCTCACGGCCGTGAAGCTGCATCTGCAATCCGCGATGCGCCGCTGCGGACCCGAGGCGCGGCAGCCGCTCGAGGAATGCGTGCTCATCACCGATCAGGCCCTCGACCAGGTGCGCAACCTGTCGCTGAACCTGCGGCCCTCGCAGCTCGACGACCTCGGGCTGGTCGCGGCCTTGCGCTGGCAGATCGGCAGGCAGGCGGCCGCGTCGGGCCTTCACACCGAGTTCGAGGCCGACGAGCTCAACGAGCGCCTCGAGGCCGCGCTCGAGACCGCGTGCTTCCGCTTCGTGCAGGAGGCGATGACGAACGTCGTGCGCCACGCGCAGGCCCGCAACGCCTGGATCGAGGCCCGGCGCAACGGCGACCGGCTGCGCGTGAGCGTGCGCGACGACGGCCGCGGCTTCGACGTGGCGGCGGCGACGCGCGAGGCGATCGCGCGCGGCAGCCTCGGATTGCTGGGCATGCAGGAGCGCGTCGGCCTCGCGGGCGGCAGGCTGAACGTCAGCTCGCGCCCGGCCGAAGGCACGACCATCGTCGCCGAATTCCCGCTTCGTTTCGCGCCCCCGCGCGCGCGCAGGGCCCGGAGGAACGACAATGCCGGTTCGAGTACTGCTCGTTGACGATCACACGCTGGTGCGGGCCGGCATCCGCTCGCTGCTCGACGGCATGGAAGGATACGCCGTCGTCGGCGAGGCCAGCAACGGCCGCGAGGCGCTCGCGCAGTTGAAGTCGCAGCAGCCCGACGTCGTGCTGATGGACATCGCGATGAAGGACCTGAACGGCCTCGAGACGACGATCCAGATCAAGCGCGACTTTCCCGGCACGCGTGTCGTCATTCTCTCGATGCACGGAACCGGCGACTACGTGCAGCAGGCGATTCGCGCCGGCGCCTCCGGCTACCTGATGAAGGACGCGGCCACCGCCGAGCTCGGCATCGCGCTGCAGGCGGTGATGCGCGGAGAGGTGTACCTGAGCCCGGCCGTCTCGAAGCAGGTGGTCGAGAGCTACGTTCTGCGGCCGGGCGGGGACAAGCACCCGGCCGAGCAGCTCACCCCGCGTCAGCGCGAGGTGCTGCAGATGATCGCCGAGGGCCTGTCGACCAAGGAGATCGCGTATCGCATGGGAGTCAGCGTGAAGACGGTGGAGACGCACCGCACACAGCTCATGGAGCGCCTCGAGATCCACGACGTCGCCGGCCTGGTGCGCTACGCCATCCGCATCGGTCTCATCAGCGCGGAAAAGTAACGCCTCGTATCCGCCGTTCGGCACCCTAGGGTATTTCGAACCCGGGTTTCGGGAGGCGCCCGATTGGCCGTCGAGGGTGTCCGAGATACCCTGACGACGTCAATGGAACGCACTGAAACTGCACGCAAAACCAGCCTCGCGGACGCCGTCGAATCCGCGGCTGACCGGGGACCGATGAAGGTACTTCTCGTCGACGACAGCCCGTACTTCATACGCGCCGCGAGCCGCTTTCTCTCGGAGCTCGAGGCAGTCGTCGCCGTCGCCACGGCGGGCAATGGCGCCGACGCCGTGAAGGCGGTCCTGAGCGACCGGCCCGACGTGATCATCATGGACATCAACATGCCCGGCACGGGCGGGCTGGCGGCGGTGCGCCACATCAAGGCCATCGAGCCCGACGTGCGCGTGGTGGTGGTTTCGCTCAACGAGTCTGACGATTTCCGCGCCGCCGCCCGCGCCGCGGGCGCCGACGGCTACATCGCCAAGCGCCACTTCGCGACCGGCATCGTCGCGTTCTTCGCGAGCGAGCTCGACTCGCCGCGGCCCGCGTAGGCCGGCTAGACCGACAGCTTCATCGGCAGGATCACCATCTGCATGCCGCGCAGGTGGAATCTGCGCTGCAGCACCGTCGCCGCCTGGTTGTGCAGCAGGCGCACGAACCAGTTCTCGTTGTCGAACACCAGCTTGCTCGTGAAGAAGATGCTGTTCGGGAACTCCGCGTGCACGCGCTGCGCGAGCCGCGTGAACTCGTCGATCGGATCGGTCCCGAACGAAAGATACGATTTCGCCGCCCAGCCCTTGCTGTTGCAGTAGTTGACGAAGTAGCCGAGCGCCGACTTCGCCTCCACCTCCATCGCGTCCATCTGCTGGCGTCCGCCGAAGCTCTGCGAGTCGACCGCGCGCGCGTTGACGAAGATGAAGTTGCGGAAGTGGTTCGGGAACATGCGCTGCACCCACAGCAGCGCGTGCATCCCGCCGCCGCGCGAGGAGCCGACGAGGAACACCGCGGTCGGCTGGCCCGGATCGGGCTTGGGCGCCGTGGCGACGCTGCCGAACGGCAGATCGGCGTACTGCGCATCGAGCTTGCGGATCTGCTGCCGCGTCCAGTTGTAGTGCATGCGGATGGCGATGCAGACGCCGACGATCGCGCCGATGATCAGCGCCGTCAGCCAGCCGCCCTCGAGGAACTTCTGCGCCATGAGCATGAGCAGGATGCCGGCGCAGACGACGAATCCCGCGGCCGACAGCAGCAGGCGCCGCAGCCAGTGGCGCTCGCGCCGGTGCCATCCCCAGTACACGCACAGGCCGAAGAGCGAGATGGCGAAGGTGAGGAACACGCTGATGCTGTAGAGGACGACCAGCGTGGACACGCTGCCGTCGGTCCACAGCAGGATGCCGAGCGCCGCGACGCCCATGACCAGGATGCCGTTCTCGGTCACCAGGCGCGCCGACAGATACCGGAATTTGTGCGGGACCCACGAGTCGAACGACATGTTCGCGAGCACCGCCGGGCCGCCGAGGAAGCCGGTATTCGCGGCGACGAACAGCAGCCCGGCCTCGAGCGCGAGCACCACGACCAGGCCGGCCTGGTTCATCCACGGGCTCGCCCAGCCGAAGCTCTCGATGATCGAGCCGAAGGCGACCGCGTTGAGCGTCTGGCCCTCGACCGGCTTCGCGTCCCACAGCAGGTACAGCAGCACGATGCCGCCCGCCGTGAACGCGAGCGACGTCGCCATGTACAGCATCGTCACCTTGCCGGTGTGCACGCGCGGCTCGGCGAGCACGTTCACGTTGTTGGAGACGGCTTCCAGGCCGGTGTAGGTGCCGCCCCCCTGTGAGTACGCGAGTAAGAGCAGCGCGGCCACGCCGGTCCACCCGAGCTGCGAGGCGAGGGCGTACGTCTCCGAGACGGTCTCGGGCACCAGCGTCGGCAGCTCGGGCGCGTGGGTGAGCACGCCGTAGACGATGAGGAAGGCGTGGGTCACGATGAAGCCCAGGAATATCGGCAGCAGGACCGTGATCGCCTCGCGCATGCCGCGCAGGTTCAGCCCGGTCAGGACCAGGATCAGCGTCCCCTCGGTGATCAGCTTGTAGGGCTGGAGGCTGAGCGGCAGCAGCGAGTACAGCGCGTCGACGCCGCTCGCGATCGAGATGGCGATGGTCAGCACGTAATCGAGGACGAGCGCCGCGCCCGACACGAGGCCGGCGTAAGGCCCCAGCAGCCGGGTCGAGACGCGATAGCCGCCGCCGCCCGTCGGGAACAGCTCGATCACCTGGTTGTACGCGAGCGCGATGATGAACACGGTGACCGCGACCGCGATGGCGAGATACAGGCCCAGGTGCGTGTGGTCGCCGAGCGCCCGGAACGCCTCCTCCGGGCCGTAGCAGGAGGACGAGATGCCGTCCGCGCCCAGCCCGACCCAGGCGAAGAACGCGACGAGCGCGATGTTGTGCCGGGTGCGGGTGTCGAGGGGATCGAGCGGCTTGCCGAAGAGCTTGCGCCTGAGGGCGGCGAGCGGCATGTCAGCGGTCGCGCCCGGCTTCGAGCTGCTTTTCGATCCGGCGCGAGAACACCGTCATCTCCTTGGCGGCCTGCTTGTCGCCTTTGCGCTCGGCGACGGCGATGCCTTCGCGGTAGGCGGCGAGCGCGTCGGCGAGGCGTCCGCAGTCGGCGAGGGCCTTGCCGAGCAGCTTCCACGCCGCGGAATACCCGGCGTCGCGGCTCACCGCTTCGCGCAGCTGCGCGGCGGCGCTGTCGGCATCGCCGGACTTGAGATATTCGTTGCCCAGCGAGTATCGCAGCAGCGCGCCGTCGCGCGGCGTCCCGATCAGCTTCTGCAGATTGGCGATGACGGAGGATGTCATTTAAGATGGAGTCGGACCGCCCGCTCCGGTGCGA
>Ga0070741_10005818_pt1 | contig 26961 bp, 38 predicted proteins | sample Coa_R1_4_FD_66440 | JGI IMG/M metagenome (GOLD analysis project Ga0070741, IMG submission 66440) | Surface soil microbial communities from Centralia Pennsylvania, which are recovering from an underground coalmine fire - Coalmine... | ecosystem: Environmental > Terrestrial > Soil > Unclassified ...
CCCCCCCCCCCCACAACTTCCGTCCCGCCTACCGCGACGAACATTCCGCCAACAGCGACTTTTACGCCAAGTTTAACGCCGTCACCCACCGCGACGCTGTCACAGGCGGAGGCGATTTCGACACTTCTGGCGTCCACGCGCGCCGCCGCCGACGCGACCAAGACCGCGCAGCCGACGCCGGACCAAAAAGCCACAGCCGCCATCGCTCAGCAAACCGCAACGACCAGTGCCGTAAAAACGGCGACCACATCCGCGCAGTGTTTGAGCGACAGCGCCAGGACGCCAAGAGATTGGTCCCTCACATTGTGCGATCTTTTTGACGCACCGGCGCACGGATGGTCCGCGAAAAGTGTCAACGACGATTGGGTCGCCGGAAGCACATCCATTGCCAAAGGACGCTACGAATGGGAGTTCACTTCCAAAAAAGGAGTTGTGTATCACATCTTTCCGCGCATCAACACCGTAAACGATTTTTATTCGACCACCAGCGCCAATGTCATCACGGACAATCCCGGGTTCCGCTATGGCTTGGTCTTTCGCTACAGCAGCGGCAGTTACTATTTTTGGCGCGTCGGAAGTGACGGCGCGTTTTATGTTTCGCTTTACCAAAACGGGCAATGGACCAACCTTCTCGCCGGCGACGCGAAAACCGCTCTGCAAAGCGGGCAGCCGAATCATCTAGCCATCGAATCGCATGGCACGCGGTACGGCTTTTTCGTCAACGGCACCTGGGTTGGCAGCATCGAGGACAGCCGCTTGACGCGCGGTATCGTCGGATTGGGCGTCGAATTTGCGCAAGGCGGACAAAAAGCGACGATTGATTTTGACAATTTCGTCGTGCTTCAACCGAATCCCGATGCCAAACCGCGTCCGACGATTCCACCGCCCGCTCCGGTCGCCGCGCGTCCGACGCAGCCGCCTGCCGCGCAAGCGACGCAGCCCGCGCAAAACGCCGGATGTCCCGTTGACCCCGGCAATGCGGGCATTCTCGTCGTCAACGATTTCGACGGCTTGATGACGTTTACGGTCGCGAATCACGAATACAAATTGGAGGGACACACCCAGCAGCTCGTCCAGGTGCCGGGCGGGGAAAAATTCACAGCCAGCGTTTCGGTGGTCGGAGTCGGCAAGACCAATTTCGGTCCGTTTACATTACAGCCCGGCGAATGCGTGCGCTACGAGCCGCACGCGGGATAAAACATCCGTCAGTTTTCGAGAATAACCCCCCCCTTCCTTCGCAAAGAAGGCGGGTGGGGGGTTAGGTCTTTACCGCGTCCAGCGAAATGGACACTGCGCTGCCCGGGACAAGTGGATGATTCGGCGCGAGGAACAATACATTGCTCACCGGCGCGAGCGTTTCCGTATTGCGGCATCGCCGCAAATGCTTGTTCTCAATCTGCCATGCGGTATAACCGTACGCCGCGAGTGTTGTGTGCAGCACATCCGGCGCGTAGCCCGCATCGCGCAAGCGAATCGTGTTCACTTCGGCAAGAATCGCGTGCGGCGGCGCGGTTTGCAAAACGCGCCGCATCCCGCGCAGCGCGCGCACTTCTGCCGCTTCAATGTCCATTTTGACGAGCGCGATGCGCCCCACGCCGTTTTCGGCGATGTAATCGTCCAATGCCACCGCCGGAACGCGCAGTGTTTGAGCGTTGGGAAAAAATTCCATAATCGTCGCCGCGCCGCTCGCGTTGTGGTCGCGTTCGACGGGGATGTGCAAATCAATGCTGCCGCTTGTATCCGTCACCGCCGCGCGATCCAAACGCACGTTGGTCAAGTGATTGAGTTGTAGATTCGCTTGCAGCGCGTCCGCATTGGCGGGCAGCGCTTCGAACGCGTGAACCATTCCCCGCGCGCCCACGCGTCGCGCTGCCGCCAGCGTGTAATAGCCGACATGCGCGCCCAAATCGAACATGACATCGCCCGGACGGAGCAGCGCGCACACCCACGCGCGCAGCTCGCGCTCGAACAAATCATAGAACATGTCAAACTGCAGCGGGTCGTCCAAGTCCAAACGCATTTGCGTTCCGTCGGGAAAACGCGTCCACGCAATGCGTTCGGCGGGCATGATGCGCTGACCCAACGCGCGCACCAAACGCGTTCGCCCTTTGAACGCGGTGCGCCGCGAAAATACTTGGAGCGCGCCGCGCAGTCGCGCGTCCGCCTTCATGCCGATACCTCTTGATGCGCGGGACGACGCGCCCGAAAAATTTTTTCGCGCAGCATCCACGCGTCGGGCACGCCCAAGCGCAGCGCGAGCAGATAAAAGCTCAATGCGCCGCCCGCGCCGAGAATCGTCCACACGACAATGGTGAACCAAACGGCTTGCGTCTCGACAGCAGGCAGAAATGCCGCGCCCAAACCGGTCAGCGCGAACATCGGAATTGCCGCAATCCCAATGCGCGTGATGGTCGCATCGCACAATGCTTTTGGCGACACGCGCAGCTGCCGCGCCAGAATCGCGCCCGCGCCGACGACGCCAAACACTTGCGAGAACGTGAACGCGAGGGGCAGCGCGACGAGCCCGAACGGCGCGAGGAGAAAACGCGCGAGCGCGATGTACAAAATGGTGTTGACGATGCCAAGCAGCAATGGGCGAATCATGTCGCGCCGCGCGTGCAAGCCGCGCGTCAAAACGAGCAACAGCCCCGCCGGAACAATTGCAAGACTGTAGAAACGCAGCAAATTCGCCGTCGCGGCGGTATCGGCGGCAGTGAATTCACCGCGTTGAAAAACCGCGCGCACCAACGCGGGCGCGGCAAAGCCAAAAAAAATGGCGACGGGCAGCATTACAAACAAAATACTGCGAATGCCTTCGCGCAGCATATCCACGTAACCGGACGCGTGTTCGTCGCGCAGCACATGCACGAGCGCGGGGAATAACACAATCACAAACGAAGTCGGCACCAACGTCGCGGGAATCTGATAGAGTTTGCTCGCGTACGCCACGTGCGAGAGATTGCCTTCGGGGAAACCGGCGCTCAAGCGGCGTTCGACCACCGGAACTGTTTGCGCGAGCAAAACAAAAAGCAGCAGCGGCACAAACAAACGCAAAACTTCGCGCGCGCCGCTATCGCGCGCCAGACGCGGGGCAAAACGCCAGCCGCGCCGCCGCAACTGCCAAACTTGAAACAGCACCAACGCCGCCGCGCCGACCACCATGCCCCAGCCGACCCATTCGAGCTGCGCATTCCGCGCCGCTAAAAAAACCGCGATGAACATCGCGCCGTTCACAAACAATGTCGCCGACGCGGGCGCGGCGAACATGCCGCGTACGTTGGCAAACGCGCCCAACAGCGTTGCGATTCCCAACAACCATATTGCGGGCGTCGTGATGAGCACCAAGCGCACGGCGTTCAGCGTACGCGCGGGGTCAATGCCCGGCGCCAAAAAATGGACGATGGCAGCCGCTTGCCACGCCACGACGACGCAAATGCCCAATAACACCAAGCCGAACAACGTAAGAATCAAATTGAATAATTTTTCAGCGGCGGCGTGGTCTTGATGTCCCAACACCGGAATCAATGCCGGCGTCAACGCGCCCGCGACCAACACCGTGCCTAAAACGTTAGGAATCAGCGTGGCGACAAAGAACGCGTCGGTCATTGCCGATGCGCCAAATGCAAAAGCCAACGCGGCATCGCGCGCGTACCCGGCGCCGAGTCCCAGCGCCGCGAGCAGCGCGACCACACCCGCTGCGGAGCGATTCATGCGCGATGCATTGGCAGCGGACGCGTCGTTTTGCAGAGAGAGAGAAAATCGGGGGATTTTCACGACAGGGCAGGTGTACGCAATTCTTGCGGCGTGCGCGTTGTGACAAATGCGTTCGGCAATTATTCAAGTCCCAAATAAATCAAAAACTCGGCGTTGCCTTCCGTACCAAGAATCGGCGATTCAATCAAACCCAAACGTTTCAAGCCGAGGCGTTCGGCAGCGCGCGTAATTTTTTCAATCACTTGCGCGTGCACTTTTGGGTCGCGCACGATGCCGCCGCGTCCGACCTGTTCGCGTCCCGCTTCAAACTGCGGTTTGATGAGCGCGATGATGTGTCCCGTCGGTTTCAAGAACCTTTTGGCTACACCAAGAATCAGTTCGAGCGAAATGAACGACACATCAATCGTGACGAGGTCAACCAATTCCGGCAGTTGTTCTAAATAGCGCACGTTGACGCGCTCCATCACAATCACGCGCGGATCTTGGCGCAATTTCCATGCCAATTGTCCATAGCCCACATCGAGCGCATATACTTTTACCGCGCCGCGCTGTAACAATACATCCGTAAAACCGCCGGTGGACGCGCCAATGTCGGCACAAACGAAACCGCCCGGATTGACGCCAAACGCGTCGAGCGCGCCCGCCAGTTTATAGCCACCGCGACTGACGTACGGCAGCGCTTGGCGCACCGTGATTTCCACTGCGCTGTCCACTTGTGCGCCGGCTTGGTCCATCACGCGCCCGTGAATCATCACATTGCCCGCGCGAATCAATTCTTGCGCGCGGGCGCGCGATTCCGCCAGCCCGCGTTCGACGAGGAGCACGTCAAGGCGTTTTTTCATCTATGCAAAAAAACCTCCGAATGCGTTACGGCGCTTCGGAGGTCGCTTCTGCTGCCGGCGCAAATTCGACTTTGCTGTAAAGTTTTGCGAGGGGAATTTCAATGTCCAGCGACTCGAAGGGCAGCACATCGTCGGGATGGTTCAACACATCAATCGTCCATTTGTCGGTGTCGCCCTGACGCCGCAAAATCGAAACGACCATTCGTTCGGAATCTACCAAAATGTATTCGCGGACGGATTCGATTTGTTTGTAGAGCGCAAATTTTTCGATGCGGTCATGTTCGCGCGTGGACGGCGAAAGCACCTCGACAATGACCAGCGGATTGGTGACCACATCCGTTCGTCCGGTCTGAAATTCGGTCTTGCCGCAAATGACCATCGCGTCGGGATAGACGTATGTCCGGCGGCGCTGGATGAGGAGCCGCATATCGCTGTTGTACACTTTGCACGGTTTACGCTCCAATGCAACGGACAGCGCGGTAATGACATTGACTGCAATCACACTATGCGGTTCGGACCCGCCCGCCATCATGCGAATCTCGCCGTCATAGTATTCGCTCTTGTATTCGGCTTGCGCTTCGCGCGCCAAGTACTCTTCGGGAGTAGATTTCGTTTTCGTGTCGAACATTGCGGTTTTCCCACCGACAAAGAAATGGTTTTTGCGCCTGCCGCATTATACCACGCTCACTTTTGACTTGCATCCGTATTCGATTAAGATGCCATTCGCCATGTTCAAACTGATTCTCAAAGAAATGCGCCCGCGCCAGTGGCCCAAGAATTTTTTCGTTTTCTTGCCGCTCATCTTTACCGTACGCCAATATTGGAGTCCCTTTGCAGATACGATGTGGATTTTCTTGAGTCTGACAGTGGGCGCGTTCGTCGTCTTTTGTTTCGCTTCGGGCTTTGTCTATTTCGTCAACGATTTGGTGGATGTAGAAAAAGACCGCGCGCATCCGCGCAAGCGCACACGTCCGATTGCGTCCGGCGCGCTGCCCGAAAGCGTCGCGCGCGTTACGGCGGTCGCGCTGCTGGGTCTCACGCTGGCGAGCGCGGTTTTGTTGGACCGTTTCTCGCAAACATTCCCGTATCCTGCCGGCGATGCGATCTTTTCCCTGCCCTATGCTTTCACCATCGTGACGGTCACGTATCTTGCGCTGCAAATCGCGTACTCGTTTTATCTCAAGCACATTGTCATCATTGACGTATTTTGCATTGCGGGCGGATTCGTTTTGCGCGCGGTGGCAGGTGCCGCGATTATCCAAGTGCCCATTTCGCCGTGGTTGTATGTTTTGACGACGCTGTTGTCGCTGTTTATCGGTTTTGCCAAACGGCGCAACGAAATCGTCATTCTCGAAAACAATGCCAAAAATCATCGCGCGATTTTGGAAGAATACAGTCCGCAGCTGCTCGACCAAATGATTGCGATTACAATGGCGTGTACGGCGATTGCGTATTTTTTGTACACGTTCACGGCAGAAAATTTGCCCAAGAACCACGCGATGATGTTGACGATTCCGTTCGCGCTGTACGGCATTTTTCGCTACATGTATTTGATTTATATCAAGAACGAGGGCGGCAGTCCCGAAGAAGCGCTGCTGCGCGACCGTCCGCTGCTGATTGACGCGCTGCTGTGGGGTTTGGCAGTCGTCGTCATTTTGTACGTGTTCGGGCGACCGGGTTAAGCAGAGACCCCAAGGGTTTTTTCAACTCTTGGGGTCTTGGGATCGGCGCGGATTTTTTTACGCATCGTATTGGCGGTGGCGAATCTCTTCGAGAAATTCGGCGACCGGCGGAAAACCGTACAGCAAATCGTGAAAATACGCGTTCAACAAATTCATCACGTCTTCGCGCGGCGATTCAAATGCTTTGTCGAGCGATTCGACCATCGGCTGCAAGCCGAGCGCTTCATCGCGCGCCCGCATTAATGCGCGCACAATCCGAATTTCCTTTTCGCCTTCGGTGGATACGACCACCTGCTCAATCAGTTTATCGTATTGCTTCAGCAACGCGACACGGTCGAGCTGCGAATCGGGCGTCGCCGCGCCGGTCAAGGTTTCCAAGAGCGACCACACGCGATAGAGCGCCGTCGTCGGTTCATCAAACAATTCGCGAATGTACGCCGCTTCGACATGACGACCGGTCAAGCGAAAAATATTGTACGAACGTTTCGCCACTTTGCCGTAATTCAGATGTTTGACGAGATATTTATAGACCTCGTACTCTAAATCGGTCACATATCTTTGCAGCGCGTCGTCGCTGACCTCTTTGACGAGTTTGCTAAAGACCGGCACCGACGACGGGTCGAGATACACTTCTTGAAAGTACGGGTCCACCATACCGTCGAGCGGAACAATTTTGCCATCGGGGGCTTCCCACGTCACGTCGAGCAAATTGCTCGCATTGGCTAACGCGCCGCGCTGCGCGTCGGCGACCACCCAATCGAGTTTGGTCCAGCCCGGCTCAACCATGCCGTCTTCCCAATGAATCGTTTTCCGCGTGCCATCCGTCAGTTCGATTTCAAAGGCGCCCACTTCCAAATCATCTGGATACCACGTCATCGGCGAACCTTTTTTAATGAGCTTGCCGTTGCGCGTTCCCGCTTCGGCGTGCGTACCAAATTTCACCGAAAGCAATTGGTGATCGGCGCCGCGCCGCGTCGCCAGACCTTTGGCGCGCATGGCATCGGCGAGAATTTGAATGGCTTGCGCGCGCGTCTCGGCTTTGATATTGACGCGTTGGAAAAAATCCGCGTCGCCGGGATTCGCCTGAATCTTGCCTTGCGCCGCGCTGCCGCTCAATGCCAACGCGGTTTCGACGACGCCGGGTTGGTCAGGCAGCGCCACAATTTTTCCGATGCCGCGAAAATATTCGAGGTCTTGGGGCGAAAAATCCAGAATCGCGATGCGCGCGCCGTACACCGAATTTTTTGTGTCAACGGTGACTTCGTTTGTGTCCTGCACTGCCATTTGGGTGAGCCATTGGAGCGCTTCTTCTTCGTCGAGTTCGATGCCCAAACGCTGGGCGGACTCGCGAATTTTTTGCACTTCGGCGGCGGGCGTTGAATATTTCGGACGCGAGTCTTGGTTCTGCGCTGCCGCTTCTTCGCGGCGAATCGCTTCGCGCAAATCGGCGGAGGTGGGCATCGGCGCGGCGACGGGTGTGGGGGCGTTCAATGGAGCGCTCTTGCGCGTATGCTTTGATTCTTTTTTTGCCGCCGCGCGCCGCTGCCGGATCCCTTGCGTCGGCTTTTGACGAGCATTGCTCGCCTTTTTCTTGTTCGCGGCGCGCGGCGCACTCGTTTTGCGCGCGGTGGGTTTGGGCGGTTTTTTCTTGTTCGATGGGGCTGGCATGATTACTCCTGAAATGGAATCTTGCGGGCGGCGCTATTCTAACGTCAGTTCGGCTTAAGAGCCGGAGCTGTCATGTCGAGCCGCAACGCGGCGAGCAATCTCATTCTTCCTTACAAAAAAGAGACCTCTCGCTTCGCTCGAGGTGACAATTCAAACCAAGTTCGCGTATCCCGAACTTACGTTATTCTAACATGACGAACGCATTGAAACAAGAGTATTGTAAAAAAAACGCCGTGAATTCACGGCGTTTTTTTTACATTGTTCATTGCGCATTCTGCATTGCTTTAGCGCTTGGTGTACTGCTTGGCTTTGCGCGCCTTTTTCAGACCGGGTTTCTTGCGTTCTTTTTCGCGCGGGTCGCGCGTCAACAAGTTTGTCGTGCGCAGCTGCTTTTTGAAATTCTCATCGGCGGCGACGAGCGCACGCGCCAATCCGAGCTGTACGGCAGCCGCTTGACCGGAAGGACCACCGCCCACAACTTTGGCGGAAATGGTGAAACGACCTTCATTCTGCGTCGCGCGCAGCGGTTCGCGGAGCATTTGCATCCACAACAAGCGCGGGAAATATTCTTCGACCGGGCGCTCGTTCACGGTAAAGCTGCCCTGCCCCGCGTAAATGCGTACGCGTGCGGTCGCGGATTTGCGGCGTCCAACGCCTTCGTAATATTTGCCTGTGGCTGCCATGTTACGCTTTTACCTCCAAAACTTTGGGCTGCTGCGCCGCGTGCGGATGCGTTGCCTTGGTATAAATTTTCAGTTTCTTGAGCTGCTGACGACCAAGCCGGTTGTGCGGCAGCATCCCCCAAACCGCCTTTTGGATGACGAGTTCGGGATGGACGACCAATTGTTCGCGCAAGATGGTCTTGCGAAAACCGCCGGGATACTGCGAATGGCGCGTGTAAAATTTTTCGTCCATCTTGTTGCCGGTCACGACAAACTTGGCGGCATTGACGACGATGACAAAATCTCCGGTGTCAACGCCCGGCGTGTAAATCCGTTTGTGCTTGCCGGTCAGGATGCGCGCAATTTGGGTAGCCAGACGCCCGAGAGTTTTGCCCTCTGCATCTACCACGTACCATTCGCGCTTGACCTCGGCAGGTTTCGCTTGAAAAGTTTTCATGCGTTCGTGTACTCCATCATTCGGCGACAAAACGTCGCCCCCAACATTGTCAAATTGCGTACTTGATTTCCATGAGCCGCAAACCTTGCGGCGGAGCGGCAAAGCCGGCGCGGCGTTTGCACTGCATGACATTTGTAATTTCCACGGGCGACATCGCGCCGCGTCCGACCAACAACAGTGTGCCAACCATGCGGCGCACCATGCGATACAAATACGCGTTCGCCTCGAACGTAAAAATAATTTCGGGACCGACGCGTTCGACTTGGGCGCGCTTGACTTCGCGCACGGTGTTGTCGCCGCGCGGTGGACTGCCGAACGCGCGAAAGTCGTGCTTGCCGACCAGATGCCGCGCCGCGCTCGCCATCGCCGTTACATCCAACGGTTCGGGAATCCAATACGCATAGCGCGTGTGGAACACCGAGCGTTCGGGATGGTTCCAGACGTGATAGGCGTACACGCGGCTGATGGCGCTGTAGCGCGCCGAAAAATTTTCAGGAACCTCGACGACGCGGCGAACAAAAATATCGGTTGGTAATTTTGCGTTCAACGCACGGCGGAACGTTTCCAAATCGCGCGTCCAATCCAGATGAAACGAGGCGGCTTGTCCGTAGGCATGTACGCCCGCATCGGTGCGTCCGCCGCCAACGACTTGTACGCGCGAGGTACGTCGTTTTGCTTGCGGCAGAAATTCGGTCAGTGCGCGTTCGAGTTCTGCTTGAACCGTTCGCCCATTCGTTTGCGTTTGGAACCCTTGAAAATCGGTCCCGTCATATTCGAGAACGGCAAGCAAATGCACAAGGCATAATGCGGAATGCACAACGGTCAACTGCGCGGTCTGCATTTGGCATTGTGCATTCTGCATTGGTCATTCTTCTTCGCGGTCCACCAATTCCAGCAAAACCATTTCGGCGGCATCGCCTTTGCGCGGTCCGAGTTTGATGATGCGGGTGTATCCGCCATTGCGTTCTTTGTAACGCGGTCCCAGTTTGTCGAAAAGCTTTTCGACCACTTTTTTGTCCTGCACTGTTCGCAGCGCCAAACGCCGCGCGTGCACGTCGCCGCGCTTGGCATAACCAATCATTTTTTCGACATCGCCGCGCACGGCTTTGGCTTTGGCTTCGGTTGTTTCGATGCGTTCGTGTTGCAAGACTTGCGTCACCAGTCCCCGAAAGAGCGCTTTGCGCTGCGCGCTGTTGCGTCCGAGGTGACGCCCGGCAATTTGATGCGGCATTTCTGTATCGTCTCCAAGAGCCCTGTCGGGCAGACTTATTCTTCGGTCACGTCGGCAGGATTCGCGCCGTCTCCGGAGGCTGCGAGCTCGGGCGGGGCTTGGATGACTTCCAAGTAACCCTTTTGCTCAAGACGTTCCATCAATTCGTCGAGCGACTTTTGACCGAAATTGCGAATCGTCAAAAGTTCTTCGCGGCCCTTTTTCAATTTTTCGAGAATTTCGCCGACTTTGGTAATGCTTGCGCGTTTCAAGCAATTGTACGCGCGCACCGAAAGTTCCAGTTCCTCAATCGGCGTCTCGTAAATGCGGCTCGGGATTTCCGATTCCGTCGTAGACTCGACCGCTTCCTCGCCGGCAAAACCGGCAACCATTCCGAGCAGTTTTACCAAGAGTTTGGCGGAATCGGTCAGCGCCTCGCGCGGCGTAATAGAACCGTCGGTCCAGATTTCCATGACCAACGAATCGTAATTCGTCATTTGCTGCACCCGCGCGCGCTCGACGCGAAAATTCGCTTTACGCACCGGGCTGAAAATCGCGTCCACCGGTATTTCGTCAATTGCCAGCTTGCCGCCGCTCTCTGCCGGTTGATAGCCCTTGCCGCGATTGACCGTGAGGTCCATGACAAAGACGGCATCGTCGGAATCGAGGGTCAACAAATGCAAATCGGGATTAATGATTTCGATTTGCGCCGGCGTTTGAATATCTGCGGCGGTGACATTGCCCTTGCCGCGCGCTTCGAGCGAGAGCCGTACGGGACCTTCGTCGCCATGCATTTTCATGCGCAGCTGTTTCACATTCAAAATCAGCTGCGTGGTGTCTTCTTTGGCGTTCGGGATGGGCGTGAATTCGTGATGCACGCCCTCGATTTTAATCGAAGTGACAGCGGCTCCCGGCAGAGACGACAGCAAAACGCGACGCAGAGCATTCCCCAACGTCACGCCATATCCGCTTTCGAGCGGACCGATGATGAATTTGCCATAGTTTTTGCTGATCGCTTCGGCTTCGATTTTTGGAAAAATATCTAACACTCAACCTCCCCACTCAACGGGATGAGGGATGAGGAACGAGGGACGCAAGGCAATGCCTTCCCAATCATGCGTCATCCCTCATGCCTCAGCACTGGTTAACGACTGTAGAACTCGATAATGAGTTGTTCTTTGAGCGGCGTGTCAATTTGCTCGCGCGAAGGCAGATTCAGCACGCTGCCGCTGAGTTGACGCGCGTCCACCGAGAGCCAAGCCGGCGTGCGCGCGCTCTTGAGCTCTTTGTCCATTCCGGCAAAGTACGGGCTCTGGCGGCTGCCTTCGGCAACAGAAATCTTGTCGCCGGGTTTGACCATAAAGGACGGCACCGTGACTTTTCTGCCATTCACGGTAAAGTGCCCGTGATCAATCAACTGCCGTGCCTGTTTGCGCGAGCTGGCAAAACCGAGCCGGTACACCACATTGTCGAGCCGCGATTCAAGATATTGCAGCAAGACCGCGCCGGTGACGCCACTGCGACGCGCCGCGTCGGCATAATAGCGGCGGAATTGGCGTTCGAGCACGCCATAAATGCGGCGCGCTTTTTGTTTTTCGCGCAGCTGGATACCATAATCACTGGTCTTGCGGCGGAAGGTGCGCGACGCGCCATGCTGACCGGGCGGCTGATTGCGTTTCTCAATCGCGCATTTCGGCGTAAAGCAGCGGTCGCCCTTTAAATATAATTTCTCGCCTTCACGGCGGCACAATTTGCAGACAGGTCCGATATATCGAGCCATTGTTTTGATTTAGGTAGACAGGTAAACAGGGAAACAGGACGCAGACCTTTGCTTGATACCTGTGTACTTGCCTACATGTGTACCTGATTACACTCTTCGTTTCTTGGGTGGGCGGCAGCCGTTGTGCGGAATGGGCGTCATGTCCGTAATCGAACGCACTTTCAAGCCCGCGTTTTGCATCGAACGCACCGCCGATTCGCGTCCGGGTCCGGGACCGATGACGCGTACATCTACTTCGCGCATGCCCTGTTCCATCGCCTGGCGTGCGGCATTTTGCGCGGCGATGCCCGCAGCAAAAGGCGTACTCTTGCGCGACCCGCGAAAACCGCTAGCGCCCGCGCTGCCCTGCGCCAAAACATTCCCTTGCGGGTCGGCGATCGTAATCAACGTGTTGTTGAATGAAGCATTGACCGTCGCAATGCCTACCGGTATGTTTTTCTTTTCTTTGCGCCGCCCACTGCGTGGACGACGCGGGGCTTGTTTCTCGTCAGCCATTCTCTTTGCGCGTGATAAGGGACATGGGACATCGGACAGGCAAGTACACCTGCCCCCTGCCACATGTCGCCCAACACCTTATTATTTCTTTGCTCTGGATTTCTTGCGACCGGCGACCGTCTTTTTCGCGCCGCGTTTGGTGCGCGCATTCGTGCGTGTCCGCTGTCCGCGCACGGGCAAGTTGCGGCGATGGCGCAGACCGCGATAGGAACCAATTTCCTGCAACCGTTTGATATTGAGCGCGACTTCGCGGCGCAAATCGCCTTCCACTTTATAGTCGCGGTCGATCACTGCGCGAATGCGCCCGACTTCGGCTTCCGACAAATCCTTGACGCGAATTTCGGGCGCGACTTGTGCCTTGTTCAAGACTTCAATTGCCCGCGCCGGACCGATACCATAGATGTAGCGCAGCGCAATGTCTACACGTTTTTGTCGAGGCAGGTCAACTCCTGCAATACGAGCCATTGTTCCTCGCTGTTAGCCGATGGCAGATAGCCGCTAGCCGATGGGACAAATCGAATCCTTTACGCTCTGCTATATGCTACCTGCTACCTGCTATTCATCCTTGCCGCTGATTGTGCTTGGGGTTCTGGCAGACCACACGGATGACCCCTTTGCGGCGAATAATCTTGCACTTTTCACAGCGCTTTTTAACCGATGGTTTGACTTTCATGATAAAAACTCCTGCGCGATTTCCCCAGACGTATGAGTGCCGAAAAATCCGTTTTGCTTACTTTATTTCCACTGGGTCAAAATCTCTGGACCATTTTCCGTCACGGCGACCGTGTGTTCATAGTGTGCTGCCAGTCCCCGGTCTTTGGTCACGACCGTCCATTTGTCGCCAAGAACTTTGGTGTCCCATTTGCCGGTAACGACCATCGGCTCAATCGCCAGAGTCATCCCCGGCTTTAACGCGACGTTCGTCGGACGTTTATCAAATTCGTCGTCCAAAAAATTTGGAATGCTGGGCTCTTCGTGCATCTGCCGTCCGACGCCGTGACCTTGATATTCGCGAATGATTGTAAATCCGTTGGACTCGACCTCTTGCTGAATCGCGCTGATGACATCCCACAAGCGCCTATCGCTTTGGACCTGTGCGATACCCTTCATCAAAGACGCTTCCGTCACTTGCATCAAACGCCGCGCGGTATCACTCACTTTGCCGATGGCGAATGTCCATGCCGAATCGCCGATAAACCCCCCGTAACTCGCGCCCACATCCACTTTCAAGAGGTCACCCTCGCGCAGCACACGTTTCATGCGCGGAATTCCGTGTACGATTTCTTCGTTGATGGATGTGCAAATCCAACCCGGAAAGGGGGGCCAGTTGCGCTGCGCGTTCGGGTAACCCAGAAACGGCGAACTTGCGCCATATTTTTCCAAAATCGCGCGCGCCCGCTGTTCCAATTCGCCCGTGCTCACGCCCGGCTTGGCGTGCTCCTGCAAGTCGTTCAATACTTCGGCAACAATCTTGCCGGCGGCGCGCATCAAGTCCAATTCTTTTTTCGATTTAATTTCGACAGGCATTCGTTGCTGACGTTCTTTGTACATCATTTCAAACTTGCTTGGATGCGCTTAGGCATTGGCATCATAGATAAACATCGGCATCCATTCATCCAGCTGCGCTTCGATTTCTTGAATCGAGCGCGAAGCGTCAATTTCAATCAACATGTCCTGCTCGCGATAAAACTCAATCAACGGTTCGGTCTGCTGCCGATAGACCTGCAAACGATGCCGAATCACTTCCGGCTTGTCGTCGTCCCGCATGACCAAGGGCGTCCCACACAAATCACACCGTTCATCTTGTTTGGGCGGATTGCTCTTGAGATTGTAGATGCTGTTGTCTTTGGGGCACATGCGCCGTGCGCTCAAGCGTTCGACAATATCATCGTCGGTGATTTTGAACAGAATCGCAGCCGTGATGCATTTTCCTTTTTCGGCGAGACGATGCTGCAGCGCCAGAGCCTGGTCGCGCGTTCTCGGAAATCCGTCGAACACAACGCCCATGATGGTATCCGGCTTGTCCAGACGATCGATCACCATTTGGACGGTCAGATCATCGGGGACGAGTTCCCCCTTTGCCAGAATGCTTTTGACTTTTAATCCCAATGGTGTTTCGTTCTTGATATGTTCACGAAACAAATTTCCGGTGGAAAGTTGCACCAGCCGAAAATTCTGATGCAATTTTTCGGCTTGCGTCCCTTTGCCGGAACCGGGAGGTCCAAGAAAAATCAAGAACGGCGCTTCACATGTGCGATTGTTAAACGACCTTTTGACTTTACCCATCGTCGTTGATGTCCGCGCAACAAACTCGGCAGACTGGCTTGGATTGTTGCGCGCGTTTTCGCTCCCCGCCTAACCGTGACGAGTTTACGAACAAGCAAAACGCTTTTCGTCTCAACCCAGCAAATCGTCCGCGTTACTTGATAAAGCCCTCGTAATGACGCATCATGAGCTGCGCTTCGAGCTGCTTCATCGTATCCAAAACAACGCCGACCACAATCAACAACCCTGTGCTGGACACAATAAACGTCTGTGTGTCCGTTCCCGAAATAAAGCGCTCAAAGAATGGCAGCAGCGCAACGATACCCAAACCCAACGCGCCGATGATAGTAATCCGCATCACGACGCCATTCAGGTACTTGGTCGTCTGCGGACCGGGACGAATGCCCGGAATAAAGCCGCCTTGATTTTGCAGCGTTTCGGACAGGTTCTGCTGTTGGAACACGATAAAGGTGTAAAAGAACGTAAACGCAATCACCATCACGAAATAGACCGCCGCATAGAACCAACCGCGCGTGTCGAACAAATTCACAACCCCAATCGCAAAATTGCGCAACCATTCGACGCTCGAATTTTGAAACCACGACGCAATCAACGCCGGGAAAATCAAGATCGAGATGGCGAAAATCAACGGGATCATACCCGCCGAGTTCACGCGCAAGGGAATGTACGTGCTGCCGCCGCCATACACGCGCATCCCGCGCACACGCTTACCGTACTGCACGGGAACACGGCGCTGCCCTTCCTGCAAATACACCACCCCCACCACCGTCACCACCGTGATGGCAAGGAACAACAACAGCGCGACGAAATTCGTCGAAGCCAACTGCCCCACCCGCGTCGGAATCGCCGCGACGATGCCGCCGAAAATGATAATCGAAACACCGCTGCCAATTCCCTGTTCCGAAATCAACTCGCCCAACCACAACGCAAACATCGTGCCCGCCGTCATCGTCGCCAGAATCGCCCACGTCGAAATAAACTGCGGCGACAAGGGGTTGAGCAGATTCAAGGCGCTAAATCCCGGCAAGACCGGCGGCGACGTATTCGCCATAATGGACGCCTGCCCGATGCCTTGTACCAATGCCAATGGAATCGTCAGCCAGTGTGTGTAGCGATTCAGCTGACGGCGTCCCTGGTCACCCTCTTTTTGCAGCGCTTCCAACTGCGGAATAATCGGCGTCAACAATTGAATAATGATGGAAGCGGTAATGTAAGGATAGACCCCCATCGCCACGATCGAAAAGTTGGACAAGGCGCCGCCAGAAAAAATATCCAGTACGTTCAACAGACCGGTTGTCGCGGTGGCATTGGCAGGATTGAACACCGTCGCCAACGCGTTCAAATCCACGCCCGGAACGGGAATGTGCGCGGCGACGCGATAGACGACCAGAATAAACAGCGTGAAAAGAATTTTCCGCCGCAAGTCCGGCAACCGCATCGCATTTTGTATGGCTTCCAGCATCGTAATAATTCTTCTTTCTCGGTTCTCGTCTCTCGCTTCGCGTCAGTTGTAGCATAGCCGCGCAGCGGCGTCAAACATGCTCAAGGTGTTATGCTGCATCGTCAGGAGAAACCGAAAACGAGAAGCAGGCGACTCAGCGCACAATGCGCGGCGGACGCGTCCACGTCAATTCGTTGACACTGCCGCCCGCTGCCGTAATTTTTTCTTTGGCGCTGTCCGAAAATGCGTGCGCACTCACTTGCAACGCCTTTTTCAGTTCCCCGCGCCCCAACACTTTGACACGCTGCGTATTGTCAATTAACCCGTGCTGCAAGAGCACTTCGGGCGTCACGTGCGCGTTCGCCTCAAACGTTTGCTCCAGCGCGTCAAGATTCACAATGCTGAACGGAATGCGATAAATGTTTGTGAACCCGCGCACATGGGGCAGACGGCGCACGAGGGGCAATTGACCGCCTTCAAAATATGGTCCTTTGACGCCGCCCGAGCGCGCACGTTGACCTTTGGTGCCGCGTCCGGCGGTCTTGCCTTGTCCCGCCGCAATCCCACGCCCTTTGCGTTTTCTGTTTTTCTTGGCGCCCGCCGGGGGACGCAAATCCGAAAGTTTCATTTTTCTTCCACCGTCACCAAATGCCTGACTTTGCGAATCATGCCGCGAACTACGGGCGAATCCTTGTGTTCGACCGTCTGTCCGAGTTTATGAAAACCCAGCGCAGCGATGGTCGCCTTTTGATCTTTTTTATAACCGATGGCGCTTTTCGAGTACGTGATGCGCAGAATCTTGGTGTCTCCGCTAGTTGGCGTTGCCATTGTTCCTTCTCCATGGCGGCAGCAAGTCGTCCGGCGCTTTGCCGCGCTTGGACGATTCTTGCGTCACATCTTTCATTTCACTCAACGCGAGCAACGTCGCGCGCACCACATTGAGTTTGTTGGAACTGCCGAGTGATTTCGTCAAGACATCGCGTACGCCCGCGCACTCCAACACGGCGCGCACGCCGCCGCCTGCGATCACGCCCGTCCCGGGGGTCGCCGGCTTGAGCATCACTTGGGACGCGCCAAATTTGGCGGTCACGGGATGCGGAATGGTATTGCCCGAAATCGAAACGGATTTCATGGCTTTGCGCGCCTTTTCCGTACCCTTTCGTACAGCATCGGGAACTTCACGCGCTTTGCCCACGCCGACACCGACCATGCCCTTGTTGTCGCCGACAACGACCACCGCGCGGAACCCAAAATGGCGACCACCTTTGACCACTTTGGCGGTGCGTCCAATGTCCACTACGCGTTCATCGTACGAAGTTTCCGGTTCGCGTTCCCGCTCGCGATCTTGATCACGCCGCCCGCGAGGTCGCTTTTCTTTTTCGTCTGCCATTGCCTAAAACTCCAGTCCCGCTTCGCGTGACGCGTCGGCAAGCGCCTTGACGCGTCCATGATATCGAAACCCGCCGCGGTCAAAAACGACCTGTTTGATTCCGGCGGCTTGTGCGCGTTCGGCAATCAACTTGCCCACACGCTTTGCTTCTTCGACTTTGGTCAATTCTTTGGCTTGGGCGCGAATGTTGGCATCCAGCGTCGAAGCTGCCACAAGAGTGTGTCCTTTGCTGTCGTCAATCACCTGGACAAAAATATGTTTCGAGCTGCGAAAGACGTTCAAGCGCGGGCGTTCGGGAGTGCCTTTCAAGTGATGGCGTTTCCGCGCGCGCACGTGGCGCCGTTGGCGCAGGAGCGCGGATTTATTCTTGGATGCAGTAGCCATTATTTGCCTCCCGCCTTGCCCGCCTTGCCGGCTTTGCGGCGAACGTGTTCGCCTTGATAATGAATGCCTTTGCCCTTGTAGGGTTCGGGCGGACGAAGTTTGCGAATGTTTGCTGCCACTTGACCGACGGTTTGCTTGTCCGCTCCTTCAATCGTAATCACGCGCTGCGATTTATCCACCGAAAAGGTAATACCGGGCGGCGCTTCCACAGGCACGGGATGCGAAAAGCCGAGCGCAAGCACCAAATTTTTCCCTTGCAATTCGCCGCGATAACCGACGCCTTCGATTTCGAGCGTTTTGGTGAAACCTTCCGAAACGCCTTTGACCATATTATGAATCAATGCGCGTGTCAGACCGTGCATCGCGCTGTACGCCGGGTCGTCAGGCGTCTGTACGACGATTTTGCCGTCTTCTTGCTTGATGACCAAATCGCGGTGAAAGGTCTGGGACAATTCGCCTTTGGGTCCTTTGACCTTGAGTGTTGTGCCATCAATGTTTACGTTTACGCCCTTGGGCAGCGCCACGGGCATCTTGCCTATCCGTGACATAATTACCACACCTCACACAGAATCTCGCCGCCCAAGCCCTCTTTTTTGGCACGCGCCCCGGACATGACACCTTTGGTCGTCGAAACAATAGCGACGCCCAAACCGTTACGCACCCAGGGAATATCGCGCTTGCTGGCATAAATGCGGCGCCCGGGTTTTGAAACGCGGCGGACGCCCGACAACACGGGCTTGCGCGTCGTGTCGTATTTCAGCCACAGCTTGAGCGTCGGCGGGCGGTCACGCGTCACCTCGATTTTTTCCACAAAGCCTTCGTCTTTCAAGATTTTTGCGATTGCTACGCGCATCTTGGACGCAGGCATCATAACCACCGGGTGGCGTACCATCGCCGCGTTGTGTAAACGCGCCAACATATCAGCAATCGGATCATTCGTCATCGGTCGAACTCCTGTGAGCGACGCATTAGCCGTACCTGAGGAATCGTGGAATCCTCTGGATTCCCCTTAATCTCCACATGGCATTACGTCCCTCAAAATATCCGGATCAATAGTCGGAAAAACTAAACCTACCAGGACGATTTGGTCACGCCGGGCAGCCGCCCTTCCAGCGCTTCTTTGCGGAAGCAGATGCGGCAGAGCTGAAAGCGGCGGATATACCCGCGCGGACGTCCGCACAATTTGCAGCGGTTGCGCACACGATTCGGGTATTTGCGGTGCAGCTCACGGTTAATCATGGATTTCTTTGCCACTACTTGTTCTCCACGTTCAGCGTAGTGACGAATTCATTCGTCGGTCGCGCTGGCTGGCACGAACAAATTCGTTACTACCTTACGCTCATTTCTGTCGGAACGGCATGCCCAATAATTGCAGCAGGCGGCGCGCTTCTTCATCGTTCTTGGCGCTCGTCACAATCGTGATTTCCATCCCGCGCAATTTGTCAATCGCATCGTAATCAATTTCCGGGAAAATCAACTGCTCGCGCAAGCCCAGCGTGTAATTGCCGCGTCCGTCAAACGCCTCGCGCGGCACACCGCGAAAATCGCGCACGCGTGGGAGCGCCGCATTCATCAACCGGTCCAGAAACCAATACATGCGGTCGCCGCGCAGTGTAACTTTGACGCCGATGGAATTGCCCTCGCGCAATTTAAAGGTCGCGATAGATTTTTTCGCTTTGCGCACCACGGGCTTTTGCCCGGTTATGGTCGCCACATCCCGAACTGCTGCATCCAGGGCTTTGGCATTGCTCAGCGCTTCGCCCAAACCGATGTTGACCACAATCTTTTTGAGCTGCGGCACTTGCATGACGTTGGCATAATTAAATTCCTTCATCAACGTCGGCGCGATGTCTTGGCGATAACGCACCATCAAGCGCGGCGGGATTCGCGCGGCAGGTGTTTCCGCTGCCGCTTTTTCTTTGCTTTTGGCTTTGGGCGCTTGCGCGTCTTTTGGCGCGGCGCTTTTGGCGGCGTCTTTCGCCGCGGTTTGCTTTGCTTTCTTTTCGTCAGCCATGTTTCCGTTGCATCGCGATGCGTGATGGAAATTCATCACGGTTCGCAATTTGGAACGTTACGGCGAACGTTCGCTACTTGTCAAACGTTACGGCGAACGTTCGCTACCTGTCAAACGTTACGGCGAACGTTCGCTACCTGTCAATCGCGGTGTGGCATTTTTTGCACACGCGATATTTGGCACCATCTTCGGCGAAATCAAATCCCACGCGGGTTGGTTTGCCGCAATTCGGGCAGACCAACGCGACTTTGGACCAATGCATCGCGGCTTCGCGTTCGATAATCCCGGTCTGGGTGCGTACGTTCATCGCGGCGCGGCGCTGAGCTTTTTTAATCATGTTGACGCCCTGCACGATGAGGGTTTCCTTTTTTGGATAAACGGATTGAACCACGCCCGTCTTGCCCTTGTCTTCGCCGCTCAAGACCCGGACGGTATCGCCTTTACGAATTTTGTTCATATTTCTGACTCACAGGACTTCCGGCGACAGCGATACAATTTTCATGAAACCTTTTTCGCGCAGTTCGCGTCCCACAGGACCGAAAATGCGCGTGCCGCGCGGGTTGGTAGAATCTTTTTCCAGAATGACCGCCGCGTTTTCGTCGAACCGGATAAAGGAACCATCGCTGCGTCCGTACTCTTTGGCGGTGCGCACGACCACGGCGCGCACGACTTCGCCTTTTTTCACGGTGCCGTTCGGCGTCGCTGATTTGACCGAAGCGATAATGATGTCGCCGACTGTGGCATAGCGGCGATTGGAGCCGCCCATCACGCGGATGCACATGATTTCGCGCGCGCCGGTGTTGTCCGCCACCTTGAGACGAGTGGTTTCTTGAATCATGCTTCATCCCCTCCGGATTCCAGAGAATCGGATGATTCGGACTCGTCGTCCGCTGCATACTCTTGCTCGAACTCGCTGGCTTCGTCTTCCTCACCGGACATGTCGATCACCGATTCAAAACCGCCCAAACGCGCCAAACGTTCCGCCGCGCGGCGGCGCTCTTCCTCTTTGCGCGCTTGCTTTTCCGCGCGTTCTTTTTCGAGGAGCGATTCGAGTTCCTTGTCGCGAATCATTTCCACCATTTCGCCGGCGCGGGTGATTTCCACCACGCGCCAATGTTTGGTGCGCGAGAGCGGGCGCGATTCAACGATTTTTACCGTATCCCCCGCTTTGGCTTTGGGGTTTTCGTTATGCGCTTTGAAACGACGGCGCACCGTGATGGTTTTGCCGTATAACGGATGGCGGCGCCGCGTTTCGACGACGACGACGACCGTTTTCGCCATTTTGTCGGAAACCACTTTTCCGACCATCACTTTGCCTTTGTATTTGCGCTCGCTCATTACGCCGCTCCCTTCTTGACCGTGACGCCTGCGAGTTCGCGTTCACGCTGCAGCGTCTTGATGCGCGCGATTTGACGCCGCACTTGGGTGAAACGATTCATGTCTTTGACTTGCCCTGACGCGTTTTGAAAACGCAGGTTAAATAATTCCTGATACAGGTCGTCGAGCTGTTTGCTCAACTCGGCGTCGTTCAAGCGGCGCAGTTCTTGCACATTCGATTTCATTGTCCCACCTCAGACCGACGGACAAACTGCGTCTTGATGGGAAATTTGTGCGACGCGAGGCGCATGGCTTCTTCCGCCACATCTTCGCGAATGCCTCCGATTTCAATCAAGACACGTCCGGGTTTGACGACAGCGACCCAATGGTCGGGCGCGCCCTTGCCGCCACCCATACGCGTTTCCGCGCCTTTGATGGTGACCACGTGGTCCGGAAAGATGCGGATCCAAATTTTGCCGCCGCGTTTTACAAAGCGCACAATGGCGCGCCGCGCGGCTTCGATTTGACGGCTGGTAATCCATGCCGGTTCCAGCGCTTGCAGCCCGAATTCGCCGAACGACACTTCGACGCCGCGCAATTCTTTGCCTTTCATGCGCCCGCGATGCTGCTTTCTGAACTTGGTACGTTTTGGCATCAACATAGACAAAACCTCAGCGCCCCGATGGGGCAAATCCATTTCAACGTTCTGCCGTGGAACTTTGCTCTACCACGCGGGCAATGCGTTCTTCCAACTTGCGCTTGCGGTCTTCGGGCAAAATTTCGCCGTGATAGACCCACACTTTGATTCCAATGCGCCCGTACGTCGTGTGCGCCTCGCGCGTGGCATAATCAATATCCGCGCGCAAGGTGCCGAGCGGCACGCGTCCGTCTTTGACGGTTTCGCGACGTTTCATTTCCGAACCGGCGAGGCGCCCCGCCATTTCGACCTTGATGCCTTTGGCGCCCGCGCGCATGGCGCGCTGCACGGCTTGCTTCATGGCGCGTTTGTGCGAGATGCGCTTTTCCACCTGCTGCGCGATGCTTTCGGCAATCAACGCGGCATTCGTTTCGGGCTTGGGCACTTCCAGGACTTCGAGCTTGGTTTTCTTTTTTGTGAGCTCGTCCAATTTCTTGCGCAGCTCATTGACGGTGGCGCCTTTGCGTCCGATGACGAGACCGGGCTTGGCAGTCCACACATTCACCGTGACGTTGCCGGGATAGCGCTCGATTTCAATGTCCGCGATCCCTGCGTTCGAGACTTTGTCCGCGACGAGTTGGCGAATGGCGCGATCCTCGAGCAAGAGCTGTTGATAGGTTTTCTTGTCGGCGGCATACCAACGCGAACGGCTGTCCTTGATGACGCCGAGGCGAAAACCAAAGGGATGAACTTTGCGACCCATTAACTCTCCTTTTCGGAAACGCCCACGGTGATGTGGGTGTAGCGGTGCTCAATCGGCTTGACGCGCGAGCGCGCGCCGATTTTGCGCCAACGACGCGACGGCGCTTTATCCGCAATGGCGGTGGTGATGTACAAATCGTCGCGCGCGAGTCCAAAATTGTTTTCTGCGTTAGCTGCCGCCGACTTGATCGCTTTGGAAATGGCTTCCGCCGAACCCTTGGGCGTCAACTTTAATATGCTGATGGCTTGGTCCACTTGTTTCCCGCGAACCAACTCGAGCACCAGGCGCGCCTTGCGGGGCGACATCCGCAGATATTTTTCGACGGCTTTGACTTCAAAATCTGCCATGGCTTTGCTTGATAGAGAGATTGAGAGAGGGAGAAATTGAGAGCAAAAATTTTCTCTTTCACTCCCTCACTCTATCACTCCATCCCTCCATCTCACTTTGCTTCCGTTGCTTTCTCTTTTGATGAGTGACCACGGAAATGGCGCGTGGGCGCAAATTCGCCGAGGCGATGCCCCACCATATTTTCGGTAATGTATATCGGCACATGACGGCGTCCGTCGTGAATAGCAATTGTATGCCCGACCATTTGCGGAAAGATCACGGAAGCGCGCGACCACGTTTTGACAACGCGCTTTTCCCCGCTGCGGTTCATCTGCTCAATGCGTTTGAGCAGTTTGGGTTCTACAAAGGGTCCTTTTTTGAGTGAACGACTCATGGAATCTATGATTTCTGATTTATGATTTTGGATTTCCGATGTTGCGTGCGGCAAAATCAAAAATCAAAAATCCTAAATCAAAATTTTTCTCACTTCTTTCCGCGACGGCGCACGATGTATTTGTCCGTGCGCGCATTGTTGCGCGTGCGATAGCCGAGTGCCGGTTTCCCCCACGGCGTCTTGGGTCCGGGCATCCCAATACCGGATTTGCCTTCGCCGCCGCCGTGCGGGTGATCGCGCGGGGTCATGGCGACGCCGCGCACGCTGGGGCGCCAACCCATATGGCGGCGCCGCCCTGCCTTGCCCAATTTGATGGTGCTTTGTTCGATGTTGCCGATTTGACCTACGGTTGCGTTGCATTCCATCGAGATGTAACGCACTTCGCCGGACGGCATCCGCACCTGAGCGTATTTGCCTTCCTTGGCGAGCAATTGCGCGCCGACGCCGGCACTGCGCGCCACTTGTCCACCTTTGCCTTTGACGAGTTCGATGTTGTGAATGAGTGTGCCCAGTGGAATGTTTTTAATCGGCAGGGTATTGCCGGGTTTAATTTCGACATCCGGACCCGCCATCAACACATCTCCCACCCGGACGCCGAGCGGCGCAAGGATGTAACGCTTTTCGCCATCGGCATAATTCAGCAATGCGATGCGCGCCGTCCGATTCGGGTCATACTCGATCGCAGCGACTTTGGCGGGAATCCCGACTTTGTCGCGGCGAAAATCAATGACGCGATATTTTGGAGCGGTGCCACCACCGCGATGGCGTACGCTCAATTCGCCGCGATTGTTACGACCTGCCCATTTCTTTTTGTGGCGCAAAAGTCGTTTTTCCGGCTTTTTGCCTTTGCTCAACTCGTCAAACGTCGAAACGGTTTGCCACCGGCGACCGGGCGACGTGGGTTTGTATGCTTTAACTGGCATGGCTACTCAATTGCAGATTGCAGATTGCAGATTGCCGATTGCGGCGACATACTGCGTCGTCCTGAAATCAGAAATCTAAAATCTGAAATCGCCTAGACCCCTTCAAACAGATCAATCCGCTGATTCGCCGGAATGGTGACGATGGCTTTTTTCCACATCGAAGTCCAACGCGTTTGGCGGCGGCGCAGGGAGCGACGGGCTTTGCGCGGCATCGTCATGACATGAACATCAATCACCGTAATTTTGGGAAACGCGGTTTCTACGGCTTGTTTGATTTGTTGTTTGTTCGCGCGCGGGTCCACTTCGAACGCGTACTTGCGATAGGTATCGCGCAAGTAATTGCTTTTCTCGGTCGTGAGGGGACGGCGCAATACTTCATAAATGTGCATGGTTAGCTGCCTCCGTTCCCGCCGGCATCGGATTTTTCGGCTGCGAAAAAGTTTTCGACGGCGCTGAGTGCGGCTTTGCTCATGACCACTTTTTCATAGCCGAGCAAATCGCGCACGTTCAGATAATTGGTGCGCAAGGTTTTGACATTTTCCAGATTGTTCGCCGCGCGTGACAATGAAGCATTTGCCTCTGGCAAAAGAACGAGTGCAGTCGGTTCCGCTTTGAGATCCGCCAAAATGCGACGCATGCTGGCGGTCTTGGCTTGGTCGAGATTGATTTCATCTACGACGACGATTTGGTTCTCTTGCGCTTTGGCAGCGAGTGCGGATTTCAGCGCGAGATGCCGCATCTTTTTCGGCATCTTTTGCTCGTACGAACGCGGGTGCGGACCAAAGACGACACCGCCGCCTTTCCAATGCGGGGCGCGCGTCGAACCCTGACGGGCGCGACCGGTGCCTTTTTGCTTCCACGGTTTTTTGCCGCCGCCGCTGACTTGCCCGCGCGTTTTGGTGTCATGCGTGCCCTGACGCGCATTGGCATATTGGCGCACGAGCGCTTGGTGCATAACCGCTTTATTGGGCTTGATGCCGAAAATGTCGTCGCGCAGCTCGATTTGGCTGATTTCTTCCCCTGCTTGATTGAACAATGGAACTTGCATCGGAATTCTCCAAGTGCGATAGTGAGCTAGTGCGTTCGTGCGATAGTGTTACAACTATCTCACGATTGCACGATTGCACGATTGCACTATTTCTTCCCCTTCGGCTGCTTGCGCGCCTTCTTGATAAAAATCAGTCCGTTCTTGGGACCGGGCACCGCGCCTTTGACCGTTACCAAATCACGCTCCGGGTCCACTTGAATCACTTCCAGATTCGACACAGTGACGCGTTCCGCGCCCATGTGTCCTGCGCGGCGTGTGCCTTTCAATACGCGACCGGGCGTGGTCGTCGCCGAAGAAGAACCGGGGCGGCGCAAACGGTCGGATTGACCGTGCGTTTTGGGTCCGCCACGAAAATGATGACGTTTCACTACGCCGGCGGTGCCTTTGCCTTTGCTGATGCCGGTCACATCGACGCGTTCGCCGACCTCAAACAAGGCAGCATTCAATTTTTGACCAACCTTGTATTTGTCCAACTGGCTGGTTCGCACCTCGCGCAAGTGTTTGAGCAAAGGTAAATTTTTCAAATGCCCGCGTTCGGGTTTGTTCAATCGGCGCGTTTCCTCAAAACCAATTTGGATGGCGCTGTAACCTTCTTTTTCGTTCGTTCGAATTTGGGTGACATAGCAAGGACCGACTTGCATCACCGTCACGGGCACGACTTGACCCTTTTCGGTGAAAATTTGCGTCATCCCATGCTTGCGTCCCAACAGTCCTTCTGCCATTGCGTTATCTCCCCTTCATCGCGTCACCGCATTCGCGTGCGCGACAGTAGGCATTTCTCCATTGCAGATTGCGGATTGCCGATTGCAGATTGTTACAAGACTTGCATTCAATTTACATGAGGCAATTTGCAATTTGCAATTTATAATTTGATTTCGATGTCCACGCCTGCGGGCAAATTCAGGCGCATGAGCGTGTCAATCGTTTTACTGCTCGGTTCGAGCACGTCAATCAGCCGCTTGTGCGTGCGGATTTCAAACTGCTCGCGCGAGTCTTTGTCAATAAATGGACCGCGAATGACCGTGAACTTTTCAATCTTGGTCGGGAGCGGCACTGGACCAATCACGGCGGCGCCGGTGCGTTCTGCCGTCTCGACGATTTGCTTGACCGATTGGTCCAGCACACGGTGGTCATACCCTTTGAGTCGGATGCGAATTTTTTGTCGCGCCATATCCAATCTTCAATCTCTGGTCTCCAGTCTCTAGTCTCAATAACCAGAGACTAGAGATTCGAGATTATTCAATCACCTTGGTAATCACGCCTGCGCCGACGGTGCGTCCACCTTCCCGAATCGCAAACCGCGACCCGTTCTCCAATGCGACCGGCGTAATCAACTCCACGCTCATCTTGACGTTGTCCCCGGGCATCACCATCTCCACGCCCTCCGGCAACTTGATGTCTCCCGTCACGTCCAACGTCCGAATGTAAAACTGCGGACGATACCCGTTGAAAAATGGCGTGTGCCGTCCCCCTTCTTCTTTCTTTAACACATACACCTCCGCATCAAATTTCGTGTGCGGTTTGATG
>Ga0070741_10005819_pt1 | contig 26960 bp, 32 predicted proteins | sample Coa_R1_4_FD_66440 | JGI IMG/M metagenome (GOLD analysis project Ga0070741, IMG submission 66440) | Surface soil microbial communities from Centralia Pennsylvania, which are recovering from an underground coalmine fire - Coalmine... | ecosystem: Environmental > Terrestrial > Soil > Unclassified ...
GCGCCGGCGCTCAAGCTCCGGCTCGAGATCTCGCAGCTCGCCGAGCAGACGGGCGAGCAGCTGGAGCTCGTCGCCGCCGAGGGAGCGGCGCGCGACGGCCGGCTCCGGGAAGGCCTGCGCCAGGTGAAGGCAGCCGTCGGCGCAGGCGGGGTCTCGACGGTGGTGGAGGTCGCTCCGTGGTCACGCATCCCGGAGGCGCGCGCACTGCTCGTACCGCGCGACGACTGAACGCACCCAGACCGGCGCTCGTCGAGGCACACGCCGACGGCACGCCGCGCCGCGTGAACCGCCAGGACGTCGGCACCGTGCGCGAAGAGTGGCGCGTCGTCGACCGCTGGTGGACCGACGAGCCCGTCCACCGCCGCTACTTCGACCTCGTGCTCGAAACGGGAGAGAACACCGTCGTCTACCACGACGACGACGCAGGCTCGTGGTTCACGCAGCGGGCGTGAGCGAGGCGCCGTACGTCGAGCTGCACGCGCATTCGGCGTACTCGTTCCTCGACGGCGCGTCGCTGCCGGAGGAGCTCGCCGCGCGCGCCGCCGAGCTCGGCTACGACGCGCTCGCGCTCACCGACCACGACGGCGTCTACGGCTCGCTCGAGTTCGCCCACGCGGCCAAGCACTTCGGCCTGCGCGCGATCACCGGCGCCGAAGTGAGCCTCAAAGGCGGCGCACACGTCACGCTGCTGTGCGAGAGCCAGCGGGGCTACTCAAACCTCTGCCGCATCCTCACCGACGCGCACGCCGGCACACGCGTGCCCGGCCGCGAGCGCGAGCTGCTGCCGGCGGCGACGACGATCGACGTGCTCGAACGCCACACGGAAGGGCTCGTCGCGCTCTCGGGCTGCGCGCGGCACGGGCTCGGCGTCGTCGACCCGAACGGCGCCGCGCGGCTCGCCCGAGCATTCAAGGGCGCGTTCTACGTCGAGCTGCAGCGTCCGTACGAGCGCGGCGATGCGCGCCGCAACGCGCAGCTCGAAGAGCTCGCCGCAACGCTGCGCGTGCCGACGGTCGCGACCGGCGACGTCCACGCGCACCACTACCGCCGCGCCCGCCTGCAGGACGCGCTCGTCGCGATCCGCAGTCGCACCTCGGTCGACGGTTGCGAGCGTGAGCGGCGCGGCAACCACGAGTTCGTGCTCCGTTCGCCGCACGAGATGCTCGAGCGGCTGCCGCGCGACGCAGCGCTCCGCACGCGCGAGGTCGCCGAGCGCTGCGCGTTCGACCTGACGCAGGAGCTCGGCTACCGCTATCCCGACTTCTCGGACCGCGCCGATCCCGCCGACGTTCAGCTGCGCCAGCTGTGCGACGCGCGCTTTGCAGAGCGCTATGCGAACGCGAACGGACACAAGCGCAAGGCGCGTGCACGGCTTGACGACGAGCTCGACCTGATCGCGCGGCTCGGGCTCTCCGGCTTCTTCCTCTTGCACTGGGAGGTGCTCGAGCTCGCGCGTGAATGCGCGCTCGAGGTGCGCGGCGCCGGCAGCCCGCGCAACGCGCTACCGCCGGGTCGCGGCCGCGGCTCGAGCGTCGGCTCGATCGTCTGCTACCTCACCGGGCTCTCGCACGTCGATCCCGTCGAGGCGGGGCTCTCACTCGGCCGCTTCATCAACGACGAGATGCGAGCGGTGCCCGACATCGACCTCGACTTTCCCCGCGACATCCGCGAGAAGCTGATCGTCCGCGTCACCGAGCGCTACGGCCGCAAACGCGCTGCGCTCGTCGCGAGCTTCTCCACCTACCGCAGCCGCGGTGCGATCCGCGACGTCGGCAAGGCGCTCGGGCTCCCGTTCGCCGAGCTGGAGCGGCTCGCTCGCGTCACCGACGGCTGGGATGCGACGCGCGTCGGCGACGAGCTCGACGGCGTCCCCGGCCGCCACGCCGGCCCGCGCTGGGATGCGTTTCGGGAGCTGACGAAGGAGATCGCGGGCCTGCCGCGCCACCTCAGCCAGCACCCGGGCGGGATGATCATCTCGACGCGGCCGCTGATCGACCTCGTGCCGGTGCAGCCCGCCGCGATGGCCGGCCGCCAGATCTGCCAGTGGGACAAGGACAGCTGCGGCGACGCGGGCTTCCTGAAGATCGACCTGCTCGGGCTGGGAATGCTCTCGGCTGTCGAGGAGACGGTCGACCGCATCGCGACGCTGCACAACGAGACGATCGACCTCTCGCGCATCCCGCTCGACGATCCGAAGGTGTACGAGGAGATCCAGGCGGCGGACACGGTCGGCGTCTTCCAGATCGAGAGCCGCGCGCAGATGCAGAGCCTGCTGCAGACGCGGCCGCAGAACCTGCACGACCTGACCGTGCAGGTCGCGCTCGTGCGGCCCGGGCCGATCCAGGGCAAGGCGGTGCACCCGTACGTCAAGCACCTGCGCGCGCTGCGCGAGGATCCGGGCTTCGAGCCGCCGGTCGAGCACGAGTGCCTGCGCGAACCGCTGCGCGACACGCTCGGCGTCGTCGTCTTCCAGGATCAGGTGCTCGACGTCGCGATGGCGGCGGCGAGGTTCTCGATCGGCGAGGCGGAGGGTCTCCGGCGCGCGATGAGCAGGAAGCGCAGCGAGGAGGCGATCGAGGCGTTCCGGCCGCGGTTCGTCGAAGGCTGCCTCGGCAACGGGATCGGCGAGGAGACGGCGCACACGATCTACGACAAGCTCGTCGGCTTCGCCGGATTCGGCTTCCCCAAGTCGCATGCCGCTGCGTTCGGGCTGCTCGCGTACCAGTCGGCGTGGCTGCGCCGCTACTTCCCGGCGGAGTTTCTCTGCGCGCTCCTGAACGCGCAGCCGATGGGCTTCTACCCGCCGTCGTCTCTCGTGAGAGATGCGCAGCGGCGCGGGGTGGAGGTGCTGCCGCCGCACATCAACCGCTCGGGCGCGAAGTGCACGATCGAAGACGGGGCGGTGCGCATCGGTCTCGGCTACGTCACGTCGGTCGGTGAGGAGGACGCGACGCAGCTCGCGGCCGCACAGCCGTTTTGCGACGTGAGCGACCTCGCGCGCCGCGCCTCCGCCAAGCAGGACGCGCTCGAGGCGATCGTCGCCGCGGGCGCGTGCGACGAGTGGGGGCCGCGGCGGCAGCTGCTCTGGCGGCTCGGCGTGACCGCGCGCGGCGAGGCGGCCGGCGCCGGCAACCGGCAGCTCGCACTACCGCTCGAGCCGACCGCGGAGATCCCCGAGCTGCCGGCGCAGACCGACTGGGAGCGGATGCTCGCCGACTACAAGCACACGTCCGTCTCCGTCGGCGTGCATCCGCTCGAGCTGCTGCGCCCGCACCTGCCCGCTTCCGTTTGCACCAGCACGGACCTGGCGGTGACGCCGAACGGCTCGTTCATCGAAGTGGCCGGGATGGCGATCGCGCGGCAGCGGCCGGCGACTGCGAACGGGATCGTCTTCATGCTGCTCGAGGACGAGCACGGCCAGGCGAACCTGATCATCCCGCCGCAGGTGTACGACCGCTACCGGGCAATCGTTCGCGGCGAGGCGCTGCTGCTCGCGCGCGGCAAGCTCGAGCGCCACGACCGGAACATCAACCTGCTCGTCTCCGAGCTCGAGTCCCTCGGCCCGCTCGCGCGCCAGGCAGCGAGCGAAGCGGAGGTCGCGCGCTCACTGCCGAGAGCGCACCACTTCGGCCATAGGTGAAATCGCGGGCGGAGCCCCTCGGTCAGGAACCAGGTTCTCCGAACCTGGTTCCGGTCTTCAGCGTTCGTCGTGAGCTCTCAACCAGTCGCCGACGACCTGCATGTACCGCTCGCGCTCTTCGACGTGCGGCATGTGCGACGACTCCTCGAACACGACCCACTCGGAGCCGGCGATGCCGTCGAGCAGCACCTGCTGCAGCGCCGGCGTCGCCTCGTCGTGGCGGCCGGACACGATCAGCGTGGGAACGCGGATCTCGTGCAGCCGGTCCTTGATCTGCCAGTCCTTGCACGAGCCGATGATGTGAAACTCGCTCGGGCCGTTCATCGTCCGGTAGACGGTCGGGTCGCGCTCGAGCCACTCGAACGAGGCGGTCACCTCGGGCGGATACGGGATGCGGCACACGTGCCGGTCGTAGAAGACCATGCACGCCTGCATGTACTCCGGGTCGTCGTAGCTGCCGGCCGCCTCGTGCTTGTCGAGCGTTGCGCGCACGTCGTCGGGCAGCTCGTCACGCAACTTGCCGGCTTCCGTCGCGAAGTCGGCCCACGACGCAGCCGTGTCGGCAAGCACGAGCGAGCGCAGACGCGACGGCTGCGTCAGCGCGTACTCCTGCGCAAGGAACCCGCCCCAGGACTGACCGAGCACGTGATGCTCGCCGATACGGAGCGCGTCGACGAGGGCATGCAGCTCGCGGACGAACAGATCGACCGTCCAGAACTCCTCGCCGCGCTCCGGGTAGTGCGTGCTTCGGCCGTTGCCGAGCTGGTCGTAGTGGACGACCCCGCGGTCTCCGGCGAGGTCGGTGAGCGCGAGGAGATAGTCGTGCGTCGCACCCGGCCCGCCGTGCAGCGCGATCAGCGGCACGCCGCGGTCGAGCGAGCCGGTGACCCGGTACCAGGTCTCGCCGCCGTCGAACGGGATCGTCCCTTCGATCACGACTTCCTCGGCCGCTGCTCGTGCGGGCTGTCGTGGTGCGAGAGGTTGTAGGCCGAATTGACGAGACCGACGTGCGTGAACGCCTGTGGGAAGTTGCCGAGCAGCCGCTTCGCCGCCGGGTCGTACTCCTCTGCGATGAGGCCGAGGTCGTTGCGCACGTCGAGCAGCTTCTCGAACAACGCGCGCGCCTCGTCGTCACGGCCGATCATCAGCAGCGCGTCGACGAGCCAGAATGAGCACGGCAGGAAGACGCCCTCGCCGCCCTGCAGCCCGTCGACCTCGTTCTGCTCGCGCACGCGGTAGCGCTCGACGAACCCGTCGCGCGTGAGGTCGCGCTGGATCGCCTCGACCGTTCCGACGACGCGCGGGTCCTCCGGCGGCAGGAAGCCGAGGATCGGGATGAGGAGCGTCGAGGCATCGAGCTCGTCCGAGCCGTACGACTGCGTGAACGCGCCGAGCGACGTGTTGTAGCCCTCGCGCAGCACTTCCGCGTGGATGTCGGCGCGCACGCGCCGCCAGCGCTCGATCGGCCCATCGAGGCCGAAGCGTTCCGCGCCCTGCACCGCGCGGTCGAACGCGACCCAGGCGAGCACCTTCGAGTGCGTGAAGTGGCGGCGCGGACCGCGCACCTCCCAGATCCCCTCGTCGGGCTGGTCCCAGGCTCCCTCGAGGAAGTCCATCAGGTTGCGCTGCAGCGACCACGCGTGGTCGTCCGGGCTGAGCCCGTGGACGCGCGCCTGGTGCAGAACGTCCATGACCTCCCCGTAGACGTCGAGCTGGAACTGCTCGTGGGCGGCGTTGCCGACGCGCACCGGCCGCGAGCCTGCGTACCCCGGCAGCCAGTCGAGCTCGTACTCCGCGATGCGGCGCTGGCCGCCGACGGCGTAGAGGATCTGCGCCTTGGCCGGGTCGCCGGCGATCGCGCGCAGCAGCCAGTCGCGCCAAGCGCCGGCCTCCTGCGTGTAGCCCGCGTTCATCAGCGCGTACAAGGTGAACGTGGCGTCGCGCAGCCAGCAGTAGCGGTAGTCCCAGTTGCGTTCACCGCCGATCAGCTCGGGCAGCGAGGTGGTCGGCGCGGCGACGATGCCGCCCGTCGGGTCGTACGTCAGCGCTTTCAGCACGACGAGCGAGCGGCGCACGGCTTCGGGATACCGCCCTTCGTAGGCGCAGTCGTGCATCCACTCGCGCCAGAACCGCTCGGTGTCCTCCAGCGCCTGCTCGGGAGGCACGACGTCGGGGTGCTGCTCGTGCGCGGGGAACCAGGTGAGGACGAACGGCACGCGCTCGCCGGCGCGGACCGTGAAGTGCCCGGTATGCGTCATGCCGGACGGCTCGAGCATGATCGGCGAACGGAGCAGCAGCGCGTCCGGTGCTCCGACGGCGAGCAGCGTCTGGTCGTCGAGCCGGCGGATCCAGGGCACGACCGACCCGTAGTCGAGCCGGATCACCAGCTCGGTGTGCATCTCGACTGCGCCGTCGAGACCTTCGACGATGCGCACGATGTCGGGGTGCTGCCCGCGTGGGGGCATGAAGTCGATCAGACGGACGCGGCCGTCACGCGTCTCCCACTCGGACTCGAGGATGAGCGTGTCGTCGCGGTAGCGCCTTCTCGTCGCCGGTTCGTCGGAGATCGGCGCGATGCGCCAGTGGCCGTGCTCCCGGCCGCCGAGCAGGGCGCCGAAGCAGGAGCTCGAGTCGAACTTCGGGAACGGCAGCCAGTCGACCGAGCCGGAGCGGCCGACGAGCGCGGCGGTCTGCAGATCGCCGAGGAGCGCGTAGTCGTCGATCAGCTCGGGCACGTCACCGATTCTCGATCTCGAGCGCGTATTCCGGCAGGCGCTTCGCGACTGCGCGGTTGAACGCGCGGATGTACGCATCAGGGTCGTCGACCGTCTGCGCATAGTGGTCGCGCATGTCGGCGAGTATCTCGGTTCCGGTCTCGACGGCGTCGACGTAGTCGCCGTAGAGCTCTTCGGCGTCGTCGCGGGTCGCCCGGTTGTACGCCGCGAACCGCTCCTTCACGTCGACGAGCACCGCCTGGTTCTCGCGCACGAACACATCGAGCTGAGTCTCGACGATCTTCGCGAAGCGCGAACGGCCGAGCATCTACGAGAGCTCCCGGTAGAGCTCGAGGTGCTGCGCCGCGGACGCGTCCCACGTCAGGGCCGCGCGCGCGCGGTCGGCGCCCGCACGCGCTTCGGCCGGGTCGGCGAGCAGCTCGCGCACCGCCTCGGTGAGCGCGTCGACGTCTCCCGCCGGCACGACCCGGCCGGCGCCGTAGGCGCGCACCGGCTCCGCCAGCCCGGCGACGTCGTACACGACCACCGGCACCCCCGCGCCGAGCGCCTGCAGCAGCGCGCCCGACTGGTCGAGCTCGGCGCGGTACGGGAAGACGGCGACCGTCGTCTCCGACAGGGCGCGGTCGAGCTCGCCCTGCGAGAGGTACCCGAGCCGCCACTCCGTTCGCTCTGCTGTTCGCAGCCCGTCGAGCGGCATCGCCGGGTCGCCGGCGACGAGCAGCCGGGTGTCGGGAAGCCGCCGCGTCACCTCGATCGCGTCCGGCAGGCCCTTGTAGGGGCGGATGACGCCGAGCGAGAGGATCGTCGCGCCGTCGTCGGCGCGCGTCGCCGAGCTCGGGTAGACGGGGTGGGGGATGACGCGCGCGTCCACGCCGAGCTCGCCGAGCGTCTCACGCCCGCTCTGAGAGTGCACGACGACGCGGTCGAAGCGCGCGAGCAGCCGCCGCCAGAGGTCGCGGCGCGAGGCGGTGCGACGCGGCAGCAGGTCGTGGGCGGTGAAGACCGACGGCGATCGGAACCGGAGCCGCACGTCGAGCTGCGGCAAGGCGAGCCACTGGAGATGAAGCACGTCGGCGCGCGTCCGCGCCAGCGAGCGCATCACCTCGAGGTGCTCCGCCGCCTTCAGCGGCAGTCGCAGCCGGGAGCGCTTGAAGAGGCGCGACGAGACCGGATAGAAGCGCTCGCTCCGCCGGTATCCCACCGGCGCGGGCAGGTCGCCGAACCGGAAGCGCGACGTCGCGAGCTCGACGTCGGCCCCGCTGCGCGCGAGGGCCGCCGCGAGCTCGTGGTCGTACCACGGCGTGAAAGCCGGGGGGTCGGCGAGCACCACGCGCACGGAAGTAGCGTAGACGGGTGCTCGTCCGGAGCTGGAACCTCTTCCACGGCAACACGGTGCCGCCGCAACGACGGGCGTTCCTCGACGAGATGCTGCGCCTCGCGACGGCGGACGAGCCCGACGTGCTGTGCGTGCAGGAGGTTCCGGGCGCAGCGCTCGGGCAGTTCACGGCGGGTGACATCGCTGCGCGTCCGCGGCTCCTCTCGGCGACGCTCGGCGAGCACCTCACCGACTTCCACCACGGCCTGCTCCGCTCGCTGCTCACCGGGCAAGGAAACGCCATGCTCGTCGCGCCGCGCTTCCGCGTGCTCGCGCGCACGCGGCTGACGCTCAATCCGCGCCGCTTCCGTCAGCAACAGGAACGCTCGCTCCGGCTGCCGCCTCTGACCCGGCTCGCGTGGGCGCGCGAGAGGCGCATCGTCCAGGGACTGCGGCTCGAAGCGGGCGACGGACGCAGAATCTTCGTCGCCAACCTGCACTGCACGAGCTACGCGCGCGATCCCCGGCCGGCGGAAGCGGAGCTGCTGCGCGCAGCCTGGTTCGCAACCTCGACGGCAGCCGCCGGGGACGTCGTCGTGCTCGCGGGCGACTTCAACGTGACCGCAGCGTCGCCGGCCGTGCAGGCGCTCTGCGGGCCGGAGTGGGGATTCTCGCCGCCCGGACCGGGAATCGACCACGTGCTCGTGCGCGGAGCCGACACCTCGCCCGTCCGCGTCTGGCCGCAGGAGCAGCGGTTGTACGACGGGCTCCTCTTGTCGGATCATGCGCCCGTGGAGGTCGACATTCGATGAGCTGGCCGGAGGCGAGGGCGCGCTTCCCGGTGCTCGAGCAGCACGCGTACCTGAACGCGGGCACGTTCGGCCCGTTGTCGCGGGCGACACTCGACGCGATCGCGAGCGTGCGCGCGTGGGAGGGGATGCGCGGCCGGGTGGGCAAGGCGCACTTCGACGAGATGCTCGCCCGCCGCGACCGCGTGCGCGCACTGCTCGCCGAGCAGATCAACGTGCCCGCCGAGAACGTCGCCATCACCGACTCGACGACCCAGGGAGTGCACATCGTCCTCGCCGGTCTCGGGCTCGGTCCCGGCGACGAGGTCGTGACGACCGACGCGGAGCACTTCGGTCTCAGCGGCCCACTCATCGCGAGCGGCGCGAAGCTGCGCATCGCACGCGTGCGCGATGCTCCGGCTGCCGACGTCTTCGGAGTGATCGAGGCGGAGGTGACCCCGCAGACGCGGCTGATCGCGACGTCCGCGGTCTCGTGGATCGACGGCAAGGTCTTTCCGTGGCACGAGCTGCGCGATGCGACGCAGGTGCCGGTGCTCGTCGACGGCGCGCAGGCCGCCGGCGCGATCGAGATCGATGCGACCGGCGCGGACTTCTTCACCGTCAGCGCACAGAAGTGGCTGTGCGGGCCCGATGCGACCGGCGCGCTCTACGTCGCCGAACCGGAAGAGCTTGCGCCGCGGCTCGTTGCGTACCCCGGTGCGGAGGCGTACGACATCGCCGCCGGCACCTGGACGCCGAAACCCGGCGCGCAGCGTTTCGAGCCGAGCTTCACGCCGGCGTCGTCGCTCGCCGGGCTCGAGGCGGCATTGACCGACCTGCCGGAAGGACGCTTCGCGCGGGCGCGTGACCTGGCCGAGCGGTGCCGTGAGCTCCTGCTCGCCGAGGGCCACGACGTTGCGACCGAGCCGGGACAGGCCACGCTCGTGTCGTTCCATGTCGCAGGCGACGCCGCGGCAGCGAGCGCCGCGCTCTACGAGCGCGGTGTGATCGTGCGCGACCTGCCGAACACGAACCTGTTGCGTGCGTCGATCGGCTGGTGGAACGACGGCAGCGACCTCGAGCGCCTCGTCGAGGGGCTCGCTGCCTGGAGCTCGATCACGGCGCGGTCGGAAGGCTGAACGAGACGCGGGCGCCTCCGTGCGCACGGTTCTCCGCCCAGATGTGGCCGCCGTGCGCCTCGACGAGCCCGCGCGCGATTGCGAGGCCTAGTCCGGCGCCCGGCTCGGAACGCGCACGATCTCCGCGCCAGAAGCGCTCGAACATGCGCGCAGGTGTCTCGGTGGCGGCGAAGCCGGCACCCGTGTCCTCGACGTGCACGCGAACCTGAGCGTCGGCCTGCTCGACCCGAACCGCGACCGCACCGTCGGCAGGCGTATGGCGCAGCGCGTTGCCGATCAGGTTTGCGAGCACACGCTCGATCTTGTCGGGTGCAACCGTGACCGCACCCGGAGCGACCTCGGCGCTCAGCGCAACGCCTCGCACCGCAGCTTCAGGCGTGAGCACGCGCACGGTGGCGGAGACGAGCTCGCCGATCTCGACCCGCTGCAGCTCGAGCGCCAACGCTCCTGCATCGATCTGCGCCAGCTCGAACAGGTCGTCGACGATCGCCGTGAGCGTCGCCGCCTGCTCGCGCAGCGTCGGCAGGGACTCGTGGACGTCGACGAGACCGTCCTCGGCGGCTTCGATCAGCGCGCGCAGCGAGGCGAGGGGAGTTCGCAGGTCGTGGCTCGCCCAGGAGACGAGCTCGCGTCGCGCGTCGAAGAGCCGCTCGATCGACGAGGCCATGCCGTTGAACGCCGTCGCGGCGGCGGCGAGCTCTCCGCGGCCACGGGCCGGTGCGCGGGCGGCCAGGTCGCCGCCCGCGATCGAACGGGCGGCGTCGGTGAGCTCACGGAGCGCGCGGGCGATCGAGCGCGCGAGCAGCAGCCCGGCAATCGCCGCCGCGGCCGCCGAGCCTGCGGCCACCGCGAGGATCTTGCGGTCGGCGCCCATGTGGAACATGACCCAGCCGGACAGTGAGACGGCGCCGAGCGGGATGCACACCGACAGAAAGGCGAGCCCGCCGATCTGCAGGCCGATTCGGGGCACGTAGAGCAGCAGCCGCGCCACGATGAGGCTGACGACGAGGCTCGCGGTCGCGACGATCAGCGCGAGCCAGATCATGGATCGAACCGGTAGCCGACACCCCACACGGTCTGGATGTGCGTCGGGTGGGTGGGGTCGAGCTCGATCTTCTCGCGAAGACGGCGCACATGCACGGTGACCGTTCCCGTGTCGAGCGCAGACTGATAGCCCCAGACACGCTCCATGAGCGCGTCCCGCGAGAACACGATGCGCGGATGCGACGCCAGGAACCACAACAGGTCGAACTCCTTCAGCGTGAGCGCGAGCTCCCGTCCGTTTCGCAGCGCACGATGCGCTGCGGCATCGAGATGCAGCTCGCCGACCTCGATGCTGTCGCGCATCGTCGTCGGCGCAGCCGACCGGCGCAGAACCGTTCGCACGCGAGCTGCGAGCTCCCGCGGCGAGAACGGCTTGGTGACGTAGTCATCGGCGCCGAGCTCGAGGCCCACGATCCGGTCCGCCTCCTCGACCCGGGCGGTGAGCAGGATCACCGGCAGATGCGAGCGCGACCGGATCCAGCGGCAGAGATCGAGGCCGTCCGTCCCGGGGAGCATCACGTCGAGGACGACGAGGCTCGGCGCGCTCGCTTCGATCAGCCGGCGCGCATCGTCGCCGTTTGCGGCTTCGAGGGTCGCGTGACCGTCGCGGCGGAGATAGCGAACGACGACATCCCGCACGACGGGCTCGTCGTCGACGACGAGGATCGTGGCCATGGTTCTAGTCTGGCGACCACTTGCCATGGTGTCGATGGGCCCATTCCTCGCTGACGCTCCCCACGGTGATGCCGCGTAGCGCGTGACGGGTGGCCGGGTGGATCAACGCCAGGTACAGATGGCCGAGGAGCAGCGCGAACGCCGCGAATGCGAGCCCGTCGTGGAGGACGACGGTGCTTGCGAAGCGCAGGCGCGTGTCGCGCTCGCCGAACCAGAGCAGCAGCCCGGAGACGACGAAGAGCACCGTCAAGGCGGCGGTGAGTGTCGCGTTGAGCTTCTGACCGGCGTTGAAGCGGCCCTGCGGCGCGTGGCGTCCGGTGAGCCAGCGGAAGTCGTCGCGGTCGAAGCGATCGAGATCGGCGGCGGTGCGCCTCAGTCCGCGCCGGTCGCCGGCGAGCGCGACCAGCAGCAGCGCGCACGGCCACGACACGCCGGTCCAGAAGTGCACGTCCTTCACCAGCGTCCGGCGTCCGAACGCCACCTCGAGGCTCGGGAGGTAGAGGACGAGGCCCGTCACGAGGAGCGTGAAGAAGAACGCTGCGTTCACCCAGTGGAACAGCCGCTCGGTGCGCGAGAAGCGGCGTACGTAGCTCACGCGCCGTACCCGTTCGAGTGGCCAACCCAGGCATCCCGGTCGTAGCCGAGCGCCTCCCAGTAGCCGTCGTGCACGCGCGGAACGACGTCGATGCGCTCGAGCCACTTGACGTTCTTGTAGCCGTACATATCCGGGATCACCAGCCGAAGGGGCGCGCCGTGACCGCGCGAGAGCGGCTTGCCGTCCATCTCGTAGGCGAGCAGCACGTCCGCGAGCTGCGCCTGCTGCAACGTCAGGTAGTCGTCGTAGGGCTTCTCTGCGGAGACGAAGTGCAGCGCGCCGGCACCGGCTCTCGGTTTCGCGGGTCCGATGACGTCGTTGATCCGCACGCCGGCCCAACGGACGTTCCGCACCGTCCAGCCGGTGACGCAATGGAATGTCGAGACCTGCTCGACACGAGGCAGCTCGAGCAGTGCGGCGTAGTCGAGCGTCTGCGGACGATCGACATGCCCGCCGATCGAGAGCCGCCACGTCGCCCGGTCGAAGGTCGGGAGATGCGCGGCCACGCTGTAGATCCGCCAGCCGGAGCTCGGCAGCACGGGGACGAGCCTCTCGGCCACGGGAGCAACGGTGCCGCTCACGCGGTCCCATGCCGCCTTGCCCCAGAGGAGCGACGAGACGCCCGCGACCACCGTGCCGAGGAACACGCCGCGGCCGACCGGCACGCCGTGATCGACGCGAGCGGGCTCGGGATCGGGATGCGTCTCGTCGCTCACGCGCTCGCTCACATGTGCGCCATGCCGACGAAGAGCTTCCCGCGGAGGTCGCCGGTGTGCGCCTTCGTGTCCACCCACACCTGGTACTTCGCGGGCGAGCTCTCGATCGTCGTCACGGACTTGGCGGGCTCCATCGCGCAGCCCTTCTTCGAGTATTTCGTGCCGAGCTTCGCGACGACCATGCCATGGGCGTCTCGCACCGACGCGGCGGTCGGCCCTTTCGTCGGGATGTCGAACGTCCAGCAGATCTCGTGCTGCGGCGCCTTCAGCGTCAGGTTCACGACCCCGTGCTCGCCCATCCCGGCGAGGCGTGCCCCGAGCTCGGGGTGCATCGTGTCGGCCGCTGCGACGCCGACACCTGCACACAGCACGAGCGCGGTGCACGCGAACGCCAACAGACCCTTGTGCATCGATCCTCCTTCGTCGCTGACGAAAGGGACTATCGAGGCGCGGGGTTGTGACGCTCTTTCGGGTCTCTTACAGAAGTCTTAAATCGAGTGCGGCTAGGTGTTCTTGGCGAGCGCTCCGAGCAGGCCGGCCGCCCCGGCGAGCGCGCCGCCTTCGCCCGCGGTCTCGGTGACGATGTACGGCTGGAGCGCGTGCGCGAGCGCCGGCAGTGTGATCGACTGCAGCCACACCTTGCCGGGACCGCGGAGCTGCGCGAGGAAGAGCCCGTCGCCGCCGAAGAGCTTGTTCCGGATGCCGGGCACCGTCGTCAGCTCGAGCGGGACCGTCGCCTCGTACATCGCGACGTGACCGGGATGCACCCGGAGGAGGTCGCCGGCTGCGAGCTCCGTCTCGACGACGTCGCCGTGCATCTCGACGAACGCGGTGCCGTTGCCGGAGAGCCGCTGCAGGATGAAGCCTGCGCCGCCGAAGATGCCCGCGCCGAGCTTCTGCTGCATGTGCACGTTGAGCTCGACGCCGGGCTCGCAGCAGATGAAGCCGTGGCGGTGGACGACGTAGTCGGTGCCACTCGATACGTGCACCTCGCGGATCTCGCCGGGAGCCTTCGCGGCAAAGACGACCGAGCCGTTGCCCTCAGGGACGGTGTAGTTCGTCATGAAGAACGTTCCGCCGCTCAGCGCGCGCTTCGCGGCCCCCATGAATCCACCCTTCGACTGGCCGACGTTCTTGCCGGTCCGCAGTTGCACCGGCCCGTGCATCCATGCGAGCTCGCCGGACTCTGCGATCAGCTCGTCGCCGGGCGCGAGCTGTACTTCCAGGATGGGCGTGGTATCGCCCTTGATCTCGTATCTCATGGCCCGATCCTCCTGCCGGCGGCGGCGACCGTCAACCGTCTAGGGTCGAGCCGATGCTGAAGCTCTACTGGCGACCCGGGAGCGCTGCGATGGCGCCGCACGCGGCGCTTGCCGAGATCGGCGTCGAGTACGAGCTGGTGCGGATCGAGCGCGAGGACGCGCAGAGCGATCCCGGGTATCGCACTCTCAACCCGCTCGGTGTCGTGCCGACGCTCGTCGACGGCGACTTCGTGCTCACCGAGTCCGCCGCGATCCTGCTCTACCTCGCCGACACCTATCCCGAGGCGCGGCTCGCGCCGGTGGAGCGAGCCGAGTTCTACCGCTGGCTCGTCTTCCTGACGAACACGGCACAGACCACGATGCTGCGGTTCTTGTACCCGGAGCGCTACGGCGACGGCGCCGTCCGCGCGGTCGCCGAGACAGCGGCGAACGAGATCTTCGACCTGCTCGAAGCCGCGCTCGGCGGGCGCGACTGGCTCGCAGCCGACCATCGCACGGCGGCGGATCTGTTCCTGTTCATGGTGACGAGGTGGGGAAGACGGCTCGAGCCGCCGGCCTGGGACCGCCCGAACCTCCGGGCGCACTTCGCGCGCACGCTCGCACTACCCGGCGTTCGGCGGATGATCGAGGAGCAGGAGCTCGACCTGCCTGCGTGGGCGGAGTAGCCTTCCCGTGATGGGACGGCGTCTTTCGATTGCCGCCGGCGCGGCGCTCCTGCTCGTCGGGACAGTGCTCGTGTTCCACGCCTTCGACGCTCACTCGCACTCGGCGAGCGACACGCTCCGGCCGTTCGTGATCACGATGGCGCCGGTGTGGTTCCTGAGCGTCGCCGCGGCGCGGGTCGTGCTGCGTCAGCGCGCCTAGCCGGTCGGCAGGCCGAGCTCGCCGGCGATCGGCTGCAGCGCGGCCACGACGTTCGCGATGTGGTCGTCGAGGTCGAGCTCGAGCAGCTCGGCGCCTTCGTAGACGTCGTCGCGCGAGACACCGGACGCGAACGACGGCTGCTTCAGCTTCTTCTTGACCGACTTCGGCTCCAGGCCCTCGAGCCCGGTGGGGCGGACGAGGCCGCAGGCGTGGACGAACCCGGACAGCTCGTCGCACGCGAAGAGCGCCTTCTTGAGCGGCGTGTCGCGCGGGACACCGGTGTGGGCGGCATGGGAGAGCACGGCGTCGATCACCACCTCCGGATACCCCTCCTCGCGCAGGATCGGCGCGCCGTCCTGCGGATGCTCGTCGAGCGTGGGGTGCATCTCGTAGTCGAAGTCGTGCAGGAGCGCCGCGACGCGCCAGAGCTGCTCGTCCTCGCCGAAGCGTGACGCATATGACGCCGTTGACGCCTCGACCGCAAGCGCATGGCGCAGAAGCGCCTCGCTCTTCGTGTAGCGCGTCAGCGTCTCCCAGGCCTGTTCGCGGGTCGGCTCCACAGCCGAGCTAGCATAGTGCGGCCGTGTCCTCGACCATCGCCAGGCCGGTCGCCGAGTCGTTCGTGATCGAGGGCGGGCATCCGCTCCAGGGACGGCTTCGCGCGTCGGGCAACAAGAACGGCGTCCTGCCGATCCTCGCCGCGTGCCTGCTCACCGACGAGCCCGTCCAGCTGACGAACGTCCCGCGCATCCGCGACGTCGACACGATGCTCGCGCTCCTCCAGCAGCTCGGCGCCGAGACGGAGTGGACGGGTGAGAACGACGTTCGCGTGCACGCGCAGGAGATCGGCCACGAGATCGACGAGGAGCTCGCGAGCCGGATCCGCGCGTCGTTCCTGCTCGCCGGTCCGCTGCTCGCACGGGTGGGCCGCGCCAGTGTGCCGCCGCCGGGTGGCGACGTCATCGGCCGCCGCCGCCTCGATCCGCACATCCACGCGTTCGCGGAGCTCGGCGCGTCGATCGACATCGGCGAGCGCTACGAGCTGTCCGGCCACCTGAAGGGCGCGCACATCCATCTCGACGAGCCGTCGGTGATGGGCACCGAGAACGCCGTCATGGCCGCGTCGCTCGCGCCGGGGAAGACGACAATCTCGAACGCGGCGTCGGAGCCGCACGTGCAGGACCTCTGCCGGTTCCTCGTCTCGCTCGGCGCGAAGATCGACGGCATCGGCTCGAACGTGCTCCACATCACGGGCGTCGAGCGGCTCTTCGCCGGCGAGCACAAGATCCGCTCCGAGCACATCGAGGTCGGCAGCTTCATCGGCATGGCCGCCGTCACCGGCGGCGACATCACGATCGACGGCATCGAGCCGGAGGACTTCTGGCCGGTGCTGCCCGTCTTTCGCCGCTTCGGCATCGAGGTCGAGCTGGGCGACGACTGGATCCGCGTGCCGCCCGGGCAGTCGCTCGAGGTGCGGGACGATCTCGGCGGCGCGATCCCGAAGGTCGAGGACGGGCCGTGGCCGCAGTTCCCGGCCGACCTCACCTCGATCGCGGTCATCGTCGCGACGCAGGCGAAGGGCACGGTCCTCATCTTCGAGAAGATGTTCGAGAGTCGCCTGTTCTTCGTGGACAAGCTCGTCTCGATGGGCGCGCGCATCGTGCTCTGCGATCCGCACCGCGTCGTCATCACGGGTCCGGCGCAGCTCTATGGGCAGCGCATGTCGAGTCCCGACATTCGCGCCGGCATGGCGATGGTGATCGCGGCACTGTGCGCCGAAGGCACCTCGACGATCGGCGACGCCTACCAGATCGACAAGGGCTACGAGCGGATCGACGAGCGCCTGCGCGGGCTCGGTGCGCAGATCCAGCGCGTCGAGACGACCGTCGACTGATCAGCGTTCGCCGAGCGCGCGCGCGACCGCTGCGCCGACGTTGACGTCGCCGAACGCGCGGCCGGCGGTCCAGACGCCGCGCCCGGACGCGGTCTGCTCGAGCGTCTGCGCAACCTGAGCTGCGGTCAGCGTCGGATTCGCAGCCATGACGAGCGCGGCTGCACCGGCGACCTCGGGCGCGGCGTACGAGGTGCCGCTGCCGTAGCCGTAGCCTGCAACCGTCGCCGGTGCGAAGAGGCCGCTCGAGCCGTCGGGTGCGAGCGCACCCAGGACGTTCACGCCCGGCGCGAGCAGGTCGACGTACGAGCCGGTCTCCGAGAACGACGCGCGCGCGCCGCCTGCGTCGGCTGCGCCGACGACGAGGCCGCTGCGGCCGATCGCCGCGCCGGGATAGACCTTCGGGTTGCCGGCGAGCGCCGCGTTCCCCGCGGCGGCGACGAGAAGGACGCCCTTGCCGATCGCGTACTGCACGGCTTCCTGCTCGACCGCCGACGACTGTGTCCCGCCGAGGCTCAGGTTGATGATGTTCGCGCCGTGATCCGTGGCCCACGTGATCGCGTTCGCCTCGTCGACGTCGCTGAAGCCTGTGCCGCGGTTCGCCTGCACGATCATGAGCTTCGCGTCGCCGCCGAAGCCGCGCAGCGAGCTCGGCGTCGAGCCGGCGGCGAGCGACGCGACGAACGTCCCGTGCCCGACCGTGTCGGAGACCGCCGTCGAGTCCGTCGTCACGTTCCACGTCGCCGAGACCTTGCCGGCGAGCGAGGGCACGCTGAGGTCGGCGCCCGTGTCGACGACGGCGATCGTGACGTTCGCAGCCGCCGCCTGCACCCAGGCGGGCACGCCGTCTTCGTGGGCGGCCGTCCACTGCCACTCGGGAAGCGACGTGGTGCTGTCGTTCGACTGCGTGGGGCCGCGGTGCAGCCCCAGGGGCGTGCGGTGACCGCCCGGCGACTGCCGGTGGGTTGCTGCGCCCGGCATGAACGCCGCGACTGCCGTCGCCGCCGCGGCGACGAGCAGACTGCTCCCCCGTACACCCATTCCCTACCTCCCGCATCCCACGTTAGGGGTAGGTCGGATGGCCCTCAATGGGCCATTCGGCCCACCGTTGTAAGTGATACAGCGGGACTCGGTACGCTCAGCTCCGTGTCCGGAACCCGCAGCGGCGCCCGCGTCGGCTTCGACGCGGTGGGAACCGCCAACGTCGAGACGGGTCTTTCGGTCCTCGACCATCTCGTCGGCGAGCTCGCCCGCGCGGGCCGGTTCCGGGTCGCGCTCGAAGCGGCTCCCGACAGCGCCGGCTCGGCCGTGAGCGCGGCGGGCGAGGCGCTCGGCGGTGCGCTCGCCGAGCTGCTCGACGCGCCGGCCGCCGCAGGGGTCGGCTGGTCGATCGTGCCGGCGGACGAGGCGCTCGCATCGGCCGCCCTCGAGCGCAGCACCGAGCCCCGGCTCGTGACGAACGTCGACTTCTCGGACATCCGCGTCGGCGGCGTCGCGGACGATCTCGCCTCGCACTTTCTCGAGCAGCTCGCCCGCGCCGCCCGGCTCAACCTGCACGTCCGCCTGCTCGAAGGCGACGAGCCGCAGCACGTGCTCGCTGCGATCTTCAAGGCGGTCGGCGCCGCACTCGGCCAGGCCTGCCGTCCCGCACCTGCGACAGAGGAGGACTCATGAAAGAGGTCGTTCGCACCGAGGCCGCGCCCGCGCCGTTCCAGGGCGCGCCGTACTCGCAGGCGATCAAGGCCGGCGGGCTCGTGTTCGTCTCCGGGCAGCTCGCCCTCAAGCCGGGCGACAAGGAGCTGTCGGGCGGGGACATCGGCGCGCAGACCGAGCAGGTCTTCGCGAACCTGAAGGCGATCCTCGAGGAAGCCGGCTCCTCGCTCTCGAACCTGGTGAAGACGACGGTCTTCCTGCAGAACCTCGACGACTTCGCCGGGATGAACGAGGTCTACGCGAAGCACGTCGGCGACACGCCGCCCGCGCGCTCGACGATCGAGGTCGCGAAGCTCCCGTCCGGCGCGCTCGTCGAGATCGAGGCGATCGCTCTTATCTGAGCGCGTCGAGGAGTATGTGGCGTCGCTCGATCTGGACGCCTATGTCGTCGGCGGCGCCGTCCGCGACGCGCTGCTCGGCCGCGACTCGAAGGACGCCGACTTCCTCGTGCCCGCGGTCGACATGGCCGGGCTCGAAGGGAAGCTCGCACCGCACGGCCGCACCGAAGAGCTCGTCGTCGCCGGCCGGGCGGTCGGCGTCCGCTTCCACCCACGCGACCGGGCGGTTCGCAAGCTCGTACCCGCGGGGATCGAGCTCGCACCGCCGCGACGCGAGGTCTCCACCGGGCCCGGGCGGCACGACTTCGAGATCGTCGTCGACCCGACCGCGACCGTCGAGGAAGACCTCGGCCGGCGCGACTTCACCGTGAACGCGATGGCGCGCCGACTCGCCGACGGAACGCTCGCCGACCCGTTCGGCGGTGAAGCGGACCTTCGCGCGGGTGTGCTGCGCACCGTCCGGCCGAGGAGCTTCGCCGAGGACCCGCTGCGGCTCGTGCGCGGCTTGCGATTCGTGTCGCAGCTCGACCTCGATCCGGACGAGACGACGCTTGCGCAGATGCGCGAGGAGGCGCCGGCGGTCGCGCTCGTCTCGGGTGAGCGCATCGGCGGCGGCATCGCCGCCGACGGCATGGGCGAGCTGTCGAAGCTCCTGCTCGGTGCGTACCCCGCGAAGGCCCTTCGGATCGCACGGGACACCGGCGTGCTCGCAACGCTCCTGCCGGAGTTCGAGCGGTCGATCGGCTTCGACCAGGAGAGCCGCTACCACGACCTCACCGTCGACGAGCACACGTTCGCGGTCGTGCAGGCAGCCGCGAATGCAGAGCGCTCGCTGGCCGTTCGGCTCGCGGCGCTCTTCCACGATCTCGGCAAGCCGTACGTCGCGTGGCGCGGGACCGACGGGCGGCTGCACTACTACGCGAAGCGCGGCTACTCGCGCAAGAGCCACGAGCAGGTGAGCGCCGACCTTGCCGCGTCCGCACTGGCGCGGCTCCGCTACCCGACCGAGCTGCGCCGCCGCGTCGTGCGCATCGTCCGTGCGCACATGCTCGACGCGAGCCGCTCCGATCCGTATCGCGCGCGCAAGCTTCTCTCCCGCTACGGAGACGCGGTGCTCGCGGAGCTGCTCGACCACAAGGAGGCCGACCTGCGCGGCAAGGGCGATCCGCCGCCCGCCGAGGACCTCGAGCAGCTCGCACGGCTGCGAGCGACCGTCGCGCGCGAGAAGCGCAGCCCGCACCGGCTTCGCGACCTCGCGGTGCGCGGCGACGATCTGATCGCGATCGGCTTCGAGCCGGGACCGGCGCTCGGGCACGCACTGTCCTCGCTGCTCTCCGACGTCCTCCGCTCACCCGAGCTGAACACCCGTGAGCAGCTCCTGGCGCGCGCAAAGGCGCTGCCGAAGTGATCCACTGGGAGCAACCGGGCTACATCGTCGCGTTCACGACGCGTCGCGGCGGCGTGAGCGACGGCGTCTACGAGTCCCTCAACCTGAGCGGCGGCACGGGCGACGATCCGAAGCGCGTCGCCGAGAACCGCCGGATCGCATGCGACGCGCTCGGTCTCGACCACGAACGGCTGTCGTTCAACCGGCAGGTGCACTCCCCGACCGTGCATCGCGCGGGCCGGCGCGGCGAGCCCGGCGACGGTCTCTGGACGGACGAGGCCGGCGAGCCGGTGCTCGCGTTCGCGGCCGACTGCCTGCCGATCGCAATCGCACGCACCGACGGCGAGCGCCGGCTCGCCGTTCTCCATGCGGGCTGGCGCGGCCTCTCGGAAGGGGTCGTCGCCGCCGGCGTCGAGGCGGTCGACGGTGAGACTGCCGCCGTGATCGGTCCCGCGATCGGGCCGTGCTGCTACGAGGTGGGCGACGAGGTCTCGTCGCTCTTCGACGCCGACCTCACAGCCGGGCGGAAGCTCGACCTGTGGACCGCCGCCGAGCGCGCGCTGCGACGCGCGGGCGTCGCCGTCGTCGAGCGCGTCGACCTCTGCACGCGCTGCCATCCCGAGCTCTTCTTCTCGCACCGTCGCAGTGGACGTGCGCGCGGGACGCAGGGAGTCATCGGTGCCATCGCCTGACGAGATCCGCGACCGCTTCGCGCGCGTCCAGGCAGAGGTCGGCGACCGGGTCACCGTCGTTGCCGCGACGAAGTACGTCACCGTGGGCGACATGGCGAAGCTCGTCGCCGCCGGAATCACGGTCGTCGGCGAGAACCGGGCGCAGGACCTCGAGGCGAAGCACGCGGAGTACGGCGACGCCTTCCGGTGGCACTTCATCGGCCACCTCCAGTCGAACAAGGTGAAGGTCGTGAACCGCATCTGCGAGCTCGTTCACTCGCTCGACTCCGACTCGGCCGCGCGGCGGCTCGAGGTGCCGGCGCTCGTCCAGGTGAACCTCGCCGGTGAGCGCTCCAAGTCGGGTGTGCCCCCCGAGGAGATCCCCGCGTATCTCGGCTACGACGTGCGCGGACTGTCGACGATGCCGCCCGCGGCCGCGACGCCCGAGGAGTCGCGACGCTGGTTCGCCGAGCTGCGTGCGCTCGCCGAGGCGCACGACCTGCCCGAGCTGTCGATGGGCACGACGCAGGACTACGCGGTCGCCGCCGAGGAGGGCGCGACCTATATCCGCGTCGGATCAGTCCTGTTTGCGGATTAGAATTCCCGCGTCATGGCGCTGGGCGATCTCTGGTCACGCACGCTCGTCTACTTCGGCATCGCCGAGGAGGACGAGGACTGGGAGGACGAGGACGGCTACATGGCCGAGGAGAGCCTCGAGCAGAGCTACCGCGAGCGCCCGAACGTCCGGCGCCTGACGCCGCGCCGTCGCTCCCAGGACTTCGACGACTGGACGGAGTCCGAGGCCGACCAGCCGACCACCCGGGTCGCCGCCGTCCGGCCGTCCCGCGTGCGGGAGATGCGGCCGCCAATCGAGGCAGTGCCGAACCCGTCGAGCGTTCGCGTCCACCTCGTCCTGCCGCGCAGCTTCAACGACGCACAGCAGATCGCCGACAAGTTCAAGCAGGGGATCCCGGTGATCCTCAACCTGCAGGGCGCGGACACCGAGCTGTCGAAGCGGCTGATCGACTTCACGAGCGGATTGACGTACGCACTGAACGGCGGCATGCAGCGCGTCGCCGACAAGGTGTTCCTGCTCACGCCGCGGAACGTCGAGGTCTCCGCGGAGCAGCGCGCGGCGCTCCTCGAGCGCGGCGGCTTCTTCAACCAGGCGTAGGAAACGCGCCACCGGCCGCGAAGGAGGCCGCCAACCATGGTTGTGCTCGACGTTATCTCAGAGGTCGAGCTGTTCCTGGACGTCTTCGTGGGCGTCTACGTCCTGACGATCTTCATCTACGTCCTGACGTCGTGGATTCAGCTGCCGTACTCGCTCCGATCGGTGCAGCGCTTTCTCTACGACGCCTGCGAGCCGTACATCCGGCTGTGGCGGCGGATCCTGCCGAGCGCAGGCCCGATCGACCTCTCGCCGATGGTGGCGGTCATCGCGCTCATCGCAGCCGAGCGAATCGCGATCGCGATCCTCGAGCAACTGCATTAGGGGAAGGAGTTCGCATGCGTTACACACCAGTCGAGTTGAGACACGTGAAGCTGGGGCGCGCGCTCTTCGGGTACAAGCGCGCCGAGGCCGACCGGCTGCTCGAGGACGTCGCCGACAGCTTCGAGGAGGTCTGGCGCGAGCGCGGCGAGCTCGCGGACAAGCTCGAAGACCTCGAGAAGCACCTCGAGCAGGTGCAGCAGCGCGAGACGCTGCTCGCCTCGACGCTCGTCGCCGCCGAGAAGACCGCTGCCGAGGCGATCGAATCGGCGAAGCGGGAGGCCGAGGTGATCGTCGCCGAGGCTCATCACGAGTCGCGTTCGATCACCCGCGCTGCGCAGAGTGAGCGCGAAAGGCTGTTCGCCGAGGTGCGACGCGTCGAGACGCTCCTGCGCGCCGCGCTCGGGATGGTCGAGGAGACGCGGAACGAGCTGCCGTCGGTCGAGCTCGCCCCGCAGGCGGCCGCGCCGGCACCGCCGTCCGAGCCGCCCGCGCAGCAACCGGCCGAGTCGTGGCCGAACCGGCAGGACACCCGCGAGTTCCAGGCGATTGCACCCGTTCCGGAGCCTGCGCCGCTGCCGCCCGTGCAGGAGGAGCCGGCGAGCGAGGACAACGGTCCCTGGGGCGAGAGCCGCGATTTCGCCTGGGGGTAGCGAGGGTACGCTCCTTTCAGCGAAAGGAGCGAGATGACCGAGATCGACACCGACTTCTACCGCCGCCGCCTCGAAGAGGAGCGCGCGCGGCTGACCCACACCGCGGACTTCCTCGACCGGGAGAACGCGGGCAGCCTCGAGGACGAGCTCGGGGAGATCGCCGCCGGAACCGACAACCACCTCGGCGACCTGGCGAGTGCGACCTACGACCGCGAGCTCGAAGAAGGGCTCGAGGAGGGCGTGCAGCAGGTCATCGTCGACATCGACGCGGCGCTGCAGCGGATCGAGGACGGGAGCTACGGCACGTGCGAGGTCTGCGGCGAGCCGATCGGAGCCGAGCGGCTCTCGGCGATCCCGTGGGCGCGTCTCTGCATCGACGACCAGCGGCGGCGCGACGGTTGAACGACGTCCGCATTGGCTCGTCCACGGACGGGCTGACGCCGATCTCGGTTGCGGAGCGCTCGCTCGCGGCGGGCCGCCGGCAGTGGTTCGGGCTCTGCGCGGTCGCGGCTGCCGGCATCGTCGCCGACCAGGTGACGAAGTACGTCGTCACGAGCACGGTGGGGCTCGACGACTCCGTGCACGTCCTCGGGCCGCTCTCGATCCACCACGTGCAGAACCCCGGCATCGCGTTCGGGCTCTTCTCGAGCGCGACCTCCGTCGTGACCGTCATCACTGCCGCGGCGATCGTCTGGATGCTGGTGTTCTTCGCACGCTCCGGCACGCGCCATCCGGCCCTCCCGGCTGCGTTCGGTCTGCTGATCGGCGGCAGCGCGTCGAATCTGTTCGACCGCATCCGGCTCGGTCACGTCACGGACTTCATCGACCTGCACTGGTGGGGAATGCGGATCTTCAACCTCGCCGACAGCTTCATCGTCGTCGGTGTTGTCATCCTGCTCGTCGCGCTCGCCGCCGCCGACCGCGCGCCCAAGTCGCCGCGGCGGACGCTCGACGTCGCCGCGCGGTGAGCGGCGAGAGCGCCGTATCCGTTCCGGCGGAGGCGGCGGGGCAGCGCCTCGACCAGTTCCTCGCGACGCAGCTCGGCTCGCGTGCTGCGGCCGAGCGCGCGGTGACCGCGGGCGCGCTCGTCGACGGCGTCGCGCGGGCGAAGAGCCACCGCCTCCAGGGCGGCGAGGAGATCACGCTCGCCGCGATCGAGCCCGACCGTGTGTTGAGTCAACCCAAACCGTCCGAGCCGGACATCGCCTACGAGGACGAGCACCTGCTCGTCGTCGACAAGCCGGCGGGGCTCGTCGTCCATCCGGGCGCGGGCAACCCGAGCGGGACGCTCGTCGACGTGCTCCGGGGACGGGTCGCGGGCGGCGATCCCGAGCGTCCCGGCATCGTTCACCGCCTCGACCGCGACACCTCGGGCCTGCTCGTCGTCGCGCGCTCGGAGGAGGCACACCGGCGGCTCGAGCAGATGGTTCGCGAACGGGCGCTCGAACGGACGTACCTCGCACTCGTTCGCGGCCGCCCGCGGTCGCGGCGCGGGAAGATCGACGCGGCGATCGGACGCGACCGCGGCGACCCGACGCGCAACTCGCTCGACACGGACACGCCGCGCGACGCTGTCACGCACTTCGAGGTTGTCGAGCTGCTACCGGATCACGCGCTGCTTCGCGTGCAGCTCGAGACCGGGCGCATGCACCAGATCCGCGTGCATCTCGCAGCGATCGACCTACCGGTCGTCGGCGACCCCGTCTACGGCGTGCCCGACCCACAGCTCGCCCGCCAGTTCCTGCATGCCGCGCGCCTCGCGTTCGACCACCCGTTCAGCGGGGAACGGGTCGACGTCGAATCGAGCCTCCCGCCGGATCTCGCCGACTACGTAGAGCTCCTTTCACACTGAGCGCTTGTGTCGCCCGGCCGCGCTCGGCGGCACGCTGCTGCGTCCTCAGTCGTGCCGACAGCCTCGGCTATCGGCACTCTCTGTGTCCTTGCATCGCACTCGCCGATCGCACCCGGTCAACGAACGTCAGTGTGAAAGGAGCTCTTCGACCGCTTGATCGCGTACTGACGGCTGTCCGCGAGGCGGAGCAGCGCGTTCGCGTCGGTCGCCTCGCTCGGGAAGTGCGCGGCGCCGGCGCTGAACTCGAAGCCGGGCGGCAGCTCGCCGCGCGCGATGAGCTCGCCGAGCCCGGCGCCGAACCGGCGCACGAAGCGATCGGCAGCGTGCTTGTCCGCCTCGAGGAGCAGCACCGCGAACTCGTCGCCGCCCATGCGCCCGGCGACGTCCGAGCCGCGGAGCATCGAGAGCGCGGTCGCGCCGACGCGATGAAGCACGCGGTCGCCCTCGACGTGACCGTAGGTGTCGTTGATCTCCTTGAAGCGGTCGAGGTCGATGAACGCCACGGTGAGGCCGTGGTCGTAGCGCTGCGCACGGTCGAGCTCCAGCTCGAGCACGTCCAGAAACGCCTGGTGGTTGAGCAGGCCCGTGAGCGGGTCGCGCCGCGCCTGCTCGGCGAGCTCGCCCGTCGCGCGGTCGAAGTAGGCGACGACGCACTCGACGACGAGGCGGTCGAGCGTGTCGTTGAGGCGCCGCTCGATCTCGAGCATGTCGGACGAGAGGAGATCGACGCCGCGCTCCGCGATGAACGCCCAGAGGATACGGCGCAGGAGCAGGAACTCGGTGACCACCTCGCGCGGCGCGAAGCCGAGCGCCTCGCGGTTGCGGGCGTGATCGCGGGCGATCGCCGCGAGCGGGCCGCCGACGCGCATCCGACCCGGAGCCGGCAGCTCGACCTCGCGGCCGAGCTCGGCGATGAACGTCGGCAGGTCGCCGAGCTGCGCCACCCGGCCGAGCCGGGCGAGCGACGGCATCACGTCGTCCCGCAGGCCCTCCTGGACGACAGCAAGCGAGAGCTCCCAGCCGTGCTCGCGCAGGTCGGCGCCGAGCGCTGAGAGGTCAGGCGTCGTCTCGGCGGAGAGGCTCCCCACGGCCGTTCAACGCAGAATGGCGCAATTTGGACACGGCTGGGCGGCTACAATCCCCTGGTTCACGTCCCTCCCACCCGGTGGGGCGCCTCTCGCGAACGGTGGCCGGGCCTTCGAGCGCCGGCTTTCGCGTGAGTCCACCGGCTGCACCGCACCTCAAACCGAGAAAGGGGCTTCGATGCCCGTCGTATCCATGAAGGACCTGCTGGAGGCCGGCGTTCACTTCGGCCACCAGACGCGCCGCTGGAACCCGAAGATGAAGCGCTTCATCTTCACCGAGCGGGGCGGCATCTACATCATCGACCTGCAGAAGACGCAGGAGCTGCTCGACGAGGCGCACAACTTCGCACGCGCCGTGGCCGAGCGGAACGGCTCGGTCCTGTTCGTCGGCACGAAGAAGCAGGCACAAGACGCCGTCCGCGACCAGGCCTCGCGCGTCGGCATGCCGTACGTCAACCACCGCTGGCTGGGCGGCCTGCTGACGAACTGGCGGACGATCTCCGACCGCATCCAGCGGCTGCACGAGCTTCGCTCGCTGAAGAGCGAGTCGCAGCTCGAGCTGCTGCCGGCCAAGGAGCGCATCTCGATGGAGGCCGAGCTCGAGAAGCTCGAGGCCAACCTCGGCGGCGTCGCCGACATGCGCCGCCAGCCCGATGCGATCTTCATCGTCGACCTGCGCAAGGAACAGCTCGCGGTGCGCGAGGCGCAGCGCCTCGGCCTGCCGGTGATCGCGCTCGTCGACACGAACTGCGATCCGGACGAGGCCGACTACGTGATTCCCGGCAACGACGACGCCATCCGCTCGTGCGGGCTGATCGTGAAGGCGATCGCCGACGGCATCGAAGCCGGCAAGCAGCGCGTCACGCCCGGCGAGATGCGCCAGAAGCGCGGCGAGACGGCCGCGGCGGAGGAGGCTCCGGCGGCTCCCGCCGCCCCGGCTGCCGACCAGGTCGCCGAGGCGCCCGAGAACGAGGTCGTCGAGCCGGGCGAGAAGGCGACCGAGGAAGGGGAAAGCGCGTGACCGACATCACCGCAGCAATGGTCAAGGAGCTCCGCGACGCGACGAGCGCGGGGATGATGGAGTGCAAGCGCGCCCTTCAGGAGA
>Ga0070741_10005820_pt1 | contig 26959 bp, 25 predicted proteins | sample Coa_R1_4_FD_66440 | JGI IMG/M metagenome (GOLD analysis project Ga0070741, IMG submission 66440) | Surface soil microbial communities from Centralia Pennsylvania, which are recovering from an underground coalmine fire - Coalmine... | ecosystem: Environmental > Terrestrial > Soil > Unclassified ...
CAGGTCGCCCATCTCCCCCGCACACAAGCCGCCATCCGCGGCGGTGCCATCTCGGTGCACCAAGCAACGTGCGTGGCCGACACCGCCACCCTGGACCCCACCGCGGAACAACGGCTCCTCGACGCCACGACGACCGCCAGCCTCACCGAGTTGCGCGCCCAGTGCCTGCGCACCAAAGCGGCGGCCGACCCCCACCGGCAAGCGACGCACCGGCGCATCCACGACACCCGTCACGTGCGCACCTTCACCGACGCCGAAGGGGCATGGAACCTCCACGCCCGCGGCACACCCGAAGCCGGCGCCCGCATCGAACGCCACCTCGCACCGATCATCGACGCCGTGTTCGCCGAAGCGCGCCGCGACAACCGCCGTGAACCGCGCGACGCCTACGCCTTCGACGCCCTCGAACGCGCCGTCACCGGCGCCCGTAGCGAGTCGCGCAACCAGCAACCACCTCGCGCTGTTACGTGTCGATCTCGACGCGCTCGTGCGCGGCGACGTCGAAGCGGGCGAAGTGTGCGAGATCACGGGCATCGGTCCCGTCCCCGCCACCGTCGCCCGCGACCTGCTGGGCGAAGCCATCGCCAAACTCGTCATCACCAAAGGCGTCGACGTGCTGCACGTCACCCACCTCGGACGTGGCCCGTCGGTGGCACAGAAGATCGCCATGTTGTGGACGAGCCCCGAATGCACCGTCGAAGGCTGCAACCGCCGCCGCGTCGAATTCGACCACCGCACCGAATGGCACCACACCCACCACACCAGAATCGACGACGCCGACCACTGCTGCCACCACCACCACGACCTCAAAACCCGCCACGGATGGGCCCTCGTCGACGGCACGGGCAAACGACCCATGGTCGCACCCGACGATCCCCGCCATCCGAACAACCGGCAACGTCCGGGGTAGACGCACGCGCGGCTGCGGAGTTCGCGCAACACGCTCGCTAAGTTCGTCGCCGTGCTGCGACTGCCCGAGCGCGCGTATCTGGAGATGATCGGTCTCGCGCTCGACGGCTACCCGCTCGAGGTGTGCGGGTTGCTGGCGGGGGAGGGCGAGCGCGCCGACCGCTTCTACCCGTGCCGCAACGTGGCGGAGTCCGCGAAGGTGTACGAGATCGATCCGCTCGACCATCTGCGGGCAGATCGTGACGCGGCCGCGCACGGTCTCGAGCTGATGGGAGTGATGCACAGCCACACCCACACCGACGCCTTCCCGTCGCCGACCGACATCGACCGAGCCCCCGACCCGTCGTGGCACTACGTGATCGTGTCGTTGCGGGAGGCCGAACCCGTGCTGCGGTCGTACCGGATCACCGACGCCGGCAAGGTCGAGGAGCCCGTGGTGGTCGAACGGCGAGCCGGTACGATTGTCGACTGACCCACTCGGGTTTCCTGCCATGGCCGCCTACGACTCGGTGCTCGACCTCATCGGCAACACCCCGCTCGTGGACGTGTCGCGCATGAGCCCCAACCCGCGGGTGCGGCTGCTGGCCAAGCTCGAGGGTCAGAACCCGGGCGGATCGGTGAAGGACCGTGCCGCGAAGTGGATGGTCGACGAGGCCGAGAAGGACGGCACGCTCGTACCCGGCTCCGGCCAGGTCGTGCTCGAGTCGTCGTCGGGCAACACCGGCATCGCGCTCGCCATGATCTGCCGCGTCCGGGGCTACCACCTGAAGGTGGTGCTGCCCGAGAACGTGTCGGTCGAGCGCCGCCAGCTGCTCGAGGTGTGGGGGGCGGAGATCCTCCCGTCCCCGGCGAGCGAGGGCTCGAACGGCGCCATGCGGCGGGCGCGGGCGATGGCGGCCGAGCACCCGGACTGGTGGTTCCCGTTCCAGTACGGCAACCCCGCCAACCCCAAGGCCCACTACGAGGGCACCGGTCCGGAGATCTGGCGCGACTGCCCGGAGATCACGCACTTCGTGTGCGGTCTCGGCACGGCGGGGACGATCATCGGCTGCGGCACGTTCCTCCGCGAGCAGAACGCCGACGTGAAGATCTGGGCCATCGAGCCGCCGGCGGGCGAGATGGTCGACGGCCTGAAGAACTTCGACGAGGGCTTCGTGCCACCGGTGTTCGAGGAAGGCGGCGGGTGGGACCTGCTGAACCGCCGACTGATCGTGCGTCCTCGGGAGTCGATCGAGTGGACCCGCCGCCTCACCGAGGCGGGCGTCTTCGCCGGCATCTCGGGGGGCGCGGCGGCTGCCGGCGCGGCGAAGTGCGCGAGCGAGATCCACGAAGGCGTGATCGTGTTCATCATCGCCGACGCCGGCTGGAAGTACCTCTCCACCGGCGCGTGGACGGACGACCTCGACGTGGTCGAGGCGCGTGCGAGGGGCACGATCTACTTCTGACACTCCGCTTCTGAGACAGCGCTTCTGAGACCGCGCTTCTGAGACCGCGAGTGTCCGGGTAACGCCCGTGTGTGAACGCATGGGAGACGCCAACCGCGGAGACGCCGGTCGTGGAGGCGCCGGCCCCGCAAGGACCACCGACCGCACCGGTCCCGCCGGTCGTGCCCGTGCCGCCCCGCCGGCGCCGCACCGGGATCGATCGTGCCCTGCTGTCGCTCGTCGTCGCCGTGATCGCCATCGTCGGGCTCGTGCTCCTCTACTCGTGGAAGAGTGGATCGAGCGCGGCGACGACACCGGGGACGACCGTGCCCGTGTCCGTGCCCGCGTTCTCGGCGGTGCCGTCGACATCGTCCTCGTCGAGCAGGACCACCACGACGACCGCGGACAGCTCATCGGCGACCGCGTCCGATGCACCCGCGCCACCGGTCACGGTGCAAGCACCGCCCCCCGCGCCGTCCACGACCGTGGTGACGCATCCGTCGACCACAGTGGCACCCACGACGACCGCGCCGCCGACGACGCAGGCGCCCACGTCGCAGTCCTCGAGCTGACGCAGTCCTCGAGTCAGAGCAACGGTTCGAGCGCGTCGGTGGGACGGCCGATGGCCGCCCGGCCGTCGCCGGTCACGAGGATGGGGCGCTCGATGAGGATGGGGTTGGCGACCATGAGCTCGATCCACTTCGCGCGGTCGTGCTCGAGCGAGGACAGCCCGAGCTCCTTGGCCACGTCCTCACCCATGCGGGCGATGTCCCACGGCTCCTTGCCGAGCGCGGTGAGGACGCGGTCGAGCTCGTCGGCCGTCGGCGGCTCGTCGAGGTAGCGCCGCTCGGTGTAGGTGGCGCCCTGGGCGTCGAGCAGTTCCTTGCCCGCACGGCTCTTCGAGCAGCGGGGGTTGTGCCAGTACTCCAACGTCATGCGTCGGAACCTACCCTTGCCGCGTGCCCGACCAGCGACCGATCGGCATGTTCGACTCCGGGTTCGGCGGACTGACCGTCGCCCGCGCGGTGATCGACCTCCTCCCGCGCGAGTCGCTCGTGTACGTCGGCGACACGGGTCGTTACCCGTACGGGCCGCGCGAGCTGGAAGAGGTCCGGCGCTTCGCGCACCAGATCAGTCGCTACCTGCTCGACGCGCACGACGTGAAGCTGCTCGTCGTCGCGTGCAACACCGCGGCCGCGGCCGCGCTCGACGAGTTGCAGGACCAGCTGCCGGTGCCGGTCGTGGGCGTGATCGAACCGGGGGTGCGCTCGCTCGTCGCCGCGACGCGCACGGGGCGCGTGGGCATCATCGGCACCGTGGGCACGGTGTCGTCGGGCGCGTACCAGCGCGCGGTCGCGGCCACCGACCCGCGGGTCGAGTTGACGTGCGCGGCGTGCCCGGGCTTCGTCGAGTTCGTCGAGCGGGGCGACACGAACAGCGACCAGGTGCACGTGCTCGCCGAACGGCTGCTCGCACCGGTGCGCGACGCGAAGGTCGACACGCTGTTGCTCGGCTGCACGCACTACCCCTACCTCGCCCGTACGATCAGCGACGTGATGGGACGCGACGTCGTGCTCGTGTCGTCCGCCGACGAGACGGCGTTCGAGGTGCGGCACCTGCTCGACGGGTCCGCGCTGCAGGCGCCGCCCGGCGGCGGCGCGCCGACGCACCGCTTCTTCTCGTCGGGCGACACCGCGTGGTTCTCGACGCTCGGCGGACGTCTGCTCGGACCCGAGCTCGAGCACGCCGAGCCGGTCACTTGGCGTTGACGGACCCGTCGGGGTTCACGTTGACGGTGCTCGGCTGCTCCGGCTCCTACGCGGCACCGGGCGAGGCGTGCAGCGGCTACCTGCTGTCGTCGGAGGACACGCACGTGTGGCTCGACTGCGGGCCCGGCACGCTCGCCAACCTCCAGACACACGTCGCGCTCGACGAGCTGACCGGCATCGTGACGACGCACGCCCACGCCGACCACTGGTCGGATCTCCTGACCGCGCACGTCGCCTTTCAGCACTACCTCGACCGGCGCGCCGTCCCGACGTTCGGCACAGCGGAGACGCGCGAGCGGTTCGAAGCGGCGCGCGGCGCGCCGACGGGGCCCGCCTTCGACTGGCACACGATCACCGACGGTTCGATGTTCGAGCTTGCAGGCCTGCGTTTCACGTGCGCGGCGACCGACCACCCGGTCGAGACGCTCGCGGTGCGCGTCGCCGACGGGCGAGGGCGGACGCTGGTGTACACGGCGGACACCGGCGCGGAGTGGTCGCTCGCGTCACTCGGCACCGGGGCCGATGTCGCATTGTGCGAGGCGACGCTCGCCGACGACGAGGCGGGATCCTTCACGCACCTGACGGCGCGCGAGGCGGGGGAGGCGGCCCGTGCCGCGGACGCGTCGCGCCTCGTCCTCACCCACTTCGCGCCCGGCGCCGACCGAGAGGAGCAGCGGCGTCTCGCCACGGCTGCCTTCGGCGCGGACGTCGAGGTCGCGAGCACGCACTACCGGACGGCGATATGACAGGAGACAGGTGAGACACGACGGACGGCAACCGGACGAGCTTCGTCCGATCACCTTCGAACGCGACTTCACCGAGGCGGCACCGGGTTCGATCCTGGTGTCGTTCGGGCGCACGCGCGTGCTGTGCACGGCGTCGATCGACGAGGACGTCCCGCGGTGGATGAAGGGGCGCGGCAAGGGCTGGGTCACGGCGGAGTACTCGATGCTGCCCGGCTCGTCGTCCGAGCGCGTGCGGCGGGAGGTGAAGGAGGGGCGTCCGTCGGGGCGCACGCAGGAGATCCAGCGACTCATCGGCCGCTCGTTGCGCGCGGTGTGCGACATGGTGGTGCTCGGCGAGCGCCAGGTGATCGTCGACTGCGATGTGCTGCAGGCCGACGGCGGCACCCGCACGGCGTCGATCTGCGGCGGCTACCTCGCGCTGCACGACGCGCTCACGCGCCTCGTCCAGGCGGGCGTCATCGGCGACCAGCCGCTGCGCGAGCCGTGCGCGGCGATCTCGGTCGGCATCGTCGACGGGCTGCCGATGCTCGACCTCGCCTACGTCGAGGACTCGACCGCGGAGGTCGACATGAACGTCGTCATGACGGCGTCGGGACGGTTCATCGAGGTGCAGGGCACGGCCGAAGGGCTGCCGTTCACGCGCGACGAGCTCGGTTCGCTGCTCGAGCTCGGGGTCGCCGGCATCGAGGAGATCGTCGCGTTGCAGCAGGAGATGACGGCCGAGCCGCCGCCGCCCCGCCCCGTTCGTTGACCCGGTCCGACCAGTGATGCAGCTCGTCGTCGCGTCCGCCAACCCGGACAAGGCAGCGGAGATCGCCGAGATCCTCACGCCCCTCGGCATCGAGCTGCTCCCGCGACCCGACCACGTCGCCGACGTCGAGGAGAACGGTGCGACGCTCGAGGACAACGCGCGCGCGAAGGCCGTCGCCATCTGCGACGCGACCGGGTTGCCGGCGGTGGCCGACGACACCGGGCTCGAGGTCGAGTCGCTCGGCGGCGCACCCGGCGTGCGCTCGGCGCGCTACGCGGGCGAGCACGCCAGCTACGACGACAACGTGCTGAAGCTGCTCGACGCGCTCGTCGAGCTTCCCGACCCGGAGGAGCGGCGCGCCCGCTTCCGGACCGTCGCGCTCGTGCGCTTCCCCGACGGCCGCGAGGTCGTCGCATCCGGAGAGGTGGACGGCATGATCGCGCTCGGGCCGGTCGGCGAGCGCGGGTTCGGGTACGACCCCGTCTTCGTCCCCGACGAGGGTGACGGACGCACGTTCGCGGAGATGACCAACGCGGAGAAGCATGCGCTGAGCCATCGCGGCCGGGCGTTCCGCGCGCTGGCGACGCTGCTACGCGATCACCAGTGACGGAGGTCGACGTCCCACACGTCGACGACCTCGTCGCCGTCGACGAGGTACATCCGCTCGTGCTTCGCGACGGTCGGGTCCGTGTGCGCGGCGACGATGCGCACCCGATCGCCCACGGCCGGAAGGGCGGCGCCGTCCGACGGTGAGAACGTCGTGTGCTCGTCCGAGACGAACCACACGTCACCGCCCTCCACGGTGGGGTTGCCGTGGTCCATCGCCAGCGCCTTCAGACCGGCGTCGGCGACCGCCCAGCCGCTCTTGTTCACGGAGATGACCGTCGCCCACACGAACAGGGCCTGGCGGAAGGGAAGGTCGAGCTTGGCGTAGTCGGTGTCCATCACCGCGTACGTGCCGGCCTGCAGCTCGGTGACCGACTGGTTGGTCGCCCATGTGCCGGTGCCACCACCGCTGACGATGTCGCCGCCGACGTCGGCGTGCGCGGCGAGCAGTTGCGCCATCGCTGCCGACACCTTCTCGGGCTTCGTGGCGTCGGGCTCCATCATGAGGTGCCCCTCGTAGCCCATCACCCCGCGCACGTGCAGCCCCTTCGTGCGGGCCCGTTCCGCGAGCGCACCGGCCTCGTCGGGCGGGCAGCCGCAGCGAGGCATGCCGACCATGACGTCGATCAACACCTCCCGGATGCCGGCATCGGCGGCCGCGTCCACCGTGGCCTCCGAGTCGACCGCGACGGTGACGCGCGCATCGACTCGCGCGAGACGCCGCGCCGCGTCGCCCAGCACCTCGTTGGCCAGCAGCAGGTCGTCACCGAGGCCGGCGCGCGCCATCCCTTCGACCTCGCGCACGGTCGCGCAGCAGAACCCGGTGTGGCCGTTGTCGTGCAGCCGTCGCGCCAGGGCGGTGCACTTCCACGCCTTCACGTGCGGCCGCAGCTTCGTGCCGGGCCACGCCGCCGCCATCGTCGCCACGTTGTGCTCGAACGCGGTGCGGTCGACGAGCAGCGCCGGTGTCGTGAGGTCGTACAGGTTCGCGGTCACGGACGCGCAGGTTGGCACACCGGGCAGTGGTCGATCCGCCGCCCCGCCACCTCGAGGGCGACGAGGGGCGTGCCACAGGTGCGGCACTCCTCGCGGTGGTACGCGTGCAACGGATCGTCGGCGGTGTGCGTGACGATGCGGTTGCGGCGCACGCCGTCGCGCAACCACCGCTGCAACGTCGTCCACATCGCCTCGACCTCCGCGCGGTCGAGCCGGTCGCCGGGCGTGTCGGGGTGGATGCCGTGGACGTGGAGCACCTCGGCGCGGAACACGTTGCCGATGCCGGCGATGACGGACTGGTCGAGCAGCAGCGCACCGATGGGCTTGCGCGATCGCAGCACGGCGTCGACGAAGTCGTCCGGGCGGGCGCCGCGGCGGAGCGGGTCGGGCCCGAGCGCGCTCGTCACCCGTTCGACCTCCGCGGGATCGATGATGCGGCACACGTTCGGCCCGCTGAGATCCCACGTCGCGACGGGCCCCTCGAGGCGGACGCGCACGAGGCCGACGGGTGCCACCGGCGGCGAGGCCTGGCGCCGGAACTTGCCGATGAGGCCGAGGTGCACGTGCAGCACGTCGCCGCTGTCGAACGTCGTGAAGAGGTGCTTGCCGTAGGCGTCGACGCGTTCGACGACGTGACCGTCGAGGCGCGCCGCGCTGTCGGCGAAGCGTCCCTGCGGCGACGAGACCGCGACCTTCTCGCCGCGCAGGTCGCGTCGCTGGTCCTTCGCCAGCCGGTGGAGCGTGTGACCTTCGGGCATCGACGACGTGCGGCGGCCGGTCAGGCGATGTCGACGGTGTCGCCGACGCGGATCGTCCCCGGTGCCGCGACGTCCGCGTACGCGCCGGCGCACGCCCACACACCGAACCCGGGGATGTCGACGCGGTTGTGGCCGGCGATCGCTCGCAGCGTGGCGCGGTCGCGTGGCAGGTCCTCCTGCGGGAGCGTCGTCATCACGCAGCGCATCGTCGGCATGGTGACCGTGGCGCGCGCGTCGGTGCCGAGCACGAGCGTGCGCCCCGGCCAGTCGTTCTCGACGAAGCCGGGCTCGTCGTCGGTCTCGACGAGGAGGTTCGGGCGGTAGCGGCGGACGTCGAACGTGGCACCGGGATCGAGGGCGCGGAGGTGCTCGAGCGTCGCGGTGGTGATGACGTGCAGCAGCGCGAGGTCGAAGAACGTGCCGGCGGGCGCGGCGAGCCCGAGCGGCAACTGGCTGACGCGCTCGCCGTCCTCGTCGGTGCCGACCGTGGTGGCCTCGATCAGCTCCTCGGGTGCGAGGCCGTCGACGTCGGCCGGCCACACCTCCTCGAAGGCCCGGTCGTCCGGCGCCGTCGACGCCACGTGGACGTCGCGCCCGATCGCCTTCGACACCGTGGCGTCGACGCCGGGATCGTCGGTGCGGACGACGGCGCCGTCGGGCAGCGTGATCTCGGCCACCCCACCGTCGACGAGCCGGGCGCGGCACGCGAGCAGGGCGCCCCACTTGTGCGGGTGCTTCGCGCTCGCCACCTTGCCGTCGGCCGTGTCGACGAGCGCGAAGGCGCGGTCACCGACGAACCCCGAGCTCCCGAGATCGACCTCCGCCAACGACTCCCCGAGCATCGACTTCACCGGGTAGCGCCAGATCCCGGCGATGCGACCCATCGTCGGGAGCGTACCGACCGAGCGGTTCGACCGAGTCGTTCGACCGGAGCGGGTGCCGGCGGTGGGAGTCGAACCCACACTGTCCGGGACCTAAACCCGGTCTCTCTGCCAGTTGGAGTACGCCGGCAAGGGACCCGACGGTAGCGCCGCTACCCTCTGCGCCCATGACGCCCGACCCGTCCCTGCTCCGCGAGATGGCCCAAGTCGGTGGCTTCGGCGATCCGCAGAACGACGTGTTCAACCGCCTGCTGCGCAACCGCATCGTGTTCCTCGGCTCCGAGGTCGACGATGCCATCGCCAACCTCATCACCGCGCAGCTCCTGTACCTCGAGGGCGACGACCCCGACCGCGACATCTGGCTCTACATCAACTCGCCGGGCGGCTCGGTCACCGCGGGCATGGCGATCTACGACACGATGCAGTTCGTCCAGCCCGACGTCGGCACCATCTGCATGGGCCTCGCCGCGTCGATGGGGCAGTTCCTCCTGTGTGCCGGCGCGAAGGGGAAGCGCTACGCGCTGCCGCACGCGCGGATCATGATGCACCAGCCGTCCGGCGGCATCCGGGGGCAGGCGAGCGACATCGCCATCCAGGCCGAGCAGATGATCTACATCAAGCGCCTGATGGCGGAGCGCATCGCCTTCCACACCGGACAGCCGGTCGAGCAGATCGAGGCCGACTCCGACCGCGACCGTTGGTTCCGCGCCGAGGAGGCGCAGGACTACGGGATCATCGACCGCGTCATCGTCCGACGCGGCGAGATGCCCGCCGAGACCTGACGCCGGCGCACGCGACCCGGGTCACGCGACCCGGGTCACGCGGTGCCGGTCACGCGCCGGACGTCAGCGCCCAACGAACTCCTCGGCCACGTACGTCATGCCGTTGCCGGCGTGCACGACGCCCACACCGATCTGGTTGAACGCGCCGGACAACAGGTTGGCGTTGTGCGCCGGTGACGCCTGGAACGACGACTCCACGACGTCGACGTTCGGGCCCGAGCCCACGTTCTCGCCGATGGCCTGCCATCCCGGCGTGATGCCGCTGGCGAGGTCGGAGTGGAAGATCGACCCCGACGCCGCCATCGCGCCCGCCTGGCTCTGGGCCTTGGCCATGGCGTCGCCCGCGGGTGTGAGCGGCGGTAGCCCGTTGGCGGCCCGGTAGTTGTTGACGAGCGAGACGAGGTAGGTCGCCTCCGACGACGACGGTGCTGCCGTGGGCCGGGACAGCGCCCGGCCCGGGGCGCATGCCGCGGCGCCGAAGGTGAGCAGACCGACGCCGGCAAGGGCCGCGAGGGCGCGTCGAAGTAGTGGGGTGCGATGGTGCATCTGTGACTCCTGAGGACGGAGGGTGGCGGGGAGTGCCGGACGCCGTTGTCGCGACGGGCTCGCATGCGGGCGAGTTGCGGTTTTGTTACCAAGATTGCGAACGCGTGACAAGCACCCTGCTCAGAGCGTTACAGAATCGCCGTTTTTCGTGACGCTCGTCGGCGCCCCTCGGCGGCGGGTCAGGACGACGGCGCCGGCCCGCCCGTGGCCGGGGTGACGCCGGTCGTCGCCGTGAGGTCGACGCCGCAGTGGTCGGCGGCGAAGCGCGTCACCGCACCGCTGGCGTCGGTGATGCGGCTCGACTGCTGATCGAGCTGCGGCGTACGGCCGCTCGCCGTCGGGTCGAGCGCGGCCACGACCTGCTGGGCGACGTCCACGAGGACGTTCATGTCGTCGCGGATCTCCGACGGCGCCGCCTTCTGCAGCACGCGCAACCGGTCGAGCCCGCGCTGGAGTTGCTGGCTCGCCGTCGTGACGTTGCCGGGGTCGTAGCCGTTGAAGAGATCGAGCGGGTTGTCGCCGGTGCGCAGCGCGTTGCAGAACGCGTTCGTGCTGCCGCCCCCGCCGGTGCACGCCGGCGCCGCGAACGTGGCGAGCGCGACGACGGTGATGAGCACCTGCACGCGCCGCCGAGCCACCCCGTCAGTGTCACACCCCCTGAGTAGCGTCGAAGCGATGGTGGAGCAGGAGCCGGTCATCCGCGTGCCGTTCGGCGAGCGCGCCGTCGACGCGCTCGCGGCCGCGATCGCGGCGAGCAAGGGCGACGACGCGCTGGCGCCGGTCACGGTCGTCGTGCCGTCGGCGTTCGCGGCGCTCACCGTGCGCCGGCGGCTGGCGGCGAGCGGTGGACTGCTCGGCGTCACCACCGACGTGCGCGCCGGGCTGGTCGCACGGCTGGCGGGCGCGCGCTCGGCGAGCGACGGCCGACGTCTGCTGCAACCCGTGCAGAAGGCGGCGCTCGTGCGAGCGGTGCTCGACGACGACCCCACGCGTCTCGCCGCCACACGCGAGCACCCCGCAACCGTCGCCGCGCTCGTGGCCACGTTCGACGAGCTGCGCACGCTCGACGCCGCCGACCTCGTGAAGCTCTCACGTGCCAACGCGCGCGCCGCCGAGATCGTGCAGCTGCACGGCAGCTACCGCCGTCTCGAGGAGGCGTGGCTCGACGAGCAGGACCTGCTCACGCACGCCATCGACGCCGTGCGCGCCGGCGACGCCGTCCTCGACGAGATCGGCACGGTGATCGTGCACCTTCCCCGTCGTGTGGAGACGGGCGAGCTCGCCCTGCTCGCCGCGCTGCACGAACGGGGTGCAGTGCGCGTGATCGTCGGCGTCGCCGGCCACCCGCTGGCCGATGTCGCCACCGAGGAACTGTGCGCGCGGCTGGCCACGGTCGGCCTGGTCGCGTCGGCCGAGCGCGCGCCGGTCGAGGGGGGCGAGCCGTCGCCGCCGACGATGATCGTGCGCGCCGCGGATCCGTCGGAGGAGGCGCGCACGGCGACGCGGGTCGTGCTCGACCACTTGGGTCGCGGTGCCGTTCCCGACCGCATCGCGATCGTCAGCCGCGTGTCGTCGCCGTACACGCTGCTGGTGCAGGAAGACCTCGCCGCCGCCGGCATCCCCTACTCGGCGCCCGCGCCGGCGCAGCTCGGGCAGTCGCTCGCCGGTCGCGCCCTGCTCGGGCTGCTGCGCTGGTCCGGCGACGGCCACCGGCGCGACGACCTCATGCGCCTGCTGCGCGCCGCGCCGCTGCGCGACCCTGCCGGCGGCGCGACGCGCCCCGACCGATGGGATCGCATCGCGCGTGACGCCGGTGTCGTGGGCGGTCTCGAGCAGTGGCGGCAGCGCCTCGCGGTCGCCCGGCGACGGGTGGCGGAGCGGGCCCCCGGTGGTGCAGGGGCGATGCTCCCGCTCGACGGCGAGACCGACGGCGACACCGATGCCGCGCCGCCGGCGCCCGCCGCGGAGCGGGCCGCGCGGACGATGGCCGAGCTCGACGCGCTGGGCGCGTTCGTCGAGCGCGTCGCCGCCGACACGGCGCCCGCTGAACGGCGTTCGTGGCGCGCGCTCGCGAACTGGGCTCGGCGGCTGCTCGACCAGTACGTCGGTGGTGCGTCGGCCGTCGCCCGGTGGCCCGAGCCCGAGCAGCGATCGCGCGACGCGGTGCTCGAGCTGCTCGACGAGCTCGGGGCGCTCGACGAGCTCGATCCCGCACCAGGCGCCGCACGCTTCGTCCGCACGCTCGAGCACGAGCTCACCCGTCCTGCCGGACGCGTTGGCGCGTTCGGTCGCGGCGTCTTCGTCGGCAGGCTGTCCGACGTGGTCGGGTCCGACCTCGATCTCGTGATCGTGGTGGGTGCGTCCGAGGGCACGTTCCCGCCGCGGCAGGCCGACGACCCGTTGCTGCCCGCGCGCGACCGCGCGGTCGTCGGCGCCGCGCTGCCGCGTCGCGGCGCGACCGCGGCGGAAGAGACACGCGATGCCATCGCGGCGCTCGCTGCCGCGCCGTCATCCGTCCTCACGCTCCCCATCGCCGACCCGCGGGCGCAGCACACGCGGCAGCCCGCGCCGTTCGTCCTCGAGCGGTGCGCGCAGCAGCTCGGCGAGCCCGTCGACACCGAGACGATCGCGCACCTCCGCGACCATCCCCGCCGGCCCGAGTGGTTCGTCGACCTGCCGTCGTTCGAGTGGTGGCTGGCCGGTGGCGGTGCACCGGCCACGGTGAACGAGCTCGACCTCCGCGAGCTGCTCGCGGCGCGGGCGGCCGGCGTCGCGCTCCCGGAGCTGCCCGTGGTCGACGCCGCCGGCGTGCGGCGCGGGCTCGACGCCGCGCGGGCCCGCATCGAGGGAGACGCCGGTCCGTGGACGGGCATCGTCGGCGACTGGCCGGAGCTGGCCGACGACCTCGGGCACCCGCGGTCGGCCACGTCGTTGCAGCAGTGGGCAACCTGCCCGTTCCGGTACTTCCTCGGCCACGTGCTCGGCGTGCGACCGCTCGAGGACCCGGGTGAGGAGGAGTCGATCACGCCTGCCGACCGCGGCTCACTGGTGCACGCCATCCTCGAGGGCTACCACCGGGCCGAGATCGAGGGCACGCCCGTCGACATCGACGACGTGGCAACCGAGATCGAGACGCTGTTCCGTACCCAGGGGCGCACCGGGCGCCCGCTGCTGTGGGATGCGGAGTGGCGCTCGTTGCGCCGGCACCTCGGCCGGATCCTCGAGGCGGGTGCAGCGGAGGAGGCGCTCGCGGGCGTGCGTCCCGTCGCCGTCGAGTACCGCTTCGGCTTCGAGGACGGCGCGCGTGCCGACGAGGGCGACGCCACCGCGCCGCCGGTCACGGTCGAGCTCGGCAACGGCCGCCACGTGCGCTTCCGGGGCGCGGTCGACCGCATCGACCGCTCCGACGACGGCCAGCGGGTCGTCGTGCTCGACTACAAGACCGGCAGTGCCTACCCGTACCAGGTGCTCGACGCCGACCACGAAGCACACGACATCGTGGCGAGAGGCACGCTCCTCCAGCTGCCGGTGTACGCGGCCGCGGCGCGTGCGCGCTTCCCCGACGCCGACACGTTCGAGGCGTACTACTGGTTCGTCGGTCAGCGGGGCATGATCGAGCTCGTCGGCGGGCCGATCGACGACGCCGAGTCCGAGCGGTTCCGATCGGTGCTCACGACGATCGCGGACGGCATCGAGCACGGCGTGTTCCCTGCCCGTCCGGGCGAGGAGGAGTGGCACCCTCGCGTCGGCAACACGCACGAGAACTGCACGTGGTGCGAGTTCGACCGCGTGTGCCCCGCGGGCCGCGGCGAGCAGTGGGTCACGTTGCGCGAGCGCGCCGACGTGCAGGCGTACGTCGAGCTGGCCGAGGGCGAGCTGCCGTGAGCGCGCCGACCGGTGTGCTCGAGGTCGACGTCGACAGCCGGGCGCGCATCCGCAACGACCTGCACCGCAACCTCTTCGTCGAAGCAGGCGCGGGCACGGGGAAGACGCGCGTGCTCGTCGACCGCGTGGTGCGTCTGGTCGCCACCGGCACCGTGCGCGACGTCGCCAACCTCGTCGCCATCACGTTCACGGAAGCGGCGGCTGCGGAGCTGCGCGATCGCATCCGCCGCGCGCTCGACCTCGCCGCCGTCGACCCGTCGCTGCCCGACGACGAGCAGGCGCGGTGCCGGGTCGCGCGCGAACGCATCGACACCGCCACGATCACGACGTTGCACGGGTTCGCCTACCGCATTCTCGCCGAGCACGCGCTCGACGCGGGGTTGCCGCCCACGTTCGAGGTGGACGACGACGTACGTGCGCGCGTGCGCTTCCTCGAACGGTGGACGCGCTTCCGCGACGAACTCTTCGACGACCCGAGTGCCGCGCGCGATCTGCTCGTCGCGCACGCCCTGCGCCTCACCGACGATCACCTGCGGGCCCTCACCCGGCTGCTGCACGACCGTTGGGACCGTCTCGTCGGCGTCGAGTTCCCGGTGCCCGAGCTGCCCGCCGTCGACGTGTCGTCGATCCTGGCCCACATCGACGACGCCGTCGAGGCCGCCGGCGACCGCATCGCGGTCGAGGGCGACCGCTTGGCCGACATCGTCGACGCGTGGGCGGCGTACGGCGACTCGTTGCGACCGCCGGCCGACGCGGGCGACGAGGTCGAGCTGCTCCGCGTGCTCGACGCCTCCCGCCCGTACAAGGCCACCAACGCCGGTCGCGCCGAGCTGTGGGGTCCGGCCAAGGCGGTCGTCGTCGGCGCGCTCAACGCCGCCGTCGACGAGCGCGAACGGTTGCTGTCGTCGCTGCGCGTCGCGCTCGTGCAACGGCTCTTGCCCCGCCTCGCCGCGTTCGTGCTCGACGGCGTCGAGCAGCGACGACGAGAGGGCGCGCTCGAGTTCCACGACCTGCTCGTGCACGCGCGCGACCTGTTGCGTCGCGACACGCACGTGCGCGTCACGCTCTCGGCGCGCATCGACGTCATCCTCATCGACGAGTTCCAGGACACCGACCCGTTGCAGCTCGACATCGCGTTCGCGCTCGCCGCCGCGGATCCGTCCGCACCGGTGCCGGCATGGGAGGCGGCGCGGCTGGCGGAGGGCAAGTTGCTGCTCGTCGGCGATCCCAAGCAGTCGATCTACCGCTTCCGCGGCGCCGACATCTCGCTGTGGGACCGCACGAAGCGTCTCTTCCCCGACGGCCTCGAGCGGCTCGGCCAGAACTTCCGCACGGTGCCGCCGCTGCTCGAATGGGTCAACCGCGTCTTCACCCACGTCATCGCCGACGGCGCGGACGGTGTGCAACCGCGCTACGAGGCCTTGGCCCCGTTCCGGCCCGACGTGCGCGACGCGCCCGCGGTCGTCGTCGTCGGCACGTGCGTCCCCGAGGCGCGTGCCATCGAGCTGCGCCAGCGCGAAGCCGACGATCTCGCCAAGCTCATCCTCACGATGAAGGTGCAGTCGTGGCCGGTGAACGACGACCGCGTCGAGGACGGGTGGCGGCCTGCGCGCTTCGACGACATCGCCGTGCTCGTACCGACGCGCACGCCGTTGCGCCAGCTCGAGCGCACGCTCGACGACCACGACATCCCGTACCGCATCGAGTCGCGATCGCTCGTGTGGGCCACCGACGCGGTGCGCGAGCTGCTGTCGGTGCTGGCCGCCATCGACGATCCCGACGACGACGTCGCGCTGATCGCCGCGTTGCGGGCCCCCGCATTCGCGTGCTCCGACGTCGACCTCCTCCAGTGGCGCCTCGCCGGTGGCGCATGGGATCACCGCCGCCCGCCGCCCGACACGATCGGCGTCGACCATCCCGTGGCCCACGCCATGGCGGCGCTGGCCGCGTACCACGCTGCCCGTCTCGAGGTGCCGGTCGACGAGCTCGTCGAGCGGGTGATCCGCGAGCGCAAGCTCGTCGAGCTCACGTTCGCGCAGCGACGGCCACGCGATCACTGGCGACGGTTGCGGTTCGTGCTCGACCAGTCGCGCGCCTTCGTCGAGGCGGGCGGCGCGTCGCTCGGCGACTTCGTTGCATGGGCGCAGCTGCAGACCGACGAGTCGGCGACGATCGTCGAGGCGCCGGCGCCCGAGCCCGACGACGACGCCGTGCGCATCCTCACCATCCACGGGTCGAAGGGGCTCGAGTTCCCGATCGTCGTGCTCGCCGGGTTGAGCTCGACGGGCACGAGCAACGGACCGCGCGTGCACTTCGGCGACGAACGGCCAGAGGTGGCGATGGGCGCGCGGGAGCGCCGGTTCGCCACGCCGGGGTACGAGGCGCTCGCCGACGAGGCCGCCGACGCCGAGCGTCACGAGGCGAAGCGTCTGCTGTACGTGGCCGCGACGCGCGCTCGTGATCACCTCGTCGTCGGTGTGCACCATGCGGAGAAGGGTCCGTCGAAGGACAGCCCGGCGGCCGTGCTCTGGCGCGCCACCGTCGACGCCGCCGCGGGATGGTGGCGCGAGGCACCGCTCGCCGAGCAACTCGCGTTGCCGGTCGCCCCGCCGGCGAGCTTCACCCCGATGACGGCATCGGCGCGGCAGGCGTGGGTCGACGAGCGCGACGCCCGCATCGCGTCGGCAGCACGGCGGCGGGTGTGGTCGGCCACCGCCGTGGCCGGCGACCACGACACCGACGCCGTCGAACCGGTGCCCGCGCGCGGTGGCGCCGACGACGAGCCCGACGGGTTGCCGGCACCGCTGGTACGGGGCGGCACCGCGCTCGGGCGCGCCGTGCACGCCGTGCTGCAGACCGTCGAGCTCGGCGGGCGCGACGACGTCGAGGCGATCGCGTCCGCGGCGCGCGTGCGCGCTGCCGTCGAGAACGTCGACACCGACGAGGTCGTCGCCCGCGTGCGGGCTGCGCTCGCGTCACCGGTCGTCGTCGAGGCGGCGTCGGCGACGCGTCGGTGGCGCGAGGTGTACGTGTCGGCACCGGTCGCCGGTGCCGGCAGCAGCGTGCTGCTCGAGGGCTACATCGACCTGCTGTTCGAGGACGAGCGGGGCGAGCTCGTCGTCGTCGACTACAAGACCGACCGCTTCAGCGACGACACGGCCGCGCACTACGCGGTCCAGCTCGCCGCCTACGCGGTCGCGCTCGAAGCGACGGGCCAGCGTGTGGGCCGCGCCGTGCTCGTGTTCACGTCGCACGACGGCCCGGTGGAGCACGTCGTTGCGGACCTGCCGGCGGCGATGGCGCGGGCGCGGGCGGTGCTGGCCGGGGGCGCGCCGTGAACGGCTACTGCTGCGCCGCTTCTGCGGCAGCGCGCAGCTCGGTCACCGCGTGTTCGAGTCCTTCGGGGTCGCGGTAGAGCGCGCTGCCGGCCACGATCACGTTCGCGCCGGCGCGCACGGCGCCGGCGACGGTGTGGGGATCGAGTCCGCCGTCGACCTCGACATCGACGTCGAGGCCGCGACGGTCGATCATGGCGCGCACCTCGGCGATCTTCGGCTCCATCGTGGCGATGTAGCGCTGGCCGCCGAAGCCGGGGTTGACGGTCATCACGAGCACGAGGTCCACGAGGTCGAGCACGTTGGCCACGGCGTCGGCGGGAGTCGACGGGTTGAGGGCGACCGCCGCGGTGGCGCCCGCGTCGCGCACGTGGGAGAGCGTGCGGTGCAGGTGCACGGACGCCTCCGCGTGCACGATGAGCCGCTCGCAGCCTGCCTCGACCCATCGCTCGACGAGGAGATCGGGTGTCGCCACCATGAGGTGCGCCTCGAAGGGCAGCTCCGTGTGCGGGCGGCAGGCGGCCACGACGTCGGGACCGAACGTGAGGTTGGGCACGAACTCGCCGTCCATGACGTCCCACTGGATGCGGTCGACGCCCGCCTTCTCCAGCGCCGCGCACTCCTCGCCGAGGCGGGCGAAGTCGGCGGGCAGCACCGAGGGTGCGAGCTGGATCGGACGGGTGGCCATCCCGACCGACGATAGTGTCGCCGCCCGAGATGACCTCCCTGACCGACACCCGTTCGCTGCTGCAGTCGGCCGGCGACGCCCTCCTCGTCGATCGTCGCCCACTCACGCTCGACGAGCTGGCCGCCCTCGCCACCCTCCCCGACGAAGCGGTGCCGTCGCTCGCCGCGCTCGCCCACGAGGTGCGCCTGGCGTGGTGCGGGCCCGAGGTCGAGGTCGAGGGCATCCTGTCCGCCAAGACCGGCGGATGCCCCGAGGACTGCCACTTCTGCTCGCAGTCGTCGAAGTTCGACACGCCCGTCAAGGCCACGCCGTTCCTCGATGCCGAGGAGATCGTGCGCGCCGCCGAGGAGACGAAGGCGCTGGGCGCCAGCGAGTTCTGCATCGTGCTCGCCGTGCGCGGTCCGAACCCCATCGTGATGGACCAGCTCGAGCGCATCGTCCCGCTCGTGCACGAGCGCACCGGCCTCAACGTCGCCGTGTCCGCCGGCATCCTCACCGACGCGCAGGCGCGCCGTCTCGCGGCCGTCGGCGTGCACCGTTACAACCACAACCTCGAGACGGCGCGTTCGTTCTTCGCCGAGATCGTCACGACCCACACGTGGGACGAGCGCTTCGACACGTGCATGCTCGTGCGCAACGTGGGCATGGAGCTGTGTTGCGGTGTGCTGCTCGGCATGGGCGAGACCGACGCGCAGCGCATCGAGCTGATCGGCCAACTGCGTGACGCGGGGCCGGCGGAGGTGCCGGTCAACTTCCTCAACCCGCGGCCGGGCACGCCGCTCGGCGACCGCCCGCTCGTGGAGCCGCTCGAGGCCATCCGGTGGATCGCGCTGTTCCGCCTCGGCCTGCCCGACGTGATCCTTCGCTACGCGGGCGGCCGGGAGGTCACGTTGCGCGAGCTGCAGTCGTACGGCATGACCGCGGGCATCAACGCGCTCATCGTCGGCAACTACCTCACGACGCTCGGCCGCAGCGCCGACGACGACCTGCGCATGCTCGACGATCTCCGCATGCCGATCGGGGTGCTGTCGAAGGTCATCTGAGCCCGTCCGGCGCCTTCTGCGTCGGGTGCGGACGCCCGTCGACGGTGTGCGACGGCGGTTGCCGGCGGCCGCTCGACCCACCCAGGTTCTGCCCGTCGTGCGGGCGGCGGATGACGGTCCTGGTCACGCCGACGCGCGCCGAGCCCCGTTGCCGCGACCACGGACCGGTGAGCGCCGAGGGAACGTCGACGGTCCTGCATCGCGACGGTGGCGAGACGTAGCATCCCGGTCGATTCGACAGGGGGTCGAGCGTTGATCGACGAGCCCGGGGCGGACCATCCGGGTGGAGGGGATGCGCTCTCGATCTCACGCGCCCAGACGGAGGAGCTGCTCCGCGAGACGGAGCGCGAGCTGCGCTTCCGCGTCGGTCTCGAGGCGCTCGTCACCGGGTTGTCGACGCGCCTCCTCGGGGTCCGTCTGCACGAGCTCGAAGACGTCGTCCGCGAGGGCATGCGCCAGCTGTGCGAGTACTTCGGCCTCGATCGCGCCTACGCGATCAAGGTGGTGCAACCGATGGAGTTCGACCTGAACGTCCAGTGGTGGGCACCGGGCGTCGAGCAGAAGACGACACCGATCGGCGAGCTGCCGCACGACGCGCAACGGTTCTGGGCGCGCACGCTGCGCTCGGGCACGGTCGTGCACATCCCCGACGTCGACGACGTGGAGGACGCCGATGTCGGCGCCGGTCCCGCGCTGCGCCAGGACGGCGTGAAGTCGATCCTCTTCCTGCCGTTGATCGCTCGCGGCGCGACCGTCGGGTTCCTCGGGCTCGAAGCGCGCAGGCAGAAGTGCCGGTGGTCCGAGGAGTCGATCGCGCTGATGCGCACGGTCGGCGAGCTGTTCGTGAACGCCGCGGAGCGATGCACTGCCGAAGAGGCGCTGGCGCGCACGGCGGCGGAGCTCGAGCAGCGCAACGCCGAGCTGGAGCGCTCGAACCGCGAGCTCGAGCAGTTCGCGTCGATCGTGTCGCACGACCTGAAGTCCCCGTTGCAGGTCGTGCGGGGTTTCGTCGAGCTGCTCGGTCGTGAGTCGACGGCCGGCGCGACGTGGTCCGACGAGGCGCAGACGTACGTGTCGGCTGCGCTGCGCGGCGCGGAGCGGATGGATCGGCTCATCGACGACCTCCTCACGTACTCGCGCGCCGGGCAACGGCCGGCGACGTTCACGCCCATCGACGTCAACCGCCTCGTCACCGAGGTGCTGGCCGACAGCGCCGCCCTCGTGCGGGAGGCCGATGCCTCGGTGCACGTCGACCGCCTGCCGACCGTCGCCGCGGACGAGACGCAACTACGGCAGCTGCTCCAGAACCTGTTGCACAACGCGGTGAAGTTCCGCCGCCAGGACCGGCGCCCAGAGGTCTGGATCGACGCCGTCGAGCGCGCCGGCGAATGGGAGTTCCACGTCGACGACAACGGCATCGGCATCGACCCGAGGCACCGCGAGGAGATCTTCGGCATGTTCACCCGTGTGCACCAGGGCGACGCGCCCGGCAGCGGCATCGGTCTCGCGGTGTGCGCCCGGGTCGCCGAGAACCACGGCGGTCGCATCTGGGTGGACGACAGCGCGCACGGCGGCTCGTGCTTCCTGTTCACGATCGCCAAGGACCTCGATCTTCAGCGGCCGTCGACCGCCTCCGCCACCCAGCGCTGAAAGGCGGCGACGCCCATCTCGTGACGGGGGCTGAGCCACCCGGTGTCGTACACGCCGGCATCGAGGTTGCGTTGCACGGCCTCGCAGATGGCGCGGTCCTCCTCCAGGATCGTCGTGCCCACCCGCACCACCTCTTGGTTGGCCGCGTCGTTGGCCGCGTCGCCGATGGTGCCGAACGCGAACGAGTAGCGCACGCGCGTCGTGCGCGGGCCGGCTGGCTCGTAGCGCTCGACGTTCATCCCGCCGGGGTAGAGGTTGAGCGCGAGGTTCGGCCACTTCCACAACCACCGGCCGAGGTTCACGGCGCCATCGCGTGCGGGCGCGCGGTGCTCCACCCATCGATCGCCCTCGTCGACGAGGACCTCGTAGCGCTTGGCGTCGATCTCCTTGTGCAGACCGGGGTGCACGAGCGGGATGTGGTAGCCCTCGAGGTAGTTGTCGGCGTACGCCTTCCAGTTGCACGCCAGGTCGTGGTCGGCCTCGACGACCGGCACGAACGACTCGATGGCGAACGCCGCCGTCGCGTCGGCGAACGTACCGAGCCATTCACGCAACGGCGACGGCGGGTCGACGGACGCGAACACGAGGCCGCGCCACTCGTCGACGGCCAGCGGCAGCAGCGAGCACGCCACGTCCTCGCCGAAGTCGCGCGCGGAGCGCAGCGTGCCGTCGAGCGCGTACGCCCAGCCGTGATAGCGGCACACGAAGCTCGGGAGGCGACCGGTGCCCGTCTCGACGAGCGGGCCGGCGCGGTGGCGGCACACGTTGTGATGGCCTCGCAGCACGCCGTCGTCGTCGACCACGACGACGATCGGCCAGCCGGCCACGTCGACGGCGACGTAGTCGCCCGGTGCACGAAGGCGCGATCGGAAGGCGACGAACTGCCACGAGCGACCGAACACGGCTCGCCGCTCGCGATCGTGGCGCGTCGCGTCGACGTACCAGGACGCGGGGAGCGTGGTCGCCATCGACCGCACGCTATGCGAGGCTCGACGTCGTGCGATATGTCGTGTACGGCGCCGGCGCCATCGGCGGTGTGGTCGGCGGGCGGCTCCACCAGCACGGCCACGACGTGATCCTGCTGGCGCGGGGCGCGCACCTCGACGCCATCCGCACGAACGGGCTCCGTGTCGACGACGTCGACGGTCGCGTCGTCGTGCGGGTCGACGCCGTGGCCACCCCGGACGAGATCGACTGGCGCGACGACGACGTCGTCCTCCTCGCCGTGAAGAGCCAGGACACGGTCGACGCACTCGACGCGCTCGCTGCCGTCGCACCGCCGGGCATCGCCATCGCGTGCGTGCAGAACGGCGTCGCGAACGAGCGCGCTGCGCTGCGGCGCTTCACGGACGTCTACGCCGTGTGCGTGATGTGCCCCGCCACACATCTGGAGCCCGGTGTGGTCGTCGCGTCGTCGTCACCGATCACCGGACTGCTCGACATCGGCCGCTACCCGCACGGCATCGACGACCGGGCACGCACCATCGCCGGCGCGCTGTCGCGCTCGACGTTCGAGTCGGTTCCGCGCGCCGACGTCATGCGGTGGAAGTACCAGAAGCTCTTGATGAACCTCGCCAACGTCGTCGAGGCGGCGTGCGGGCCCGAGGGTCGCGCCAGTGAGGTGGCGAAGCTGGCGACGCGCGAAGCGCTCGCCTGTTACGCCGCCGCCGGCATCGACTGCGCGTCGCGAGACGAGGACCGCGCCCGGCGGGGCGACAAGCTGCAGCTCCGCGACGTCGGTGGTCGGCCGAGGGGCGGCGGGTCGACGTGGCAGAGCCTCGCACGCGGCACCGGCGCGCTCGAGACGGACTACCTCAACGGCGAGATCGTCCTGCTCGGTCGCCTGCACGGCGTGCCCACGCCCGTGAACGCGCTGTTGCAGCGCGTGGCGCGCCGACTCGCCCGCACGAACGCGACACCCGGCTCGGTCACGCCCGACGAGCTGCTCAGCTGGGCATCAGGTGGCGTCCCGGCGTGAGGGGCAGGTCGATGGCGGAGCGCACGCCTGTCGGCGCCGCGATCACGTCGGGGATGGCGTTGACGATGCGCATCGCGGTGGCGAGCACCCCACCCGTGTTGTGGTCGCCGTCCTCGCCCACGAGCTCGAGATCGACGTGGATCGACGGCGAGCCCGTCAGTTCGATGCGGTAGTACCCCTGGCCGTGGCCCTTGGGCCAGTCCGGCGCGACGTCGTCGTGCACACGCGTGACGTGCTCGACGACGATCCGCTCCTCGCCGCCCACGACCCCGGCCACCTCGAACCGCAGCCCTGCCATCGTCCCCGCTGCGATCGTGCCCAGCTCGATGTCGACGTCGTGGTCGAGCGCGGCTTTCGTGTGCCGTTCCCGCACCTCGGTGACCTCGACGTCGAGCGCGTCGGCGATCATGTGGATCACGCCACCCCACGCGTACGACAACGCGCCCGGGAAGAGGAGCAGCGGCGTGTGGTCGAGCGGCTTGCCGAAGCCCATCGTCTCGAACAGCACCTCGGGCTGGTCGTAGGTCGCGTAGTTGAGGATCTCCTGCACGCGGATGTGGTCGACGCGTTCGACGAAGCCGCTCAACACGATCGGCAGCAGGTCGTTGGCGAACCCGGGGTCGATGCCGGACGTGAACATCGACACGCCGCCTGCCTCGCACGCCTGCTGCAACCGCTCGATCATCGCCGCGTCCGCCTTCGGCGGGTGGAGCAGCTGCACGAGCGAGCTCGACACGACGTTCTTGCCCGACTCGAGGATCCGGCAGATGTCCCCGACCGCCTCCCACGGCCGTAGGTCGGCCGTCGCCGTGTAGCAGACGGCATCGGCGTCGAGTGCGAGGAGCGCATCGACATCGTCGGTCGCGGTCACGCCTACGGGCGGCAACCCGCACAGCTCGCCCGCGTCGCGCCCGACCTTGTCCGCGCTGTGCACCCACAGCCCGACGAGCGCGAGATCCGGGTGGTTCAGGATGCCGTGCAGCGCGCAGATGCCGACGTGACCGGTGCTCCACTGGATGACCTTGTGCACGGCGTGACGGTAGGCGGCGGGCGGCGCACGCGCCTCACGCCTCGACGGGCCTCATGCGCCGGCGAGGTCGCGGCGGCGGAACGCCACCACGCCGCCGGCGGCAGCGAGCACACCGATGGCGACCATCACGAGCGCGCTGTCCCAACGGGGGTCGACCGCGGGCGCGGGTGCGACGTGGTGCAGCAACGACGTGTCGAGCAGGAGCGCGGGCGCCTTCACGAGCGCGCCGATCATCTCGACCAGGAACGACCACGCGATCAACGCGTACGCCACCGGCGACGCAGCGCGGGGGAGGACGCCGTGCGCGAGCGTGCCGATGCCGAGCACGAGCACGGCGATGGGCACGAGGTTGAGCCCCGCGGCCAGCATCGACGTGAACGACACGCCGAGGTCCTGCGACGCCGCACCGGCCCATCCCGCGATACCGGTCACGAGACCGATGGCGATCATCCCCGCCGTGGTGACGAGCAGGCGTCCGGTCAACCACCGCGTGCGGCTCACCGGTCGCGAGAGGATGTGGTCGACGCGGCCGTCGGCCTCCTCGGCCCGTGTCGATCCCACGGCGGCGGCGGCGATCATCGCGACCGCGGCGGCGAGGAACAGGAACGTGATGCCGAGGTACGCGGATGCGATCACCTCCTTCGTGCCGAACCTGGCGAAGATGTCCTTGGTCGTGCTGTTGGACGCGGTCGCGTCCGACACGGTCTTGCTGATGAGCCCGAACACGAGCCCCGCGACGGCGAGCCCCGCTGCCCACCCGAGGTCGGCGGGACGGGCCAGGCGGACGGCGAGCCGGGCCGGGCTGCGCAGCAGCGCGGGATGCACATCACCCTCCTCCCGGTCGGACAGCAGCGCGCCGCCGACGTCGCGCGCGGCGGCGAGGCGCAGCGTCGCGTAGACCACCACGACGACGAACACGACGATCGGCACGATGGCACGGTGGTCGGGGTCGGTGAGCGGTTGCATGCGCTCCGCCCAACCGAGGGGGCTCAGCCACGCCAGCCACCGGAGCCCGTCGCTGACGTCGGCGACCATGCGCACGAGGTACGACGCGCCGAACACGACACCGGCGAGCGTCGCGGCGCGAGCACGCGTCGGTGCCACTTGCGACAGCAGCGCGCCGACGGCGACGAACATCGCGGGTCCGGCGGTGATCTCGAGCGCGTACCAGAGGCCGTCGCCCACGCCGTACTCGCCGCCGACGAGGCCGTTCACGACCGCGGTCACCGCCATGATGGCGAACACCACGCCGAGCACGCCCGCCAACCCCGCCAGGACACCGCGTGCGTTGTCGGCCTTCGACAGCGGCGCCGCCAGCACGAGCTCGGCACGGCCCTGCTCCTCTTCCGCGCGCAGCGCCTTGGTGGCGAGCAGCAGCGCCCAGATGCTGCCGACCATGGCGACGAGCACGGTCGAGCGCCAGCCGGCGAAGCTCGCCGGCGTGTCGGCGCGAAGGGCGCGACCGAACAGCGCTGCGATTCCCGCGTTGTCGAGGAACGTGCGGGCGAACTGCACGCGGTCCGCCTGCGTCGGGTAGGCGCTCGCGTACCCGCTCACGCTGGCGACGAAGTAGAGCATGAACACCGCGCCCCACAGCGCGCCGGCGCGGCGGTGGCGACGGAACACCCCCCGCGCGAGCACGGGCCAGCGCGACGACGTCGTGTCCGGCACCGTCATTCCCGCTTGTTGCCGTAGTGGGCGAGGAAGAGCTCCTCGAGCGACGGCTCCCGGCTCAGCAATTCGTGCACCGGCGCGTCGCCGAGCGCGCGCAGCAACGGTTGGATCGACCCTCGGACGTGGCAGCGCACCTGGTGGCCTTCCCTCGACACGAGCGTGACGCCTTCGACGCGTGAAAGATCGGGCGGCTCGCCGTCGAAGGTGATGTCGACGTCGAGCGCGGACAGGTGGCGAAGCTCGGCCATCGTCCCCGATTCGACGAGGCGGCCTTCGCGCAGGATCCCGATGCGGTCACACACGGCCTCGACCTCCGAGAGGATGTGCGACGAGAGGAAGATCGTCTGGCCGTTGCGCTTCGCGTCCGCGACGCATTCTCGAAACGTCTGCTCCATCAACGGGTCGAGTCCGCTCGTCGGCTCGTCGAGCACGAGCAGGTCGGCGCGCGTCGCCAGCGCGGCGATCAACGCGATCTTCTGGCGGTTGCCCTTCGAGTACGACCGCACCTTCTTGCGCCCGTCGAAGTCGAAGCGTTGCTCGAGCTCGCCGCGGTACGCGCGGTCGACCGTGCCGTGCAGGTTGGCGAGGAATTCCAACGTCTCCTCGCCGGTCAGCGACGGCCACAACGACGTCTCGCCCGGCACGTACGCGCAGCGGCGGTGCACGGCCACGGCGTCACGCTCGGCATCGAGGCCGAAGATCGTCGCTCGTCCCGCCGTCGGGCGGATGAGACCGAGGAGCAGCCGGATCGTCGTCGTCTTGCCGGCGCCGTTGGGGCCGAGGAAGCCGAACACCTCGCCCTGGTCCACCGCCACGGTGAGATCGACGAGGGCCTCGACCGTTCGATAGCGCTTCGTCAAGCCATCACACTCGATGACCGCCACGATCACTGTCTACACTTGCCCGGCCCCTGGTCAGGGTCTGCCGAGCGCACAGGAGGTGACGAGCATGCCGACGACCGACCCACCGAGTCCGCGTCGCCCGATGCCCATCCCTGTGGCTCGCGTCCGCTGACTCGCGCTCGTCCCGACAGCGGCAGAGCCTCGCCCGTTCCGAGGAGGTGCCATGCCGCGTCTCAATCCCCTTCCCTCACCGTCTCGCCTGCGTGAGCGCAGGCACGAACGCAGCCGGCGCCTGCTCACCAGCCGCGCCGTCGCCGACAGCCTCGTCTCGGTGGCCGGGCTCATCGGTCGGCCCGTGCGCAACCCGTCCGGCGCCGAGATCGGCACGGTCAAAGACGTCGTCGCGCGGTGGGACGGCGGCGAGTACCCGCCCGTCACCGCGCTCGTGATGCGCGTCGGTCGTCGCCTCACGTTCGTCCCCGCCGCCCAGATCGACTCGCTCGGCCATCTCGAGGTGGTCCTGCACTCGGCGCGCCTCGACCTCGCCGACTTCCAGCGTCGCGAGGGCGAGGTGCTCCTCGTCGAGGACGTGATCGACCACCAGCTCGTCGACGTCGACGGCGTCCGCGTGATCCGCGCCGCGGACCTGTATGTCGCGCGCGTCGG